>OOAN01001055.1_pt1 | contig 16572 bp, 17 predicted proteins | sample 1671301 | NCBI WGS metagenome assembly OOAN01 (sample SAMN06348142, study PRJEB24527) | human gut metagenome | biome: human gut; feature: ankylosing spondylitis patient; material: feces | host: Homo sapiens | place: China | collected 2015-10
ATTAAATATTGAAATAAATATCAACTTAAATTTTTGTACACAGCAGGTTTTATGGAAATTGTGCTGTAATCTGCAGCATAAAGCTTTGCACTGTCATTTACTACCTGACGATAACGGTGCATCCATTTTGTTGTTATCCCTCCATATTTTGCAACATCATCCTCGCTTGCACCACCACTTAACATGTATTTAAATGCACAATGTCTCATATCCTGCATTGTAAAATCCGGAAAATCATTATTTGATTTTTTGGCCTGTGAGATATATTTTTTTAAAAGGCGTTCAGCATCACGTATTTTTAATACAGTTCCTCTTTTGTTGAAAAATATATGTCCGTCAGCTATTTTATGTATTTCAAGGTATGTAAGCAGCATTTGTGAGACATCGTCCGGTAACTTTATAATACGTGATATTCTTTTCTTTTCCGGAAAATGTATACAAAGACATTCATTTGAATCATATAATATGAAATTTGTCATCATACTGCATATTTCACCGGAAGTAAGACCACATTTTAATACTAATGAAAAAATCATATATGCCATATCGTCGCCTGCTTTTGATGAAAGATCAAGAATTGTTGATATATCATCTTCACAAGGAAGTTTATCAGTTGTAATTATTTTATTTTCATCAGGTAATATATAATCTCTAAAGTAATTAATATAATTTCTGCCGGCGTTGTTTTCACGTACACGTATATATTCGCATAACGTACGCATTACAGACATACGCATCAGTGCCGTTGAATATGATAATCTTTTGCTTTGTATTTTTTCTGCTGTTTTGTTCGATTGCAGAATATGTAATATTCATATTATTATAAATCTTCATAACTGGTCTCCCCTAAAAGCCTTACCTGTACTCATATATTCACTTGTTTTCGCATTAATCTGTGTCCCTGCATTATCAATTATTTTTTGATTTGTTTTTTGGGCTGAAGCTATATAGGATTTCAAATCAATACTTTTGTCAACATTTGTATTATGTGTTCTTCCTTTCGTATTTTTTACAAGCTTTTCCTTTCCTGATGCGCTTATCGTTAAAGTATCTCTTGTACCGTTGCAACCAGCATCTTGACTTCTTGTAGTCTTTTGTTGTTTTCCAAACAGCGCATTAACGAATGACTGATTGGTATAAATTCGGCTGTTAAAAAAATATTCATAATATCACCTATATCCTTAATATGACTTATATCATGTTCCATTCTTTTATAATTTCATCGGCACTATTCTTCACATATTTTATACGCTCTGCACCAACTACGATTTTTTTGCACCAACTACGATTTGAGCACAAAAAAAGGACGAAACCGCCCTTTTCATGAATTCAGAAACAAATCTGCTACAAATCTGTTTCCATCCTGTTTTAATTGTAAATCCCCATCATACTTATCTATGCTCTGTTTCACATTTAAGAGTCCTATCCCTCTGCCTTTTCCCTTATCTGATACCGGCATACGTTTTTTCCATTTTACCTTTCCACAACTGTTTTCTATATGAACTACCGTCATCTCATGATAGGCACTGATTTTAATAAAAATGTATTTGTCTCCGTCAGCATTTGCGGCAGCTTCAATCGCATTGTCCAGCAGATTCCCGAAAATAGTTGTTATGTCTATCGGCTCTATGTAAGATAAGTCTACATTGTCTATCTTAATGTCCGAATGTATCCCTTTCTCCTGCATGACAGCATTTTTATCTGTCAGCAAAATGTTCAATATCGGATTCTCTGTGTAAGATATAGGAATCAGTGGTGCCAGTGTACTTCTGATTGCCTCTGCATATTCGCCAGCCGTATGCTCCCTCTCTGTTCCATACAAATTCTCGATAGCCCTGATATGCTTATCCACATCATGTAATATCCGTACTGTCTGACTATATTTTTCAGTCTGTGCAAGATAATACTCATACTGCATTTTTGCCTGTTGCTCCAATGCCTTTACGCGGTTTTCATAGTATCTCTTTTCGTCTGCCATTTTGACATAATACAAAAGATACAGGTCAGCCAAAACGATGCAGCCCATATTTACCGCTGACAGATAGCTTTTCTGCCCATCCCTGAAATTCTGCACAATCACAAGCATATTGACCAGACTGTAAAAAAACAGGATTCCATATATGATATATTGTTCTCTGGAACAGGCTGCTTCTGTCCTTTTTATCAATCTGTTTATCAAAACATAGTATAGGAATATCATTATTAGTTTTGAAAATGTCACTTCCAGACAATATTGCATGACAACATCAATATTTGATATTCCACAAATCTGCAAAAAACAGTGTAACAGAAGCACTCCCAGCGTTTCACATACAGACATACATAAAACCAGTACTTCACACTCAGTGATTCTACGGATTGGTCTGTCTGCATCTTCGTAATACAGAAAATATACCGTTACACCAACTCCAACAAACCATATCAGCAGATTCAATATTGCAAAGTTCAGCATATTTATGCCAAATGCAGTGATTCCCATCGCTATCTCTGCCGCTATGTACAAAGTTTTATTGCTGTAACTTTTCTTATATCTTTCATTCATAAATTGAAAAAGAATTGTACAGATAATAAAACAGGAAAGTCCATTACATATCGCAAGTAAAATCTTATCCATCTTCTATTCTCTCCTCTGGGTTTTCTGCAAAAATTTATTCATTTCTTCCCGGAAATCAGAGCTTCTTTTTTGTGCAGGGGACAGTTCTTTCCCATTGTCCAGATAAATATGAAATCCCTGTATCTTCTCAATATGTCTCAGATTTACAAGACAGCCTCTGTGATTTACCGCAAAATCATATGGTTGTAATTCTTCCACAAGGTTTTCAAATGTACATTCACATTCATATCTGCAATCTTCCAGAATAATTGCTGCTTTTCTGGATCTTTTTATGTACTCAAAATATAATATCTCGTTTAATTTCAAACGCACACAACCTGCTTTTGTTCCTGATTCATCTAGTATTTCAAATTCCTTTTCTATTTCCGGACATTTCTCCTGCCCCAGAATTTCCATAATCTGCGTTTTCATTTCTTCTTCATTGATCGGTTTACACAAAAAAGAAAACGCATGTACCTTATTAATCGCCTGTGCCATGTATTCTTCATAACTGGTAATGTATATAATTTTTATATCATGATTTTTTTCTTTCAGCTTTCTTCCGAGCGTAATTCCGCCCAGTTCTTCCATGGAAATATCCAGTATTCCGATATCAATCTTGTCATTATTGTTCAGCAGCTCATTCGCCGATAGAAATGACCGAATCTGATATTGAACCTGATATTCTGAAAGAATTTTATCCAGCATCAGCGCCGCTTTGTCAAGATCTTCCTTATCATCATCGCATATTGCTACTTCTAACAATCCATTCTCCTCCCTGTAATAACTTTTGTTTTTCTATTATACCATATCGGCACTTTTTATAATTGCCGATATGGTATGGTCATCAAAATTATTTTTACCTTCCCTCTCTGCCTCGTTTCCTTGTACCCTGTCTGCCATATGCCTTCGTTCCATGGTATTTCTTTCTGGCTTCCAGTTCCTCTAAGAATTCATCATATACACTCATCTTATAACGGATACTCTTCATCTTAGCCGCACCATATCTCATCCTGTTCTTATATGCTTCAAACTCCTGTGACGTGTCCTCTGTTGGCGGCGGAAGCTGTCTGACACGCTCCTGCATTGACATCTTCGTATAATCTGGTGGTATCTCCTGCTCTTCTTTATGGGAAGTCGGTTCTGTCTGTTCTTCTGATGCTATTCCCTGCCACTCCCGATTAAATTCATCAAACGCAGCACCATAGAACACTTCCTCCTCGTCATCACGAATGTTCTCTTTCTCACAGAACCGGTCAAAGCCCTCATATACACTGATATCCCCTTCTGTCTTTTCATATTCCTTTTGAACACTCCCTGCTGTATCTATACCGACACTTTCCTTAACATCAGATATATCCCATTCCGCATAATCATCATATCTTCCAGATTCCTGTTCAATATCAGCCTTTATGCGTTCATACTCCAGTCTGCTCTTTTCCTTCTTTTTCAGATATTCTATGCAATAGTTGTCTTCTGATTTGAGACTCTAGAAAAAGTGACATGATTACTGCAGAGATCGTCATACAGGCAATCAATAATAATGAGATTTAGCAGTAAAAGCAGGGCAGCCTGCTTTTATTGTATTTTCCCTGATCTCTTAATCTGCATCATTTTTTATGTCGATCAGATAACTTGCAGATGTTGGTGCGGATGCTTTCGACAAATGCTCTCTCATCCATCCTTACACTTTTACACGCATACTGAATGGTTTCCAGCACAAGCTGGTCAATCACCTTTGCCTGTATATTGTGCGAACAGCAGACCTTTCCTGACTGGTCATGGCTGTTATTATAATTGCCGCAGTTATAACAGGCTGGAGTTGTTCTGACACTGCCATCCGGCAGTCCTCTCCAGTTTCTTCCGGCACGCTTTCCCTCATTACGATAATGCATCTTTCCACCGCAGTCCGCACAGAAAATCTTACCCACAAACGGATTTGACTCGCCCTCTGTGTTTATCCTGCGTTTGGTCTTTCTAAGCTCCTGCACCATATACCATGTTTTTCTATCAATGATCGCCTCATGGGTATCCGTAAAGACCACTATCTCGTCACTGTCATTCTTTACAGCAACCTTATCCTTATAGGAAAGCTTCTTTGTACGGAAATTCACAGTATCTCCCATATACTCCGGTTTTTCAAGCATTCTTACGACACTTACTCCTGCCCATTCATATGGCTTTGACATATCACACCGGTTCTATCTTCCGGATCTTTGATATATCCGTATGGCGGATTGTTGGTAATTGGTTTCCCGTCCCTGCCCTTTGCCTGCAATACCGCCTTTATCTTGCGGCTGCAGTCACGCAGATACCATTCATTCATGATATTTAAAAAAGGGGCGAATTCGCTGCTGGTGTTAATATCACTGTCAACACCATTAGAGATAGCAACGAAATGGACACCTTTTTCCCGAAAGAATACCTCCGTGTAAAATCCTACCTGTAGGTAATCCCTGCCGACTCGGCTCATATCCTTTACAATGACTGCGCCAATGCTTCCGTCCTCAATCTGCCGGAGCATTTCTTTCCATCCCGGTCTGTCAAAATTCCCACCGGAATATCCGTCATCTGTAAAATGCACCAAATCGGTATATCCATTACTCTTTGCATAGTCCTCCAGCATTTTCTTCTGGTTCACTATACTGTTGCTGTCTCCCGCAAGCTCATCGTCCCTTGAGAGTCGCTCATAAAGAGCAGTTATTCTGTTTTTCGATTTGTCAGTTGTCTGTCTGGTTCTGTTCATGCCGAACTCCCTTCCGGCAACTGACTCATTTGTGGTAGCTCTATCTTATCATAATCCGCTTTCTCTGTCAGCGCCTCTCTTGAAATAATGTGGGAAATCTTGTCCGAAAAGGTATCTGTACTGTTTTCACTCGTTAATACCCTGATTTTGTAAACTGTCCCACCAATCCTGCGATAAAAAATCCAGCTTCACATGAGCCGGACTTTCTATCGCCATTATTTAGTTTTTCTGCCTCCATAATCAATCCTTGCCTTTCTCTCTGATAAAAATTATAATTGTTTCATGCTTCCGCTTCGTGTAACCGAAGCTGTATTTTATCCATACTTCATAGCCTTTTTGCTCCTTTCTGTAATTGCTTTAGCGATAAAAAGGATTACTCTCTTCACTAATAGGAGAAATACGGCTACAAAATCGGAAGTGTTTTGAAATTATTTTTGAAAAAATTTTTAAGGACTGATTAAATTGCCAAAATATGAGGAACTAAAAGCTTTCCGCAAACAAAACTTAATACCGGCATACAACGATTCTTCCAGTGAGAAAACTATGCTGCACAGGGAAGCCCGTGCATTGGCAATCAGCCGTCTTGAAGAAACTGCACGAACCGAGGAAGAATTTGCAAATTGGGCATTTACCTTTACCACAAGTTTCTTATATTATATGGACTACGACAGTCTTGATGAACAGACAAAAAACCTGTATCGTCAGGGTATGTCTGCATTTGGCGGCATATCCCCGACTTACCATATCGCATTAGCGGAAAATACCCCGGTTATCGTATGGAACTTCCATTCCCTGCTCGTCATGATCCAGATGTGCTTCTCTTTTATGCTTACGGATTCTGACTGCGATATGAAGCTGTGTAAGCACTGTGGCAGGGCATTTATCGCAAGCCGTAAGGGAAATGAGTTCTGCTCTCCGAAATGCAAGAATCAGTATAATGTCTATAAGACAAGAGCTAAGAAAAAAGAGGAATAACTCCTATATACAAAACAAAGACGGCAAATCATCAACAACTTGTTGACGATTTGCCGTCTTATTTTTAGATCTTTTTGGTTAATAAAGCTTACGCCATTGCAGGCTCTTTTTTCTTAATAATCGCCTCAACTTCATCAACACTCACACCAACAGCATCTGCTATCTGATTTGGTGTATAACCTATTTTATACATATTCATCACAATTTTAGCAATTGCTTTATCTTCAATACCCTGACTCAGATTACACATAATGCTCACATCCTCTCTAAATTCTTGACTGATTGGAATATTATATTCATGTTCTATAATATCCAATTTTTCCTGTTCTTTCAGTTCACTCGAAAGCAAAGCCCCAATCAGGCGGTGCATTTCATATTTTTCATCATGTTCCGGAATCTCATTTGTGATTCCTATTAACACAATGTTTAACAGATCGAGATTACCTTTCCAGTTACATGGTTTTAACATCTCATCTTTTGTCAAATGGATATGGCTTAGGCTGTTATCATCCATGTTCATACATATCCATATGCTGAATACCTGCTTAATGTCATCGTAGTTAGTATTTACAAAATCTCTTTCCTTTTGTGACGAAATCAGCCTGCTCACATAAAAGATTGCCCGATTTAAAATTTTATATTCCGTCGGCTCATCCTTCTGAGCCTCAATATTCACAATAATCTGCGAAAGTCCATTTTTCCTGCCAACTATGGATGGCATGCGGACATAAAAAATAATATCAAATCTGACTAATCCTTCATTAATTTCAGCATTTTCTGTATTAAGACCTACAATACGCTGTCCTGTAGCATCTGTTTTTTCCATATTTGCTAATCCCAGCTCAACCGGAACAACGCTAATACTCGGTTCGCCTTCGATATATTTTACAACATCTTCCGGCTTCATTCCTTTAAATTCATCGACTGTTTTCACCAGAATATGTGCTAATATACTCTTCTGTGCCAGTAACCTTTTAACACGAGTATCATATTGTGCCTTATCTCCTGCTGCATTCACAGCATTTGCTATTTCTGTATTCAAGTCGGCATCCCTCCTTTTGTATTGTGCATAACACTTCTAAGATTCCGCAAAAGGCTCTCTGCCTCAATATCATTATAAGCGAGGAACTTTACGGAATCAACTGAATTTTCTATGAACTTTTTCATATGCCAAACAGCGGGAAACCAGTTAAGATTTCCCGCTATTTTTAATCCATATAAATCAGATCATGCAACACTACTTCCTCAGCTCTGCTCCGGATACTATTCATTTTCCGTACCCATCCGAGCTGGTCAACTGACTTCAAGTGCTCCGTCACACCTTCACGCTCAGCCATTCTTACCGTAAGCATATCCATCATGTCATTGCATTCCATATCTACTTCTTCCAGATGTTTCCACAATTTTTCCGTAAGAACCAGATGTGTATACATGGCATGATGATTTTCAAACAAATACCTCTGTCGCATTCTGCCATATTTGCCAATCTGATAATTGCTTCCATCTTCCAATTCCAAATCTGGAATCACTACATCGCCTTCTCAATGATATGTTAACTCCATACGCTGCTCCTTCCTTTGTGCTAAATGCTTACAGTTTCGATTAAAAGAGTATCACCTTCTTAATACAACATCTGCAATCTATCATTCACCACAAATGAGCCAGCCGCCTATGTTGTGTTATATCCGCGAACAATGAGCCAAGCTGACACGCTGGCGTGTCAATTTGGCGAATGTCGCGAGAGTCAAATGCTTGCATTTGACTAGCAGATGGAGGTTTCCGCTAAACAACACTGTTTTGGGAAATCTGACATCTACACTTCACAACATATCACTTCATTTGCATATGCCTGTGCCGTGTCGACATGACGGTATCCTAAACGGATCGCTGTCTTCACCGGTTCCGCAACCTTATTATCATCAACAATCCATGTTCCAAGTGCAAGCTGTGGGATTTCCACACCATTATTTAATGTTATCATTTTTTCTGTCATCATGAACATTACCTCCTTTTTTCGAAGAGTATAGTCCATGAAGTGGACTTCAAGTCAAGAATTTTTTTAAATTTTTATTTTTCAGTTGAATTTCTGCCTGCATGTTTGCATGCATACATATTTCTGTCCGCCTCTGCAATCACATTTTTTAACTTTTCATGCCCGCCGATGGCATATCCAACCGCCGCTGAGATCGGTATCTCACAGTCCACCTGTACCGCTGCAAGTGTCTGTTTCCAGGTTTTTATCATCTTTTCCGCAGTTTCGCCGGTTCCTCCCGGAATGAGCGCAAGCATTTCATCTCCACCATACCGGAATGCCATCCCTGCATCTCCTAAAGCAATCCGTATTGACTGTGCCACTTTTACGATCATCTGATCTCCGGCAAAATGTCCGTATGTATCGTTTACATATTTCAAACGGTTAATGTCCCAGTAAACGATGGCAACCTGCTGGTAATCATATGTTCTTTTCTCAATGGTCGCAAGCAGCTTGTTTTTATTGTATAGCCCTGTCATCTCATCCGTCGCTGCCTTCTCTTCCATCTTCATCGCATTTTTCAGTGATTTTCGGATTACCTGATTTACAATGTTGGATACATAGACAAACGACATTGCCATCAGACAGCGCGGCAGCACATAATACAGTGCAAGCGTGACTCCCGGATTTTCATTTACCTGATTCAGTAAAAAAGTTCCATTTTCAACCAGATGATTCATAGAAGTAGTTGTCAGAAGCACCATATTGGCATCGCACACACCATAATAATATCCTGCATAGGTACTGATAATAATGGAAAGCACTGTAAGTACAAACGTATATATGGACAGTTGCTTTGACGTGTACATACCGGCTATGATGATCGGCATCATAATAATAATGATCATATGATAGGTTAAGGACACACTCGCAGCCATGATGATAAGGCTGACCGCCGTAATACTGACATACTTCGTCAGCGGATGCTCCAGTCCAAGATGCAGTAAAATCAAAACATATACAGCTGCAAACAGACATCCTGTAACATACCCTCTTGTAAAAATCGTCTTGTCAACGATAAAAATATCAACACTGTTTAACAGCATCTCAAATGAGTAAACGATAATGCAAAACAGTATAAACCGGAATACATAAATATTTTGCGTCACGTTCTCCTCTTCATCGTTTGGATCTTTACTGAATAACCTGTGTATGGTCATACTCCATTTTTCCACTGACTGCACCTTACCCTTTTGGCTGATACCTGATATCCGACACATGATACACTGTAATAAATGCTTTCGGATCTTCATGATTCATATAATTCATCAATTTCTGATACTCGTTCTTGTCCACGATGGTAATGATCTCGTTTCTTTTCTGCATATTATAAGCACCGATGGATTCATAGATCGTCGCCCCGCTATGAAGATCATTGAGGATAAAATTGCGGAGTTCCTCCTCTTTTTCCGTAATGATACACACACGGCGTTTGATATTATGATCAAAAATAAAATGATCTAAAACGATCCCATTAAAATAGGTTCCCAAAATACTGAGTACCACTGTTTTTTTATCATAAACGAAAGCTGCTGAAAGTGCAACACACATCCCCGATAAGGACATTGCACGCCCAAGATCCATATGCAGATATTTATTCATGATCTTCGCAACGATATCAAGTCCGCCGGAGGATGCATTGCGGTTAAATAAAATACTGAGTCCCACACTGACCACTAAAATATAACACAGCACATCTAACTCCTGGCTGTCCGTCAGTGATCCAAGATTCGTGAAAACCATTTCAAATATCCCTAAAAACACGGGGAGCATAATGCTGGTATAAACGGTCTTTACCCCAAATTCCCTTCCACAGGTAAAAAATCCGATGACCAGAAGCACCACATTTAAAATCATGGTGATTGCCGATAACGGCAGTGGAATAAAATTAGAAAGCACGATTCCAAGACCGGAAATACTGCTGACTGACGCATGGCTTGGCACCAAAAAGAAATACACTGCAGCCGCAATGACTGCCACCGCTGCCGTCAGTATCACGGTTTCTTTCGCAATCTCTATATAGTTCACTTGTTTTTTCATAATATTCCTCGTTTCTGAGCAACTTGCTGCTGAGATATATTCCCATGCGAATTGCTGTTTTTTCGATTCTACTGATGTTTTCTAAGCTGTCTTCTTTTGGTGAAATACAGGATTTTTTTTCAGCATGACAATTAACGGTATCACCATAATGATCCATGTAACCGGCTCTGTCCAGATGACGCCCCAGTAACCGAAATACCGGACGAATACCGCCGTGAACACGATCTTACATGCCAGTTCCAGAAAGCTGGAAAAGATCGGTGTCTTATAATCTCCGACTCCCTGCATCGTGTTGCGCAGGATCACGATCCACACACAGACCATCTCAAACAACATATCAACCCGCAGATACGTTGTTCCCCAGTATAGAATTTCTGCATTTTGCGTACTCGCTATAAAGCCAACCAGACAGGTAGAAATCGTATATGCCATGATCATGACCATCACCGCCCAGCCACAGCCAAGCATCAGCGCCGCCTTTAAGCCGGAAGTAATCCTGTCATATTTACCAGCGCCATAATTCTGTCCGCTGTAGGTTGCCATGGTCGCTCCCAGCACCGTGACCGGCAGTCCCCATATTTCAAAAACCTTTCGTGCTGCAGTATGTGCCACGATCACGGAAGTTCCAAGTGTATTGATTCCGGTCTGTAAGATCAGTGTACCAAGATTTACAAGACTTGACATCATTCCCATGGAAAGCCCGCCGGACAACATCGTACGCACTTCTGATTTTTCCAGTTTAAAATGTCTGCGTTCCACCTGAAGTATCGGGAAATGTCTTTTGATATGGATCACACAGAGCACCACGGATACCACCTGTGAGATCACAGTTGCCGCTGCGGCTCCGCCAACACCCATGGAAAATACCAGAATACAGACATAGTCCAGAATGACATTTAACACCGCCGCAAGGATCAGAAAAATAAGCGGTGTCATGGAATCTCCGATCGCACGCAATACATTTGCACACATATTATAGGCAAGTGTCACAAACATCCCAAGCACCAGGATGCTGATATAGGTATATGCCATCTCTTTCTGTTCTGCCGGCACATGCATGATGCTGAGGAGTGGACGTAAAAATACAAATACGCCGGTCACCAGTATCGCCGCCGTCACAAATCCTAAAAGAATCGTTCCCGCAACACTCTTTTTTAATTTTTCCGTGTCCCCTGCCCCAAAATATCTTGCCGTCACGACCGAAAAACCAAGCGTTAAACCGTTAAAAAATCCCGTCAGCAGATTATAAAGGATCGAGACGGAACCGACTGCCGCAAGCGCTCCCTCACCAAGGGTACTGCCTACAATCTTTGTGTCAATCAGCCCATAAAAAAGCTGGAACAGATTTCCCAAAAATACCGGGATTGCAAACTGCAGGATCAGTTTGACCGGCTTTCCTTCTGTCAGATTTGCACCATTTCGTTTCATTTCACTTTGTATCCCTTTCTCGTTTTCTGCTCTCAAAATAAATAAAATGATCGATTGCATCTAAAATATCGGAAAAATCTTCCCGCGGTGCAAGATCGATATAGCGTTTTAAGAGTTCCTCTTCCTGATCTTTGTATCTTCCATAAAAAATATCATACAGATTGTGTCCGCGCAAATAGATTTTTATTTCTTCCATATGTGCTTTGATATCAGAAATGCTCTGCATCTCAAATCCAAGCACCTCCGTCAGATGTTTCCCGCTGCTAAGGCGGTGTAAATACTCCTTCCATTTTTCAAACAGCGTCTCATAAAATGTCTCCTCAGATTCGACCACACCAAGTTCGGTCATCACTTTGGGGTTGAAAAAATAGTTTTCAAATGAGTAGTATTTTAAAATCAGGACATTTTCCGGCCGGACCTTTGGCAAAGTGTCAACATCCTCCAAATTCCGCTGCTCATAGTAACGGCAGAGCTGCCGCCCTAATTCCATACGGTCTTTTCCATCCCCGTCGCGTATCATCAGAAACTGATCCCGCAGGTAGATCTGGTTCATATATTTCAGGTTTGCGTAAGTCTTGATGTTGGTACAGCTGTTTGTCGTGATGATCGCAATTCTTGAGAGTTTTCCACTCTCATCGTAAGTCTCCGAATAATATTTCCGGATCAGAAGCGGCAGGCGGCTCTTGTCCTGTTTCCCCTCCACAATAAATACAAAGTTCACATTCATCAGATCACTTGCCGTGTAACCGAGATCTTCGAGGATCGCACTCACATCCGTCTTTTCACACATCTTCGAATATCCTTCGCCGTCTAAAACAATCTGTCTGATCTGCCTGCTGTTAAAGTTCGCCAATAGATTTGGCGAGTGCGTGGAAAAGATCACCTGGTTCTTTCTGGACAGGCGGTATAAAATCTCCCCGGAAACTTTCTGTAATTTCGGATGCAGAAATATCTCCGGATCCTCGATCATAAGAATGCTCGGGATCCGACTTTCCGTTCCCGTATATGTTTCAAGCAGCGACAACATGTAAATACTGCGCATGCCTTTTCCCATCTTTGCCACCGGTCTGGTCAGGTTCTGCGCCGGATTGTGGATCTCGGTCGTAACTTTTAACATCCGCTCCACATCCCGGTTCATCGAATATAAAATCTCATCCTGTCCGCCGTTCTTTTTATAATTCTGATTTACTTTTCTCGCAAACTCGTCCAGATTTAACTGGTATAACTTGTAGTCCAAAAGTTTCGCTGTCTCAAATGCATCCAGCTCTGCCGGTGTTTTCTTCTCGATCAGACCGATACACGAAAAGCAGTGCCCGCATTTTTTTGCCTGATTGAACATACAGGTGTCCGCACGCATACGTTTTAACAGTTCATCCTCCTGCAGCATTAAAAGGTCGCCCTGCAGCTGGTTTAGATCACGCTCCGCATCCAGATAGTAGATCTTCGGAAACACCTGCGGGATACAGGAATTATTTTTGTGCTCCCCATCCTGATAGCGCACCCAGCCATCCCGGTGTGCGATAAAGGTAAACTGCAGTACACCGCCTGACTCTCCTTCGTTCACGGAAAATGATGGCAGCTTTTTACAGAAATCCTCAAGCCACGTCTCATATCTTTTATACTGGCTGACTATGCCGTTCTGATGCAGCCATTTTAAATCTTCAATGGAAAATTCTAATGACAGATCCATCTCAATGTTGGCACAGTCACCGTCAAAATCTTCCGCAGAAATATGATAATCTCCAAAAGACGCACGGATTGCCTCTAAGATCGTTGTCTTTCCGGTATTATTCTGTCCTACCAGAATCAATGCATTTTCGATGCTGTCGATTTTCATCTCGTGGATCGCTTTAAAATTTTTTATATGGATACCGGTCAGCTTCATATGCTTCCTCCCACATTATTTTCATTCATATCATGTGCAAAATCGTCACATGATCCAATTCGCCGTTTGCTTACGCTCATGATACCTTTTATTCTAACACTGAAATCCTGATCCGTCATCAGCCTTTACAGGAATCTGTTTTATCAGAAATATTTAAAAATACATCACAAAATATAAGTTCTTCTTTACAAAGCCTTATCAGTATGCTATAACAAAACTTGTCAAAACTAATATTTCATATTAGCAGAGTAGAACTCTGTGCGTTAAGTGCCATGTGAACAGGGAGTTGTCACACGGACGAAAAACAAAGGCGCTGCTTTTGTTTGCGGTACAGAATTCGCATCCCGCTGCTGCATAAAGGTATTTATGTCTCCTCTATGTGGTTTTAGGAAACTGCTAAGGAAGGAGGCTTTTTTTATGAAAAAATTAAAGGAACTGTATCAACAATCACTTCAGGAACTGTGCCACACAAAGACGGTCGTGCTCTGCGGACTCTTAGCTGCACTCGCCATCGTCTTAAGTATGGTCGCAAGCATCCAGCTCGGTCCTTACATCAAGATCGGCTTTTCCGGGCTGCCAAACCGCATCGTTGAATTTTTATTCGGTCCGGCGGTCGGATGCCTGTTCGGCGGTGCGCTCGATCTTTTAAAGTATGTCTTAAAGCCGGATGGTCCATTTTTCTTTGGATTCACCTTTAATGCCATGCTTTCCGGTCTGATTTACGGCACCCTGCTCTACCGCCGTCCGGTCTCAATCAAGCGTATCGTGATCGCCGAGTTTTTTGTAAAGCTGGTCATCAACTGCGGTCTGAATACGCTCTGGATCTCCATGCTTTACGGAAAAGGCTTTATTGCACTGCTTGGTCCGCGTGTCATCAAAAACGTGATCATGCTGCCAATTGACAGCTTTATCCTGTTCTTTGCACTGACTTATGCGAAAAAGATTGCGGCGCAGTTTGGATTTTTCACAGTAAAATCAGGTGCGAAGGAACGTGCCTGATGGGTAAAATCTGATAGTGGATTCTTTTTAGAATTGCAAGTCAAAGTTCAGAATCATAGATTGTATCCTGCGCAGGCATAGCTATAATCGTAAACAAAATGCAGAGATGTGTATCCGTAAATGAATATACATCTCTGCATTATTTTTTCTTTATTGAAACTGCTTAAACGCCTCTCTCTGGCAGTAATCATATCAGAAAGCCGATGTAATTGTAATGATTACATTTAATATTTCTCGCCATAATGCCATTTCATTGATTTTTGATCCATAAGCAGTACGATCAGCGTTCCACCCTGCACAATGGCATTCTGCCCCGACAAAAATCTCATTTTCACACTACCACATTTTTCGAAGTCCTTTCGGATAGTGGTTTTTCATGATTCCACCCGCCAGTTTTCCCCAGCCGCTGCTAAATCCGTCTGCCATGATCAGATACCATCCCTTTTCTCCCTCATAAGAAAAAGTTCCGCCATTTAAATAACCACGAATCACCTCTCCGTCCGAAGCCAGATCTGCCGTATAGCGCACCTGTTCTTTTTTTAGTGCCAGTGCAAGCGCATGTGACGGCTCCATGCGGTTCTTTTTTACCGTTCCAAGATGCAGTCCCGGTCGCAGGACTTTAAGACCTTTTACAGAAGGCATACCTTTCGGTGCAAGGTAAAGCTGATCTCCAAATTTCACATATGTACCATTTTTCTCCAGTCCGGCTAATGTCTGTGGATCTAATGTATCTTTCGCAAAATCCAGAAATTCCACGATTCCTTTGCCCGGTACTTTCAGATCTTTTGCAGGGATTCCTTTTTCTTCCCCATTCCGGCAATAACCCTGTCTTAGTGTTCCCTCTTTTTCAAGGACAGCCAGATAGTGGCCCTCTCCATTCAGATGCTGTGGCCAGAGACGGATCGTCTGTGCAATCTCAGGCAATACCTGTCCCATTTTTTCCCTGAAATAAGCCCATTCCGGTACTCCTGCCGACATGCCATCTGCCTTTTTTACTTCCACGATACGAAACTCCGGGTGCCGCAGCAGAAAGCGTGTCATGCTTCCCTCATTCTCTGCCGGGGCAAACGTACAGGTGGAATACACGATCCTGCCGCCCGGTGCAAGCATTGAAGCCGCACAGTCTAAAATTCCATCCTGCCTTTCGGCACAAAGGCTGACATTTTCAGGGCTCCACTCTTCACATGCCGCTTCATTTTTGCGGAACATGCCTTCCCCGGAACACGGCGCATCCACCAGAATACGGGTAAAATAATCCTCGAACATCTCCGCTAAACGCTGTGGCGTCTCGTTCGTCACCATTGCATTTGCAATCCCCATCCGCTCCACGTTCTCAGATAAAATCTTCGCGCGTGCCGGATGGATTTCATTGCAGATGAGAAGTCCCTGCTCCTTCCACTTCCCTGATGTGTACATTTCATGCATTCTTGCCGCGATCTGTGTGCTTTTTCCGCCAGGAGCCGCGCACAAATCTAAGATCCGTTCCTGACAGTCTGCCGCTTCTTTTTGCACCACATCATAATCTTCCATCAGATAGGAAACCGGCGCCATGGCACTCGGCTCCTGGATATAATACACGCCCGCCTCATGAAGCGGATGCCTGCCCGGAGTGTCATCTTTTTCATAGTAAAATCCATCTTTCGCCCAGGCTACCGGCTGCAGGGAAAAAGGTACTTTTTCCTTCATCTGCGCAGTATCTCCCTTGATACTGTTTAACCGCAGTGCCTGATATTTATCCTTGTCATAACTTTCTAAAAATGCCGGATATTCATTTCCGAGCATTGATTCCATTCTGTTTAAAAACGCTTGTGGAAGCATTTTAATCCTCCTTGTTTTGCGGAGCAAAATGCGACTGCCTTTGCAGGAGCAGAGGA
>OOAN01001060.1_pt1 | contig 16525 bp, 9 predicted proteins | sample 1671301 | NCBI WGS metagenome assembly OOAN01 (sample SAMN06348142, study PRJEB24527) | human gut metagenome | biome: human gut; feature: ankylosing spondylitis patient; material: feces | host: Homo sapiens | place: China | collected 2015-10
TCCTGAGCGGTGCCATCAACGAGGCTCCCACCAAGAAGATCCCCTACTTCGACTTTGAGGTCCCCACCGCTCTGCCCGGTGTTGACCCCGCTATCCTCGACCCCCGCGACACCTACGCAGATGCCGCTCAGTGGGAAGAGAAGGCCAAGGATCTGGCTGGCCGCTTCGTCAAGAACTTCGCAAAGTACGAGGGCAACGAGCACGGCAAGGCTCTGGTCTCCGCCGGCCCCCAGCTGTAAGCTGACAGCACCTCTTACATAAGGCCATAAGATCAAGACCCATCCGATTTCCCGCAAAAAGGAAGTCGGATGGGTCTTTCTTGTGATCCATCTCGTTTTATAGTACTCTGCGGAGGATACTGCACATGAAAAAAGCAACGGTCAACGACTACTTCCGACACCACTGGGTGAAGCTCATGCTCTTCGCGCTCTTTACAGCGGCGGTATCCTTTTTCGCGCCGCTGAAAAACTTCCAGCTCAAGTGGCTCATCGACTCCAAGAGCAAGCAGGAGGCGCTGGGCTATATGGGGCTGGTGTTCCTCATCACCTTCACCAGCTGGTTTTTCGAACGGCTGAGCCGCCGCTCCTTTACAAAACTCGCCTGCGGCGCCGTGGAGCAGGTGCGGGGACAGGTCATGGAGCGGGTGCTGCGCCGCCCGGTGTCCCAATATCAGCGGGAGGGCGACGCAGCCTATCTCTCCCTGTTGACCACCGACCTGCGCACCCTCTACGACGACTATTATATGTCCCTCTTCAACATCGCATTCTGGGGCGGCATCATGCTCTGTGCGCTGGGGATGTACCTTTACATCAGCCCGGTGATGCTGGCGGCCATCCTGCTTGTGACCGTGCCGCCGCTGGTCCTGCCCCGGAAGATGAATGAGCGGCTCAAAGCCTCCCGAGACGCTTTTTCGCTCCAGATGGCGGGCTACACCCAGCAGCTCAAGGAGCTTCTGGGCGGGTTCGAGGTCATCCGGGGCTTTCTGCGGGAGGACGCCTATGCTACCCGCCACCGGGATGCTGCCCGGCAGGCCCGCGACAGCGAGCAGGCCTACCAGCAGAGCCTCAACGCCATGGTGGTCAACACCTCTCTCATCAGCAATCTCATCTTCCCCATCGTCATGCTGGTGGGCCTTTTTCTCGCTTTCGACGGGCGGCTGACGATGGGCACCGTCTCCACCGCCGCCAGCATGGCGAACTTCGTCATCACGCCCTGTAATCAGATCGCCCAGTGCTGGGCCAAGGTCAGATCCTCGAAAGGCATTCGTCAGCGGCTGGAAGTAGCCATGTCCGGCCCGGAAAAAGTCTCTGCGGGCCGGGCCATCGGTAAACTCGAGCACATCGAGTGCAAGGACACCGGCTTTTCCTACCCTGGGGCCGCTGCACCGGTGCTGCGCGGCGTCCGGCTGACGGTCTCCGGGCAGGAAAAGGCCGTTCTCGTGGGCGAGAGCGGCTGCGGCAAGTCTACACTGGCAAAGCTGCTGTTCCAGTACTACCCAGACTATACCGGCAGCATCCTCTTCAACGGCCAGCAGCTGCGTGACATCGACCGTCAGAGCCTCTACCAGCGGGTAGGTTACATTGCCCAGACAACCTATCTCTTCAATGACACCCTCCGCAGCAACATCTGCCTCGGCGCGGACTTCCCCGAGGCTCAGCTTTCCCACGCCATCGGGATGGCGGGCCTCACCGACTGGGTAAGCACCCTGCCCGACGGCCTCGACACCCTCATCAGCGAGAACGGCAAGAATCTCTCGGGCGGGCAGCGCCAGCGCATCGGCATCGCACGGCTGGCGCTTCGCCGGTACGACCTCATCATCGCCGACGAGATCACCGCCAGCCTCGACCCCGACACCAGCGGACAGATCATGGAAAATCTGCTCGCTCTCCCTTGCATGGTGGTGGCCATCACCCACGACGTCTCGGGGGCGTTCATGAAGCAGTTTGACAAGGTATACCGGGTGGAACACGGAAGCGTCACACAAGCATAAAAGGAGGGCCTGTGCCGGGTTTCAGCACAGGCTCTCCTCTTGTTTTTACCGGTTATTTTGCTGCGTCGAACTCGGCGAGGATGTCGGCCTCCGGGGCCGGGGTCACGAGGCTGACCACCGCGCAGACGGCCAGCGAGACGAGGAAGGCGGGCAGCAGCTCATAGATGCCGAAGACGCCGCCCAGCGGGCTGACGAGGTACTTCCAGACGAAGACCATCAGGCCGCCGGAGAGCATACCGGCCAGAGCGCCCTGCCAGTTGCAGCGCTTCCAGAACAGGGCGCAGAGGACGACAGCGCCAAAAGCGCCGCCGAAACCGGCCCACGCAAAGCTGACGATGCCGAAGACGCTGGAATCCGGGTCGCGGGCCAGCACCACGCCCACCACGCTGACGCAGATGATGGTCAGGCGGGCTGCGAAGAGGCTCTGCTTCTCGCTCAGCTTGAGGTGGCCGAACTCCTGCAAAATGTTCTGGGACACACTGGACGCAGCGGCCAGCATCTGGCTGTCCGCCGTGGACATGGTGGCCGCCAGGATGCCTGCAAGGATGAGTCCGGCGAGGACTGCCGCCAGCACACCGTGCTGGCTGATGAGGCTGGCGATGTGGACGATGAGGGTCTCACTGGACGAGCCGCTGAGGAATTCCAGCGCACCGGCCCTGGTCATGCCGAGGCCCACCATGCCGATGACGATGGACGCCGCCATGGCGATGACCACCCAGACGGTGGCGATGCGGCGGCTGAGCACCAGCTTCTTCTCGTCCTCGATGGCCATGAAGCGGAGCAGGATGTGGGGCATACCGAAGTAGCCGAGACCCCACGCCATGGTGGAGACGATGTCCAGCAGGCTGTAGGATGCGGCCCCGCCGGTCACAGCGTCGTGGCTGGCCGTCATGGTCAGGTAGCCGGAAAGGCTCTGGGCGTTCTCGACAACAGCGCCCCAGCCGCCTGCCACGACGATACCGTAGCCCAGCACCGCGATGAGGGCCAGCGACATGACCATCGACTGGATGAGGTCGGTGGTGGTGACGGCGCGGAAGCCGCCGAGGATGGTATAGCCCACGATGACGAGGGCCGACACCAGCATTGCTGCCATGTAATCTACGCCGAAGAGGCTGTGGAACAGCTTGCCGCAGGCCGCAAAGCCCGAGGCCGTATACGGCACAAAGAAGACGATGATGATGACCGCGCCCAGAGCGTTCAGCAGGTTGCGCTGGTCATGGAAGCGAAGCGACAGGAACTGCGGTACCGTGATGGCGTCGAGGTTGGCCGAATAGCGGCGGAGCCGCCGGGCCACGATGAGCCAGTTGAGCCAGGTACCCAGCGCAAGGCCGATGGCTGTCCAGCCCGGCGAGGCGATGCCTGTCAGGTAGGCCAGACCCGGCATACCCATCAGCAGCCAGCTGGACATATCGCTGGCCTCGGCACTCATGGCCGTGACCAGCGGCCCCATCTTCCGACCGCCAAGGTAGAAGTCGGTGCTGTCGTTGTTGGTCTTGCTGTAGGCGAAACCCACCAGCAGCATGGCCGCAAGATAGACGACGATGGTGACGATGATACAGATCTCACTCATATACGTTCCCCCTTTGGTGCTTTTTTCCTCTATGATAAAAGCACGGCCTGATTTTACCACAGTAAAGCATCAAAGTGCAAGACCCCTGGGCAGATTCTTCCCCTATGACCGAAATTTCGTCCTTTGCAGCGTCCAAAACCACTCAATATGCCAACAGGCCGTCCTCTGGAAGAGGACGGCCTGTTGGTTCGGATGAAGAAAATGATGAAAATAAAGAAGATGACAGATTATTTTGCGGCTTCGCCTTCGGGGAAGATGATCTTGTTCACGAAGAAGAAGATGACCATCGAGATGCCGCCGTTGAGCACCGTGGTGCCAATGTTGTAGATGAAATCAGGCACCAGCAGACCGGCCACAGCCACCCAGATGCAGTTGATGGAGTTGACGATGCAGGTGATGAGGCAGAAAGCCAGCAGATACCAGCCGATCTGCCTGGCGAGGTTGCCCTTGCTGCGGAAGACGAGGCTGCGCTGGATGGGGAAATTGATGCACTCGCCGATGACCATGGCCACCATGTAGGCGCAGAAGTAGGGCAGGCCGCCGTGGGCCGCGTCATAGCCGAGGATGTTCCACTTGAAGGTCTCGCCGAACAGGGTGATGTCGATGCCCGGCCAGCCGAAATCCACCACCGGCAGGCTTGCAAATGCCTTGGGCAGGAACTGCAGAAGCAGATATTTGAACACGGTGATGAGGTTGGACACGATGACGAACAGTCCACCCTCCCGCACCCATTTGGCCGCGGCCGGATGCTTTGCGGCAAAGTTATTCCAGAAATTCATGGCCTTATTCCTTTCAGCTGTTTTTGAGCCGGTTTTCCATCTGGCTGTTCAGGATGAGATTCTTGACGAACTCATAGATGACCCGAAGGATGCCCACGAGCCAGAAGCCTTTCAGCTCCCAGACGAGGCCGTCCACCATGCCCATGCTCACCATGCCGTTGGTCATCTTGGCCAGCGCGCGCAGCGGCATATTATACTGGAACACGGTGTTCAGGTCGGGGGTGCCTTTTGCAAAGCTGCTGTCCAGACGGCAGCGCAGCACCTTCTGTGCCGCCCAGCCCAGCGGACTGCGGCCATGGTCCATCTCGCCCAGCGTCATGTTCCGGTCGATGCGGACGACATCCTCCGGGATCGGATGGCCCAGCAGAGCCTCGAACTCGGCGTCGGTCACATAGCTGATCTGGCCGGAGACGTAGTGGAGCAGGTCGAGACCCTCGTAGGGGTCGGGAGCGTTGGTCCCCTTGACGGAGACTTCCGCTGTCAGGCGGATGTCCTCGCTGGATGCACCCACGCGGAGCTGATAGCTTCCGCCTTCGACTTCCCAGCGGTCAGTCTTGACGTTCCAGTAGCGGAACGCCTTGTCGTCCAGAGCGATGCTCACCGTCCTGCTCTCGCCGGGGGCGAGGAAGACCTTTGCAAAGCCCTTCAGCTCCTGCGCCGGGCGGAAGATTTTTGCGTCCTGCTTTGCGACGTAGAGCTGAACGATCTCGGCACCGGCACAGCTGCCGGTGTTGGTGACAGTGAGGGTCACGCCCTTCTCGTCTGCCTTCAGATCACTGTACGCGAAGGTGGTGTAGCTCAGGCCGTAGCCGAAGGGGAACGCCACCGGCACACCGGCGGTCTGATAGTACCGGTAGCCCACATACAGGCCCTCGCGGTACTCCACATTCCGGCCCTCGCCGCCAAAGTTCGCCTTGGCGGGGGTGTCGTCGTGAGCCTGCGCCCAGGTCTGGGACAGCTTGCCGCAGGGGCAGAGCTTGCCGGTGAGGATGTCTGCGGCTGCGCCGGCGCCTGCCTGTCCGCCCAGTGCGCCGTAGACCAGCGCCCTGCACTGGCCGACCCACGGCGTCTCCACCGGCGCACCAGCGCTCAGCAGAACGACGACGTTCGGGTTGACGGCAGCCACAGCGGCCAGAAGCTGCTGCTGGTTCTCGGCCAGCTTCATGTCGGCGCGGTCGAGGCCTTCGCTCTCCCGCAGCTCATCGAGGCCGAGGCAGAGCAGAACGGTGTCCGCCTTCCTTGCGAGGGCCACAGCCTCTTCCAGCTTCTCGGCGTCAGCTGCACCCTGACGCTCGAAACCGGAGGCATAGCCCACGAGGGTGATGCCGCTGTCGTCGGCCTTGATGCAGTCCAGCAGGGTGTCCACCTGCAGGGCGTTGACGGCGCTGGAGCCTGCGCCCTGATAGCGGGGCGTCTCGGCAAAGTCGCCGATGACGGCCAGCTTCTCATTGGGCTTGAGCGGCAGGATGCCGCCCTCGTTCCTGAGCAGGACGATGCTCTCTGCGGCCGCGCGGCGGGCAAGCTTATGGTGCGCGGCGGCGTCGAAGGTGCGGGGCGCTTTTTCCACCGCAGCGTGGGTGGAAAGCACCAGTTCCAGCATCTCGTCGAGACGGGCGTCCACGTCAGCCTCGGAAATTCTGCCGCCCTGTACGGCCTTCATCAGCTCCCGGATGGAGTCGCCGCCGGGACAGGGCATTTCGAGGGTGGAGCCGTTCTTCACGCCGAGGGCGTGGTCATTGGAGCCGCCCCAGTCGGTGACGACGGCCCCGTCGAAGCCCCAGTCCTTCCGCAGAATGTCCTGCAGCAGGTGGGCATTCTCGTTGGCATAGGTGCCGTTGATGAGGTTGTAGGAGGTCATGATGGTCTTGGGCTTTGCCTCTTTCACCACGATCTCGAAGCCGGTCAGATACAGCTCCCGCAGGGTGCGCTCATCGAGCACCGAGTCGCTGGCCATGCGGCGCAGCTCCTGACTGTTGACCGCAAAGTGCTTGGGGCAGGCAGCGATGCCGTTTTTCTGGATGCCGCGCACATAGGCAGCGGCCATCCTGCCCGCGAGGATGGGGTCTTCCGAGAAATACTCGAAGTCACGGCCGCAGAGGGGGCTGCGCTGGATATTCAGGCCGGGACCGAGCAGGACAGCCACTTCCTGTGCGGCGGCTTCCTCGCCCAGTGCCTCGCCCACGGCTTCGCCCAGCTTCTCATCCCAGCTGCACGCAGTGGCGGAAGAGGTCGGAAAGCAGGTTGCCGGAACGCTGGGGTTGAGGCCCAGATGGTCGGCGGCACCGGCCTGCTTGCGGACACCGTTGGGGCCGTCCGAAAGGGTGATGGCCGGGATGCCTTTGCCCGGCAGAGCGCGGGTGGTAAAGACGGTCTCGCCCGAGAGCAGAGCGCATTTTTGCTCTAAGTTCAGTTTCTGGATGATGTCGGTATGCTTCATCGCATTTTCCTCATTTTATCCTGAGCAGGGCAAAGGCCCGCTGTCTGGTGCAGCGGGCCTTTGCCGTTGGTTCAGTTCAGGTGCTGCATGGAGAGAGGGTCCGGTTTAGACTTCTTCCTCTTCTTCCTTGCGCTTCTTGTAGTTCTTGATGGCGGTGTACTCCAAGCCAACGATGAGCAGCGCGGCCACGACGTCAGCGCCGATCATGATGACCTTCCACTTTGCCATGCCGGGGTTCAGGTTCTCAGCCTCATAAGCACGGCTGTTGACCACGGTGTAGAGGATGTTCTTGGCGGCGGTGCGCATTGCCTGCTTGCCGCTGTTGGTCAGAACAGTCATCTTGTTGAAGTCATTGCCGGTGGTGCAGAGCATCAGATCGCTGCCGTTGCGGACGCCCTGATCGGCGGTCATATAGCCGTAGACACCGAAGTAGTCGGTCTCGACGAAGCCGAGGAAGCCCCACTCACCGCGCAGGACGTTCTGCAGCAGCTCAGAGCAGCCGCCAGCCCAGCGGTTGCCGATGTAGTTGAAGGAAGACATGACAGCGTGGCAGTCAGCATCCTTGACCGACATTTCGAAGGGCTTGAGGTAGATCTCGCGGATCGCCTGCTCGTTGGACCAGGTAGCCAGCATAGAAGTACGGTTGCCTTCCTGATCGTTCAGAGCAAAGTGCTTCATGTAAGCGTAGACGCCGTGCTCCTGTGCGCCTGCGATGGCGTTTGCGGCCATAGCACCGGACAGGACACCGTCCTCAGAGTAGTACTCGAAGTTACGGCCTGCAAAAGCGGTGCGGTGGATGTTCATAGCCGGGCCATACCAGCCGGAAGTGTTCATCTCGTTGGCCATCTTGCCGATGCTGTCGCCGAAGTCGTGGGCCAGATCCTTGCTCCAGGTCATGCCGATGAGGGTAGCAGCCGGGAAACCGACAGAACCGACGCCGGTGAAGTTGTTGTTGATGGACGCAGGGCCGTCACAGTCGTTGGTGCGCACCTTGCCGATGCTGTCCACAGCTGCAGTCTGATAGCCGCCGAAGCCGATGGTCTGCTGCAGGTCATCAATGCTCATCTCATCCAGCAGGTCATCCCACTTGGAATCGTTGTAGTCCACGCCGCGCAGGTCAGCCAGCTTGAGGCCGTTCTTTGCGCCGGTGGTAATGTCCTCTGCGTTGGGGTCCTCGTCCTTCTCGTAGCCGGACTCGGTGTAGGTGAAGCAGTTCTCGAAGCCAGCCTTGACCTCATCGCTCATCTCATAGGTAGCAGGAGCGGCAATGGCCTCGTCGTAGTTTGCAAAGCCGTCTGCACGGGACAGATAGGTGATCTCGCCTTCGGCGAAATCGAACTGGTTGGTTGCCACGACCTCGTCGCTCTCGCGCTTGTTGGACTCGTTGTAAACGATGTCGGAGGCGACAGTGTAGGTCTTGGAATCCAGAACATTGTGGGAGTCAGAGTTGGTGCTGATGATGTAATCGCCAGCCTCCAGCACATAGCAGCCGTTGTTCTGGTAATCGTAGGAAGCCAGATCCTCGACCGGGATGGTGAAGTCGATGGTCTCGCTCTCGCCGGGGGCAAGCTCGCTGGTCTTGGCGAAGTCCAGCAGGTTTGCGGAAGCCTTTTCAATGCCGCCGTTGGTGTACGGAGGATCATTATAGATCTCCACGACATCCTTGCCGGCAGCAGAGCCGGTATTGGTGACGGTGACAGAGAACTTCAGGCTGCTGCCGTCGCTGGTGATGTCGCTCATCTTCTGAGTAAAGGTGGTGTAGCTCAGGCCGTAGCCGAAGGGATAGACAACTTCCTTGTCATAATCGATGAGGCCCTCATCGGCGGCAGTCTCATAGAACTTGTAGCCGACGTAGATGCCCTCAACGTAGTTGACAAAGGAGGGGCTGGTACCCTCGGGGTCGAACATACTTGCGTTGGAATTGAACTCGGAAGTATTGGTGTACTTGAAGTCGCCGAAGTTGTTCCACCACGGAGAAGCGGTCAGGTCAGCAGCATAGGTGTCAGCGGTACGGCCGGAGGGGTTGACCTCACCGGCGACCACGCGGCCAAAGCCCTCAAAGCCGGACTGGCCGGTGCCGGGGCAGAGCAGGACGCCCTTGATCTGGGGGTAGTTCTTGACCCAGTCCATCTCGAAAGCGTTTGCGCCGTTGTAAACGACGATGACGTTGTCGAAGTTGGAAGTGACGAGGTCGATGAGCTCTTCCTCGCGGTTGGACAGCTGCAGGAAGTGGTCGCCCTTATCCCAGTCATTGCCCTCGTTCAGGGTGTCATCGTAAGTGCCGTTGTAGTAGCCGGCGCCGCGCTGAGAACCACGGTAATCTGCCACACGGCGGACCCAGCTGCCGTCCACGACAGCAGACATATCGGTGGGAAGGTCTGCGCCCTCACCGCCGACGCGGGTGATGACGACCATGGCGGTGTTAGAGTATGCCTTGGCGTTTGCCATCATCTCGTCGGTGTACAGGCTGACATTCGGCTCGGGCAGAGTCCAGTCCTGCTGTGCCATGCCGACGCTGGGGCGGGTGGAGCAGTAATCGGTGTAGAACTTGCTCAGCTCGTCGTTGGTCTCGATGCCTGCATCATGCAGACCGGTGAGCAGGTCGGTGACAGGGTAAGCGTCGTTCAGAGCACCGGAACCGGTGCCGCCGTAGCAGGGGCTGGTGGAAGCCCAGCCGAAGACGTTCAGCTTGGAGCCGGAAGCCACAGGCAGGATGTTGTTGTCGTTCTGAGCCAGAACGATGCCTTCCTGGGTGATCTCATTGACCAGCTCGGTGGCCTCTGCGGAAGTCTCCTCACTGATGGAACCTTCGCCGGAGACCAGGTCCAGCATGGTGGACATGGGGCCGGTGCAGATGAGGTTGACGACGATCGCCAGCGCCAGCAGAATGGCGAGGCCGGACTGCGCACGAATCATCTTCTTTTTCGCTTTGGGCATCTTCCGCACCGCGAACATCACGAGGAGCGCGAGTACGAGGACGACGCCGAATGCAATCAGATAGTTCTGAATGTTCGAAACTACCTGCATTACATCATCCATATTGATGGACAACATAATTTTCTTCCTCCTTATTCTGAATCCATATTTTCCGGGTACAGCTCCCGGAGCATTGCCACTATTATAAATGGATTCAAAGAAAATTCACAAACATCTTCACAATCTGTCATTTTGGAGGCATATTTTGCAGAAGTTTCAATTTGGTTTCAAATTTTATTGTGCTAATCCACAATTTCGAGAGCGGTTTTATTGTGATCATGCCAAAAGCAAAAACTCCCCCAGCCGCTGACGCGGCAGCCCCCTCAAAGAGGTGGCCCTTGGCAAAGAGGACAATGTTTCACTCTCTACCAAAGGCTCCCTCCCTGAGGGAGCTGTCACCGCAGGTGACTGAAGGAGTCCCTTTACTTTTCCGGGACCGGCAGCAAGATCCGCAGGGTGAACCAGCCGTCGGCCCAATGAAGGGTCATGGTGCCGTCGTGGCGCTGGGCGGCTGCCTGCACGCCCTGCAGGTCGTAGCCGCCGTGGGCGCTGTGGACGGGCAGACCGTCCGCGCCCATCTTCACGGGCTGGGCGCAGTAGTTCTCGAAGCGGAGCATCACGCAGCCGCTCTGGTTATAGATGGCCACCCGCAGCAGACGCTTTTCGGGGTCGGGCTCTGCCAGCACGCTCTCGATGGCGTTGTCCAGCGGCGCACCCACGAGGGTACACAGCTCCCGCGTGCTCAAAAAGCCCAGTTGGCTGCCGTCGGCCACGCTGGTCATGTTGATGCCGCGCTGCTGGCAGTCCATGCTTTTGGCGGTCAATAGGGTATCCAATACCGGGTTACCGGTCTTGTTCTCTGCTTCATACTGCCGGATGCCGCTCTCCATCCGGGCCAGAGCCGCGTCCTGCTTGGCCCGGTCGCGCTCGGCGCGGATGTCCGCGATTTGGATCTTCAGCTCGTGATAGCGGCTGTTGATGAGCCGGATGCCCTCCTTGCTCCGCTTGTACTGCTCGTACTGGCGGTGGAGCACCTCGTCCATGGCGGCAAGCTCGCTGTGGAGCGCCGCCTCCCGCAGCTGTTCGTGCTGGACCGTCAGGATGAGCACGCCGCAGAAATCCACCAGCGTGCGGATGTAGTAGACGCTCATGTCCACCTCGCGGTCGCCCAAGAACAGCAGGTTGCTCACCGCGAAGACCATCGCCGCCATGACGACGGCCACGAGGGCCGCTTTTCCGCTGATGACGATATGGCCCTTGGGACTTTTGTGCTTATGCTCCAGCACCCAGATGCAGCCGAAAACGCCGCCGTAGACCACCACCAGAAGCAGCAGTGACAGGCCGTCGGCCCCGCTGCGCTGAGGCCAGAGGAAGCAGTGCAGCTGCCACTCGGCGCTGGCCGCCAGCTCTGCCAGAACGAAGGCCCGGGCGCAGACATAGCCCGCTTCCAGCAGGGAGATGGTGCGGGTGACCCAGAGGTATAAATACTGTATCCCCACAGCTGCCGCCATGCAGGGGATCCACCACGCCAGCGGAACGCTGCCCGTGGCCTGCAAAAAAGCACTCAGGGCCAGCGCCCATGCCGCACTGGCAGCGATGGTGGCCGTTTTGCCGAAGCGGAGGCCCAGCGGCAGGGCGTAGATGCCCACGGCCAGACACTCGGCCAGCGCCGTATACAGGCGCGGGATGCTGGGCAGTGCCGTCATGCACCCTCACCCCCGATGTGGTCGGCCAGCGCCGCGAGGAAGGCTTTCCGCCGGGGGCGGCTGACCTGCAATTCGTAGGGTCCCACCTGCACCATCCCCTGCTGCACGCTCTTCACCTGTGCCAGATTGACAAGGTAGCCGCTGTTGCAGCGGGCAAAGGGCCGCTCGGCCAGCTTTTCCTCAAAGGCTTTCAGGGTGCCTGCCGCCACGAAATCGCCCTCTTCGGTATAAAAATGGACGCGGTGTCCCTCGCTTTCCAGATAATAGATGAGGGACGAATCCAGCCGCCGCATCCCGCCCTCCACCGGCAGGGCCAGATAATGCCGTGCGCGGCGGCGCAGCTGTTCTTCGGCCTTGCGCAGCTGCTGCGAAAATGCAAAATAAGGCACCGGCTTGAGCACATAGTCCAGCGCGCCCACGGCGTACCCGCCGATGGCGTACTGCGCCATATTCGTGATAAAAACGATGATGACGTCCTTGTCCAGCTCCCGCACCCGCCGGGCCGTCTCCATACCGTCCAGATGCTTCATCTCCACGTCCAGAAACAGGATGTCGTACACCGGGCGGTAATCATCCAGCAGCTCCATGCCGTCGGCGAACTCCGTCACCGCGAACTCGGTGCCGTACTGCCGGGTGTGCCGCTGCACATAGCCTTGCAGCTGCGCCCGCACCTCTGCCTCGTCCTCGACCAGAGCAATGCGTATCATTGCCGCACCTCCTTTTTCCGCAATTTCTCTGGTTTTTATTGTAACACGAAATAGGGCGTGTGGCAAATGGGAGAATAAAACAGCAGCCCCGCTTCATCTGCCGCGAGGCTGCTGTTCTGTGATTGGAAAATTTCAGGCTCAGTTCGTCTTGACGGCCACGAGGATACGGATCTTCTTTCCGCCGGAGCAGCCGAAGTTGTCGTACCAGCCGATGAGCTTATAATCCTCGGTGTTGATCTTGGGCAGCGAGGTGGCGAAATACTGGCCGTTCGACCACAGATACACCTGCATATCGTCGGCGGTCTCATAGCGCTTGTCGCCGCTCATGACCGAAGCTGCGCCCAGCTTATCGATGACTACCGGCGAGAGCTGGAGCATCCGGTTGATGGCCTTGCCGTCGGCAGAACGGCCGATGGCGATGCCGCCTGCGATAACGGGGTACTTGGTGGCGGTGCTGTAGGCCACCTGCTTGCCGCCGGAGTAGCAGACGTAGGTCGCACCCTCGCCCAGATAGTTGAGGAAGTCGCCCAGCGTACCGCCCACGCTGTCGCCGGTGCGGCGGAGCACATAGCTGAACAGCTGATCCGTCTTGCCGGTAAGGGTGTTCCAGGTAGAGCTGACGACACTGCCGTCGATGAGGCCGTAGAGCACATCGCTGGTGCTGGGAACAAGGATGTTCTTCACATCCTGGAAGGTCTCCTCATCGGTCTTGTCTACCTTGGTGGTGGTCGTGGTGGTCCCAGCGGGGAGGCCTGCGGCCTCTCTTGCGGCGTCCTGTGCCTTGTCGCTGATCTTTTTGTCGATCTTCTTGGCGGCTTCGTCCGTCAGGCGGCGGACAGAATCCAGCGCAGCATACTCCCACAGGTCACCGGTCACATCGTCGAGGATGACCCGGTCGATCTGACCTGCGGAATTGGTGGTGTAGTAGCGGACGTCGCTTTCGCTCAGAGTCACCCCCGATAGGCGGCTGGGGCGAACTGCCCCAGCCACACCCTCCGACGTCGTATCAATGATCTGCACGTTGTCTGCAAACGGGGTGTCGCCCAGCGCGGCACCGTCGGCGCTGACGGTGCCGCTGGTCGAGCGGGGCGAGATGGACTGGACGCGTTCGCCGTCACCGTCCACGCTGATCTCCACCAGCTTGCCGGCCGGGAAATTGAGCTTATTGTCCACATTGACGGTGCGGGCGGTGCCGTCGGTACACATGACCGAGACAGCCTGCTGCACCTCAGCGCTGTTCGTCTCCACAAGGGTGCGGGATGAGGACTGGACCACGCCGTAGAACACAGCATCTGCCGCGTCGCCGGTGAGGACGGAGACAGCTGCATCGTTCATGCCCAGCAGCAGAGTGACCACCTGACCCACGCCGCCGCCGGACAGAGAAGACAGCTGGTAGGCCACAGAGGGCGAAGCGATGGCGTAGGTGACGCCGGCCACGGTCACAGAGGTCGGAGCGCTGGCCGAGGGCGAGACCGCCGTCACGCGGCCTGCGGCGCGCTTGTTGTAGATCCAGACGGTACGGGCGCTCTCGTTATAATAGTAGACATCATAGGGAGAGAGGGCCGCAGAGGTGGTGACTTCGTCGTTGCGGTAGATGGCCGCCGGAGCGAAGGGCAGGACGGTGGAAGCATCTGCCACGAAGGGACCCTTGACGTTGTCCAGCAGGACCGAAGAGATGTCCACCTGGCCGTTGTTCACGGCAAAGCCCAGGGTGGAAGCGTAGACCTGACCGCTGCCGTTCATGGCGGTGAGGGCGTTGTAGAAGAGCATGGTACCCTGCTCGAGGGTCAGAGTCTCGCCCTGACGGGCATCGATCTCATTGCGCAGGCCCAGTGCGCTGGCCTTGCTGAGCTGAGCTGTGGGGAAGGTGCCGCCCAGCTTTGCCACATCATAGCCTAGCAGGCGCAGCGCCATGGTGCAGGCTTCTTCCAGCGTGACGGTGTTGTCCGGGCGGAAGCTGCCGTCGGAGTAGCCGGTCATCCAGCCGTTCTGGACAGCGGTGCGGATGTAGACCGCATAGGGAGAGTCGCTGTCCACATCGCTGTAGAGGCGGCCGGTGCGGCCCTGTGCCGTGGCGGTATCGCGGTAAGCAGAGAATGCTGTGAGGAGGCGGGCCGCCTGCCCACGAGTGAGGGGCGCACCCAGAGAACCGGCCTGCTCGGCGGTCAGACCGCCCAGTGCCGTCGCCGTCTGGACTGCCGCGTTGGAGCCGACCGCAGAGGCGGGCAGCACCAGCATGGAAACAGCCACGCAGACAGCCAGCAGGAATGCGAGGAATCGTTTTTTCATGGTAAACTCCTTAATCATATCTGAGCGCTTCGATGGGGTTCAGGCTGGCGGCACGGCGGGCCGGCAGGAAGCCGAACAGGACACCGATGCCGCAGGAGATGCCCACGGCGATGGCTGCTGCGCCCGCCGAGGGGGTGACGTTCAGGGTAATATCCGTCAGGATATACGGAAGGATCTGGTTGATAATGGCCGACACGACGTAGCCCAGCACGATGCCGAGGCAGCCGCCCAGCGCCGACGTGACGCCGGCCTCCACGACGAACTGGGTCAGGATGGTGCTCTCCTGTGCGCCCAGTGCCTTGCGGATACCGATCTCACGGGTGCGTTCGGTGACGGACACCAGCATGATGTTCATGATGCCGATGCCGCCGACCAGCAGCGAGATGCCTGCAATGGCCGTCAGGACGCCCACCATGACGTTGATCATGGAGGACATCTGCTTCATGGCTGCGCTCAGGCTCTGGACGTAGACATAGTCGTCCTTGCTGACCAGCTTCTTGATGCTTTTTTGCATATACTCCTGTGCCTCATCCGAGTGGTCCGCGTCCTGCAGGACCACATAATACTGGCTGACACTGCTGGTGTTGTTGACGCTCATCAGGGTGGTATAGGGGATAAGAACAATGTCGTCGTTGCCGCCCTCGTACTGAGAGGCGGGTTTGGAGCGGCCCTCCAGCACTCCCACGATGCGGTACTCGCTGGCGCCTACCTTGAGGGTGCTGCCGAGGCCGTTGCCGCCGAAGATCCTGCGGTCCACATAGTCGCCGATGACACAGATATTCTTGTTGTCTATCAAATCGGTGTACTGGATGCCGCGGCCCTTGGCCACCTTGTAGTTGTTGATGGTCGTGTAATCTTCGTTGACGCCGCTGATGTAGGTGCGGCGGTACTTCTCGCCCGCCACCCGCAGCGTGTCGCCGACACTGGCAATCGGCGAAAGACCCTTATAATACTCGGGCTTTTCTTTGATGATCCTGTACACATCGTTCACTTCCACCGAGCGGGTGCTGACGGTCATGACGTTGACGGACAGAATATCGCTGCCCATGTCGGAGTAGAAGTCCTGCATCATGTGGGTCATGCCGTTGCCGAGACCGACGATGACGATGACGGCCATGACGCCGATGATGATGCCCAGCATGGTGAGGAAGGTGCGGACTTTGTTGCTCAAGACGTTCTGGACGGCCTGTTTGAAGGTCTCCTTTATCATGCCTGCGTTCCCTCCTCTCCGGCTTTTGGCTCTGCCATCATGAAGTTCGGCTGAACGACTGCCTCGGGTGCGTGGGCGTCGCCGTCGTAGACGACGCGGCCATCTTCGAGGCGGATGATGCGCTCGGCCTGCACAGCAATGGAGTTGTCGTGGGTGATGAGGACGACCGTATTGCCCTGCTTGTGCAGATCCTGCAGCATTCCCAGAACTTCGCGGCTGGTGTGGGAGTCCAATGCACCCGTCGGCTCGTCGGCCAGGATGACCGCCGGGCCGCGAGCCAGCGCACGGGCAATGGACACACGCTGCTGCTGACCGCCGGAAAGCTGGTTGGGCAGGTTTTTGAGCTTATTGCCCAGACCCACCCGCTCAAGGGCAGCTTTTGCCGTCGCGTGGCGCTGTGCGGCGGGGATGCCCGCATACACAAGGGGAACTTCCACGTTCTCCAAAAGTGTCAGCTTCGGCAGCAGGTTGTACTGCTGGAAGATGAAGCCCAGCTTCTCGTTTCGGATGTGTGCCAGCTCACGGCGGCTCATCTTGCCGACATCCTTGCCGTCCAGCAGATAAGTGCCTTCGGTAGGCACGTCCAGACAGCCGATGATGTTCATACAAGTGGATTTACCAGAACCGGACTGGCCGACGATGGCCACGAACTCGCCTTTGTTGATTTTGAAAGAGACGTGGTCGGCGGCCTTTACGAGGGTATCACCCATCTGGTAATACTTGCAGACCCCATCAAATTCTATCAGCGTGCTCATTCGTCATCTCCTTCGGCGGAGGCCATCATGTTGCTGTAGAAGTCGGTCGCACTGACGCTGGAGTTGTCGTAAGCGATGGTATCGCCCTCCTGCAGGCCGCTCTTCA
>OOAN01001066.1_pt1 | contig 16444 bp, 13 predicted proteins | sample 1671301 | NCBI WGS metagenome assembly OOAN01 (sample SAMN06348142, study PRJEB24527) | human gut metagenome | biome: human gut; feature: ankylosing spondylitis patient; material: feces | host: Homo sapiens | place: China | collected 2015-10
AGACGTGTGCTCTTCCGATCTCACAGGTGATTGTTCAGCCAAATCGGCCTTCACCACCAAGTCATTATACCACTGAGAATAATTCTCGCTTCTTTTGGTAAGTTCTTTCAATTCTACTGCCATTGCTATATCGTTATTTTTGTTTTTCCTTTTTAAGAGTTTGCAAAATTAGTAAAAAAGCATGGGAAAGTACCAATGATTTAGCAAAAATATAGGATCAAAAAGTATAAAAATAACTTATTGATAACGATAATACCACCAATAGGTATCACCATATTCCCGCCGCATACGGTTTTTCTCTTCCACTGGTGATGAAAATTCCTTCTGACGGTTAAGAAACTCATCCAAACGCCGCACCATCAGCGTGTCTTTGACTTCTCTTCCATATCCAGGATGAGTCCGTTTGTAAAGCACCAATGCCTCACGATAATAACGCGGCAATGTATCTTGCTCGAAACAATACATATCAACCGCCGATACAAATTTGTCCAATTTCTTATCCAGCAGCAATGCACTCATATAATAATTCAAAGCGGTATGTCTACCTATTTCATCACGACAGATACGAGCCAAAAAGTCTACTGTCTTTTCTGCAACATGTGGTCTTGCACCAAGATAAGCATACAAGCTATCGGCATTCAAGCGCAAAGTTTCCTGAGAATGAGGCGCAAACAAAAGCCCTTCCGCACCATAATATTGAGGGTATTCAAACAAATGCTCCCCCATGGTACCTTCCAAAGACATAGCATAGGCTCTAAGCACTGCCAATGTATGGGTTGTTTCCAAAGACTTTGCTCCTACCATCCGTGCAGCTTCATAATGATGATTACGGATAGCCTGCTCCACAGCCAGTTCATGATGAAAATTCACATTCGTATTTCCTATACCTACCGTCATCAGGCATAAAAGTGTCAAAATAGCTAAGTTAGAGTTTATTAAGCCCAATATGGACCCCTCTTGATTCAGCCAGGAACGAAACACACGCCGTAAAGTATAGACCACACCTATATATATAAGCAAAAGCAACGGCAGCAGCCAAAACCATTTATCTCCTATGTTTCCTCCGTGGAAAATAGTCCGGTCCACATCCGTCAGCACTCCCAGCAACAGACAAGACGGGAAATAAGAAAGTGTTCGCACAGGGCCTTTTAATCCCATCAATCCATTGATTCCCCAACGGAATACCAATAAAACCACTGTAATGATGATAGCTCCTGCCAACGGAGAATAATGTGTCTTTCCTTGTGACAATGAATAATGCAATGCACCTACTACATCTTTCTGAAGCACAAAAAGATAGACAATACTAAAAATAGAGAAAAGAAGACCGCACGCAACCGTGAGGATGCGGGCGGCTCTTTTATAGGATAAGCTGTTGTTGCTGCTCATAAATTACTCTTTCACTTTTTTCAATACCACAGCCGAACGGGCAGGCAGATACAGTTTCAGCCATTCCTTTTTATCCTTCTTATAAAGAGGGTCGAAATTAGTGAAATGACGTATACTGTCATCAGCCAGACCATTGCCTCCGAAAGCTGTCGCATCCGTATTCAGTACCACATCATACGCCCCGACAGGCACTAGGAAACCATAGTCTGTAAATGACTTGGTAGGATTGAAATTAAATACAAAAATCAAATTCTTACGCCGGTAAGCCAACACTTGGTCACCGTCGTTATGCCATACTTCAATCACTGGAGTTTCCTGAATATTTTTCACACTCTCAATGAGGTGGACCATAGCTGAATCAAAATCGCCCAAGTAATGGTAACACAGGTTCTTATTATCAAAAAGCCCCCACTGACGACGGGCATATTTATGCGACCATCCGTTACCTTCACGCGGGAAATCAATCCATTCGGGATGCCCGAATTCATTACCCATAAAGTTCAAATATCCTCCATTGATGGTAGAGGCAGTAAGCAAACGAATCATCTTATGCAATGCGATGCCGCGATGCACTGTATAATTTTCATCCCCTTTCTGGAAATGCCAATACATGTCAGCATCTATCAGACGGAAAATTATAGTCTTATCGCCCACCAATGCCTGGTCATGGCTTTCGGCATACGAAATAGTCTTCTCGTCCTTGCGTCTGTTGGTCACTTCCCAGAACATGCTGCTCGGTTTCCAGTCTTCATCAATCTTCTCCTTGATTGTTTTAATCCAATAATCCGGAATATTCATGGCCATACGGTAATCAAACCCATATCCACCATCTTGAATCGGTGCTGCCAACCCGGGCATACCCGAAACTTCTTCCGCAATGGTAATCGCTTTGGAATTTACCTGATGAATCAACTTGTTGGCCAATGTCAAATAACAAATCGCATTATCATCCTGATTCCCGTTAAAGTAATCCCCATAATTACAGAACGCCTCTCCCAAGCCGTGGCTATAATACAACATCGATGTCACACCGTCAAAACGAAAACCGTCAAAACGGAACTCATCCATCCAATACTTACAATTGGACAGCAAGAAATGAATCACCTCATTCTTACCATAATCAAAGCATAAGGAATCCCATGCCGGATGTTCACGCCGGCCGCCCGGATAGAAGTATTGATTAGGATCACCGGCAAAATTGCCAAGTCCCTCCACTTCATTCTTCACGGCATGAGAGTGAACAATATCCATAATGACGGCAATTCCCATTCTATGTGCCGTATCAATCAATTCCTTCAATTCATCCGGTGTACCGAAACGGGATGACGGAGCGAAAAAGCTGGAAACATGATACCCGAAACTCCCATAATAAGGATGCTCCTGAATAGCCATAATCTGAATACAGTTATATCCGGCTTCCGCTATACGCGGCAATATTTTCTCACGGAACTCATTATAAGTCCCTACCCTTTCTTCTTCCTGAGCCATACCGATATGACATTCATAAATCATCAAAGGATCAGTCTTTGCACGGAACACCTTCTTTCTGAACCGGTAAGGATTCTCCGGTTCCCAGACCTGTGCACTGAATATCTTTGTCTGCTCATCCTGTACCACACGGTTGGCCCATGCCGGTATGCGTTCTCCTTCACCGCCATTCCAACGGACTTTCAGTTTATACAAATCACCATGCTTTATAGCACCGCTTTGTAATTCCACCTCCCATACGCCAGGAGAGTTCTTTACATGGTACATCCTATAATCGCCATGCTCTTTCCAGTCGTTGAAATCTCCGATAAGATAAATTTCCTTCGCATTCGGAGCCCATTCACGGAACACCCACCCTCTTCTGGTACGATGCAAGCCGAAATATAAATATCCGGTGGCAAAGTCCGATAAAGTTCCTTTGCCTCCGGTCAGTTCCAATTCTTTGTCTAGTGCATGCTGATGGCGTCCTTCAATCGCTGCCGAATACGGTTCCAGCCAAGGATCACTTTCTATTATGCCTAATTTAGGAGTGGTATTTTCCATAATATGATTACTTGTTAGTTATTCTCTTTCAAACCAAAACTTTAACGATCACTTTTTTCACACCGTCAGGAGACACTCCCGGAGCGTGAGCATCCTGTGGAAAAAAGATGGCAAACATTCCCGGCTTTACAGGAATATAGCTTTCGGCAAGTCCCGGATAGAACGAGATATCCTTATCTGCATCATAGTCTGCTTCGGGAAGATCTTCACGGGCTGTATAACCCATCACTTCCACCCCTGACAGAGGAATCTGTATATCAATAAACTGATTATGAGTTTCTAATTTTGCTTCTTCTTTAGTTTTAGGCTTGGTCTGAGAAAAGTTTACTACCAGATCATCACCCTGTAATTTTACTTTTCCTAATTCCTGAGCGTTCAAGTCTGTAGTCTTCAGATATTCCATTGCTTTAGCGAACAAAGGATTCAATGAAGCGTACTTTTCTAAGTTTTCTAATCTGTCTACTACCATAATTATTTCATTTTAATGGTTAAAATATTGCTTTTATCATTCAAAGTCGTCTATTGTGAAATTTGTAAAATCAGCAAAACGCTTCAGTTGCTTGAAAACATCCTCTACTTTGTCCAACAGGTCAGGGGCAAGGAAAAACGCATCAGGCACCATATAAGCACAGGTATAATCCTTACATTTTAAATAATCAATATATTCAAAATCTTTCGGAAATCCTTTGGGAGCCGTTTTTAAGTGATTTTCTCCGATAACAGGAAAGTATTGCTTGAACGCAGGATCTTCCACAATTTCTCTGTATTCATCTATGTTGTCATAAATGGACTGGCGGACAGCTTTCAGCACTTTAGATTCCAGACACCAGCTTCCACCAGCAAGCATACAGTTATCAGGCTCTATATGAACATAATATCCACAATGTTCCGATTTCTTTCCACGAGCGTTGATATAGCCGCCCAAGTGTATCTTATAAGGAGTCTTATCACTGGAAAAACGCGTGTCGCGATAAATTCGGTATGTACAGTCCTTGGCTTGAATACCGACAATACTTTCGTCAAACAACGAAATGCGGGCGATGATTGCTGTCAGCAATTCCTCAAACTCTTTTTGAGCTTTCAGATATTCATCCTTATGCCCCTGAAACCACTCCCGGTTATTGTTTGCGGCCAGGTCTTTTAAAAATTGAAAGATAACAGATACATCCATGTTACATTATGTTCATGTGTTCACTTGACAAACTTACAAAATATATTTGTAACGAACTAGAAAAAAGCGAAGTATTTATTTTTTTCCCAAGACCTTGAGAAACTCATCATGCAACTTTCCATTAGTAGCCAACACTTCACGACCGGAATAAAAGTCTCCCCCTCCGCTGTAATCTGTCACTTTTCCACCGGCATTCATCAAGATTATCGAACCGGCAGCAATATCCCACGGTCCCAGCAGCCCTTCTATACGGGCTTCAAAGCGACCGGCAGCTACATAGCAAAGTTCTGCCGCGGCAGCTCCTTGCAGGCGCATGCCTCCCACATTTCCATATAACTCGTGCACGATATGCTCCGCCAAAGGCTTATACTTTTGCGAATCGTATGGAAAGCCTAACGCCACAAACGCTTCGTCCATATCAGAAACATCTGACACATGTATTTCTTTGTTGTTCAGATAAGAAGGCGCTCCTTTATAAGTCCAGTAAAGTTCATCGCGGCATACCTCATACACCACCCCAACCAGCAGTTCTTCTTTATTGCGAAGGGCGATACTCACACAATAAGGAGCATTATTATGGATAAAATTGGTGGTTCCGTCCAGCGGATCTACCAGCCAGCAATAGTTTTCCGTAGTCAGGCTGCCCGAACCTTCTTCGGCAATGAATCCTGCTTCGGGAAGCAATTCCCGAAGTTGGGCCACAATACGGCGTTCCGATTCCTTATCTACATACGACACATAGTCGTGAGCATTTTTCTTCTCTACCTTGCTACGGTCAAAACCGCTACGCTCATTACGAAGAAAAGCACCCGCCCGGAGTGCTATTTCACGTACATTCAACGTTATCTTCTCTAAATCCAACATTATATTCTTATTTTTGTTCCGCATCCAGCGTTCCAAACTTATAAACACCTTTACGGATTACATTTCCATTCTTGTCAGTCTCCACAAAAGCGCCGTGTTTCTTCCCTTGTTTGAAAAATCCGTCATAGCGTACTCCGTTCTTATCTTCAAGCACACCTTTGCCGTCTTCCTTTCCTTTTACGAAATGCCCCTTGTATTTGGTTCCGTCAGCCGTGCGCAAAGTGCCTTCACCGTCGGCCATGTTGTTTTTCCATTCACCTTCATAGTCATCGCCGTTCGCCCAGATATAGTGTCCTTTACCGCTGCGCTGGTTATTCACCCACTGCCCTTCATACACAGCACCGTTGGCCCATGTAAAGGTTCCGGTCCCATGCTGCTCGCCGTTCTTGAACTGCCCTACATACTTGTCACCATTCTTGTGTATATAAATACCCTGCCCGGTACGTTCACCGTTCACGTAGTCACCTTCGTAACGGTCACCGCTATGAAAGTAATAAATGCCTTTACCGTGCTGCACGTCATCCTTCCAGTCACCCACATACTTGTCACCGTTGACATAGTAAAACGTCCCCTTTCCGTCACGTGCGTCATCTTTCCACTCACCTTCATATTTTGACTGGTCGGACCATACCATAACGCCCTGTCCGTTTTTCTTGTCTTCTTTCCATTCGCCCTCATATTTGGCTCCTGCTTTCCAGGTATAAGTACCCTTTCCGCTACGTTTGTCCTGAAACCAGTTACCTATATAAACATCTCCGTTATAATAATACATAGTGCCTTCACCCTGCTGATAGTCGGCAAACCACATACCCTCATACCGGTTGTTATTCATAAAATAATAGGTTCCGCTGCCGTGTTGCTGGTCCTGGAACCATTGCCCCACATACTTTTCTCCATCGTGAAACGTATATGTCCCGTTCCCCTCGCGTTTACCTTTTATATATTCCCCTTCGTAGGTATTTCCGTTCTTGTAGATTGTTTTTCCTTTACCGTTTGGTTTTCTACCTTTCAGCTCTCCGGTATATTCGCCCCCGTCTTTAAAAGTATAATTCCCGATTTTTATCTGAGCGATGGCCAATGTACTGACCGATGCCAAAAGCAATAATATATATACGTATTTCTTCATTGGTTCGTTACTTATAATAGATAAGATTTATGCCAAAGATACGATTTTCTATCTTTGGACATGATAGGTTATTACACTTTTTTACCCGCAATGACCTCTATTAAGTTTTCTTTGCAGAAATACTTTTGAGCCAATATGCGTATTTCTTCTCTGGTGATTCCCCGGATGGCATCCAGCGAACGGATAAAGAAGCGTTCGTCCAGCCCTGCCGTTTCTATATAAATCCAGGCATCAGACAAAGAAAAAGGTCCCTCGTACGACCGGCATAAATCGCCCAGCATATAGTTCTTCACCATTTCCAATTCTTCTTGAGGAACGAGATCATTACACAATTTGTCCATCTCCCGATAAACTTCTGTTATGATAGAATCCACATATTCATTGGCCGCCTCGGTACTGACAGTCAGTATTCCCGTTCCCGGATAGGACACAATGCCTGCGCCGATACCGTATGTATATCCCTTGTCTTCACGGATATTGGACATCAGACGGCTCCCGAAATACCCTCCGAACAAAGTGACCATGACACGTGCCTTCAAAAAGTCCGGATGATGACGGTCCATTACGAAACATCCCATTTTCAAGGAACTTTGAAGTGCATCCTCACGTTCTATAAAGATACGCTTTTCTTTGGTGGTAACCGGAGGAACAAGCGTTGTCTTTGCTTTTTCCGTCACTTCCCCCCATTGTCCACTTCCCAAGTTATCTTCTATACAACGGATAATTTCCGATGTGACCTTTCCCGAAATATATACCGAACAATTGCCCGAATGATAATATTTCCGATAAAACGAACGGAGCACCTCCGGGGTAATCCGGTCATAATCCTCCGCTACCGCATAGCGCCCGAAAGGATGCTCCGGACCGAACAAGGCTGTATTCAGCTGCTTTCGGGCAATCATTTCCACCCGGGTGCTGTTCACCAGGAATTGCTGTTTGTTCGTATCGGCCACCACGGAAAGTTCCTTTGCCGGAAACGTAGGAGCCTTTATCATCTCGGATATGACGGCCAGCGTGCGGGCAAAATATTTATTCAGAGAGTAAAGTGTTATGAATCCATAGTTCACGGAAGAAGATAACTCCAGCCAGGCTCCGTAATAATCCAATCGCTCCGCAATCTGTGAAGACGTTAAATTCCCAGCTCCCTCACGCAGCATCCTGTTGGCAAACATAGCCTGCAACGGCTGTTCCTGATTCCATTGTCCGCCTCCTATCAGAAGATCGAAACGTACAACATCCTCGGTTCCCGCATGAATGATATTCAAAGGCATCCCGTTCTTCATCGTCCTCCTGTCGGGACGGGTTATACTGAATTCGCTTAGTTGGCGGATTGGCGGTGGGGTGGTTCTGTCCAGCATTTACTCCCCCTCCCTTTGTTTTAAAAATGCTTCGGCACGTGCCAGATCCTGAGGCGTATCAATGCCTATTGTCTCCACTTCACTGATTCCCACCTTAATAGTATAACCATTTTCCAGCCAACGAAGCTGCTCCAACGATTCAGCCAGCTCCAGCGAAGATTGTGGAAGCGAAGTTATTTCTTTCAGTACATCGGCCCGATAAGCATACAGACCGATATGTTTATAGTAAGTATGCCCTTTCAGCCAGCCTTCCTTCTCCACATTACGCTGGAAAGGAATGATGGAACGGCTGAAATACAAAGCATTCATATTCTTACCGACTACTACTTTGGGAGAGTTTACATTTTCCAAGGCTTCAAGCCCGTCATCCGGGATGAAAGGTTTCACCAAAGTCGCAATCTGTGTGGCAGGATCTTCAAAGCAAGCTTTCACGGCTTCAAGCTGTGATTTTTGAATAAAAGGTTCATCACCCTGGATATTTACAACCACATCATATCCTCGTCCTACTTTGGTATACGCTTCATAGCAACGGTCTGTGCCGCTTTTATGGTGAACGGAGGTCATGACCACTTTTCCGCCAAAAGCTTTTACGGCGGATTCAATGCGTTCATCGTCCGTCGCTACATATGCTTCATCCAATATGCCGGACACTTGTTCATAGACTCTCTGAATCACAGGCTTGCCTCCCAAGACGGCCAGAGGTTTGGCAGGAAAACGTGTAGAGGCATATCTTGCAGGAATAATTCCAATAAATTTCATGGTAGCATTTCTTTTATATATTCATGCAAAAGTAACAAAAACATTTCATACATTTGCACCATTAATGCAATAAATGTTATGGACGAACACCATTGTTTGCTTTGTATGGGCTCTAATACCAACCGTTACGCGCAACTCTCGGTTGCACGGGAAGCATTGCGCACCACGTTTCCCGACATTCATTTCGGCGAGATGATGGAAACGGAAGCTGTTGGCAGCGGCTTTCACTCCCCTTTCAGCAATCAACTGGCAAAATTCAGCACTACGCTTTCACCCGATTCCGTTCGTGATTTGTTTAAAGAATTGGAACGACGCAGCGGACGGATTCCCGAAGACAAGGCTCAAGGGGTGGTAAAACTGGATATTGACTTGCTGGTCTTTGACAATAAGATATTGAAACCGGAAGATATGGAAAGAGAATATATCCGCCGTGGAATGTCTGTGCTCTTTTAGAGCTTATACCTTATTATATACTAATCATTATCACCTTGTGATACCCCGCCTCCATCCCCCCCTATGGCAAACGATAGTGTTACTGAGAGGCCCAACCTGACAGGTGGGAAAACAGCTAAGTATTTTCATTGGCAGACCTAAGGCTTTCTACCAAGAAGGCTAAGGCTTTCCGGCCGTTCTATTTCTATCTCCATAGGCTTTGGAGTTAACTCCAAAGCCTATGGAGATAGAACATAACAGAAAGAAAAGCCTTAACCTGCCTCAAAAAAGAGATTAGCTTTCCTTGAAAAAAACATTTCATAAGAACAGAAAGCACATTTTTTTATCTCATCTGTTTGTTGTTTCCAATGATTCCTTATACATTTGCGTTTACTAACAATCCTGTTAAACAAAAATGATAATATGAAAGAAGAAACGAGCAATACAGAACAATCCATACTAAAAGCCGCTGAAAAAGAATTCCTTAAGAAAGGATTCTCCGGAAGCAAAACAACAGAAATAGCTAAGGAGGCTGGTGTAACCCATGCCATGCTGCATTATTATTTCCGTACAAAAGAGAATCTGTTCAACAAAGTATTTGAAGAAAAAGCCAGGCAACTGGCCGATACATTTCTTTCTCGTGTAGATGAGTCACTGCCTTTTTTGGAGAAAATAAAATGTTTCATTGAAGCACACTTCGACCTTTTGACTGCTAATCCCGAACTACCTTTATTTATATACAGGGAGATTCTGACCAATGAATGCGGAAAAGAAATTTGCCGTAAAACCTTGTTCCCTAATTTCCGGTTAGCAATCAGTCTGCTCGACCGGTCACTGCAAGAGGAAATAAAGAAGGGCACAATACGCCCCGTCAAGGCGGAAGATTTAATGGTCAGCGCCATTTCACTCAATATCTTCGTCTTTGTGGCAAACCCACTGATACAATTGTTTGTCGAAGAAAAAGGTGAAGAATATCATCAATATATGGAACGCAGAAAACAAGAAAATGTAGAAATCATATTAAGCAGATTAAGAAAATGAAAAGGTTATTCATTCTCACAACCTTTCTTCTTGGCATCAGTCCCATTTGTTTGAATGCACAGGAACTCACGCTGGAAGAGTGTCAGCAGCAAGCCCAGGCGCATTATCCGCTGATTAAACGGTACGGACTGATTGAAAAGACGAAAGAATACAACATCTCTAACGCCGGCAAGGGTTATCTGCCACAGGTTTCATTGTCCGCTAAAGCCAGTTATCAATCGGATGTAACGGAAATACCCGTTGACCTGCCCGGAATTGATATTCGCGGCATACGCAAGGATCAATACCAAGCAAGCTATGTTGCAACTGGACCAAGTGGTATGGGACGGTGGTAACATCCGGGCACGGAAAGAGGTAACCCGTGCCACATCCGAAGTAGACAAACAGAAACTGGAAGTGGACATGTATGCCATCAACGAACGGGTAAACCAACTTTTTTTTGGCATCCTGTTATTGAAAGAGCAATTGAAGCAAAACCAGCTTATGCAGGAAGAATTACAAAGGAATTATGACAATGTTGCAGCATATGTAAAGAATGGCATTGCCAATCAAGCCGATTTGGATGCTGTAAAAGTGGAACAATTGAACAACATACAGCAACGTCATACTCTGGAAGCCACCTATCGTGCTTACGGCGAGATGTTGAAGATCATGATTAACCACCCTACTCCTTTAACCGAAAACACACTAAAGAAACCAGATGTAAATGCCTTATTATATAAAGGAGAAGCCTATTCTACAGAATTCATCCGACGTCCGGAACTTAACTTGTTTGCGGCACAGAACCAGCAACTGGAGGCGCAACGTAAACAACTTACCGCCAAGAACCTCCCCCGATTAGACTTATTCGTGCAAGGCGCATACGGCAACCCGGGACTGAATATGCTGAAAAATGAATTTTCGGCCTATTACGTAGCAGGCGTACGCCTTTCCTGGAACTTCGGCAACCTATATACTCGTAAGAATGAATCTCGCCAATTAATACTGAATCAACAGGATGTGAACGTACAGAAAGAAACGTTCTTGTTTAACACTCATCTGGAAATCACTCAAAACAACAGTGAAATTAAGAAACTGACGGAACTGATGAAGAACGATGAGGAGATTATCACCCTACGTAACAACATTAAAAAATCAGCCCAAGCAAAAGTTGCCAACGGAACACTGACCGTTACAGAAATGCTACGTGAAGTAACAGCCGAGAACATTGCCAGGCAGAATAAGATTCTGCATGAAATTCAGTTATTATCAGCCATTTACGAATTAAAATATACAACAAACCAATATGAGAACAAATAAATATATCTTACTTGCCGCCACTCTGCTCGGTTTATCCTCTTGCGGAAACAAGAGAGGCGACTATGATGCATCAGGTACATTTGAAGCTACCGAAGTAATTGTATCCTCCGAAGCCAATGGCAAGATCATGCAATTCAACATAGAAGAAGGACAGTTATTAAAGGCCGGGGAAGAAGTGGGGTGCATAGATACCTTACAACTCTATTTGAAAAAGATGCAGTTACTGGCCAGCGGTAAAGCGATAGCCAGCAAAAGCACGGACATCAATAAACAGATAGCTGCCACAAAAGAACAAATCGGCAAAGCCGAATATGAAAGAAAACGCACAGAAAACTTGCTGAAGGAAAATGCCGCCACCCAAAAACAAATAGATGATATTGACTCCCAGATTGCCGTTCTGAAAAAACAGTTGGAAGCACAGATCTCTACGCTTCAGCGCGGCAATGCCAGTATCACAGAAGAAAGCTCGGCCTACGAAATACAAGTAGCCCAACTGGATGACCAGCTTCGCAAATGTCACATTACCAGTCCGATTTGCGGAACAGTACTGGCCAAATATGCCGAAGCCGGGGAACTGGCCACGCAAGGAAAACCTTTATTTAAAGTGGCGGATGTGCAACATCTTTTTTTACGCGCCTATATCACCGCCGATCAATTATCCCAACTGAAATTAGGAGATAAAGTAAAAGTGTTTTCTGATTTAGGGAAAGATGACCGCCGGGAATACGAAGGGACAATCACCTGGATTTCAGACAAATCGGAATTCACCCCTAAAACAATCCAGACACGTGACGAACGCGCCAATCTGGTATACGCCACAAAGATAGCAGTAAAGAATGACGGATACATCAAGATAGGCATGTACGGAGAAATGAAGAAATAAATAAGACAATGGATTATATCGTTTCTGTCAAAGGAGTTAGCAAAAGCTACGGTGAAGTTCAAGCCCTGAAAGATGTATGCTTTGAGGTGAAACCGGGAGAAATCTTCGGGCTTATCGGACCGGACGGTGCAGGAAAGACTACTCTTTTCCGCATTCTCACCACATTGGTGCTAGCCGATGAAGGAAAAGCGGAAGTCTGCGGGCAGGATGTGGTGAAGAATTACAAAGAGATACGCCGGCAGGCAGGATATATGCCGGGACGTTTTTCCTTATACCAGGATTTGTCCGTAGAAGAGAATCTCACTTTCTTTGCCACGCTTTTCAATACCACTATCCGGGAGAACTACGCATTGGTAAAGGGTATCTACCAACAAATAGAACCTTTCAAACACCGGCGTGCCGGAAAACTATCCGGCGGCATGAAACAAAAGCTGGCTCTGAGTTGCGCATTGATTCACAGGCCTTCCATACTGTTCTTGGACGAACCTACCACCGGTGTGGACCCTGTATCCAGAAAGGAGTTTTGGGACATGCTGCTGAAATTGAAACAAGAAGGTCTTACCATCATTGCGGCAACACCTTACCTGAACGAGATGAAATGCTGTGACCGTATTGCATTTATCCGTGAAGGAAAGATTCAAGGCATTGACACTCCGGACCGTATTCTTCAACAGTTCAGTTCGATCCTTTCTCCTGAAGGGCTCTCTTTTAATGAGCCGCAAGTCACCGGGCGATACGCCATAGAAGTAGAAGGCTTGACCAAACAATTCGGCAATTTCACGGCAGTGGACCATATCTCATTCAAAGTGAAACAGGGAGAGATTTTTGGTTTCCTAGGTGCTAATGGCGCCGGAAAAACAACAGCCATGCGCATGTTATGCGGTTTATCACAACCTACCGGGGGAAAAGGTACAGTAGCGGGCTTTGACATAGCCACGCAATACGAGCAGGTTAAAAAGAAGATCGGATATATGAGCCAGAAGTTCTCACTGTATGAAGATTTAAAAGTATGGGAAAACATCCGGCTATATGCAGGGATTTATGGAATGAGCGACAAGGAGATCGCTGAGAAAACAGACAAGGTGCTGGAACAATTAGGACTCTTGAATGAGAAAAACACATTGGTCCGGTCACTTCCCTTGGGATGGAAACAAAAGCTGGCTTTCTCGGTAGCTATTTTCCATGAGCCGAAGATCGTTTTTCTGGATGAACCGACAGGAGGGGTAGACCCTGCCACACGCCGTCAGTTCTGGGAATTGATTTATCAGGCGGCAGAACGGGGAATCACCGTCTTCGTTACCACCCACTATATGGATGAAGCGGAATACTGTAACCGGATTTCAATGATGGTGGATGGAAAAATCGAAGCACTGGACACCCCACAACGGTTAAAAGAACGGTTTCATGCCCAAGATATGGATGAAGTATTCAGACAATTGGCACGCAAGGCCGTAAGAAGTTGAAAAAGAGAATGAAACAATTTATATCATTTGTGCGAAAAGAATTCTATCACATTTTCCGGGACCGCCGGACGATGCTGATATTACTAGGTATGCCTGTCGTACAAATTATTCTTTTCGGTTTTGCCATCACCACCGAAGTAAAGAATGTAAAAGTAGCTGTGCTGGATTTCTCAAAAGATGTATCCACCCGGCAAATCATCGACAAACTGGATGCCAGTGACTATTTCAATGTCAACAAGATACTGTATGACAACAACGAGATAGAGGAAACACTCCGGAAAAGCAGTTCGGACCTGATCATTGTGTTTGAGGCTGGTTTCGATAACAATCTGCGGCATACCGGTAAAGCCCGAGTACAACTGATAGCCGATGCCACCGATCCCAACAATGCTACCATACTGACCTCTTACGCATCCAATATTATTGCAGATTATCAGCAAAGCCGGATCATGCAACAACAATCACCCATACAGATTATCCCCCAAATAAAGTTATTGTACAATCCGGGTATGCAAAGCGCCTACAATTTTGTGCCGGGAGTAATGGGATTGATTTTAATGTTGATATGCGCCATGATGACTTCCATCTCTATTGTCCGCGAAAAAGAAACCGGTACGATGGAAGTATTGCTGGTATCTCCCGTACGTCCGCTATGGATGATTATAGCCAAAATGGTACCTTACTTTGTGCTGTCATGCGTCAATCTGGTTACAATTCTGTTGCTGTCTGTTTATGTATTACATGTTCCGGTAGCAGGCAGTCTTTTTTCGTTGGCTTTGCTCTCATGGATCTTCATCGTAGTATCTCTGCTGTTGGGATTATTGGTTTCCACTATCGCCCGTACCCAAGTGGAAGCCATGCTGTTTTCGGGAATGGTACTGATGATGCCTACCGTTCTACTTTCCGGCATGATATTCCCCATCGAGAATATGCCTCTTCCTTTACAGCTGATTTCAAATGTCATCCCTGCCAGATGGTATATTGTCGGAATCAAGAAAATCATGATTGAAGGATTGGGTATCAGTTATGCACAGAGAGAAATGGGTATACTTATGCTGATGGCTGTTGTCCTTTTAATCATCAGCCTAAAAAAGTTTAACAAACGATTAGAATAAGTTCCGGAAGATATGATAAAGTATTTATTAGAAAAAGAATTCAAGCAACTGCTGCGCAACCCGATGCTTCCGCGGATACTGCTCGTATTTCCCTGCATCATCCTGCTGGTGTTGCCTTGGGCCGCAAACTTTGAAATCAAGAATATGAATCTCAGCGTAGTGGATAATGACCGCAGTCCCTATTCCACCCGACTGGTTCAGAAGGTGGGAGCTTCCGAATATTTTCATCTGGTAGATGTTTCAAACAGTTACCAGGAAGCGATGCAATGCATTGAAAAAGGAGATGCTGACCTCATTTTGGAAATCCCGCCACACTTTGAACGCGATTTGCTGAAAACCGGTGTAGCAAAAGTACTGGTTTCAGCCAACACCGTAAACGGAACGAAAGGAACGTTGGGAAGTTCCTACCTCAGTAATATAGTGAATGCCTATGCCACTGAAATCCGGATTTCCCATTCCGGCTCTATTTCTCCCTCCCCAGTGATAAAAATAGATACCCAAGGACGTTTCAACCCCTATCTGGATTATAAGGTATTTATGGTTCCGGCACTGATGGCGCAATTGTTGATGATGTTATGCGGCTTTCTGCCTGCTCTTAATATTGTGAGTGAAAAAGAATTCGGAACCATCGAACAAATCAATGTGACTCCTGTAAGCAAGTTCACTTTCATTCTGGCCAAGCTGATTCCTTACTGGGTAACCGGCATGCTGATCCTCACAATCAGTATCATTCTGGCATGGTTAGTCTATGGTCTGGTTCCGGCCGGTCATTTATGGCTGCTTTATTTCTTCGCATTGCTGTTCATTATCGTCATTTCGGGTATGGGACTGGTAGTTTCCAACTATTCCCGAACCATGCAGCAGGCCATGTTTGTCATGTTTTTCTTTGTGATTATCATCATGCTGATGAGCGGATTATTCACCCCCATCAACAGTATGCCCGAGTGGGCTCAAGCCATCACCATAGCCAATCCCTTGAAATATTTTATACAAGTGACACGTATGGTCTATTTGAAAGGAAGCGGATTCGATGACTTGATCATGCAATTTATTGCCTTGCTTTTTATGGCTATCATGTTGAACGGTTGGGCCGTGTTCAGTTATAAAAAGAACTCATAACAGATAAATCGGAACATTTTCTTGTTTATCATTGTTAATATCAGTAGCTTAGCAGCCTATTGCTAACCTGATTTTAATTATCTAAAAGAAAAAGTTATGAAATTCTTTATTGACACAGCTAATCTGGAACAAATTCGCGAAGCAAACGCATTGGGCGTACTGGACGGTGTAACTACTAATCCCTCTTTAATGGCTAAAGAAGGTATTAAGGGAGTTGAGAACCAACATAAGCATTACATCGAGATATGTAATATTGTGGATGGAGATGTCAGCGCCGAAGTCATTGCCACCAATTACGAAGGAATGATCAAAGAGGGTGAAGAACTGGCAGCCCTTAATCCACACATTGTAGTAAAAGTTCCTTGTATTGAGGACGGCATCAAAGCTATCAAAT
>OOAN01001072.1_pt1 | contig 16379 bp, 8 predicted proteins | sample 1671301 | NCBI WGS metagenome assembly OOAN01 (sample SAMN06348142, study PRJEB24527) | human gut metagenome | biome: human gut; feature: ankylosing spondylitis patient; material: feces | host: Homo sapiens | place: China | collected 2015-10
CGGAAAAGAAAAGACATATCACGCCTGGGGATATGCAACGAAGGAGGAAATGGAGAAATTCGGAAGACGATATAATCCTTGCGGGGAAATGTATACCGACGCCGACGGCAACAAACATTATTATACGGACCAAACGGACAACTACCTGCAAAAGAACTACCAACTACTTCTTAACCATAGTTTTTCTACCGCATGGAATCTGAACGTAGCCTTACACTATACCAAAGGCGACGGGTATTATGAAGAATATAAACCCGGAAGCAGCCTGGTGGAATACGGGTTAAAACCATTCAACCCGGACGGAACGGAAACTAACAAAAGCGACCTTGTCCGACAAAAGAAAATGGACAACAAATTCGGGGGAGGTGTATTCTCCCTTAATTATACAGGAAACCGCCTGACCGCTTCCTTAGGAGGTGGCCTCAACCAATACCGGGGAAATAACTTCGGAAAAGTGACATGGGTGAAAAACTATATCGGCAACCTGTCTCCCGAACATGAATATTACCGCAACAAATCAAAGAAAACCGACGGGAATATCTATCTGAAAGCCAACTATGATCTGACCAGCACGTTAAGCGCTTATGCCGACCTGCAATACCGCCATATTGATTACACAATCGATGGAGTAAACGATAAATATGACTGGAATAAAAACGCCCTGCGCCCGCTAGCCGTAGATAAGAAATTCGATTTTTTCAATCCGAAAGTCGGCTTAAACTGGAATATAACTCCCAATCACCGCCTGTACGCTTCTTTCTCCGTAGCACAGAAAGAACCGACAAGAAACAATTATACGGACGGCGATCCCGACTCCTACCCGAAAGCCGAAAAACTGCTTGATTACGAAGCGGGATATACGTTTGCCAACCCATGGCTGACGGCAGGTGCCAACTTCTACTACATGGATTACACCGACCAACTTGTCCTGACCGGTGCTTTAAATGATATTGGTGAAGCACTGACCGAAAACATTCCGGACAGCTACCGCATGGGAATCGAATTAATGCTCGGTATCAAACCGTGCAAATGGTTTCAGTGGGACATCAATGCCACATGGAGCAAGAATCGCATCAAGGATTTTGTGGAAAGTCTGCCGGGCTATCATTATAACGCAGATGAAACAGTAACTTCCCTTCCAACTGTCCTGATAAAGCATAAAGACACCCACATCGCTTTTTCGCCGGACTTCCTGCTCAACAACCGTTTTTCTTTCAATTATAAAGGCTTCGAGGCTTCCCTGCAATCGCAGTTTGTAAGCAAACAGTATATGACCAATGCGGAAGTAGAAGAACTGACTCTTGACAAATACTTTGTCAGCAATCTCAATCTGGCGTACACCTTCCGTCCCAAGAAGATTCTGAAAGAAGTCACATTGGGATTCACCGTTTACAACCTCTTTAACGAGGAGTATGAAAACAATGGTTGGGCTTCAAGCGATTACACCGATACAGTGGAAAACCGGGGAAACTATGCCGGCTATGCCGCACAAGCCGGAACAAACGTCTTGGGACACGTGTCTTTCCGCTTTTAATGACATCAGCAGATTATGGAACTGGACTTTTTAGAAATATTCGGTACGCTGGTCGGTTTAGTCTACCTTTGGTTGGAATACCGGGCTAGTATCTATCTTTGGATAGCAGGTGTCGTCATGCCTGCCATTTACATCTTTGTATATTACAAGGCGGGACTGTATGCCGACTTTGGCATCAATATCTATTATCTGATAGCCGCTGTCTACGGTTGGTTTTTCTGGATGTGGGGACACCGGAAAAAGAAGTGCCGGCCGGCAGACCAGCCAACCGCCGGTCGCTCCAAAGGCAGTTGTATTCATTGTCGCCTTTATCGGCATTGCATGGATACTTATCGAATATACCGACAGTAACGTTCCGTGGCTGGATAGCTTTACCACTGCCTTGAGTATTGTCGGAATGTGGATGCTGGCACGCAAATACATTGAACAATGGTTTGCCTGGATTATCGTCGATATCGTCTGCTGCGGACTTTATATCTATAAAGACCTCTATTTCACCTCAGCTTTGTACGGACTTTACTCCATTATAGCTATCTTTGGCTACTTCAAGTGGAAAAAACTAATGAACATACAATGATAAACGAACACTATACTCCCGAGGCAGTGATACTGGCCAACGGTGAATACCCAACTTGCCCCGTTCCTCTGACAATGCTGGAAGAAGCAAGTTTTGTTGCTTGCTGTGACGGTGCAGCCAATGAGTACATTTCCCGCGGACATACTCCGGATGTGATTGTCGGCGACGGCGACTCTCTTTCAACAGAATACCACAAACGCTTCTCCCCTATTATACATCAGATACCCGATCAGGAAACGAACGACCAGACTAAAGCCGTCCGGTATCTGCAAAAGAGAGGATTCCGGAGAATTGCCATTGTCGGAGCGACCGGCAAACGGGAAGACCATACATTGGGAAATATCAGCCTACTGCTGGATTATATGAAAAGCGGCATGGAAGTACGGACCATTACTGATTATGGAGTATTTGTTCCTGCAAAAGATACACAAACCTTTGCTGCTCATCCCGGACAGCAGATTTCCATTATCAATTTCGGAGCGAAAGGATTGCAGGGAGAAGGATTGGTTTATCCGCTAAGCGATTTCACCAATTGGTGGCAAGGCACGCTCAATGAAGCGACTTCCGATGAGTTTACAATTCATTGCACGGGAGAGTATTTAGTATTCCTTGCTTTTATGTAAAACAGACATCGCTGTGCCAAGTTTATTCCACCCCATTGACACAGTTGTGCCATCGGCTTGGCACAACTGTGACACCACGATGGCACAACTGTGACAAGCCGGTGGCACAAGCCCCCACTCAGAACATCTCCAGAAAGCTTGCGAACAACTAATGGAAGAGATGTACGGACCTTAAACCAACTTCTTCTTTTTCCGGTAGTTCTCACGAAATTCTTTAGGAGAGCAAGCCTTCTTCTTTTTGAAGATCCGGTTGAAGTTGGAAAGATTATTGAATCCGCACTCATAGCAGATTTCGGCTATTGACATGGTAGAATCCACCAACAGGCGGGAAGCAAAACCAAGACGTATATCAATGATATAGTCGGAGAGATTCTTACCAGTCCGCAGTTTGAAGAACCGACTGAAGGACACATCCGTCATTCCAACCATAGCTGCCAACTGCCCCAAGCGAATCTCCTCCTGATAATGGGCATTGATATACTCCTGCACCTTTTGCACACGGCGGCTGTCCGAATGAATATCTATCTTGGCAAAAGACGAACTGGACAAGGTACGCGCTTCTTCTTCAAAGAGAGAAAGTTCATACAGGATCGTCATAAACTTAATGACCGCATAGAATCCCTGTTTTTCGGAGGCAAGCGTATCCAGCAACGGATATATTTTGAGTATGGCAGACATCGGGAAACAAAGCCCTTTTTGTGCTTTATCCAGCATCCGGCGGATAGAGTCGAACTGATTCTTATTGATAAAGCTCTTGAAGAAAAGATCGGAAGAAAACTGAATCGTAATCTCCCGTATCTCTTTCGAATGGCAGTCGTTCTGTTCCCAGACGTGTTCCAAATCTTTTCCTGTTATCAATACCAAATCATAATCACCTATCACTTCGGAAGAGTCTCCTACAATCCGCCTTACTCCGGCAGCCTTTTCGGTGAAGTTCAATTCAAACTCGGAGTGGTTGTGTATAGGATAAGTGAATTCCGTTTTATAACGTTCCGCAATGTAAAAGCAATCCTTATCTGACAAAGGAGTGATTTCACGGATAATCTGGTTGGATAACGGTGTAGTCATAGTAATTACAATTTATAAGCGTTTTATCGTTTGATTAGTTTTCTATCTTTACCCCTATCCGATGCAGGTCTGCCCCCGACGGGTTTTGGAAGACACGCAAGTCGAATTCGGGAATAATGGCAAGCACATGATCGAAAACATCTGCCTGTATGCCTTCGTAGGCAACCCATACTTTATTGGCAGAAAAAAAATAAAGTTCCAATGGGATACCGGTTTCAGTAGGCTGAAGCTGACGTACCATACAGGTCAGGTCTTGGTTGACGGTAGGCAGACTCTTCAGATAGTTAGTCAGATAGGCCCGGAAAACTCCCAAGTTTGTTTGCCGACGTCCATTCACTAACACAGAGTTGTCGATATGATGTTCTTTATTATATTCTTCCACTACCTTTTCCGTTTCATCCACATAGTCTTTCAACAGTTGTATCTTCCGGTATTTTGCCAACATCTCCGGTGTACAGAAATGCACACTGGTCATGTCTATATTGATGGAACGTTTCACACGACGTCCGCCGGATTCCTGCATTCCCTGCCAGTTTTGGAAAGAATCACTAATCAATAGATAAGGAGGAATGGTGGTGATGGTATTATCGAAGTTACGTATTTTTACGGTATTCAATGTTACTTCTATCACCGTACCGTCCGCACCGTATTTCGGCATCGTGATCCAATCGCCCACCTTCAGCATATTATTGGCGGAAAGCTGGATGCCGGAGACAAATCCCATGATACTGTCCTTGAAAACCAACATCAGAACCGCAGCGGAAGCTCCCAATCCGGTCAGCAACACTACCGGACTTTGCTTTATCAGAATACTGATAATGATGATAGCTCCTATAAAGAAGAGAATGACTTGCGCTGTCTGCAAAAGCCCCTTCAAAGGTTTGTCTTTATATTGTTCACGCGCGCTATATACCAGATACACAGCCGTGAACAAAGCACTGACGAAGCGAAGAAAGACTGCAAGGATATAAATCATGCAAAGTCTTCGAAGAAAATCAAGCAAAGCAGAGTCTGCATGTTCGGGAAAAGCAATAGGAATAGATATATAAATCAATATAGGCGCCACCATCCTGCTGATGTTCACCATTACTTTATCATTAAATACAATATCATCCCAAGTAGCTTTTGTCTGTCTCACCAATTTAGCCACAGTACGCAGAATAATCTTGCGGCAAATCAGATTGGCCAGTAATGCTATTCCAATAATAAACAATAAGATGATAAAGTTATCAATCTTATCAGCCATAGCTTCATCCACTCCCATCGAGAGCAAAGCATGATTCACCTCTTGCATCACTACATTACCTGCTTCTTCCGGTTGCCCGTTTGCCAATGCCACACTCACTGTATCAACCACTTCTTTTACTTCTTTCATAAGCAATCGTCTCTCTCTTTTTTAGTTTTTCTTTTATTTATGATCTCTGTTTCTTTTCTTCTTTATTCTTTCCTTCTTCCAAATATTCACTGATATCCTGCCGTAGCCAATCATAATGGAAGAGTCTTTTGTAGGCTACATTCTTCTTGAGCATGATTTCTACGTTCACCTGGCTGTTCTGATAACAAGTCAGTTCGTTTCTGAATTGCTCATTGTGTTCGGCCAGCCGCTTGATTTCCTGTTCCCGTTCACGACGCAATACGGTGCAGACTGGAATCAGTAGTTTCATTACCACATTATCCATCACATGGTGTCCCTGCATATACAAGTAAGTAGTTTCCGGCACCAAGCCCAGCTCTTTAAATTCAGTCCGCAATCCATTCACCTGATTGATGTTATGGGGGAATTTCTTTTTCAACTCTGCCAACTTCTGATTAACCCGTTGTTGAAGGGATTCCAAGCTCTTTTCCGGATGCCGGAGATTAATCTCGCGCAAAGAAGTATAAGTATGGAAATCGTACATGGGGAAAGTGTAAGTATCCCGTTGGCGATAGAACCATACGTTCCAGAGGAAAAGCGGATATACTATTTCGGAGTACTTCTTCAGGTAGAAGTTGAAATCTAAAATGGAACGGTCATTCAACGTAGCCTGCACACATACTTCGTGAAGGCTTTCGGCAAAACAATGATAGTTTTCAATAGCATAGGTATAAGTCTGAAAAATATACCTGCTCCGGTTGATTTTACGGGAGGTATTGGTAGCTCCCTGCAACAGGAAATCATAGTCACTGTCCACACAGGCAATCAGACTTCTCCCCAATTCGGCTGTATTCAGCGTGTTCATGAGTACCATCTTTTTTCCTTTTGCCAGGGAGGTGGCCGAAGGAAGCATCACTTGGAAATAGTGTTCGTCGTCTTCAAACTCTTCAAGCAATGTGCGCCAGAAAGCGATGTCGTCATAGCTTTCTACGTAAGCGATGATACGTCGGCGGGCTTTCTTCGGATAAAGCTTATGGGCGGCATTGAAATAAGAAGAAGTCAGATTATCTCGTAGTGAAGTTGCCATTTGTTCTATTACAGGTTACGAATTACAAATTACAGTTGGGAGAATCCTTGTCGAGCTTGTGCCCTACGGTGGTAGATATATCGCTTACTTCTGTCACGGCATCCAGCCAGCCTTCCATAATGACGGCAGGCGAATGGGTAGTCAGGATAATCTGCACATTCGGATTCAGTTCACGTATCATAGCAATCAGTTTCTGCTGCCATTCTATATGAAGGGAGGCTTCCGGCTCATCCATAAACAATACACAATGGCTGTTGTCCTGCACGAGTACGGTCAGCAGGATAACCAGCATTTGCTTTTCACCGGACGACAGTTTATAAGGGAATAATAGTTCGCCATCCTGATAGAAAGCGATATCGTTCCGTTTCCTGTCTATCTTTTTGCGTGTATAGCTGAACAGTTCGTCAATCATATCCTGAAAACGACGTTTGGCTACAGATAATGTAGCTGCTTTACGACGCTCTTCTTCATCAATGCTGGAAAGCATTTCAATCATCTTATTACCAATGTTGACCTGATAATCGAGGTAACGGCGTTGCAAGAGATAAAGCTGCCAGTCCAGTTCAGACTTTACATTCTTGTCGGCCATGCGGGCTGTGAAGTCACCCATGATCAGGGGACGGTCGTAGCTCCGGATGACGTCATAAGGAATATAGGTTGCCTGGGGATTGTCGAAAAAGAGACGCACTCCGTTCTTCTCGTCACTTTTCATTTCACCGGAAAGTCCTTCGAGGTATCCCACCGAACGGTTCAGAATGGTAGTCTTCCCCACTCCGTTGATGCCGGAGAGGATGTTCACATCGGGACGCAAATCCCATCCTATATTAAAGCGTTCCCATAGTCCGTGTATCTCGATACGACGGATATAATTGGCTTGTTGTTCCATAATATTCAATTTTAATCAAGGCAAATATAAACAAATCATACGATAAAAGACTACCTTTGCAACCGTTTTCTCTATTTGATTGTTAATGATATCAGAGATATGGTAAAATAAATAGTATCAACATGGACAAAAGTAAGAACCTGTATGGTCATTTGTTTGCGCTTACAGCAAACGTTATGTGGGGATTAATGTCTCCCATCGGTAAGTCGGCTCTTCAAGAGTTTTCTCCAATTTCTGTCACTACATTCCGCATGGTGGGGGCAGCAGCCGCTTTCTGGATCCTTTCCATGTTTTGCAAACAGGAACATGTGAATCATCAAGATATGCTGAAAATCTTCTTTGCTTCACTGTTTGCGCTAGTATTCAATCAAGGAGTGTTTATCTTCGGACTTTCTATGACTTCTCCTATTGATGCTTCTATCGTAACTACCACTCTACCGATTGTAACAATGGTTGTAGCGGCCATTTACTTGAAAGAACCTATTACCAATAAGAAAGTACTGGGAATTTTTATAGGTGCTATGGGAGCGCTCATTCTCATTATGAGTAGCCAGGCAGGAAGCAACGGAAATGGAAGCCTGATTGGCGACTTGCTTTGTCTCGTTGCGCAAATCAGTTTTTCCATATACCTGACTGTATTCAAAGGATTGTCTCAACGATATTCGGCAGTAACGATTAATAAATGGATGTTCATATATGCTTCAATGTGTTACATTCCGTTCTCCTATTATGATATTTCTACGATTCAATGGACTTCTGTTTCCACTGTCGCCATTCTACAGGTACTTTATGTCGTATTAGGAGGTAGCTTCCTCGCGTATCTCTGCATTATGACTGCACAGAGGCTGCTCCGTCCTACGGTAGTCAGTATGTACAATTATATGCAACCGATCGTGGCTACGATTGCGGCAATCGCGATGGGTATCGGAAGTTTCGGCTGGGAGAAAGGAATCGCTATCGCGCTCGTATTCCTAGGAGTATATATTGTGACTCAAAGTAAATCGAGAGCTGATCTTGAAAAAGCAGAAAAGTCTTATTTCAAATCCTCAAAATAAGTATCGAGCAAGCTTCTTGCAGCTATAAACGAAGTCAGGTTGCCTTTCAATACCTGCTGTTCTTTTTCTAAGAGCATTGTTTCAATCTTCGGATTATGATAAAAGCTGTCACGAAGTTGTTCATTGATGCTTTCATACATCCAATATTTACTTTGCTCGTTGCGGCGATATTCAAAATAGCCGTTTTCTTTCACGAAGTCAATGTATTCGTAAATCATATCCCAGACCTCCTTCACTCCCAGGTTATAAAAACCGGAGTAAGTCAATACTTTGGGAATCCATCCGGATTCAGGCGCAGGAAACAGATGCAATGCATTACGGAATTGAGTGGCAGCCAACTTGGCACGTTCCAGATTATCTCCATCGGCCTTATTGATAACGATACCATCCGCCATCTCCATAATACCACGCTTAATCCCTTGCAGTTCATCGCCCGTACCGGACAACTGAATCAACAGGAAGAAATCAACCATCGAGTGAACAGCCGTTTCGCTCTGTCCCACTCCTACGGTCTCCACAAAAATCTTATCGAATCCGGCAGCTTCACAAAGAATAATCGTCTCACGTGTTTTGCGTGCCACTCCTCCCAAAGAACCGGCTGACGGACTAGGGCGGATAAACGATTTAGGATGCACGGAAAGCTGCTCCATACGCGTTTTATCCCCTAAGATACTGCCTTTACTACGCTCACTACTAGGGTCGATGGCCAATACCGCCAGTTTGCCCCCCTTTTCGAGCACGTGCAGACCGAATACATCTATGGATGTACTCTTTCCCGCACCGGGAACGCCGCTGATACCAATCCGGATCGAATTACCGGAAAATGGCAGACACTTCTCTATGATTTCCTGTGAGACAGCCTGATGTTCAGGCTTTACGCTTTCCACCAATGTCACAGCCTGACTCAATATGGTGACATCACCTTTTACGATACCTTCTACAAACTCTGCTACTGAAAGTTGGCGTTTCTTAGGTTTCCGCTTTAAGTAAGGATTCACAGATGAGGGTTGCTCAATGCCTTTATTGACAACAAGCCCCTTATATTCTTCATTATTTTCAGGATGTTCCATAATCATAGGATTTAGCGTTTGATATTGATTTCGACTTTCGGGCGTAACGGATCATTTGTTATCATCAGGATACGTAGATGATGCTTCTTATTACCTACGTCACGCTTACGAATAGTTACTTTGAGCTTCGTCATTCCATCCGGAGGAAGGACCGTCTTCTTCAGGCTCACTCCTACCGATGAATTGAATACCTGCAACTTACTGATGACTAACGGAGTCTTTCCGGAATTGGCTATCAATATATCATGGCTTACCTTATTCTTCTTTATCAACGGGATACTAAGATCAATATCCGTTTCCGAAATGTGCATGGCAGGAGCGTTCAAAGAATCTTTTTCCGTCATACGAGAGAAGTCGGGAAGAAGAATGGCCGAAACCGGTATTTCATTATCTTCGCTCACCTTATCACCGGAGAAACGGGAAAGGTAGACAGAAGTCTGTGTCAATCCGTAATCTTTTAGCTGGCTCGCATCCAGCGTCAGTTTGATAGTTCCCTTCTTGCCTTTCAACAAGACTTTGGGTTCCGCTTCCATTTTCAGATAAGGAGGCAGATGCATCAATACCGGTTCGTAAGGACGATCAGAAAGATTGGCGATATCAAAGGTCAATGAAGGCTGCTGTCCGCGATAGACATCGGGGAAAGCAAACTCATCACGATCTAAACGAATATTTCCAATTGTATAAGGAAGTAGCTTTGTATAATCTTTTATTTCCTGCACTACTTCACCGGTAAACTTCAGATAGACCAAGCTCGGACTGGCATTACTATATATTCCTATCGACTTCTCAAAATGTCCTAACGCTTTTGCGTCAAAAGAAGCTTTTACTACTCCTTTTCCTCCCGGGGCAATCGGTTCTTTGGTCCAGTCGGCCACGGCACAGGCACAAGAGGTTGTGACGTTGGTCAGTACCAATGGCTGGTTTCCCGTGTTAGTGATGGTATATTCCACTGTCACCGGACGTTTCCACTCAATTTGTCCGAAGTTATGTGTCTCTTTATTTGAAGAGATACGAGGTTGGGTAACGGCTGCCAAAGCGACAGTAAGTAAAGATAATATAGATAGTAAACTACGTTTCATGCGATATTTTTTATTTTGGTGCACAAATGTAGGGGTTTTAGATGAGTTTTTCACCACAGATTACACAGATTAACACAGATTGACGAAAGAGGATAATTCTCCCCATCAAGAGGTATCAAATAGATTCAGGCACGGATTACGCCTATTTTACGGTTTCAGTTTATCTAATGAACCGTAAAATCGGCATAATGCGTGCCTGAATATTTCTCTTACAAATGTCCTGCGTTACTCTTTAACAGCTACCGTCATCGAAGCAGAATGTGAAGCATATTCTGGTGCGTATGCACATTGCATGGTTGCCAGACCTGTTTCGTAAGTTCCTGCACGGCTGACACGGTAACTATATTCCAATACATATACTCCTTTTCCTAAATGATCGAAGAAGAAATTGGTCGATGCATCTTTGATGTCTACGTAATAGCCCAGTCCGTTGTTCCAACGATAACCGGAAATGCTGCCGATCGGTTCGAAGCAAGCTCCCCGCTGATCTTTCAACTGCACAAAGTCCATCGGACGGTCTACACGGATGCTCAAACGGGAAACGACTTTATCACCTATCTGAAGAACAGTTTTCACTGTTATAGGCTGCAATTGAGGGACATTATTTACCATACGTTCCACATACAATTGTTTCTCTACATTCAACTCACCACCCTGTTGTTTCACATCACTGATGGGGGATTCAAATTCTGCATATACAGCTCCCCAGGCGATACCCGGATTTCTCTTTTCCACTTCAATCTTACGGGCATCCACCACGCTCCTCTGTGTGAAAGAACGTTTGATATATCCCAATCCGGGAACAGTTGTTTTACTCGGAGCAACCGTTTCCAGCACTTCATTAGCAATTACAATCCGTACATCTCCCTGATTGTCGAGCAAGTTAACACCTTTCATCAGCAATGCAAATACCGCGTCGGCAGTAGCTACCGGAGAGTTCCATTGTTGTGTTTGCTTTTGCTTCAACAGCCAAAGTTTCATTTCTTCCACGGTATCGCTGTTACCGCCTATCGCCTCCAATGCTTCCATCACATCTACGTGAGCCTGCATCTGCATTCCGCCCCATGTATACGGATTCTCGTTGAAAGCAAAGAACATTCCCTGTTCATCCGTCTTGGTCAGGAATTCTTTCAGAGAAGCGACAAATTCCTGTGCTTCTTTCTTGCGTCCGGCTTTATCCAGTACAATAGCGGCAATCGCTTTCGTATCCATCGAAGGAGAAGTAAGCAGTTCTCCTACTTTAGAAAGATAATAGGTATAAGCAGCTTTATTGGCAGCAGGCACCTGCTCTCCGGAAATAGCGATGAGATACAAATATTGCAGAATACTGCCCGAAACACCGGTAAATTTCACTCCTTCTTTCTGTGCTTTCAAGATTTCCTTATATTCGTCTAAAGCTGATTGATGAAGGTAAGTGAAAGCATTTTGTTGCAAGGAGAGAGCTGTACCTGTTAATTTCTCACCTGTCAACATAGCCAGACGGGCATTCAGTTCGGCGATATAGGCAGTGACATATCGGCTGCCGGTCATTCCTTTATACCAAGACCATGCACCACTTGCGTTCTGCAACTCCTGCAATCGGGTCAAAGCCGCTATATTATTGCTACGGATATTGTTCAAGTCAAACAAAGTGGCGATACGTTCTTTCTGTTGCTCTTCCGTTTGCGCTTCGAGCACCCAGGGAGATTCGGACAGAATGATGTTCTTCACTTCCTGATTCTTTTGCAGATTGCTCAAGAAGGTTTCTTTCGTACCTCCCTGCAATTTCCAACTTTCAAACACTGCTTTGATCTTCGGCTGACTGTTCATAATGAACGAAGCCAAGGTATTTGCATAATATGCCGTAGCCCAGGAGATCGCATTATTGCTTGTAGGAAGACTCAAAGAAGGCAATGCCTGAATAGCATACCAGGCCGGATTTCCTGTAAACTCGACAGTCAGTTTACGGTCGGTTGCCGTTTTACTTTGTTGGTTGAACAGGCGGTCGAGTGAGAAAGTACGGGTTTCTTCTCCACGTACAGGCATTGGAAGTGTCTCTACCAAATGCTCTTTATTGCTAAGCACCGGAAGCAACTGTTGTTCTCCATCGCTGAAAGTACCGCTGTCGGCTATCATCCGGCATCCCAATATTTCGTATTTATCACTGACGGTAAACTGGAAGCTCACGCCAATCGTCTTTCCGGCAACAAGGCTGAATTTCTGTTTTTGTGTACTGATTACTTTCTCCGTCATCGGATCGAAAAGAATCAGAGTTACTGTTCCGGCTTGCGGCTTACCAGTCATATTAGAGATAGAAGCTGTAAGAGAAGTCTTATCTCCCACACGTACAAAGCGGGGAAGATTAGGAGTCAGCATAAATTCCTTACTCGTGGTAGCTTCACCGTCCAATGTTCCCATCAGCATCCCTTTCGTATGAGAATATCCACGGAAGTTCCAACGCGTCAGACTTTCGGGCATCGTGAAAGAGAACGAGATTTCTCCGTGTTCATTGGTACGAAGTTGCGGGTAGAAGAAGGCCGTTTCTGCAAGATTCGTACGCAGGTCGGCAGGAGCTTCGGGAAGCATTTCGCTGTCAGACGATTCATCCGCTTTTTCTTCCGTCGATACTAATTCCGATTGAAACTCCACATTATTCACGGCATCAGCAGCCATAGCCGATTTCATATTTGGTGCACTAACATCCATCGCCGAAACACTGCCTGTCAACGTCATCTTTCTTGTCGATCCATATCCTCTCACCATCACTCCGGCCAATTTTCCTTCTAAAGCAATTCCGATACCATACCCCGGCTGCATCACAAAACGATCATACGCCAATCCCGGCACTTTGAGACTCTTCGTATTCCACCAGTAATTAAATGAATTATTGCCGGAATATCCGCTCATCCAATTAGAATACGGAACAATCTGACTATAAAATATTTGGAAATTCTGCTGACGGTTCCATATCTTATCCAGCGAAGCATCATACATCGTTGCCAGCATCTCCGCATTAGCGGCTTGTCCTTGCGGCGTTTTAATCGTCAGTTTCCATTCTTCCTTCTGTCCGGGACGCAACTTATCGCGGAACACTTCCCACTTCATAGTCAATGTCTTATCCGGCACACGTCTGGTCAGCCGGGCATGTTCCTGATAAACCTGTCCATCTCTTACCATACAGAAATTCACAAACACACCGTCACCATAACTCTCCTGATATGGATATTCGAAACGAACAATCGTATCAGACAAGTTCAACGTCTTACTTTCCAGCAGTTTATCACCGGAGAATACATTCATCATCACATAAGCATCCTTTTTCGACGTACCGAAGCAGAATACAGCCGGATGAGTCGCATCAAATTCCATATTTTCTCCATAGAACCAAACCGTCGTTTCAACAGGCGGACGTTTGTCCTCAATGGAGAAAAGAATCGTGTTAGTATCAGTAGTCACTTCCTTGCCCTGATTATCTTTCACCGATGCTTTCAGTACATAAGGGCCCGAAGGAAGATTCTTCCAATCGAGCGTTATTTCTTCGTTAGAAGTAAAAGTTCCCGTTAAAACCGGTTTCTCTTCCAGTTGTTTGAAATCCTGGTCTTTGGCAGGATATAAGTAATAATTTCCTTTCACTTCCACAGGTTGTCCATTTAGGTTCTGCACGTTAAACATCGTGTCGAATGGTTTATCCTTACAAGTCTTATCATGCAATTCCACCTGCAAAACCAACGAACGATTTCCGGCCGAAATGACATCCGTAGAAGATTGTGTTTCACCCGCCACATTGGTAACAGTAGCTTCAATGGAATAGCGATAATATACTTTATCATCATTCTTATAAGAGTCACTTTCCTGCAGGCGGACCGGTATCGTAAATTCTCCGTTCTCATTGGCCGTCACTTCACCGGAAGCAATCTGTACCGATTCCGCAAAGCGCCAAAGGCTGTATGTAGAACGCATCACCTTATATTTTACCGGAAGATCCTGAAGCAATACACCGCTATAAGATGCTATCTTGCCTTTCACCTGCACTTCATCTCCCAACTTGTAACTTCCCTGTTGCTTTTCAAAAGTGATGTCAAATGTCGGACGTTTATAATCTTCCACACGGATACTTGTACGGCCTCTTCCTGCCTTCAACGAGAACATTCCGTTCAGGCAAGCTGAAGGCAACGCGAAATCAGTGGCAAACGAGCCGAACTCATTGGTGCGTACCGACTTCTGCCCTACTTCCTGATTATTTGCATCCAATAAAGTAACCATATATTCCTTGTTCGGAAGCACATCCGCCGTATCTGATTTTTGAGAATAGGCAATTCCTTTCACATACACCGTCTGTCCGGGACGATACAAAGAACGGTCAGTCAATAAAGTCATATTTTCCGCCACTTTATCTTCGTCACCGTAATATCCGTAACTTCCTGCATAGATACCTTGCTTCGGCATCGCTGTATCCGTACCCTTGGAGGCTTTCAAATAGCGGTATTCAGATTTCCAGGGAAATACCACCTTACCATCTTTGTCCGTCGTAAATTCCTGCAATACTTTTTCATCGTTACTATACATCGTAACTTTCGCATTCGAAATAGGATGTCCCGTCTGTCCGTCCAACGTCACTACTTGATATTGTTTTTCCGGCAGACGACAAGTCAACACCTTGAAACGTGTTACGTCAAACTTGCTTTCACTGTCTCTCTTTGCACGAATATCCGGTATGATACGCATTATGTAAGCTCCAAGTTCGGGAGCTTTGAACGTAAACACCGTGTCCTGTGTCCGGTAATCTTCCGGACGAATTACAGAGTAATGTTGTTCTTTTATCAGTTTCTTCGCCTGATAAATCCGGACGGTGAAGCCATCCAGATTCTTATGTGAGGCTCTTAGTTCTATCTCTTCGTTCGGGAAAGCCTGATCTGCTGCATAGACATTCAAATAAGGAGCCAATATCTCTTCCCGAAGATTTTTCAGAGCATTGATTCTGTCATACCCCGGATAAAGACGAATCGCCTCATCGCAAAGCTGCAATGCATTAACCTGCTGTTGCTTTTCAATAGCATAACGGGCTTGTGCCAGGTACACTTCAGCACATATCGGTTCCGAAGCATATTTACTTTTCAATGTATTCAATGCTTTCAGATAAGTGTCATCCGTCAATACCGAAGCCTCTCCCTTTGCTTGGAGAGGTCGGATATACCGTTCCGCTCCCCGTCTCCATTCCAAATAGTTAAGTGCAGTCAACACATAACCTTCTTTCAATCCGGCTGCTTTATAAGCAGAAAGCATATTTCCGTAAATAGCTATTATATCCTGTTTCACCGGATTTACGGCGTTCGTTTCAGTATACCCGCTACCTAGTTTTTCCACTTGCAACAGAGCATCAATGCCACGGGAAGCCAATAAATGATAGAGGTCATGGTGATAATATTCACTCGTTTTCCCCAGTTCTACAAAAGGGATATAGTCGCGTGAAGAAGTTTTGAGCAGTAACACAGAGTCAGCCAAGGCTTCTTTCACATTTGTCCGCACTTTTTCTACAAACATATTGGCGGTCCACTCGCGTATATCCGCGGAAGGCGTTTGGCCTACGATTTCCGTCCGTTGGCGAAGTTGCCACTGGTTGTTGGCAGCATAATTTGCATAAATTCCGGCTATCAGAGAATGCAAAATAGCACGGTCCATTGGTTGGTCGGTTTGTTTCCCCCACTGTTCCAGTCCTTTCAGACCGGCATAAAGACTATCCGGATTCAACATTTCCCGGTATTTCATCCGCCACGCGTATGCTTTGAGCATCTGCGGAGAGTTTTTCTCTTTTTCCCCTTTCTGATAAATCTCATCAGTCAGTTTTATCACTGTCTTAGGCAAGCTCTTTTTCTCTGCTTGCTCCACTTCTTTCCATAATTTGTCGAAAGTCTGTGCCTGCACCGCCGGAATCACTCCCAACCATAGTAGCACCATCATACAAATCTGCTTTACTTTCATAATCTTTCTAGTTTAAGTTCGCTATAAGTCTCACTCTATAAATAACAAAGTAAAGAAATAAAGTTTAAACAATCACCTTTTTTCACAT
>OOAN01001075.1_pt1 | contig 16322 bp, 10 predicted proteins | sample 1671301 | NCBI WGS metagenome assembly OOAN01 (sample SAMN06348142, study PRJEB24527) | human gut metagenome | biome: human gut; feature: ankylosing spondylitis patient; material: feces | host: Homo sapiens | place: China | collected 2015-10
ATGCGCAGCCTTGTGAGCGCCGCAAAGCCGTGGCCCCGGCTGGAGCTGGGCACCGAGTACGGCTTTGACACCACCTTTGAAAAGCAGACTTCCGGCGGCAGTATTTTCGACTACTGCCAGACCATCGGGCAGGCCTGTGATCTGGGGTTCCGCATCGTTCTGGACGGCAAGGGCAGCAAGAAAAAGAAGCGGGTCCGCTGGTGGCAGATCCTGCTTATCACGCTGCTGGTCATCGCGCTGATCTTCGGCGGTGCGTTCGCTCTCATCATGGGGGCCATCACCCCGGAGGGCGGCAACATCAAGCTTAATCAGCTCATCAACACCCCCAAGGAGTTCCAAGGCAAGGAATTCAATGTTCTTGTCACCGGCGTTGACCGCTCAAGCACCGGGGCGCTGGCCGCAGGCTCGGCCAATGACGCCAATGTCAATGACGGCATGACCGATATGATCCTCTATCTCCATTTCAACAATGAGACAGGCGAGATGAAGATGCTGCAGATCCCCCGCGACACAATGGTCACGACCGACACAAGTGTCTCGGGCAACTACCGCATCAACGGCGTGGCCAAGACGCAGGGCAGCGATAACAACAACAATATGGCCGCCCTCTGTGAGCTGGTGGCCAACCAGTACCAGATTCATATCGACGGCTTTATCACGATCCGCCTAGAAATGCTGACCGAGCTGGTCGATCTGTTCGGCGGTGTGGAGATCTATGTCCCGAGGGAGATGGACTATCAGGGCAGCCATCTGGATCAGGGCTACCAGACACTCAAGGGCGATGCCTGCGAGTTCCTGCTGCGCGCGCGCCACATTTATCCGGACGGCGACATCGGCCGCCTGAACATGCAGCGCCAGTTCTATGCCGCACTGTTCCGCAAGCTCAAGAGCATCGGCAACATCTGGGATGTGGCCAAGCTGACCCCCGCTGTGCTGAATTATATGGAGACGAACCTCAGCGCGTCTGAACTTGTCAGCTTTGCCATCAGTATGCTGAAAATTGATTCCAGCAAGATCATGATCTGCCAGATGCCGGTCATCAGCGGCCCCAAGTACAACGAGCAGTCGCTGCTCTACCCGGCGCGTCAGGCGGACGCGGACCTGCTGAACCAGTATTTCCGCGAGAATACCGGCCCCGTGGACGCCAGTGCCTTGAATCTGTGCGACAATGTCATTGACCTGTCCGGCTATGCGGCCACCGACCCGAACATCCAGTGGATGGGTGGGCTGATGTCGGAGGCCGACCAGGCGCAGAAGGACGAGAATCTGGACGGCTCGAATCAGGTCACGGATGTCATGGCGTCCGAGTCCGCCGCCGAAAGCGAGAGCACCGAGGCCGAAAGCCAGCCCGCAGCGTAATTTACACTAGGAGAGTTACTTTATGGAAAGCAAAGAACTTGCCATTCGTCTGGCCCGTGCGCTGGACGCCAAGAAGGCCGTCAATGTCCATATTCTGGCTGTTGAGGACCTGACCACCGTTACGGAATATTTTGTCATTGCCACGGGTATGTCTACCACCCACACGGGCGCTCTGGCCGATGAGGCCGAGTTCCAGCTGGAGCGCGAGGGCGTCAAGGTCCTGCGCACCGAGGGGCACGACGGCAAGCGCTGGGTGCTGCTGGACTACGGCAGCGTCATCGTCCATGTCTTTACGCAGGAGGCCCACGACTACTACGATCTGGAGCATCTCTGGGCCGACGCCAAGCCCGTGCCCGCCAGTGAGTGGATGGACGGCGCTGAAGCGCCGAAAGAATAAATAAAAGATAAAAGATAATAAAAAATGTGGAGTTTTGCGCAAGCGCAAAACAAAAATCCTGCATCCCCATTTTGAGCCGCGCAGCGGCGATCCACCATATTTATTATCTTTTATCTATTATCTTTTATCTTAGAAAAGTGGGGAGAAGAATTATGAAATACGACTTTAAAACCGTTGAGGCCAAATGGCAGAAGGTGTGGGCGGACGAAAAGACCTTCCATGCGGAGATCGACCATTCCAAGCCTAAATTCTATGCACTGGTCGAGTTCCCGTACCCGTCTGCGGCCGGTCTGCATGTCGGCCATCCGCGCAGCTACACCGCGCTGGACATCGTTGCGCGCAAAAAGCGTCAGTGCGGCTGCAATGTCCTGTACCCCATGGGCTGGGACGCCTTCGGCCTGCCGACCGAGAACTACGCCCTGAAGAACCACATCAACCCCGAGATCGTCACCGCCCAGAATGTGGCCCGCTTCAAGAGCCAGCTGCAGGCGCTGGGCCTCTCCTTCGACTGGGACCGTGAGATCAACACCACCGACCCCGAGTATTACAAGTGGACCCAGTGGATCTTCATCCAGCTGTTCAAAAAGGGTCTGGCCTACAAGAAGGAGACCACCGTCAACTACTGCACCGGCTGCAAGGTCGTTCTGGCCAACGAGGAGGTCGTCAACGGCGTCTGCGAGCGCTGCGGCAGCCCCGTTGTGCAGAAGAACAAGAGCCAGTGGATGCTGAAAATCACCGCCTACGCCGACCGCCTGATCGACGATCTGGACGAGGTGGACTACATCGACCGCGTCAAGACCCAGCAGCGCAACTGGATCGGCCGCAGCCACGGTGCCGAGATCAACTTTGCCACCACCGCCGGTGATACCCTGACCGTCTACACCACCCGCGCGGATACGCTGTTCGGCGCGACCTACATGGTCATCAGCCCTGAGCATGCTTTCATCAAGAAGTGGGTCGATGCAGGCCTGATCAAGAACGCCGATGCCGTTGCCGCCTATCAGGAGGAGGCCGCCCGCAAGTCCGACTTCGAGCGCACCGAGCTGAATAAGGACAAGACCGGCGTTGTCATCGAGGGCGTCAAGGGCATCAACCCCGTCAACGGCAAGGAGATCCCCATCTTCATCTCCGACTATGTTCTGGCCACCTACGGCACCGGCGCCATCATGGCCGTGCCTGCCCACGACACCCGCGACTGGGAGTTTGCCAAGAAGTTCGGTCTGCCCATCATCGAGGTCGTCAAGGGCAATACTCCCAGTGACCTCGACAAGGAGGCGTTCACCGATGTGGCCACCGGCACGCTGGTCAATTCTGATTTCCTGAACGGCCTGTCTGTCGAGGACGCCAAGAACAAGATGTACGCATGGCTGGAGGAGAACGGCAAGGGCCACAAGCAGGTGAACTTCAAGCTGCGCGACTGGGTGTTCAGCCGTCAGCGCTACTGGGGCGAGCCTATCCCCATGGTGTACTGCGAGAAGTGCGGCTGGGTGCCCCTGCCCGAGAGCGAGCTGCCCCTGCGCCTGCCCGAAATCAAGGACTTTGAGCCGGGCGAGAACGGCGAAAGCCCGCTGGCCCGCCATACCGAGTGGGTCAACACCACCTGCCCCTGCTGCGGTGCCCCCGCCAAGCGCGAGACTGACACGATGCCCCAGTGGGCCGGCTCGAGCTGGTATTTCCTGCGCTACTGCGACCCCCACAACAAGGAGGCGCTGGCCAGCAAGGAGGCGCTCGAGTATTGGAGCCCTGTGGACTGGTACAACGGCGGCATGGAGCATACCACCCTGCACCTGCTGTACAGCCGCTTCTGGCATAAATTCCTGTATGACCTCGGCGTAGTGCCCACCAAGGAGCCGTACCAGAAGCGTACCTCCCACGGCATGATTCTGGGCCTGAACCCCCATGCGTTTGAGAACCAGCCCGATGCCGAGCGCAAGCGCCTGTTGGCCGAGTATGGCGATGAGAAGGGTGCCCGCAAGGCCCTTGTCGAGAAGTACGGCGAGATGGCCGAGCATCCCATCGTCAAGATGTCGAAGTCGCTGGGCAATGTCGTCAACCCGGACGATGTCGTGGCCGAGTACGGCGCCGACACCCTGCGCCTGTATGAGATGTTCATCGGCGACTTTGAGAAGGCCGCCCCGTGGAATACCTCCTCCATCAAGGGCTGCAAGCGCTTCCTCGATAAGATCTGGTCGATGAGCGAGAAGCTCGTTCCCGGCGAGGGCGTGCGCCCCGAACTGGAGGCCGTTGCCAACCGCACCATCAAGAAGGTCGGCGAGGACATTGACGCCCTCAAGGCCAACACGGCCATTGCACAGCTGATGATTTATGTCAACGCGCTGAGCGATCAGGGGGGTGCGAACAAGGCCGAGTACGAGCTGCTGCTGCAGCTGCTGAACCCGTTTGCCCCCCACATGACCGAGGAGCTGTGGCAGCAGCTGGGCCACACCGAGCAGCTGGCCTACTACCCGTGGCCTGTCTACGATGAGGCCAAGTGTGTTGAGCAGACGATTGAGATCGCCGTGCAGGTCAACGGCAAGGTCAAGGCCCGCATCAAGGTGCCCGCCGCCATCGAGAACGCGGACGCCATCGCCGCCGCCAAGGCCGAGCCCGCCGTAGCCGAGGCCATCGCCGGCAAGACCATTGCCAAGGAGATCTACGTCAAGGGCAAGCTGGTCAATATCGCGGTCAAAGGCTGATTTTCAGCACGAACCCAAGGCAGAGCGAAAGCTCTGCCTTTTTTGTGTTGCAGAAGCCATTCGGTCAGAGCGGCTTCCCCCTTGGGGGAAGCTGTCAGCGGCCCCGCCCGCTGACTGATGAGGGGAAGCTTACCCACAGCAGTCCGTAAACAGGCGGCGATGGCACACCTGTCCCTCATCCGGCCCTGCGGGGCCACCTTCAGTCTACGCGCTAAGAGCCGCCTTCGGCGGTTGCGCTCCGACACGCGCCTGCGGGCGCAGCCCCTCGGGGGAAGGCTTAGGGCTCCCCTACATCCATTGTTTACAAACCGCCCAAACTACGCTATAATAAAACCATCAAAAACTTTGACGAAAGCAGGTCACACCATGCTCATCAGTCTGATCGTACCCTGTTACAATGAAGAAGAAGCGATGCCGCTTTTTTATAAAGAGGCCTCCCGCGTGGCGGCTGAGATGAAAACCAGCCACGGCGCGGATTTTGAATTCATCTTTGTGGATGACGGCTCGCGCGATGGCACGCTGCGTGTTGCGCGTGCGCTGCGTGCGCAGGACGACCGTGTGCGGTATGTCTCGTTCAGCCGCAACTTCGGCAAGGAGGCCGGCATCTATGCCGGCCTGCAGGCGGCCAAGGGCGATTATGTCGCCACGATGGACGCCGACCTGCAGGACCCGCCGGCGCTGCTGCCCCAGATGCTGGACACGCTGCTGACCGGCGAGTACGACTGCGCCGCCACCCGCCGCACAACCCGCAAGGGCGAGCCGCCGCTGCGCAGCTGGTTTGCCCGCAAGTTTTACCAGATCATCAACAGGATGTCTGATACGGAGATTGTCGATGGTGCGCGCGATTTCCGCCTGATGAGCCGCAAAATGACCGATGCCGTGCTGAGCATGGCCGAGTACAACCGGTTCAGCAAGGGCATTTTCAGCTGGGTCGGTTTTAAGACCAAATGGTTCGACTACGAGAATATTGAGCGCGTGGCCGGCACGACCAAGTGGAATTTCTGGGGCCTGTTCAAATACTCCATCGAGGGTATTGTCGGCTTCTCGACCACGCCGCTGCTGATGGCGGCGGGCGTGGGCGTGCTGTTCTGCCTGCTGGCGTTCATCGGCATTATTTTTGTCATTGTCCGGGCGCTGATGTTCGGCGACCCGACCTCCGGCTGGCCGAGCCTTGTCTGCATCATTCTGCTGTGCAGCGGCGTCCAGCTGTTCTGCACCGGCATCGTCGGCGAGTACCTGGCCAAGACCTACTTAGAGGTCAAGCACCGTCCCATCTACATTGTGGCCGAGACGGAGAAAGACAAAAAATAAACCATGCGTGATATGACCAAGGGTGCCCCGCTGGGGCACCTCTTTCTGTATGCGGTGCCGCTGCTGCTGGGGAACTGGCTGCAGCTGGCGTACAATGCGGTGGATTCCATCATTGCGGGGCGGTTCATCGGGCAGGATGCGCTGGCTGCCGAGGGTGTAGCCGGACCGGTCATGAACCTTGTGATCCTTGCGATCAGCGGGCTGTGCATCGGCGCGGGCGTGCTGATGAGTGAGGCGTTCGGCGCGGGGGAGACAGCGCGCCTCAAGGAAACGCTGGCCACAACGCTGCTGTTCGGCGCCCTGCTCTGCTGCGGTGCGGCTGCGGCGGGCTGTCTGCTGACGCCGTGGATACTGCGGGCAATGGCCGTGCCGCCGTCGATTTTTGAGATCACGGGTATCTACCTGCGCATCACATTTCTGGGGACGCCGTTCACCTTCTTCTACAACGCGCTCGCGGCGGGGCTGAAAAGTGTGGGCGACAGCAAAACGCCGCTGAAATTCCTTGCCTTCTCGGCAGTGCTGAATGCCGTGCTGGATTTCGTCCTGATCGGCGGGCTGGGCTTCGGCATCGTGTGCAGTGCGGTCACGACCGTGGTGGCCGAGGCTGCCAGCGCCGTGATGGCCGCTGTTTATATGGCCTGCCGCGTGCCGGAGCTTTGCCCCGAGCGCGGCCAGTGGCGCATCCGCCGCGCACTGCTCGGCCCGATCCTGCGCTACGGCTCGGTGACGGCCCTGCAGCAGGCGGTGCAGCCGATCTGCAAGGTGTTGATCCAAGGGCAGGTCAACGCGCTGGGCGTTGGCTCCATCGCGGCATTCAACGCGGTGACGCGGGTGGATGATTTCGCCTTCACGCCGGAGCAGAGCATCGCCACGGCCATCACGACCTACATTGCGCAGAACAGGGGCGCACAGCAGAACGAACGCATCCGCCGCGGCTTTGCGGTGGGGCTGCGGCTTGAGCTGGGCTACTGGCTGCTGGTGGGCTGCGTGACGCTGACGCTGCGCCGACCGATCCTCTCGCTGTTTGTGGCGGGGGAGGGCGCGGACGAGGTCATTGCGCTGGGCAGCCGCTACCTTGGGTATATGGCGCTGCTCTACGCGCTGCCCGCCCTGACGAACAGCCTGCAGGGCTTTTACCGCGGCATGGGCAAGATGACGACCACCCTGATCGGCACCTGCCTGCAGGCGGGCCTGCGGGCCGCTGCGGCCGCTGTGCTGGCCCCGCGCGTGGGGCTGCCGGGCGTCGCGTTTGCCTGTGCCTTCGGCTGGTGTGTCATGCTGGCCTTTGAGGTGCCGTACTATTTTTGGACATGTAAAAAGCAAAATTTGAAAAAGGCTTCTCCCATGGGAGAAGCTGTCCGCGAAGCGGACTGATGAGGGGCGGCGCTGCCGGTATTGTCCATTTGCCGGGCAGACGCGCCCCTCATCCGGCCTCGCGGGCTCGGCCACCTTCCCCCAATGTGGGAAGGCTTTTTTGTGTAAAATTTCCCCAATATCTGCTGCGGCTGATTGTAATTTCTTCGACAAAATGCTACACTAATAATAGCTATCCCTGCATAAAATCTACCCGGAGAGAGGTAAACCGCCGTGCCAGAAGAACGCAAAGTCTACCGCAGCCCCGCCCGCGCTGCCACCAAAGCCAGACCGGCCCAAACGGCGGCGCCGCGCCCGCCGCAGCCGCCCCAAAAACCAAAGCGCCGCAGTGCAAAACGCCGCCGCAGCCGTATTGTGCTGGGGCTGTGTCTGCTCTGCCTGGCGGTCGTGCTGGCTGTGTCCGTTGTGATGGTGCGCTGCACGGCGGAGCCAGGCGGCCCGGCCGAGGCTGACTTCGGCACGCCTGCCGCCGCATGGCAGAAAAACGAACTGGGCTACTACTTCAACGCCAGCGGCGGGGCGATTCCGGCGGCGGTGCTGAAGGGCATGGATGTCTCCAAATTTCAGGGAGAGGTCAACTGGGAGACCGCCAAGGCGGCCGGTATCGACTTTGCGATCATCCGCTGCGGCTTCGGCGGTGAGTGGGACGGCGCCGAGGAAAACTGGGCGCAGGATGACCCGCAGTGGCGGCGCAATGCCGATGAATGTACCCGGCTGGGCATCCCGTTCGGCACCTATCTCTACTCCTACGCAACAACGGTGGAGGAGGCCCGCAGCGAGGCCGACCATGTGGCGCGGCTGCTGGGCCTGACCGCGCCCCCGCAGGAGGGGCTGGACGACTACACCGCCAGCCCGTACCGGCTGAGCTACCCCGTCTACTATGATCTGGAGGACAAATACATCAGCGGCGTTTTCCCGTCCGAGATGGCCGAGATCACCAAGGCGTTCTTCGACCGCCTGCAGGAGCATGGCTACACCGGCGAGCAGGGCGTCTATGCCTCGCTGAACTGGGTGCGCGCGCGGTTCAGCGACCCCGGGTTTGACCCGTGGCGCGACAACCTCTGGATCGCCCGCTTCTCTGACGAGCTGGGCTATGCCGGCACCTACGACATGTGGCAGTCCACCTACAGTGCCCCCGGCGCGGACTACGGCGTGCAGAGCGAGACGGTGGATCTTGATTTCGTCATGCGGCCGTTTACTTTTACCGGCGTGAGCGCCTGCAACGGCAAGACTGCCGCGCCTGTGCTGCAAAACGATACCCGCACCGATGAGCTGCACATGGACGGCAAGGACGCCTACGCCACCCTTGAGACGAACGAACCTGACGAGGAGGCGGGCGGCCGCAGGGTCTACTGGACAACAAGCGATAAGAGCGTTGCCACGGTGGACAAAAACGGCACGGTCCGCGCCCGCACCGACAGCGGCGAGTGTACGATCACGGCCACGCTGGCCGACGGCACCGAGAGCCGCACCTGCCTTGTGCGGGTGGGGGACATCACGGTCCCGATCTTTGCCACGGCGGGGCTGCGGGGGGACCGCACCACGCTGGCGGACGCCGCCGCGCTGAAGGCATCCACCCCGGATTCGATCCTGCTGGACGCGGGCGATGCCCTGCACGGCACCCAGAGCGCCAGCCTGACCGGCGGCATGGATATGCTGTCGGCCTTCTCGGCGGCCGGGTATGACCTGCAGGCGATGGCGCTGAACGATTTTGCCTACGGCACGACCCGCCTTGTCAGCGATGCCAACATGGGCAGCGGCCCCTCGCTTGCCTCCAACCTGCTGAACAACGAGGCCACCGCCGTATTTTACCGCTCCACCAGCTGGAACCGAAACCGCGTTACGAACGGCATGTATACGATCGTGGAGCGCGCGGGGTACAGGATCGGCTTCTTTGCGCTGAACGACCCGGCGCAGGCCGCCGCGATCTCGGCTGCCAACGGTGAGTTTATCACGGCCCGCGACTGGACCGATACCGCCAACGAGCAGATCGCGGCGCTGCAGAACGCCGGGTGTGATGCTATCATTGCCATTGCGGCCACCGCGCCCGGGGGCGACTGGCAGAAGGCGCTGCTGAACAGCGGCGTCACCGCCATCATTGACGGCACCGCCGCCGAAAACGGCACGAATGTGCTGGGGGCGGCGCAGGGGCTTGGTGGCATAGCCCGGCTGGATCTGGTGTTCACGCAGGGCGGCGGCTGCCGCGCCGTGCCGCAGAGCGCGGTGACGGCCGAGGCGATGGAGAGCAGCCGCAGCACATGGCTTGAGATGGCCGCGGCGCAGGCCCAGACCGAGACCGCCGCCGATACCGCCGACCCCGGCAAGGATACCGCCGCTGCGGGCGGTAAGGACACCGCTGCCCCCACCGAGACGGCGGACGCAGCCCGGCAGGCCGGTGCAGATGCCTATGTCTACGCGGCGGCCAAGATCGCCGCGCTGGATGCCGATGACCAGAGCATCCTCTACACGCCGCTTTTCACCTACGCGGAAAACCCGGACGCGAGCCGGACGATCAGCTTCGGCAACTATCTGGCGGCGCTCTACGCCGAGGCTGTGGCCAACGATACAGCCAGCGGTCTGCCGGAGGGGGCTGCGGTCGAGGCTCTCGCAGGCGGTGTGACCGAGCCGGAGTACGGCGAGATCACCCGCGGTGATCTGATGGCAGCGCTGCCCGCCACGGCGCGCATCCAGCTTGTCAGCATCCCCGCCGATGCCGCCAAGACACTGGCGGACAGCGGCAGCGTGAGCCGCGTCTATCAGAACAGCCTGACCGAGTACACACCGGCAGGGGACACCGCCTACATCGTCACCGACACGGCCACGCTGGCAGCGCTGAACGCGGACTACACCGTCCTGCGGGATTACGGCGATGTGTTCTGGGCGGTGCGGATGAACATCAACGATTTGACAAACAATTTTGCCGAGAACTTTACCCTGCCCGAGGCCCCGCAGTACGGCGTGGGGCGCAAAAGTTAAATGTAGGGCGGCCAGCCCTCTGGCCGCCGCACCTTTCCCTTGGCACGACTTGGCACTTTAGCTGTAGGGGGCGGCGTCCTCGACGCCCCGCGGTCTTGCCTGCAGGTTCTTGGCTGACACCACCGGCCAAAGCCCTTCCGGCCTTTGCTTCGCTCGGCCACCTCCCCGCTATGCGAGGAGGCTTTCACGCGGGCGAAGCCCGTGTAAAAGGCTCCCCAGAATGGGGAGCTGGCCGAGCTTGCGAGGCCTGAGGGGCTTTGCGCACCGCACGATCACTACCCATTCTCCCTGCAAGCATCTCTCTTCTTTCTACTCTCTTCACTGAAAAGGGGGACCCACATGAAACTCACATTCTTAGGCGCTGACCGGGAGGTCACCGGCAGCTGCACCCAGCTGGAGGCAGCGGGCCACCGCATCCTGATCGACTGCGGCATGGAGCAGGGCCGCGATGTCTACGAAAATGCCGACCTGCCCTATGCCCCCGGCACCTATGAGGCCCTGTTGCTGACCCATGCCCATATCGACCACTCGGGGCGCATCCCGTACCTGTACAAAAATGGCTACCGCGGCCCGGTCTATACCACCGAGGCCACCCGCGACCTCTGCGGCATCATGCTCGAGGACTCCGCCCACATTCAGGAGCAGGAGGCCGAGTGGAAAAACCGTAAGGCCATGCGCAGCGGCGCAGAAATGATCGAGCCGGACTACACGGTCGAGGATGCCCAAAACGTCATGAAGCAGTTCGTGCCCTGCCCCTATGAGGCATGGCAGACCCTGTTCGACGGCCCCCAGGGGCGTATCGAGGTGCGCTTTACCGATGTGGGCCACCTGTTGGGCAGCGCGTCGATCTCGCTGCGCATTACAGAGGCGGGCCGCGCGCCGGAGATCATCGTTTTCTCGGGTGATATCGGCAACAGGCATCAGCCGCTCATCCGTGACCCGGCCAACCCCGGCCATGCCGACTATCTGGTCATGGAGTCCACCTACGGCGACCGCAGCCACGGGCCAAAGCCGGACTACCTCGGCGAGCTGAGCGGTATACTGCAGTCCACCTTTGACAAGGGCGGCAATGTGGTCATCCCCAGCTTTGCGGTCGGACGCACGCAGGAGCTGCTCTATTTCATCCGCCAGATCAAGGCCGAGGGCCGCATCAAGGGCCACGGCAATTTCCCGGTTTTTGTGGACAGCCCGCTTGCCAGCAAGTCCACCACGATCTTCCGCGAAAATTTTGCCGAGTGCTATGACGAGGAGGCACTTGCGCTGGTGCAGAGCGGTGAAAACCCGCTGCAGTTCCCCGGCCTGTATATCAGCGAGACGAAGGAGCAGTCGGTGGCCATCAACGGCGATGAAACGCCCAAGGTCATCATCTCGGCGGCCGGCATGTGCGATGCGGGCCGCATCCGCCATCATCTGAAGTACAACCTCTGGCGGCCGGAGTGTACGGTGCTGTTTGTGGGCTACCAAAGCCCCGGCACGCTGGGCAACGCGCTGGTCAACGGTGCGCAGGAGGTAAAGCTTTTCGGCGAGCCGGTGCAGGTACGGGCGCGCATCGCCCAGTTGGGCGGGCTTTCGGGCCATGCGGACAAGGACGGGCTGGAGGAATGGCTCCGCGCCTTTGACGAAAAGCCGCGCTTTATCTTTGTCAACCACGGTGAGGACGCTGTGGCCGAGCATTGGGCGAACCATCTCAAGAGCGAGGGCTATGAGGCCGAGGCCCCATACAACGGCTCGATCTGGATCGCAGCCGAGGGGCGGGTCGCCTGCGCCGAGGTCGGCAACACCCAGAAGATCCTCCGCACAAAGACGGCCGCCGCTGTGCGCACCAGCGCGGCCTACGACCGACTTTACAATATGGGCCAGCGCCTGCTGGAGGTCATCCGCCACAATCAGGGCGGTGCCAACAAGGACCTTGCAAAATTTGCGGGCCAGATCGCGGCGCTGTGTGATAAGTGGGACAGATGATCGCCATGCTGCAGAAAAAATGGAAAAGCCTGCCCGCCGCCCTGCGCACGGTGCTCACCCTGCTGGCCGTGCCGGTGCTGGCTGTACTGCTGGCGACGGTGCGCCACAATGCAAGCGCCTACCGCACCGGCGTGTGGGACACCGGCTCGCAGACGCTGATCTATGGCCGTATGCACCAGATGGAGCAGGGCCAGCGCGCGCCCGGCGGCTTTCTGGGCGTGTATACCGAGGATTGGAGCGATGACCAGAACCGCAGCTGGTTCCGGGAGGATACCCCCGCCGATGCGGCGCAGTTCCGCCCCTACACCCACCAGTCCGGCCTGCAGGGCTGGGCGCTGGGCGGGCTGAACCGGCTGCTGCGCGTATTCCTGCCGGAGGGCATCGCCCGGGAGACCGCGCTCTACTGGGTGAACAGCACCCTGTTCTACGCTGTGCAGCTGCTGACGGCGCTGGCCGTCTGGCAGGAGCTGGGCCTGCTGCCGGCCGCGTTCTGGATGGCGGCCATACTGCTGGCCCCGTGGCTGCAGCGCGGCATGAAGGACCTGTACTGGGTGCCATGGACATGGCAGCTGCCGCTGCTGGCCGTGCTGCTGCTCTGCCGCTGCACCTGCGCCCGGGGGCGCACCCCGCGCTGGTGCTGGCCGCTGGTCAGCCTTGCCGTGCTGGTGCGCTGCATGTGCGGGTTTGAGTTTGTCACGACCTTCCTGATCCTGTGCGAGATACCGCTCTGCTACGCTGCGGCAAAGGCATACTGTGTGGCAAAGGCCCCGCAGCGGGCCTGCCGCTGGCTGGGCCGTGCCGTGGGTGCGGGCGCAGCGGCACTGACCGGTGCGGCAGCGGCGCTGGCGCTCTGGTTCGGGCAGGAGTGCCTCTGCTTCGGCAGCGTGGCGGCGGCGTGGCAGAATATGGCCGAGGCCATCACCGACCGCATCAGCCTGACGGACGATGCGGTGCGGGCTGTCACGATCGGGCAGGTGCTGGCGCAGTATTTTGTGCTGGATACCGAGCCGGTGCTGCAGCTGGGGCCGGCTGCCGTCACGGCGGGGCAGCTGCTTCTTTTCGGGCTGGCGGTCGGCGCGGTCAGCGTGGTGATCGGGCTGCGGCGCGGCGCGGCGGCGCAGCTTGTGCCGCTGGGCGTTGTATGGCTGCTCAGCCTTGCGGCCCCGGCCTCGTGGATGGTGCTTTCCAAAGCGCACGCCGCCATACATACCCATCTTGTGCCGATGCTGTGGCACTTTGCCTTTGTGCCGGTCAGCTGTATGCTGCTGCCGGCGCTGGCTGCACTGCTTATCCGGGGGAGGAAAAAAGATCTTGTGGCATCCCATTAAACATTACAGGACCATCCACCATCATAAAATGCTGGTGATGAAGAATTGCTTCCGCTGCGGGCTGTACTGGCAGGGCCTGACCCATGACCTGAGCAAGCTGGCCCCGGTCGAGTTCTGGGCGGGGGCCAAATACTGGCAGGGCACCTGCAGCCCCAACAACGCCCAGCGTCAGGCCGAGGGCTGCAGCGCCGCATGGCTGCACCACAAGGGCCGCAATAAGCACCATCTGGAATATTGGATCGACTACGCCCCAAACGGTGACCATGCCATGGCCGGTATGCGTATGCCGGAACGCTATGTGGCCGAGATGGTCTGCGACCGGATCGCCGCCAGCAAAAACTACAAGGGCGCGAACTATACCGATGCCGCCGCATGGGAGTATTACGACCGCAGCAAAGATCACTACATCCTGCACCCCGAGACCCGCCGCCAGCTGGAGACCTGCCTGCTGATCCTGCGCGATGAGGGCGAGGATGCCTGCTTCCGGTATATCCGCACCGAGCTGCTCGGCAAAAAAGCATAAAAAAAGACCCCCGCAGCGTCAGGTGCTGCGGGGGTCGGTGCTTTATGTGGGCTGCGTTTCGCCATTCCCGGCGGGAACATCTGTATTGGAGGTGTTCTCCGGGGGCGTGGGTGTCGGCTCCGCGGGGGGTGCGGCAGTCGGTTCCGCAGTCGCCTCAGGCGTGGGCGCGGCGGTCGGTTCAGGCGTGGGGGCGGGTGTCGGCTCTGCAGTCGGTTCGGGCGTGGGGCTCGGCGTTGCAGTCGGCTCGGGTGTCGCGGTCACCTCCGGCTCCGGGGTGGCGGTGGCCTCGGCCTCACTGCTGGCCGGTGCTTCGGTTGCCACAGGCTCGGGGGTGGCGGTTTCGGCCGGCACAACGACCGGCACCGTGTAGACCACGGCGTCCTTATCGCCGGTATGCTTGGGGATGGTGGTCAGCGCGGGGCGGTCATCCTCCGTGATATAGCTGTGGGTGCGGATGTAGCTGAACAGTGCGTCCATCGCCGTGCGAGTCAGGTGGATGCCGTCGCTCGTCTCCACATAGCCGGCCTTGGCGTAGCCGGTGGTGCTGTCCTTGAGGGCCTCGGCGCTGTTCAGAAACTTCCAGCCCTTTTCCTTGCACATCTCCACGAGAGCCTTGTTGAATTCGTCCACCTGTGTCTGGGTAAGGCTCTGGTTGGAATGCTGCTGGCCGATCGGCGGGATCGCGTTGACGATGATGTCCGCGCTGGGGTAGGCGGTGACGACCGCCTCAATGCCGGTCTGGTAGTTTTTTATGAAATCGGCGGTCTTGTAGCTGGGATTCAGATCATTCGTGCCGAAGGTCAGGATGACCCGGCGGGGCTGCAGCTTGGCCACGGCCTGAGGCATCGTCAGGTAGCCGGACCCGGTGCTGAGCTGTACGCAGGCAAAGCTCGCAAGCGATTTGGCGCTCATGCCGACCGAGCCGATGGCGTTGTCATAGCTGCAGTAATCGAACATACGGTACATGCGGGCCGTGTTGCTGTCCCCCAGAAAGAGGGTCTCGTCTATGTAGCTCTCGCCGGCATCGGCGCTCTGCTCCAGAATGGTCGAGGTGTAGGCCTGCGTGTCGATGGTGTTTTCCTCTTTGTTGTAGCCGCTTTCGGTCACCATGGATTCGCTGTCCACGGTCGAAACGCTCTGCGGGGCGGCGCTGCCGAACGGCAGCCAGCCGATGAGCGCCAGCGAAATGCCGATGCAGACCAGCAGCATCACACTGCACAGGGCCAGCACCAGATACATTTTGCTGCGCGTATCCAGCGGCTGCTTTTTTTTCGATTTGGTTTTTCCTGCCATGTAGTGGGTCCTTTCGCGGTCAAGCATAGTGTCTGCTGCAAAACATATAAACCCATTCTACACCATTTCGCCGCCGAGCGCCAGTCTTTTTGCAATTTTTACATAATTTGACGGCAAAAACAAAAACCCCCGCCGGGGCGGGGGCAAACAGAAAGGAGGATAGCGTCAGTCTTTCGGCAGCAGGTGTGCTTTTTCCAGCGCGGGGCGCAGTGCCAGATAGAGCAGCACGGCGCAGACGGTGGACAGCAGCGAGTTGACCAGCGTGACGCCGCTGGCAATCTTGGTCACAACGCTGACAAACTCGGCAGGCTGGCCGAAGATATAGCGGTTGCGGAAGTAGCCGATGAACGGGTCGGTAAAGACATTGACCAGCAGGCCGCTGAACGCAGAGGCCGTGACCGCGCCGATGTACTTGAGTTTGCTGCCGGTCGGGAAGCTGCGCAGGTGGATGACCCTGTGCGCTACGCCGCCGCAGACCAGACCGATGATGAATTTCAGAATAAAGGTCGTGACGGCATAGCCCGGGTCACCGGCCATAATGTCGGCCAGTGCCAGACCGATGGCACCGGCCAGACCGCCGGAAACGCCGTCCAGCAGCAGGGCGGTCAGCGCCGTGAAGGTGTTGCCCAGATGAAAGCTGGACCCGGTGCCCAGCACATTCGGGATGCGGAAAAACTCATACGCGACAAAGCTCAGCGCGGCCATGATGCCGATGATGCTGATCTTCTGCACGGTGAATTTGGTTTTTGTCAGCGCTGCGATGAGCAGTGCCAGAGCCACTACGATAAACAGCAGCAGCCAGATCATTGCGGTAGACATGATTCCTTACTCCTCTATTATTTACTATTGACATTTTCCTTCCGGGAAGGTATGTTTTTATTATACTGATTTCTGGCTCTAAATAAATGCCCAGTTTCAAACTTTTTTATGGGGCCAGTAGAAAGGGCTTGCCATGATAGAACTGGACCCGAGCACAAAGACCCCCCTGTATGAGCAGCTGTATGCCGCCCTGGCCGATGAGATCCGCACCGGGCAGCGCGCGCCCGGCACCCCGCTGCCGGTCCGCCGCACGATGGCCGCCCAGCAGGGGGTCAGCGTAAACA
>OOAN01001112.1_pt1 | contig 15823 bp, 10 predicted proteins | sample 1671301 | NCBI WGS metagenome assembly OOAN01 (sample SAMN06348142, study PRJEB24527) | human gut metagenome | biome: human gut; feature: ankylosing spondylitis patient; material: feces | host: Homo sapiens | place: China | collected 2015-10
AGAAGCTAATCGTCTACTTACCTCTACCCGCTTAATCGCTGATAACAAAGCCTTGAAAAAAATAGTAGAATCAAGACTGATTCCTCACGCCTATCAAACGCTAAAATCTCCAAAACAATGGAGAATTCCTTTATCAGAAAAAGGGAAGGCGGAAAAAGAAAAATTGGATAAACAGAATAAACAAAGAGCGAAGGAAAACCAATATACAATCCAAACACAAATATTAAACCAACCAACTCTTTGCTGTCCGTTTTGTGAATATACCGGTATAATTCCGGAACAGTTTCGTTCGGAGCCATGCTTAATATGTCCCAAATACCAAGCAAGAAATGGATGTGAAGGAATGAACAACGAAAATCAAATATTTTATCTCGATGAAACCGGGACTCTAATTTATTAAAACAAACTTAACTACAAATATCATGAAACAAATTAAATTGGCGTATGTAATTTGGGCAAGTTTAATCTTTACCGCATGCTCAAAAACAAGTAATGAATGCGTTGAATACATACCTTTTCAAGAATCCGAGAATGAATTATGGGGTATGATTGCACCCAATGGAGAAGTCTTATTTTCCGAAGAATTCGAGGAAACGCCGACAGTGGCGCGCAACGGGAGATTTTTCATTCGAACAAACAATGGAACATGGGAAATGTACACAGCCGAGAAAAAGCCCCAACCTATAGGCAAAGAATATGCTCACATTTCCGGCTTTCACAACGGCGTTGCCATTGTCGCCGAGAAAGGGAAACCGGTTTCTATCATAGATACCGAAGGAAATACTATAAAAGTACTCGACTCAATTGCAGGGAAAAAAGTTTATGGTGTAAGACCTTTCAAAAATAACTATGCTGTATTTTTGACAACCGACTCCCTTATGGGTGCAGTCAATAGAAATGGGAATTGCATTATAAAACCAGAATATATTTTACTATGCGATTGCAACGACGGTAAATTCATAGGCATCCACTCAAAATATAAGAATAAAAATGAAAATGAATTTATATTTTCAGTTGTCAACACAACCGGAGAAACGATACTTGAACTTTCAAGAGATAAATACAAACATACAGGGATTAACCATTTTTCCCATGGGATGTTAGCTGTCTGTGTAAAAAAAGACGATCAGGAAATGTGGGGTATCATAAACGATATGGGTGAATATGTAGTTGAACCGGATTCAAGATTCAAGGAAATTGGAACCATTTCTGAAAAATCATTTACTTATAGTAACGGTACAAGATGGGGATTGATGGGATTAGATGGTAAAACTATGATTAGACCTAAATATAAAGGTCTTATCCACGACCAAGACAATCTACTATTAGCTGCTATAGAAACAGATAGCACATATGAATATGAATTCACATACATAGATAACAAAGATAATCCTATCGAAAAAAAGAAATACAAATGGGCTTCCCGCTTCTCACGATTAGATGGCATTCAATCGTAAATATTGATGATTATTTTTCGATTATAAACAAAAACGGAGAAGAGATAGAAGGTCTTCCTAATATTGTAAATATAGAAATTTCTGAGGGAGAAGAGGATCTTATAGAAAGTGATTTCCTTGATTTGGACAATTTTATTTCCGAATTAGACATATCTCCCGATGGACTCATGGGACTAACTTTTAAATCGACACTGCAAGATGTTTTCAATTTGCTTGTTGAAAGGGACTTTAGAACATATATTAATGATAAACCTATGGACGGTCCTCTTGATAATCCTGAGTGGTATATTAACCAAGATTATATTGAATTTAGAAGAAAAGTTATAGGTAATATCGGAATATCGACTCATATAAATTTTACAGGTAATCTAAGCAAAAAAATATACCGTACAAAAAGAGAACTCAATTATGATTACTGGGGTGGATATTACTATTATAGCGACAACAAGATTCCTGCCGGTTACACATGGTGCGATGTTTCTCTCACCAGCTTTACCTTATACATAAATAATACCGGGGTAATGCACGGCAAGTTAAATGCACTATTCTCAAGACTATCCGATAAATTCAAGACATTTGGTACAGTAATCGAAGAATATGAATATTTTATTAGACTAAAACTCAATAATACATCTGCTGTTATTGTGCAGAAAGGAGACTTTGTTATGATTTCTTGGGGTAAGACGGATTAGTATTATAGAATATAATATTCAAAATTTATAATTATAAGTTTTATATAAATTTATACAGTCATGAAGGGAAAAAAAGTATTTACAAAAGCTGAAATCGAACAATTGTTGCAACTCATCAAAGAGAGAAGGCAAGCTCCATCGGACAAACAGAAATCGATACGGAACAAAATGCGTAAACTGGGGTTTTATGGAAGAGACGACTGGGGTATAATAGACTGTACCGAAACAGATTTAATACAGTTGATAAGCAATGGTAAAATAACCGTAAAAGATGCCTGTACAGACGAATCTAATCGTTCGTCATTCATTAAACGTCTTATTTCAATGGTGAAAAAATAGCCATATCGACAAAAATGAAAAAGGAGCAAAGTGCAAATTAAATGATACATCTATGAAATTCAACACTATCGATGATTTGAAAGCCGCCGGTTTCGAGGGATTCATTCCGGTAGTACAACTGCAAGCCGACAGTACGGCAATACCCCGAACAGCCGGAGTGTATATGGTTGTCTATACAGAGGGAAATATGCCCGAGTTTCTCTCCCACGGTACGGGAGGATTCTTTAAGGGGAAAGATCCCAATGTGTCGATAACCGAGTTGGAAACCAACTGGGTAGAAAATACATGCGTGGTCTATATCGGAAAAGCCGGAACAACCCTCCAAAAACGATTAAATCAATATCTGAAATTCGGGAATGGACAAAATATAGGGCACTGGGGCGGCCGATACATTTGGCAAATAAAAAATTCCGGTAATTTGCTGTTGTGCTGGAAACCTACTCCCGACGAAGATCCCGAAGCGATCGAAACCGCACTCATCGCCCGATTCAAAGAACAGCACGGGGGACACAGACCTTTCGCCAATCTCAAAGATTAAAGGCAGAGGGGATCTCTATGCAGAGTCAAGGCAAATATTCTACTTTGCCTTGACTCCCATTTTTAGACAAATTACAATATTTGCAATATGAAAAATCTCATTGCTACGACATTACCGGATATGATGGAGACGGAACTATATTGACGATCGTTTCACAAATCCGGTGGTATCCGGCACAGACGACACAGCAGTATCTCTTCTCGCCCGATAGGGTAACAGTTCTTGCAACCTCTGTTCCAACTGTGTCACCGTCAGGTTGCGGGAATCGATGGACCCATCGGGGGCGATGAGCATAAAATCGGGAACTGACACCAGAGCATATCGGTTTTCGATTACATCGGGTTCCGCGGCCACACATTGATGTGAAGGCAATCCCAAAGTTCTCACTTTTTCTCGCCATATGTCCCGTTTTTTATCCAATGAAACAGACAAAAAGGTCGCGCCCCGATAACCATACGCCCGATACAGTTCTCCGAATTTCGTCATATCCCGGCAAGAAGGCTCGCTATCCGAACGCCAAAAGCCAATAGCCGTATATCTCGCATATCCTATATATCCCGACAGATTCTCTTTCCGTCCCGAATACTCTATCAATGGAACATCTACATACGGATTTCCCGGCTCGACTTTATCGGCATTACGCAAGCGCAAAGAAATATCGGACAATATTTGCGCATTCTTACTTCGCCCACCGAATCCCGACAAAAGGCTTCGCAACTCATCTTCATCGAAACGGCTTTGCATCTGTTCCAGCACCCATATCGCAGCCGGTGAATAATGATTCCGTCGAATAAACCGGTAGGCCAGCCTCTCCTCTTGGCTGCTCAAACGAAAATCCTCATCGCACATCGATTGTTCCAAACCGGCATCCATCATACGCTTCTCCACCTGTTCGACGTAATGGCTATGCAAACAGCGACGTAAAGAATCGAGGCGATACGCCTCCCGTTTATATTCCTCGAATATGTTATTCTGCTCCGTCCCTGCGACACTCGAATACGAAGTATCCATTACCGCCTCCATCGCTCCATTTTCCAACACAAATAACACGGGCACAGCCAAAGAATCGAGATAACGGTTAAACCGCAGATAAGCCATAATTGGTTCCTCCTGTACTCCGTGAAAAGAAAAAACTCCGCCATCGACTATCGCACTGTCCAAATTCACCAATTCATCTCCGTTACTATGAGACAAATAAACGACATTCCCGTCAGTCAGCGAGTTAACCACTTTTCCTGTAATCACGTACGACGAATCCGTTCTATCCTGACAACCGGCGAGCAATAGCAGAAAAAATATCCAATAATATACCTTATTCATACTCTATACTTTGTAGCTACAAAGATAGCGAAAGGTGAGAGCAGAGACAAACGGAAACCCCATTTCCGATTTGGCTATACCGAACCGCATCCTATCTTCGTACTCACAAAGATAAAGAAGTTTTCAGGAACCGTCTCAAATCTTAACTCATTCATCTCGGCAGCAATCGGCTTTTTTTTGTAGTTTTGCTTAAAGAACAAAAACGACCGGAATCATGAAATTTATAGGAGCCCACGTAAGTGCTGCGGGCGGTGTAGAAAACGCTCCGGTAAACGCACATGCCATAGGAGCCAAAGCCTTCGCCTTGTTCACAAAAAATCAAAGGCAATGGCAATCGCCTCCGTTATCGGATAAAAGCATAGAACTATTCAAGGAGAATTGCGAAAAATACGGATTCTCACCCCAATATATACTACCGCATGACAGCTACCTAATCAACCTCGGACATCCTCAGGAAGAAGGGCTAACCAAATCTCGGGCGGCTTTTCTGGACGAAATGCGACGTTGCGAACAGCTGGGATTGAAACTATTGAATTTCCACCCCGGCAGTCACTTGAAAGAGATTTCGACCGACGAGTGTTTAGCCCGTATCGCCCAATCGATCAATTTGGCTCTCGAAAAGACCGATGGGGTTACCGCCGTTATAGAAAACACGGCCGGGCAAGGCAGTAACGTAGGATTCAAGTTCGAGCATTTAGCGGTTATCATCGACCGGATAGAGGACAAAAGTCGTGTAGGAGTCTGCATAGATTCCTGCCATGCTTTTGCCGGAGGTTACGATTTGGCGACAGCCGAAGGATATGATGCGACTTGGCGGGAATTCGACCGAATTATCGGATTCGAATACTTGCGAGGAATGCACCTGAACGATGCTAAAAAAGGACTCGACTCCCGTGTAGACCGTCACGACAGTTTAGGCGCAGGCGTATTGGGTATGGGGTTCTTTGAACGATTAATGCAAGATAAGCGTTTTGATAACATACCGTTGATTCTCGAAACTCCGAATGAGAACCTTTGGCCTCAGGAAATAGAGAAACTGTATGGCATGACCTTCCCGGAATAAACAGAACAACGGATTTACAATAAACCCAATGCTCCTCTCTTTTCGATGGAATGAGAGTAAAACCCGATTTAAGTTTCCGAAGACTATGGGATATCAGTTTCGGATTCTTCGGCGTTCAGATAGCCTATGCTCTTCAAAGCGCCAACATTAGCCGGATATTCGCCACCTTAGGAGCCGATCCGCATAATTTAAGTTATTTCTGGATACTTCCTCCGTTAGCGGGAATTATCGTACAACCTATCGTAGGCGCATTGAGCGACCGCACTTGGAATCGTTTCGGGCGACGTATTCCATACCTTATCGCCGGCTCGGCCATTGCCGTAGCAGTCATGTGCCTATTGCCTAATGCCGCTTCATTCAAGGGATATATCCATGCAATGTGGTTCGGGTTAATAGCCCTCATGATGTTGGACACATCTATCAATATGGCCATGCAACCTTTCAAAATGTTGGTAGGCGATATGGTCAACGAACGGCAAAAAGGACTCGCTTATTCCATACAAAGTTTCCTTTCCAATGCCGGAAGTTTAGTCGGCTACCTGTTCCCTATCCTGTTCACCTATATCGGTATCAGCAATATCGCAGCCCCCGGAGTTATTCCCGATTCGGTAATTTTCTCTTTCTACGGAGGGGCAGCCATATTGATACTGTGTACCCTCTATTCTTCGATACGAGTAAAGGAAATGCCACCTGTGGAATTCCGGAAGTTTCACCAAATTTCGGACAAAGAACTGACAGAGAAGAATAATTTCATATCCCTACTGCGCCACGCTCCGAAAGTTTTCTGGACAGTCGGTCTCGTTCAGTTTTTCTGTTGGTCGGCTTTCATGTATATGTGGACCTATTCCACAGGAGCCATCGCCGACAATGTCTGGCACTCGACCGATCCGGCTTCTCCCGGCTACCAATCAGCCGGGAACTGGACGGGCGTATTATTCGCCATACAAGCCATAGGCTCGGTATGTTGGGCCCCGCTTCTCCCCTTGATAAAAAACAGAAAAGCGGCATATAGCCTCAGCCTACTTATCGGCGGAGCCGGTTTCACACTGGTTCCTTTCATTCACAATGCCTATCTGATGTTCCTACCTTTCTTCCTCATCGGTTGTGCTTGGGCAGCCATATTGGCTCTACCCTTCACGATCCTCACCAATTCCATCTCGGGGAAAAACATGGGAGCCTATTTAGGACTGTTCAACGGCACGATCTGTGTTCCCCAAATTCTCGCGGCCTTAGTAGGTGGTTCTCTGCTACGATGGTTAGGCGGTAGCCAGCCCGTCATGTTGGGGATTTCGGGTATTCTGTTATTCGCGGGAGCTTTGTGCGTATTTGCAATCAAAGAAACATTCGCACATGAAAGTGAGACCGAACGTATCGAAAAGGGAGATTAACATACTTTCAATACTAAAACAAATATAAGCCCCACTCGATATCATCAAATTAATTTGCTCCTGCCCTCGTTTGCACTATCTTTGTATCACCATAAACATATAAACATGAAGAAAATAGCCAAAAGTCTAACCGACTTGATAGGGAATACTCCTCTATTGGAACTCTCGAATTACAATAAAAAACACGAGTTGAACGGAATACTGGTCGCTAAACTGGAATACTTCAATCCGGCCGGGAGCGTAAAAGACCGTATCGCTTTATCTATGATAGAAGATGCCGAACAAAAAGGGCTGTTGAAATCCCATGCCACAATTATAGAACCCACAAGCGGAAATACAGGTGTAGGTCTCGCATTCGTTTCGGCAGCAAGAGGCTATCGGCTCATACTGACCATGCCCGATACGATGAGCATGGAAAGGCGCAATCTGCTCAAAGCATTAGGAGCTCAGTTAATACTTACTCCCGGTAGCGAAGGTATGGCAGGAGCCATTCAAAAGGCGAAAGAACTGAATGAAGAGATAGAGGGAAGCATCATTCTGCAACAATTCGAAAACCCCGCCAATCCCGCCATTCATGCGAAAACAACGGCCGAAGAAATATGGAGAGACACCGAAGGCAAAATCGATATATTCGTCGCCGGAGTAGGTACAGGAGGAACCATCAGCGGCGTAGGAACCGGACTAAAAAAACACAACCCTGCTATAAAAATCGTAGCCGTAGAACCGAAAGACTCGCCGGTTCTATCGGGAGGTAAAGCCGGATCCCATAAAATACAGGGCATCGGCGCCGGGTTCGTTCCCAAGACATTCGATGCTTCCGTGGTCGATCAAATAATCCCCGTAAGCAACGACGATGCCATTCGCACCAGTAGAGAACTGACAGCGACAGAGGGTCTATTAGTAGGTATCTCCTCCGGAGCGGCTGCTTTCGCAGCTACCCGATTGGCTCAATTACCCGAAAACAAAGGCAAAACAATCGTCGTACTTTTACCCGATACGGGAGAACGTTATCTGTCGACAGTGCTATACGATTTCGAGGGATATGCCTTGTAAAAGCCCCTATCTCCCGCTACGTTCAATCAATTCCCGAAGGCGGGTATTAAATACCCCTTCTTCCAAAAGCTGTTCTATCGACAGGTGCATGCGGTATCGCCAATAGTGACGGGAATGAGCCGGTATATTTATCCGCTCCTCCTGCGGATTTTCCCGACGTAACCGCCCGTCTATCGACAGCCAATCCTGTAACGGTAAAATAGCAAGCATCGAAGGAGAAAAGAGATTCAACTCGACTATCTTCTCGCAAATCCACGGTTCACAGAAATAAGGAGCCTCGCCCTGTTCGCCGAGAATTTCATTGAAAAATCGTTGTGTTCGAGCTCTATCCTCTTCCCACCATGCCCTTATTCCCGACATATCGTGAGTCGAGGTCGTACATACCGATCGATAGGGATAAGCCCATGTATCCCCAAATTCGCGCCAAGACTCCTTAGGCATTCGTTGTATTTCCAACGAGAGTATCTGTAAACGCTCCATCACTTCGGGAACGCAGTGCGGGATCATTCCCAAATCCTCACCACAGACCAGCATGTCGGTCGACGATATGAGAGCAGGTAACTTCCGCAACGCCTCGTCTTTCCAAAAAACATCGTGACGATGGTAATAAAAATCGTCATACAAACGATTGAAACAAGACTTCTGATCTTCATCGAGACTATGATAAACACGTGTATGCTGAGCCGAGATACGGGGGTGATAATACCCCGGACGATCGGGATCTTCGAGGAAAAGGACATCATCGATAAGCCGCATCAACCCGTCTCTTATCAAAATACTCATATCGTCACTCGCCCCGGAGAAATATTCGACTATCTTACGCTGAGTATCGACCAAGACATTCAAATCCCATCGTCCGTCTCCCTTATGTACCAAGAACCGCTCTTTCACTTCTCCGGTATATGCCCCGAAAATCTCGTCCAAAAAATCTTCCCGAATATAAGGAACCGTTTGCCATGAAGCATCAAAACGGAATCCGTATCCCTGCAACTCTTCGGGAGAGAACGGTAACGCCGGATTAAAGTGTCCCAGCAGACCATGAACGGCATTGAACGGAATTTCCCAAATTCTGAAAAAACCCAAAATATGATCGATCCGGTAAGCATCGAAATACTCCGACATCTTGCGCAACCGGGCTTTCCACCACGCATATCCATCACGAGCCATGACCTCCCAATTATACGTTGGAAATCCCCAGTTCTGGCCTTCTATCGAGAAATCGTCGGGTGGCGCCCCTGCCTGACTATCCATGTGAAAGAGTTGCGGATTGACCCACGCATCGACACTGGTACGACTGATTCCTATGGGAATATCGCCTTTCAAAACCACTCCTGCCCGATGGGCATACTCCTTGACTTCGGATAATTGAACATGCAAATGATACTGAATATAATAATACAATGCAACCGATTTATACCACGGACTCCACACAGCACAATAGTCGGCAATGGCCGATTCATCGTAAAACGAATATTCTTCCCAACAACTAAAATCGGCAGTTCCGAATCGGTCTCTCAAACTGCAAAATGCCGCGTAAGGACATAACCAAAAGCTATTATCCCGAAAAAAGGCTTTAAATCCGTCGCTCGATAGCGTGGCCTCGCCCTGCTCCTCGAACAAAAGTCTCAAATATTCCATCTTCGCACGGTTCACCCGCTCGTAATCGACATCGGGTAACCGGTTCAATTCTTCTCGCAACGCATCGAAGCGGGCTTGCTCCACCTCGTCGTTCAAATACCCGACTTCGGATAACCGAAGGTACTGCGGATGCAGAGCAAATGTAGAGTTGGCATTATAAGGATAGGAGTCTTGCCATGTACCCGACATTGTCGTATCGTTCACCGGGAGTAACTGTATAAACGACTGCCCTGTTCTTAACGCCCAATCTACCAAATATTTCAAATCGATAAACTCCCCTATGCCGAACCCATAATCCGTACGGAGAGAAAATACCGGAATCGCCGTCCCGGCTCCCCTCCACTGCGATTCGGAACCGTTGAAGCGAAGTCCCGAAACTACCACGGCCTCAGAAGGATTTTGCGGTTTCTCCCGGCAAATACGGTTCTCTCCCGTCTCCCAAGCAACAACTTCCCGTTGATGGGTACGCACAATAACGAACTTATACTCGAACGGGAATTTCAGTTGTCTCCCATCGAGGGTTATCTGCCACTCCGGAAAAGAAGAATCATTCAATAACGGGGCTTTTAAAACGTCCCAATCGCCCAATTCCGGACAGTCGCCGACCATAACGAGCCTCTCATCGGGCCTTAGTTGCGATGCGTCAACCTTAACGGTGAGCGTCCCCGGTTCTATCGTTTCTACGACAGAATCGGCATGTTGTCGAAAGAATATACCTTGAATGAATGCCGATGAGTAAAAAGGCAAATCGGCAGGGACATCGCGCCATCGATCGACCAAACGATATTCCCCGGCATTCCTCCCCGGAGAGAAACTATGAGGACTCCCCCACTCCCGACGAATTCCCTCCCCGGACTTTACCAGATATTCATAATGGAACTTCTTTGCAGAGGCTGGGAGTTCCATCGTATATTTCCATAGGCCGTCACCTTGATAATCCATCATAACAGCCCGATTATCTTCATTCGCACCAAGCTCATCTATGTCCCCGGAGAGAAATAAACTTTCACCCCATCGAGTATGATAATATATCTCGAATATTATTTTCATCGCTATATCCTATTTTTTAATCATAAAGGTAAGAACTTTCCGACAAAACAAATGCTCTTCTTCATACCTTTTTTCTAAAAAACAAAAGCGAACCTATGATAGTTCGCTTTTGCCTTTTGGTCTATATTTGTTGCTCGAATATTATCCACATTTGGAAGTTCCGCACGACGTACAGATGAGACAGCCTTCTTGATAAATGAGCGTCTCATTTCCGCAATGAGGACAAGTCTGCCCGTTAGCCTTAGTCCCATTGGGCAGATATTTCTTCAACGCTCGCTCGACCCCGTTTTTCCAACTGTTGATAGACTGACTATCCAATTCAAGGCTCGAAACCAATTTCAATACCTGCGGAATAGGCATTCCGTACCGGAGAACCCCCGATATCAGCTTAGCATAATTCCAATATTCCGGATTGAATTTATCGGACAACCCCTCGATAGTAGTCTTGTAACCACGCTTATTGGAGAACTGGAAGTCGTACCGCTTCGTACCATCTTCATTCACAGCTTTCACAATTTTTCCCTTGACTACATTCTTCGGACAAAAAATACCGTCATCGTCATCGGCCAAACCGGTAAAGATCTCGTACGGTTTACCGTCTTTCAAACCGACAAAGGCAATCCATTTTTCTTTATTATTCTGGAAACGAACCACGTCTGCCTCCAACTCGATAGGACGGACCAATGTCTCGGCCGGTTCATTGATAGCCGCAACGGGTTTCTTCTCCTCCTTCTTGGCTGAGATGAGAACTCCCGACCGGGAACCATCGCGATAAACAGTACACCCCTTACAGCCAGAACGCCATGCCTCTACATATAGCTGACCCACCATCTCTTCGCTGACATCGGAAGGTAAATTGATCGTCACGCTAATCGAGTGGTCCACCCACCTTTGAATGCGGCCTTGCATACGAACTTTCTGCAACCAGTCGATATCGTTAGCCGTAGCTTTATAATAAGGAGAACGAGCCACTAACGCATCGACTTCTTCCTGTGTATAGTTCTCTTTCACTTCGATACCATTCACCTGCATCCAAGTGATGAATTTGTGATGATAAACCACATACTCTTCAAAAGCATCTCCCGTCTCGTCAACATAGTCGATACGAACCTCTGGATCATTGGGATTCACTTTACGGCGACGGCGATAAACAGGCATAAATACCGGTTCGATTCCCGATGTAGTCTGTGTCATCAAGCTCGTTGTTCCCGTGGGTGCGATAGTCAGACAGGCAATATTCCGACGCCCGTACTTACACATATCCCGATATAGTTCCTCGTCTTCCTTTTTCAACCGATTGATAAATGGGTTATCGACTTCCCTATCGGCATCGAAAATCGAGAAAGCCCCACGCTCTTTTGCCATCGAAACAGACGAACGATAAGCCGCAAGCGCCAACGAACGATGTACTTTTTCTGAAAAATCGGTCGCCTCTTCGGTTCCATAACGAAGTCCTAACGCGGCAATCATATCGCCCTCGGCAGTTGTACCCACACCAGTACGACGCCCTTGCAAAGTGCGTTTTTGAATCTTGTACCACAAGTTAAGCTCTGTACATTTTACCTCGTCGGTCTCTGGATCGGATTTGATTTTCTCTATGATCTTATCGATTTTCTCCATTTCGAGATCGATGATATCGTCCATCATTCGCTGAGCCAATCCTACGTGTTTACGGAACAAATCGAAATCGAAATAAGCCTCTTTCGTAAAAGGATTGACCACATAGGAGTACAAGTTTATCGCTAACAGACGGCAACTATCATAAGGACACAAGGGTATTTCTCCACAAGGATTGGTCGACACAGTTTTGAAACCTAAGTCGGCATAACAATCGGGGACAGACTCTCTGATAATGGTGTCCCAAAATAGAACTCCGGGTTCGGCCGACTTCCAAGCATTATGTACTATCTTTTTCCAAATAGCCTGCGCATCGACCTCTTTCGTTACTTTCGGATCGTCGGAATCGATAGGATATTGTTGCCGATAAGCTTTTCCGGCAATGGCAGCCTCCATAAAATCATCGTGAATCTTCACCGACACATTAGCTCCTGTCACCCGTCCTTCGACCATTTTGGCATCAATAAACGATTCCGAATCGGGATGCTTAATAGAAACCGATAACATTAAAGCTCCCCTACGACCGTCCTGAGCAACTTCACGCGTGGAATTGGAATAACGTTCCATAAACGGAACCAAACCCGTAGAAGTCAAAGCCGAGTTTTTTACCGGAGACCCTTTGGGCCGAATATGAGACAAATCGTGACCGACTCCTCCCCGACGTTTCATTAATTGAACTTGCTCTTCGTCGATTTTTATAATCCCTCCATAGGAATCCGGTGCTCCGTCGAGACCGATTACAAAACAGTTGGACAACGACCCTACCTGATAATTGTTTCCGATACCGCTCATAGGACTTCCCTGCGGTACGATATAACGGAAACCTTTCATTAAATCGAACAGTTCCTGTGCCGAAAGAGGATTAGGATATTTTTGCTCTATACGAGCAATTTCATTAGCGATACGCCAATGCATATCGTCGGGAGTCTTTTCATAAATATTCCCATACGAATCTTTTAGAGCATACTTGTTAACCCACACACGAGCCGCCAGCTCATCGCCTTTAAAATACTCCAACGAGGCCTGATATGCTTCGTCGTAAGTATAAACAATTGGTTCCACGAGATAAAATGTTTTTCAGTTTTCGTTAATTTACTTAATTTAGACAAAGGTTTCTTGATGAAAAAGATTTACGGTGCAAGTTTATAAAAAACATTCTACATACGCAAACAATATCATTTTTAAATTTTCAATTTTCAAAAAGTTTCCCAAATCAAACAAATAATATTCTAGTTATCAAAACATTATATTTTCAAGAAGCTTAAAAAGTTTCCAACTTTAAAAATCAACTGTAAAAATAAGAGCAATATAAAAAGAAACATCTCGATAAAAACAGTTTATAAATTTTCTTTTTTTACAATGAGAAGGAATAAAAAGAGTTACTAATAATTAGTAACCGAAATAAATAACTTATCAAATAAATTTTTAATTTTGCAATCGAACATCTAACCTCTAATAACTACCTTTATATGATATCGTCTTTAAAAGAAAGAAGAACTATACGGAAATATCTCAATAAGGATATTGACGAGCAATTACTCAATGAGTTACTCGAAACAGCATTTCGAGCCCCCACGACGCAAAATATGCAAGTTTACAGTGTTGTCATAACCCGAGAACAGGAGAACAAAGAAAAGTTAGCTCCGGCTCATTTCAATCAACCCACTGTAACCAGCGCCCCTGTCGTATTAACTTTTTGTGCCGATTTCAACCGATTTATTAAATGGTGCGAACAAAATCATGCAGAACCGGGATATGACAATTTCCAATCCTTCGTCACGGCAGCTATCGATGCATTGCTTGTAGCTCAACAGTTTTGTACAGTAGCCGAAATTTCAGGATTGGGTTGCTGTTATCTGGGAACTACCACATATAACGCTCCTCAGATAGCGGAAATATTGCGTCTGCCCAAGTTTGTCATTCCTATTACCACTCTTACGGTGGGTTATCCCGCAGATATACCTGCGCAAATAGAACGACTTCCCATCGAAGCGATTCTTCACCACGAAGCATATCAAGACTATACCCCCAAAGCAATACATCGGCTCTACTTCGAAAAAGAGAATTTGGCAGAAAACAAGAAATATATCGAAGAGAACCATAAAGAGAATTTAGCCCAAGTCTTCACAGACGTACGTTCTCCCCAAAAAGACAATGAACTATTTTCAAAAACATTCCTTGACTTCATCGTCAAGCAGGGATTCCGTTTACCTGATTAAAGAAGAAAAATAAAAGAGCTCTTGAAAAGGAGCTCTTTTATTTTTCTTCGAGTAATTTATATTACTATCCTTGAATACGCTGCTCTATCTCTTCCAAATCGCTGCGCAATTTTTTATCGACACCTACCTGCTCCGATATAGTCTTGCAAGCATGCAAAACCGTAGCATGGTCTTTTTTCCCTAACACATCACCGATTCCTGCCAACGAAAGAGTGGTATATTTCTTTGCCAAATACATTGACATTTGGCGAGCAACGACCACTTCTCTCTTGCGAGTACGCTCCAACAATCTCGACGTTTCCAGTCCATAATATCCGCAAACAGCCTCTTTTATCGAATCTATGGTGATCTGTTTTTGAGTCATCTTTACACTGGCAGCCAACACTTGATCGGCCATGTCTATCGAAATCTCTTTCTTCAAGACACTCGAACGTACCATAAGCGATACAATGACTCCTTCCAAATCTCTCACATTATCGGTGACATTACGAGCTATATAGTCAATAACCTCTTCGGAAATAGACAATCCATCACGACGGACCTTACTCATCAAGATATCGTATCGTAATTCATAGTCAGGGCGTTCGACCTCGGCCGTCAAACCCCATTTGAAACGAGTCAGCAGGCGCGATACCATACCCACCAACTCAACCGGAGGCCTGTCGCAAGTGAGCACTAATTGCTTATTGCTCTGATGCAAATGATTGAATATATGGAAGAATGTATTCTGCGTCTGGGTCTTCCCGGCAAATTCCTGAATATCGTCCATCAACAGAACATCTATACTCTGGTAAAAGCTGATAAAATCGTTCACCCGATTATTACGAACAGCATCGGTATATTGCACTAAAAAATCATGAGCCGATAAATATAGCACACGAGAAGCCGGATTATTCTCTTTAATACGCAATCCTATCGCTTGAATCAGGTGGGTTTTTCCAACCCCCGACTCACCGAATAAAAACAACGGATTAAAGGTGTTTCTCCCCGGGTTTGCAGCAATAGATTCTGCTGCCGTACGTGCCAGCATGTTACTCGCCCCTTGATAATAGCTTTCAAAAGTATAGATAGGGTTCAGGCGGGGATCGAGCTCATCGTAAACGCGTTGTTTGAAAGGGTCTAAAAGATCGGGCATCGACTGCTGCATCTTCTTTACGGCAGTCGATTTAGTAGTAGCGGTCAAATCGACGGTAGCTTCCGGCTGACGAACGATTTGTACACGATACAACAATTTCACGCTTGCCCCGTATATGCGAGGCAGAACCTTTTTCAGCAAACTGAGATAATGCTCCTCAATCTGCTCAATAACGAAATGTGAAGGGACAAGCAAAGTCAACACATTATCATCAAACCCCAAAGAGACTATCGGCTTGAATAAACTATCGAAAGCCTCTTCGTTTATATTGTCTTTGATAATTGTTAAACATCGGTCCCACAACTGAACATGCT
>OOAN01001123.1_pt1 | contig 15760 bp, 14 predicted proteins | sample 1671301 | NCBI WGS metagenome assembly OOAN01 (sample SAMN06348142, study PRJEB24527) | human gut metagenome | biome: human gut; feature: ankylosing spondylitis patient; material: feces | host: Homo sapiens | place: China | collected 2015-10
CTTGCCCTGACCCGCCTGATGTACGACACCCGCATGAGCTGGGGCATGAAGTTTGCGGGCGAGGTGTAAGCACACAGCTTGCACAGGGGGCTTTTTTGGGCGTGCAGAGACTATGGTATACGGAGAGCGGCAACTCGGAATTGATATAAAAAAGAAGGACACATAGATGAAAACAGTGGTTCTTTATAATATTATTTCTTTTATCATCCTCGTTGCTTTGATTTTTGTCTTAAGGATTGTTAGTAAGAGTAATTTAAGACAAAATCAACAACTTGTTATTAAAGTCATTGCAACTATTTTAATTGTTTATGTGATAGCGTTCGTGCTTTTTATTGATGCAATAGCATTTGGCATTATAGGACCAGTTCAAGATTAACAATTCCAGTTTGACAAGGAAGTGCTTTGCATGAAAAAGCGTATATCAAGGATTCTCGGTTTAATAATGCTGATTATAGCTATTGCATTTATAGTGTTTGCATTGAACCATCCAGAAATGAGTTTTCCTTGGAACAATACCATTACTTGGTTACTGTATGGTTTATATATTCTTGTGACAGTCATGTTGCTTATTGCGCCTAAGACGAAGAAGTAAACAATTCGCGTTTGTGGAGCGAAGCGGAACAATGAAAGCCCCAGTGGGGCTTTTAAGTGACAGAACGGTCTTGCGGCAGCAAGATGGAGGGGCCTCGCCCCGACAAGTTCCAGTTTGTCGCACATCCTGCCTAAAACATAAACCGGAACGATCTTCCCTTTTTCGGGTGGATCGTTCCGGTTTTTATGTTATATTGAAAATCGTTTTACGCCAGCTTAGCTTCCAGACGCTCCCGGATGGCTTTGATGAAGCCCTCGCTGTCCACGGGAGTGGGGGTGATGCCTTCGGCCAGGCCGCACAGGTCCTTGGTCATGATGCCATCGTTCAGGGTCTGCAGGCTGGCAGCTTCCAGTGCCTCGCCGAACTTCACCAGCTCCGGCAGATCATCCAGCTCACCGCGCTTCTTGAGTGCGCCGGACCATGCAAAGATGGTGGCCATGGGGTTGGTGGAGGTCTTTTCGCCCTTCAGATACTTATAGTAATGGCGGGTCACGGTGCCGTGCGCAGCCTCGTACTCGTATTTGCCGTCCGGGCTCACCAGCACGCTGGTCATCATGGCCAGCGAACCAAAGGCGGTGGACACCATATCGCTCATCACATCGCCGTCGTAGTTCTTGCAGGCCCAGACAAAGCCGCCCTCGCTGCGGATGACGCGGGCCACGATGTCGTCAATGAGGCTGTAGAAGTAGGTAATGCCGGCAGCCTCGAACTTTGCCTTGTACTCGGCATCGTACACCTCCTGGAAGATATCCTTGAAGGTGTGATCATACTTTTTGGAAATGGTGTCCTTGGCGCCGAACCACAGATCCTGCTTCACGTCCAGTGCGTAGTTGAAGCAGCTGCGGGCAAAGCTGCGGATGGAATCGTCCTTGTTGTACTGGCCCTGCAGCACACCGGGACCCTCAAAATTGAACACGGTGGCACGCTGCTCGGTGCCGTCGGCACCGGTGAACAGCAGTTCTGCCTTACCGGCACCGGGGATGCGGAACTCCGTGCACTTGTACACGTCACCATAGGCATGGCGGGCGATGGTGATGGGCTTTTTCCAGTTCTTGACCACCGGCTTGATGCTGCCGATCATGATGGGGGCACGGAACACGGTGCCGTCCAGCACGGCGCGGATGGTACCGTTGGGGCTCTTCCACATCTCGTGCAGCTTGTACTCGTCCATGCGCTGGGCATTGGGGGTGATGGTGGCGCACTTGACCGACACGCCATACTTCTTGTTGGCAAGGGCGGCGTCCATGGTCACCTGGTCGCCGGTGGCATCGCGGTTGGGCAGGCCAAGGTCATAGTATTCGGTCTTGAGGTCCACAAACGGAAGGATCAGTTCGTCCTTGATCATCTTCCACAGGATGCGGGTCATCTCGTCGCCGTCCATCTCGACGAGGGGCGTGGTCATTTTGATCTTTTCCATAGCAGGGTTCCCTTTCCTCTCTGATGGTTTTTCTATCCTCAACCACGCGCCGCCATGCGCCGCGTGGGCGGGCAGGTTTACTTGCGGTAAGCGGCCGCCAGCTTTTCCAAAGCCGGCAGGCTGCGCTTTACTTTTTCGGTGTCGATACAGTAGGCAAGGCGCACATAGCCCTTGACGCCAAAGGTATCGCTGGGCACCAGCAGCAGGTCGAACTCGCGGGCCTTCAGGCAGAAGGCATTGGCGTCCTCCTCCAGTGCCTTGGGGAAGATGTAGAAGGTGCCGCCGGGGCGCTCCACCTCAAAACCCAGCGTGGTGAGCTTATCGTACAGCAGGTTCATGTTGGTCTCGTAGACGCTCAGGTCGCTGGTGACCTCCTGGCAGCGGCCCACGGCCCGCTGGATGATGCTGGGCGGGCAGTTGTGGCCGGTAAAACGGGAGATCTGGGCCATCATATCCACCAGAATGTCCTCCCCCTCACAGCCCGGGCGCACGGCCACATAGCCAAGGCGCTCGCCGGGCAGGCTCAGGCTCTTGGAGTAGGAGAAGCAGGTGAGGGTGTGGGGATAGAAGGCTGCCGGGTAGGGCACCTTCTTGCCGTCAAAGGCGATATCCCGGTAGGGCTCATCGCTCACGAGGAAAATATTGTGGCCAAAGGCCTTGCTCTTCTCGGTCAGGATGTCGGCCATCCGGGTGAGGGTCTGGGCCGAATAGACCACACCGGTGGGATTGTTGGGGGTATTGATGAGCACACAGGTGGTCTTTTCGCCGATCATCTGCTCAAAGGCATCCAGATTGGGCTGGAAGGTGGGTGCCTGCGGGGGAACGACCCGCAGCACTGCGCCCGTGCCCGCCACATAGGGGCCGTACTCCGGGAAGTAGGGCGCAAAAGTCAGCACCTCATCACCGGGCTGGGTGACGGCACGGATGGCATGGGCAATAGCACCGGCAGCACCGGTGGTGGGGAAGATGTGCTTCTGCTCATAGGGCAGGCCGAAGGTCTTTGCCAGATGGGCCGCCACGTCGGCGCGGAAGCCGGGGTCGCCCTGGCTGGGGCAGTAGCCGTGCAGGTTCACCGGTTCCTCGTTGGCCAGCAGGTCCTGCATGACGGCGGTAAATTCCGGCGGGCAGGGCACGCTGGGGTTGCCCAGCGAGTAATCGAACACATTCTCGTAGCCGATCTCGGCGGCACGTTTTTTTCCGTACATGAAAGTCTCGCGGATCACGCTCTTGTTGCCGAGCATGGCGCGGTAGGTCTCATTCAGCATAATACTTCCCCCTGGATCTATGATTGATGTGCCGCCGTATAGCTCTGCTCCACCTTGATGATGCAGGAATACGAGGCATCCTGTTCCTTGATGAACCGTTCCAGCTGCGACAGCAGTTCCACCTTGTCCCCGGCATAGCCCGCCGGGAGCACCAGATCAAACAGCACATTCGTGTGGGTCTTGCCCGGCACGATGCGCAGATCGTGCAGTGACAGGGCCGGGTCCATCTGGCGGAGTTTTTCGGTCAGACGGGTGCGCAGCACCCCCACCGCAGCATTCGAGGTCACGATGGGATCGTAGTGGATGGTGACCATGAGATGGTCATTCTTCATAAAATTCCGTTCGATGTTGTCGATCAGGTCGTGGGCGTCCAACGGATCCTGCTCGGCAGGCAGTTCCACATGCAGCGAGGCAAACTGGTGGCCGGGGCCGTAGTCGTGCACCATCAGGTCATGCATGCCCAGCACGCCGGGGTAGCTCATCACAGTCTGCTCGATGTGATCCACCAGGTCATCGCTGGGGCGTTCGCCCAGCAGCGGGCTGAGGGTGTCCATCACCAGACCCCAGCCGGAGATCAGAATGAACACGGCCACGCCCACACCCATCAGACCATCCAGAATGTTCCAGCCGGTCAGGTGGCACAGAATGGTGGCAATGAGCACCGCACCGGTGCTCAGCACATCGTTGCGGCTGTCCGCCGCCGTGGCAATGAGGGTCTCGGAACCGATGGTGCGGCCGACGGTGCGGTTGAAGCTGCTCATCCACAGCTTGACCAGAATGGAAGCGACCAGCACGGCAACGGTCAGCAGACTGAACTGCACCGCTGTGGGATGCAGCACCTTGACCACCGACTCCTTCAGCAGGGAAAAGCCAATGCCCAGCACCGTCACGCTGACCACCAGCCCGGCCAGATACTCATACCGGGCATGGCCGAAGGGGTGTTCCGCGTCCGGTGCTCTGGACGCCAGCTTGAACCCCACCAGACTGACGATATTGGACGATGCATCCGACAGGTTGTTCAGGGCATCGGCCATAATGGCGATGGAACCGAACAGCGTGCCCACGGCGAGCTTGCCCAGGCAGAGCAGAACATTGCACACCATGCCCACGATGCTGGCCAGATTGCCATAGGCGGCCCGGGTGTGCGGGTCCTGCGGATTGTCGGGGTGACGGATAAACAGACGGATCAACAACTGCGTCATAAAAAACCTCCCGGGCAGCGCTGGCAGCCTGCATACCCAATGTCCCTAGTATAGCATTTTGCTTTATGGTTTTAAAGTGGTTTCCGGAAAACTTTGCCCGGTATACAAAGACCCCGGCGGGGTGTGTGCCCTGCCGGGGTCGATTTTGCAAATAAGGGCCCGCCTTACTTTTCAGAAGGCTTGCTCAGGTCCACGCTGCGGATGATCTTGCGCACCGGCAGGATGCTCTTGGCATTCATGGACAGCTCGTCCACGCCCATGCGCAGGAAGGTCTCGGTGAGGGCAGTGTCGGCACCCAACTCACCGCAGATGCCCACCCAGATGCCGTGGCGATGGCCGGCTTCGATGGTCATCTTGATAGCGCGCAGCACAGCGGGATGGTGCGGGTTGAAGAAGGGCTCCAGCTTTGCGTTCTGGCGGTCCAGTGCACAGGTGTACTGGGTCAGGTCGTTGGTGCCGATGGAGAAGAAGTCGCACTCCTGTGCCAGCTCGTCCGCGATCAGCACGGCGGCGGGGGTCTCGATCATGGTGCCCACCTCAATGTTCTGGCCCATCTTCACGCCCTCGGCAGTCAGCTCGGCACGGCACTCTTCCAGCACGGCCTTGGCATCCTGCAGTTCCCGCAGGCTGGTGATCATGGGGAACATGATGCTCATGTTGCCGTAGGCCGAGGCCCGCAGCAGAGCCCGGAGCTGGGTCTTGAAAAAGTCCTTGCGGGTCAGGCAGATGCGGATGGCACGGTAGCCCAGAGCCGGGTTGTCCTCGTGGTCCAGCTTCATGTAATCCACGGTCTTGTCGGCACCGATATCGCAGGTACGCACCACCACTTTACGGGGGGCCAGGCTCTCCACCACCTGCTTGTAAGCCTCGAACTGATACTCTTCGGTGGGGAAGTCCTTGCAGTTCAGGTAGACGAATTCGGTGCGGAACAGGCCCACGCCGCCGGCGTCGTTCTGCTGCACAGCACCCACGTCGCCCATGCCGCCGATGTTGGCAAACACGTTGATGGTCTTGCCGTCCAGCGTGGTGTTGGGCTTGCCCTTCAGCTCCTGCAGCAGGGCCTGCTTTTTCTGGTCCTCCTGCTGGCGCTTTTTCAGGCTCTTGAGCAGATCGGGGGTGGGGTCCACATACACACAGGCATTGTAGCCGTCCACCACGGCCATCTTGCCGTCCCAGTCATCCTGGATATCCTTGCACTGGATCAGGGCAGGGATGTTCATGCTGCGGGCCAGAATGGCGGTGTGGCTGTTGGAGCTGCCCTCGCGGGTGATGAAGCCCAGCAGCAGGCTCTTGTCCATGCGCACCGTCTCGGACGGGGCCAGATCCTCGGCCACCAGAATGCTGGGCTCGGTGCCCTGCAGGCTGGCATTGTCCACCCCCTGCAGGATGTCCAGGATCGCCTGTGCAATGTCGATGACGTCCGCACTGCGGGCCTGCAGATACGGGTCATCCATGGCTGCGAACACGGCAGCCTGATTGTCGCCGGCGGTCTTGACAGCGTACTCGGCGCACTTGTGCTGGCCGTTGATGATCTCCTTGATGGCGTCCACAAAGTCGTCATCTTCCAGCATCATGGCGTGGATGTTGAACACTTCGGCAATGTCCTCGCCTGCTTCGGCCAGTGCCTTTTCGTACAGAGCAGTCTGCTGCTCAATGGCTTTCTGCTGGGCAGCCTCAAAGCGGGCCACCTCTGCAGCGGTGTCGGCGACCTCTGCGGTGGAGATCACGGTGTCCTTTTTCTTATAGATCTTCAGCTTGCCGATGGCAATGCCGTTCAGAATGCTTCTACCGGTGCCTACCTGCATCGCTCATTCTCCTTCTTACTCATCCATTTCAAAAAAGCCCCCGCAGATCACTCCGCGAGGGCTGTGGCATCACGGCGGGATCAGACGTTCTCGGTCAGGAACTTCTGAATTGCTGCAGCGGCTGCCTCTTCATCGTCGCCTTCTACCTTGATGGTGATGGTCTCGCCCTGCTTGACGCCCATGCCCATCAGAGCCATCAGCTTGCGCATGTCGCAGCTCTTGCCGTCCTTCTCGAGGGTGGCGGTGCTGGCAAAGCCCTTCACGGTCTTGACGAGCAGGCCGGCCGGACGAGCGTGGATGCCGCAGGCATCCTTAACGGTATACTGGAATTCCTTCATAATCATTTTCTCCTTACTTGATTTTCCTGTGCCCGGCGCTGCAAACTCCAGCACATGGGGCGTAAAAATACAGGAAAAGTTTATACATCTATTATAAACCCTGCACTGTCTTTTTGCACCGTTCTATATTGCTGATTTTTGCGGCAAAATTTTGGTAGTTTTGAACATACAAAAGCTCCAAAAATGCTCATTTTTTACATTTTTTCATTTTTGTTTGCAAAATTTATGCATTCTGCGACCCAATTTTCCATGCAAAACCGGTTGTTCGTTCCGGGACCGTACCGGTTTTGCCGGGAGTTCCGGCCTGCATCACTCCACGGGGTAGCCTTCGGCGTCCAGCGGCAGGGACGCATAATCCACCGCCTGGGCCTGCTCTCCGGCCTCCCCGGAAGTCTGCTGCGCCGCGTCGCCGGTCAGTTCTTCGTCATGGCGCTCGCCCCAGTCGCCGCTGTAGTCCTCCCCGGAGGTCTGCTGCGCGTCCAGTTCCTCGTCGTGCCGTTCGCCCCAGTCCCCGCTGTAGTCCTCGCCGGAAGTCTGCTGGGCTTCGGCCATGGCCGTCTGCAGGTCCTTCAGACCCACCACCACGCCGGAGGGCCGCTCCAGCAGGTAGGCTCCCACAGCCTTTTTGCGCCACACCAGCAGCACCCCGTAGCGGCTTGTCTCGCCGCTGCTGGCCGCCGGGATCAGGGCCGTCCATTTTTCCACCGTTTTGCCCTTGCAGCGGGTCAGATCCATGCCGCTCTGCTGCACCACCCCATTGAAGGCGGAAAAGCTGTCGTCCCATTTGCGGGGGATCTTGACTTTGTCGGCGGTGATGGACGCACCGTCCACCTCCAGCCCGTAGCCGGTGAACCAGGTCTGGATGTCCTGTGCGCTCTCGATTTTGTTCACCGACGCCGCAGCCGTCACCGTGCGGGTGCTGATGTAGCGCCCCAGCAGCGCGCTGCACACCACCAGGGCACAGCACATGGCCCCCAGCCCCAGTTTTTTCAGGCTCGTTCTGCTCAACGTGATCACAAACATATCGCCCTGCCTCCCCAGCACCATTTTTGCGTTGCACACTCTGGAACCAGTGTATGCACCGCCCGGGGCCGGTATGCGGCACAAAAAAGGAGCCGCCGCACGCTTTTTCCGTGCAGCAGCTCCCCTATGGGGTCAGTGTGCTTTTGTAAAATCCGCCGGGCAGACGCAGCCCTTTTGCCGCAATACCTGCTGCAGCACCCGGGCCACCCCGTATTCCGTGTTGGGCGGGGCCAGATACGGCACCCGGCTGCGCAGCTCCGGGCTGCCGTTTTCCATCAGGAAGCCGTAGCCCACGGCCTCCAGCATCTCGATGTCGTTGTAGGTGTCGCCAAAGGCCATCATGGCACCGGATGGGATGTCCAGCAGCCTGCTCAGACGCTCCACAGCCTTCCCCTTGGTCACGCCGGGGTTGGTCACGTCGATCCAGCATTTGCCGGACACCGCCACGGCCAGTTCCTGCCCAAAGCGGGGGCCGTAGACCTTCTCGTACACCTCCTGCGCATTGTCCTGCGGCAGATAGATGGTAAACTTGTCCACTGCGGCGTCGATGGTGTACAGATCCGACACATAGGCAATGCGGTTGTAGAAGTTGCGGTATACGGCATCATAGCACCGGTCACAGGGGCGCAGGTAGGCGTTTTCCAGCCCGCAGACCACAAAGGAATCCCCGTTTTCCTCCGCGCAGGCCGTCAGCCGGTGCCAGACCTCCGGCTCCATGCGGGAGACGAACAGGTCTTTGCCGCGCCAGCGCACAGCGCCGCCGTTGTCGGCCACCAGAAGGGTCTGCTCCAGCACCGGAGCAAACATCTCTTCCAGCTTGTACAGCGGCCGCCCGCTGGCAGCCGCGAACAGGATATCCTGTCCGGCCAGCTCCTTCACAAGATGCAGAAAGTCCGGCGGCAGCTGGCTGTGCCCGTCCAGCAGGGTCGCGTCCATGTCCGACGCGATCAGACGAATGCGGTCCATCGCGCTCCTCCTGTCATCCCATGTAGCTGATGTTGGCATCCAGCTCACCGCTGTAGCCATTGATGCGGGCCTTCTCGGTGCCCTGCCACATATCGCAGTCGATGGGGCTGCTGGACACGCCGTAATGGGCGTTCCAGATGGTGTACTTGCGCAGGGCGTCCAGGTCCACCCGCTTGCGGAACCAGGTGGTGGAAGCGTACACACCGGGCTTGTACCCCAGCGACTTGACTTCCTCGCAGAAGGCGATGGCACACTTGGTGCGGTCCTCCTTGCCCAGGCCATCGGCACGGCCGGTGCCGTTGGGAGAGGTGGAAGCTTCGGTGTCATAATAGATGGGGTAATCCAGCTTGCGGCCGTTCAGCGCCCAGTTGCAGCCCTGCGCTTCCTCGCGGGCCTCATCCTCGGTCACTGCCTGGGTGAAGAAATACACGCCCACCTTCAGACCGGCGTTGCGGGCGTTGGTGAAGTGCTCCTCGAACATGGGATCCTTGACCAGGGTGCCGCTGGCACCGTAGCCGCGGTAGCCGATGCGGATGATCACAAAGTTCACACCCGCCTTCTTGATCTTGTCCCAGTCGATGTTGGTCTGGTACTTGGACACGTCGATGCCGAAGTTCACATTCTTCTGCATCACGCCGTCGGCGTCAAAGTAATACAGCTTGCCGTCCACGGTCTGGATGCCGGTGACCGGCTTATGGGTGGAGGCACTGTAGTAATAGGTCTTGCCGTTCTTGGTCAGCCAGCCGGTGTATTCCTCCTGGTTGTCCTTTTTGCCGAACAGCCAGTTCCACAGCCAGCTGAAGAAGCCGTTCTCGTCGCCCAGGTCGATGCACTGTGCCTCGGCCTCATCCAACGCGCCCTCGTCCAGTGCCTTCCGGATCTGTTCGTCGGTCAGCAGCATGGAACCCTCCGGCGTGCGGCCGGACAGGTCGTTCTCGGCGGCATCCGTTTCCTCCGGGGCTGCCAGCGGATCCTGTGCGGCCAGCTCCGGCGTTTCCTGCTGCAGGATCACTGGGCTGTTCTCCTGTGCGGTCTCTGCCGTTTCCGTGCTTTCCGTGGTGTCCGGCTCTGCGTCCTCCGCGCGGCCCGGCACCAGCGGGTCCGGTTCCTCTGCGGTGTTCTGTGCAGGCTCCGCCGGGTTCTCCGCTGCGGCGGGCTCTTCGCCCTGCTCTGCGGTCGTCTCAGACTCCGCGGTCTGTTCGGCAGGCTGCTCGGCGGCTTCCGGCTGTGCCTGTGCCGTGGGTCCTTCCGCCGTCCGGGGCTCTTCCGTGCTGTCCGCAGCGCATTCTTCCGAAGAAGCCGCCGCCCCGGTCTGTTTCTTCCCGAAGAGCTTTGTTTTCTGCTCCGGTTCCGTCCCGCTCTGCTGCCGGACGATGGGCTGCACCGTCACAGCCCCCTGCAGGTCGGCCAGATTCATGGCCGCCCCCAGACCGCCGACGGCCAGCACCATGGCCATGGTAAAAACAGCCGCAGCCTTGCCCCAGCCGCGTGCCGAAGATCTGTTGTTCCAAATTCGTTTCATGCCGTACTTCTTCGCCTCCGGATCCCTGTTTTGGTTATCGTCTGCCGCCGCAAAAGCGGACGGCCATTCATGCATTTTCACACAGGTTCAGTATACACCCGATGCCGTCCCGCCGTCAATCGGCTGGACTTTGCCGCCGTGGCCGCCGCGCACGGGCAGGCCTGTGTCCGCACACCCGAAAAATACTCCAAAAGGGATACGTTTCGCTGGGGCAAAACATTGCACAAAGCCGAAATTTCCTGTTTTTGCCGCCGGAAATCCCGTTTTTTCTTGCTGTCTTGACAGGTGTATGGTATTATACTTGACATGCAGTTTCTCTGCGGCGTATCGCGCCGCAGACCGGAAAGGTTGGTTATTTATGGAAAATGTGAAAGATTTTTTAAAGCGCAAGGACATCGTCATTTCTCCGCAGCGCTACCTCATTGAAGCACTGGGCGCCATGGCACAGGGCCTGTTCGCCAGTCTGCTCATCGGCACCATCATCAAGACGCTGGGCCAACAGACCGGGCTGGAGATGCTGGTGGATCTGGGCGGCTACGCTACGGCCATGAGCGGCCCGGCCATGGCCTGCGCCATCGGCTGGGCACTCCACTGCCCGCCGCTGGTGCTGTTCAGTCTGATCACGGTGGGCTACTCGGCCAACGCCCTGGGCGGGGCCGGCGGCCCGCTGGCCGTGCTGATCATTGCCATCGTGGCCGCTGAACTGGGCAAGGCCGTGAGCAAGGAGACCAAGGTGGACATCCTGGTCACCCCGCTGGTGACCATCTTTGTGGGCGTCGGTCTGTCCATGCTCATCGCCGCCCCCATCGGCGCAGCCGCCAGCCAGGTGGGCACCCTAATCATGTGGGCCACCGAGCAGGCCCCGCTGATCATGGGCATTCTGGTGTCGGTGATCGTGGGCGTAGCCCTCACCCTGCCCATCTCCTCGGCAGCCATCTGCGCCGCACTGGGTCTGACCGGTCTGGCCGGCGGTGCCGCCGTGGCGGGCTGCTGCGCCCAGATGGTGGGCTTTGCCGTGATGAGCTACCGCGAGAACGGTGTAGGCGGTCTGGTGAGTCAGGGCCTGGGCACCAGCATGCTGCAGATGGGCAACATCATCAAGAACCCCCGCATCTGGATCGCCCCCACGCTGGCCAGTGCCATCACCGGCCCGCTGGCTACCTGCCTGTTCCACTTTGAGATGAACGGCGCGGCGGTCTCCTCCGGCATGGGCACCTGTGGTCTGGTGGGTCAGATCGGCGTCTACACCGGCTGGGTCAGCGACATTGCCGCCGGTACCAAGGCTGCCATCACCCCCATGGACTGGGCTGCCATGGCGCTGCTGTGCTTTGTGCTGCCTGCCGTGCTCAGCGTAGTGTTCTGCGAGGTGGAGCGCAAGCTGGGCTGGATCAAAGAGGGCGATTTGAAGCTGAACTAAATAGTTATAGTTAAACCACCGGAGCGTCTGCGGATGCTCCGGTGGTTTATTTCTCCCCAACCCCATGAAAAAATACACTCAAATTGCATAAAATACGCATATATTTAAAAATATTTGCATAAAGATACAGATTGAACCAAAAGAAAAGCGAAACAGGTGCTATGTTTGGCAGTTTTTAGCATTGACGGAAAACCCGCGCTGCGTATAATAAAAGCATCAACCGCAAACGAAAGACAGAGGATGCGAAGGGAAATGCGCATCAGAGAACAAAAGTGTATTTTTATTAAAGGAGCGCGTTTATCATGAAAAAGGAAAACATCAAAAAAGTCGTGCTGGCTTACTCCGGCGGTCTGGATACCTCCATCATCATTCCCTGGCTGAAGGAAAACTACAACAACTGCGAGGTCGTTGCTGTTTCCGGTGACGTGGGTCAGGGTACTGAGCTGGACGGTCTGGAAGAAAAGGCTAAGGCTACCGGCGCATCCAAGCTGTATGTGCTGGACCTGAAGAAGGACTTTGTGGAGAACTACATCTTCCCCACCCTGAAGTTCGGCGCAAAGTACGAGGACTACCTGCTGGGCACCAGCTTTGCACGTCCGTGCATCGCCAAGGCACTGGCTGATATCGCCATCAAGGAGGGTGCAGATGCCATCTGCCACGGCTGCACCGGCAAGGGCAACGATCAGGTGCGTTTTGAGCTGACCCTCAAGGCACTGTGCCCGGATATGGCCATCATCGCTCCGTGGCGTGAGTGGGACATCAAGAGCCGTGACGAGGAGATCGACTACGCCGAGGCGCACCACATCCCCCTGAAGATCAACCGCGAGACCAACTACTCCAAGGACAAGAACCTGTGGCATCTGAGCCACGAGGGTCTGGATCTGGAGAACCCCGCCAACGAGCCCCAGTACAATAAGCCCGGCTTCCTGGAGCTGGGCGTCAGCCCCGAGCAGGCACCCGATGTGCCCACCTATGTGACCATCCACTTTGAAAAGGGCGTTCCCACCGCCGTGGACGGCAAGGAGATGGGCGCTGTGGAGCTGGTGGAGTACCTGAATAAGCTGGGCGGCGCAAACGGCATTGGTCTGCTGGACATCGTGGAGAACCGTCTGGTGGGCATGAAGAGCCGCGGCGTGTACGAGACTCCCGGCGGCGCCATCCTGTACAAGGCCATCGACGTGCTGGAGACCATCACGCTGGACAAGGAAAGCTCTCACTTCAAGGCACAGCTGGCACAGAAGTACGCCGACATCGTGTACAACGGCCAGTGGTTCACCCCGTTGCGCGAGGCACTGGATGCCTTTGCCAATAGTCTGGAAAAGACCGTGACCGGCGATGTGAAGCTGAAGCTCTACAAGGGCAACATGATCAACGCCGGCGTCACCTCTCCGTACACCCTGTACGACGAGCAGACCGCTTCCTTCGGTGAGGACGAGGACTACAATCAGGCCGATGCCGCAGGCTTCATCAACCTGTTCGGCCTGTCCATCAAGGAGCGCGCAAAGCTGTCCAAGAACTGGCCGGAGGTCAAGTAAGTTTTAACATCTTCCCTTTCGTGTGTTTTCACACTTTCACACGAAAGTTAACCGGCATCGTTGCCGGCGGCACCGCCGCAGGAGCGTTTTCCCCTGCGGCGGCTTTGCCGTTTTTTTAAGGAATTAACCCTCTCAGTCAAAACCTGACGGTTTTGCCAGCTCTCCCGAAGGGCGAGCTTTGTGCATGGTACGGAAAAGCTGAAAAAGCTCCCCCTTTCGGGGGAGCTGGCGAGCGAATGCGAGACTGAGAGGGTTCGGATAATCAAGGAGCAAACTATGGCAGAACAACTCTGGAAGGGCCGCTTTTCCAAGGCGGTGGACTCCCGCGTGAACGACTTCAATTCCTCCATCCGGTTCGACCAGCGCATGATCGCGCAGGATATGCGCGGCAGCGGTGTGCACGCCGCCATGCTGGCTAAGCAGGGCATCATCTCGGAGAAGGATTGTGAGGATATCCTCAACGGTCTGGCCTCCATCGCGGATGACCTGGCCTCCGGCAAGCTGGAGATCGACCCCAACGCCGAGGATGTGCACACTTTTGTGGAGCAGACCCTCACCGCCCGCATCGGCGATGCCGGCAAGCGCCTGCACACCGGCCGCAGCCGCAACGATCAGGTGGCCCTGGACATCCGCCTGACCCTGCGGGACTACAGCCACACCCTGCAGGCCTACATCGTGGAGCTCATCAAGGTCATCTGCAAAAAGGCCGGTGAGAACACCACCGCTGTCATGCCCGGCTACACCCACCTGCAGCGTGCCCAGCCCATCACCTTTGGCCACGCCCTGATGGCATATGCCTCCATGCTGCTGCGGGATCTGCAGCGCTTTGAGGATGCCACCGCCCGCATGGACGCACAGTGCCCGCTGGGCAGCGGCGCGCTGGCTGGCACCACCTACCCGCTGGACCGCCAGTTCACAGCCGAAAAGCTGGGCTTTGCGGCTCCCTGCGCCAACAGTCTGGACGGCGTGTCCGACCGCGATTTCTGCATCGAGCTGGCAAACGCCATCTCCATCTGCATGATGCACCTGTCCCGGCTTTCCGAGGAGATCATCCTCTGGTGCAGCTGGGAGTTCAAGTTCATTGAGCTGGACGATGCCTTTACCACCGGCTCTTCCATCATGCCGCAGAAGAAGAACCCGGATGTTACCGAGCTGATCCGCGGCAAGACCGGCCGCGTCTACGGCGACCTGAACACCCTTCTGGTGATGATGAAGGGCATTCCCCTCGCCTACAACAAGGACCTGCAGGAAGACAAGGAACCGATTTTCGACGCGATCGATACGGTGCGCGACACGCTCCACGCCTTCATCGAGATGATGCCGGGCGTCGAACCCCAGCGTGATGTGCTCCGCGAAGCCTGCCACGCGGGCTACCCGACGGCGACTGACCTTGCTGACTACCTCGTCCGCAAGGGCGTGCCGTTCCGCTCCGCCCACGACATCGTGGGGCAGATCGTCCGCGCCGCGGTTGAGATGAAGTGCGGTCTCCACGAGATGCCGCTTGAGAAACTGCAGTCCTTCAGTGACAAGATCGGTGAGGACGTTTATGACAGCCTCACGCTTGAAGGCGCTCTCAAGGCCCGCAACCACACGGGCGGCACGGCGCCTGCGCAGGTGCTCCGTCAGGTCGGTCTCTGGAAGGACCTCTTCGCCCGCCGCGAAAAAGATCCTTCGGCCGGTGAATATTCAAAGTAAACTGTTGTTCCGGGGAAACTTCGGGCGGATCTCCGCCTGATGAACACACCGCCTTCCGGAGTCTTTCCCAAGGCGGTGTTTCTGTTTCTTCAATTCAAGATTTTTTAAAAGGCGCAATACATACATGCAGATCATGGTCAGAGATGCCTACGCTTTCGGTGACGACGGCGAGGAAGAGTACGACGGCCCCAGCAAGTCTGAAGTGAAGCGCCAGCTGCTTGCCCTCCAGGATCTCGGCAAACAGCTGACCGCCATGCCGCAGGAAACCCTTTCAAAGCTCTCTCTCCCGGACGACGTGCTGAGGGAAGTGCAGGAGTTCCAGCGCATCAAGACCTTCAAGGCGAAGCAGCGTCAGATTCAGCATATCGGGAAACTGCTCCGGAATGCCGACGCGGACGCGATCCGGAAGGCCATTGCTGACGTCAAGGGACAGAGCGCCGGCATGGTGGCGCTGCAGCATCGCTGCGAGAAACTGCGCGATGAACTGATCGCGTCGGATGAGCCGCTTACGGCCTTTGTTTCCTCACACCCTGACGTGGACCTTCAGAGCCTGCGTCAGACGATCCGCATGGCGCGGCGCGAAGCCGCGAAGGAACGCGCCCGCATCGCGTCGCTCCGCAAACCGGTCCAGAAGAAGATTGATGCCGCGGAAAAGCGCATGGCGGAAATCGACGCCCGGGCCGCGGAGCTCGATGCCCAGATCGCGGATCCCGCTTTCTATAGCGGCGAAAAGGCTCAGGTGGAGGAAACACTGAAAGAACGCAGCGCTCTCACGGAAGAGAAAGAGACGCTCGAAGCCGAATGGCTGGAACTCTCAGAAGAGCTTGAATCCATCAAATAAAGCCTTTCGTTTCAGATACACAAAATGGGGGAACGGTTCATGACCGTTCCCCCATTTTTTATTTTTCTGATTCAGAGAACCAGCTGATTACTTGCCCTGAACAATATGCGGTCCGACCGCGTGGCCGAACGTCATGATGTCC
>OOAN01001133.1_pt1 | contig 15682 bp, 8 predicted proteins | sample 1671301 | NCBI WGS metagenome assembly OOAN01 (sample SAMN06348142, study PRJEB24527) | human gut metagenome | biome: human gut; feature: ankylosing spondylitis patient; material: feces | host: Homo sapiens | place: China | collected 2015-10
CCACCGCCCCGGCGCAAGCCGTTTTTTCGCAGGGAGACCGCAGCGCCGCCGTGTTCTGCGTCCGCTGCGGTCTCCTACTTGAGGGGGTGTAGAGATCAAATTGGTAAAAATATTTTTACGTCGTATCCGATTTCATTAACTATTTTGTAAAAAATCTTGTATTTTCCCTTAGTATCTCTTACAATAGGGGCAAGTACCTCAGAACTTCACGAAGGGCGAGAAGTCGAAGGGCTTGGCTGCCGGCAGCTCCGTCTCCGCCCGCAGCAGAGAGTTGACGATGTGAATGGCGTGACCGAATTTGGGCGGGCCCAGCTTCACCGCCGCCGCTCCGCCGGCGATGCCCATGTCCGCCACAGGGTCGTCGCTGACGCCGCCCGCCCGGATGGAGGGGATGGAGAACATTCCGTGCTCCACGGCATAGCGCTGGGCTTCCATAGCCTCCGTAACGGTCCCCACCTGATTGGGCTTAAAGACGAAGGCCCCGCAGGCCCCCATGTCCAGCGCCTTGCGAAGATAGTCGATGTTGGTGACGGTGAGGTCGTCGCCGCAGAGGGTGGTACGATCCAGCGCCTTGGCGGCCTTCACCCAGCCCTCCCAGTCGTTCTCGTCCACCGGATCCTCGATGTAGAGGAAGTTGTACTTCTCCGTGGCCTGCTTCAGGATGCCGATGATCTCGTCCAGATCCACCTCCCGGCCGCAGTAGTGATAGGTACCCCGCTTGGCGTCGTAGATCTCGCTGAAAGCGCAGTCCATATGGAAGGCGATCTTCTCCTCGCAGTGGCAGCGCTTGGCCGTCTCATAGAGGATATCCAGACAGTCCATGAAATCGGTGCTGGGGGCCATATACTCCGACATGGCGCCGATCTCCGGACGGCGGCCCCCCTGAAACTCCCGGATGACCTCCGGCAGCTTCTTATAGACCTTGCAGAGGATCTCCGTAGCCTCAGCGATGGAGGATGCCTTATAGGGAACAATGGTGGTCTCCTGCACCGGCATGGTGTCGTCCTCATAGCTGCCTCCGGCGAACATATCCGAGGTGGGCAGGGGGATGGTGCGAATGTCACCGGGGTTCAGATAGCGGTACTGGGACACATGGCGCAGCTGGCATCCGGCCCGCATGACCGCCAGCGACGTGCTGTACGTGACATTGCCCCCCAGACGGGACTTGTTGGGGGTGCCGTCCAGCTCCATGAGACGGCGGTCCAGCGCCTGCTGGTCCAGCACGTCCATGCCCCGGATGGCAGGCAGGACCACCTTCTCCGCCATCTCCACGGCCTTGCGGACGCCGTTGCCGTCATAACGGCTCCGGTCACCGTCCCGCAGCACCATAGCCTCGTGTTCCCCGGCGGAGATACCGGAGGGGGACGCTGCCCGGCCCATGGTGCCATCCTCGGTGATGATATCCACCTCCAGCAGGGGCTTTCCCTTGCAGTCGATGATCTCTCTGGCCCGCAAATCCTGAATTTTCATAATAGTTCCTCCTTACTCCTGTGTACCGATGTACAGCACATTAAAATCGCACAAATTGGTTCCCGTGTTCCCGGTGAGCACCGTATCCCCCAGCGGCTCCAGCGCCTCATAGGCGGCGTGCTCCCGCAGCGCCTTCCGCAGGTCGATGCCCCGCTCTGCGGCAGCAGTCCCGGTGGTGCCGTCGGTCAGGCCGCCTGCCACCGGGGTGGTGCCGTCGGTACCCTCGCTGTCCATGGACAGCAGGCACACATTCTTCAACCCCTCCGCTGCCACGGCAAAGGCCGCCGTCATTTCCTGTGACGGGCCGCCATGGCCCCGGATAAGGCTGCTGTCAGGAATGGCGGTGGTCGTCTCCCCGGCGGAGAACAGGAAGCAGGGCGCCCGGAAGGGCCGTTCGTTCTTCACCACCTCATGGGCCAGCGAGGCCATAAAGGTACCGTAGTCCCGGCTCTCCCCCTCGGCGTAGGTGGTCAGCACATGGGCGGGGATTCCCATCTCCTCCGCCGCCTCCAGCGCCGCCTGGCAGGAGTCCGGCAGGGTATTGACGATATAGTAATCCACATCGTTGGTCATGGTCTGGGGCGTCTCCTGCGCCGGGTCATAGTCCAGCAGATACCGGGCCACGTTGCGGGGCAGCTTGTCCTCGATGTGGTATTTGCGGAGGATGGCCCCGATGTCCTCGAAGGTCACGGTGTCGTAGGCCACAGGGGTTCCCATAATGGGTACCGGCTCCGTGTAATCGGTGATATCGTCCAGCCCCACGGCGTCCCAGATCTCAAAGCAGAGGATCTTGGCCCCGTGGATGTGCTGCCCCAGCCGTCCCCGGCTCATGCGGGACAGATGCCCCCGAATGTCGTTGATGTCCATGACCCACATCCCGGCTTTCAGCATCACATCCGTGGCCTCCTGCAGATCCTCCAGTGTGGTTCCCTCCACCGGGTAGCCCATCAGCGCCGAGCACCCGCCGGTAAGGCCCAGCAGCAGCAGGTCGTCCGGCCCCATCTGCTCTGCGATGTCGATCATCCGCTGGCAGCCCCGGATGCCCTCCTCATTGGGCAGGGGATGCCCTCCTACATAGACCTCCGTCTTTCGATAGACGTCCTCCTCATCCCGAAGCTTGATGATGGTGACGCCCAGCGTCAGATACTCCCCCAGCAGATCCTCGAAGGCTCGTGCCATGTGATTGCCCGCCTTGCCGGAGGAAAAGGCGTACACATGACGGTACCGGCTCAGATCGTGGCGGCGGCTGCCGATGACCAGCTCGCTGCCCTCCCGATGCATCATCTCGTGGAGTCGCTTCCGGGCATCCAGCCGGTGCAGCACCCGCTCCGTCAGCTCCAGCACCTGCGCCTTGGCCCCGGCGTCGCCGTGGGACAGCAGGCTCTCTTTATTCTTGATTTTATGATCGCTCATGGTATCTCCTCGCATATTTAGTTGATGCCAAACTAAATAGCAACTCCCGTGCCAGCATGACAGCTTCCACGGTTATTCCGCAAGTTTCGCTCCTCGTCCAGCGGTTTTCACAAGATTTTCCCGGAAAACTCGGCGTTTTCGCCAAATAGTCGCCCGATCCGGCAGTGCAGCCACCTTTCACTTCCGCCCTTGCTCTGCGCCGTGTCAAGATTTTTTGTCTCGCCCCTTTCCCATTCTTTTTCTCAGGAGGTATGAACTATGAACAAGAACTTTGAACAAATGCTCCGTCTGGTGGACTATGTGGACGGCCTGATGGTGGTGGACAAGAACTGCATCATCCGCCACTACTACACCGCCTATCCCGATCTGGTAAACCTGCGGCAGGACGAGCCTCTGAACCGCAGTCTCTTTGAAATTTATCCCACCCTGAAGCGGGAGGACAGCTACATCTGCCGGGCGCTGAAAACAGGAGAGAGCTTCATCAACTACGAGCAGACCTATATCAACTACAAGGGGGACGCCATGGAGGCCAACTGCAGCGCCGTCCCCATTAAGGAGCACGGCGAGGTGGTGGGCGTCATCGACATGGTCATCTACAAGGATGCCCACGTCACCGAGCGGCGGCTGAGCTTCGACATCAGTCTCATCAGCGCCCTCACCAAGAGCTACAACACCTCCGACCAGTCGCTGGAGGACATCGTCACGCAGGATGGCGAGATGATCCGCATCAAGGAGAAGATCTTGCAGACCGCCGACAGCGATGCCCATGTGCTGGTCTACGGCAAGACCGGCACCGGCAAGGAGCTCATTGTCAACGCCATCCAGAAAACCAGCCGCCGCAAGGATGCCCCCTTCATCAAGCAGAACTGCGCCTCCATCCCCAGTACTCTGCTGGAGAGCATCCTCTTCGGCACCACCAAGGGCAGCTACACCGGGGCTAAGGATACGCCGGGTCTGTTCGAGCTGGCCGACGGCGGCACGCTGTTCCTCGACGAGATCAACTCCATGGAGCTGACGGCGCAGGCCAAGCTGCTGCGGGTGCTGGAGGACAACTGCATCCGCCGCATCGGTGCCAAGGAGGAAAAGCAGGTGAACGTGCGGATCATCGCCGCCGTCAACGAGGACCCGGAGGGCTGCGTAGAGCGGAATAAGATCCGGGAGGATATCTTCTACCGCCTGTGTGTGCTGCGGTACGATATCCCGGAGTTGTACCGGCGGAAGGGGGATATCCCCCTGCTGATGGAATATTTCCGCAAGCACTACAACAAGAAATTCCACAAGCAGATCATGGCATACAGCAGCGAGGTACAGGATATCTTTCTGGCCTATAACTGGCCCGGCAACGTCCGGGAGCTGAAAAACGTCATCGAATCCGCCTTCCACAACAATCACACCGCCATCCTCACCCGCAACGATATCCCCAACTACATCCTCTCCCGGCTGGCGGTGGACACCATGCACGCCGAGGACGTCCGAGGCCTGCCCCTCCACGAGATGCTGGCTCGGTACGAGGTCCTCCTCATCGAGGACGCCTACCGCCGCAACGGCGGCAGCCTCACCAAAACGGCGGCGGAGCTGCAGGTCAGCAAGCAGAACCTCGCCTATAAGATGAAAAAGTACAGTATCCGGTGAAAAACGTGTGCTGTCCTTCGACAGCGCACGCTATCAGGGCATAACAGCAGGAAGGACACCCTTGCGGGGTGTCCTTCCTCCCTCTGGCTGCCCATAGCTTTTACTGTCCCTGCGATCAGCGGTATGTGACCGAGACCCAAGGGTATTTCTCCTGAAGGTCACTGAAAATCTCCTGCATCGGAGCGGCGTACGCCCGCAGCCCCTGCGGCATGGCGTCAAAGCCCTCCACCACAATGTGCCTTTGCACCGGCTGCAAAAACACATCCGTCAGGCAATCCCACATGGCATCCCAGTTTTCCCCGTAATAGTCGGGAAATCCAAATGCCTTGCGGATGCGCTGGTGTAACCCGCCCCAGTCCTTGCAGCCGTCCAGATTCAGCAGGACGGGGTCAGTTGTGATGGGCATATAACCATAGTAATTCATAACGAAATTCCTTTCTGTCAAACAATCTCGACAAATGTGGCGTAATGGTCGTAAATAACAAAAATCGATCCATCGTTGGAGTAGAGAATTCGTTCACCTCCTCGGTAACCAAAAGAGTAATTGATGTCAGCCTCGTACCATATTCGTCCAAGTGCATCGGGGAGCCGCTTGTCTCAGTTTTTGTAAACGCCCTTTGTCAGCATCTTACCAGGTGCAACACTGGCAAGATTTGCTAAAATCGGAATCCATCCTAACTTGGTAGCTTCGTCCTCAGTTATATAGTATCCAGGTAGCTGACGAAAAGTTTTTAGCCACCAATCGGCCCCCCGCAGGCCAATCTTTGTCGCTGTGCCAGCCGTTTTTGCCTCTAAGCGTTGAACAGAGCAGCGACAATTAGGATGGAGCGGTGGTTCTTCTGGAATAATATCATAGAGCAAGTAAATTTTCCCTTGATGCTTTTTGCATTCCATACATCTTCGGAGATCGATGACGGATTTCCAATATTTATACTTCAAGCCACGCACAAACTTCTTCCTTTCTACTATAACAGATTAGGCCATCCATGAAAAGCCTCTTATATTACTGTGTCAGGCAGTAGTTTGTTGCCCTTGTGTATGCAACCCTTATAAAATTTTTATGAAAATGTCGCAGCAATTCCCATAGTGTAAATCCCGCAAAGCCTTGTGGCACAACGGTTTGCAGCCAAAAGGAAAAGGACTTCAAGATTTCTCTTGAAGTCCTTTTTTGTGATTGCCCACAGGTTTTGCTGCCCATGCGCACTCCTGTATATCGCAAGGAAAGGAATGTATGCAAGGGAAACCTTAGTCGGGTTTCCCTTGCATGTTAAATCGCCCGCCCGCAGGTGACCACTTTTGCGGAGCAAAAGTGCTGCTCCAAAAAGAAAGACACCCGTAGGGGTGTCTTTCTTTTTGGAGCAGGGTACGGGAATCGAACCCGCCTCCTCGGCTTGGGAAGCCGATGTACTACCGATGTACTAACCCTGCATTTTGAATACTTGCTCATTATAGCAGATATCCCCCGGCTTTGCAACCGGAAATTTTGTCGACGGCGGCATGAAAATTTCACCGCCGCATATGCTGGAAACAAAACGGAACGGAGGGCTGCATATGAGGCGGATGGCGGGCTTATGGGCGGCGCTCCTGCTGGTGCTGGCGCTGACGCCGGTACAGGCCGGAGCGGTAGAGCTGCCGATACGGGCGGAGGCGGCGCTGCTGATGGAGAAAGAGACGGGACAGGTGCTGTACGCCCAAAATGAGCACGAGGCGCTGGAGCCGGCCAGCGTCACCAAGGTGATGACGCTGCTTTTGACCATGGAGGCCATCGAAAAGGGCAGCCTCCACTACGACGATGTGGTGACGGTCAGCGCCTACGCCGCCTCTATGGGCGGCAGCCATGTCTACCTGTCGGAGGGTGAGCAGATCACCGTAGACGATCTTTTGAAGGCGGTGTGCGTGGCCAGCGGCAACGACGCCGCCGTGGCGCTGGCGGAGTGCGTGGCCGGGGTGACGGAGCTGTTTGTGGAGCAGATGAACACACGGGCCAAGGAGCTGGGCATGACAGACACCCACTTCGTCAACTGCACCGGCCTTCCGGCGGAGGGACACGTCACCAGTGCATGGGACATCGCCCTCATGAGCCGGGAGCTCATCGAAAAGCACCCGGACATCCGCCGCTACACCACCATCTGGATGGATACCCTGCGGGACGGCACCTTCCAGCTGGCCAACACCAACAAGCTGATCCGGTTCTACGACGGGGCCACGGGTCTGAAAACCGGCTCCACCGACAGCGCCAAATACTGCCTGTCCGCCACGGCGGAGCGGGAGGGCATGGAGCTCATCGCCGTGGTGCTGAAGTCCCCCACCGGCCAGCAGCGGTTCGAGGATGCCAAGGCCCTGCTGAACTACGGCTTCTCCACCTATGCCCTGCTGCACACGGTGCCAGAGGAACCTTTCCCCGCCATCCCGGTGGTGCTGGGGGAGACGGAGACGGTGCAGCCCTGCATCGACCCGCAGGAAGCGGTGGCGCTGGTGCAGAAAAGTCAGGTCGGGGGTCTGTCCCAGTCCGTCACACTGGCGGAACAGGTGGAGGCCCCGGTGTCCACCGGACAGGAACTGGGGACTCTGACGCTGACGGATGCCGCCGGCGAGACGGTGCAGTCCATCCCCATCCGGGCGGCGCAGAGCGTGGAGCGCCTTACCTTCGGTACCATGCTGCGCCGGATGCTGTCGGCGGCATTTTTTGCCGGCTGAAAGCCGCTTTTGGGTAGGTTTCCTCTTGTATTCCACGGGAAAACGTTGTATGATAAACCAAATTGCACAGAGGAGGCATCTGATATGATACAGATGGATCTGTCCCATATCCGGCAGTTTATCCCGCTGCCCTACGAGGAGGCCCGTGCCGCCCAGCTGCGGCTGGCCCACAGCCACTTGCAGCACGGTGACGGCGCAGGCGGCGAGTTCACCGGCTGGGTGCAGCTGCCCCGGCAGTATGACCGGGAGGAGTTTGCCCGCATTCAGGCGGCGGCGGAGCGTATCCGCAGCGACTCCCAGGCCCTGGTGGTCATCGGCATCGGCGGCTCCTATCTGGGCGCCCGCGCGGTGGTGGAGCTGCTCCACTCCCCCAATTTCAACCTGACCCACAAGGGCGGGCCCGACATCTACTTTGCCGGCAACGGCCTCTCCTCCGACCAGATGGCGGAGCTTATGGACCTGCTGGAGGGGGTGGACTTCTCCGTCAACGTCATCTCCAAGTCCGGCACCACCACGGAGCCTGCGGTGGCCTTCCGTTTCTTCCGGAAGCTGCTGGAGGAGCGGTACGGCCCAGAGGAGGCGGCCCGGCGCATCTACGCCACCACCGACCGCCGCAAGGGGGCGCTGAAGGCTCTGGCGGATCAAGCGGGCTACGAGACCTTCGTGGTGCCTGACGACATCGGCGGCCGGTACAGTGTCCTCACCGCTGTGGGCCTGCTGCCCATCGCCGTGGCGGGGGTGGATATCTGCCAGCTGATGGAGGGTGCCGAGACTATGATGGAGGTCTGCGCCAAGACGGACATGGCGGAAAACCCCGCCTGGCAGTATGCCGCCGCCCGGTATGAGCTGTACCGCACCGGCAAGAAGATCGAGGTGCTGGCGGCCTATGAGCCCAGCTTCCGGTTCATGGCGGAGTGGTGGAAGCAGCTGTACGGCGAGTCCGAGGGCAAGGAACACAAGGGGCTCTTCCCCGCCAGCGTGGAGTTCACGGCGGACCTGCACTCCATGGGTCAGTATATCCAGCAGGGGGAGCGTTCCCTGTTCGAGACGGTGGTGCGCTTCGGCGCTTCCCACCGGCCGCAGGTGGTGCCGCTGGATGAGACCGACGGCGACGGCCTGAACTTTCTGGCCGGGAAGGACGTGGATTTCATCCGCACGCAGGCCATGGACGGCACACTGCTGGCCCATGTGGAGGGCGGCGTCCCCAACATCATCCTCCGCACCGGCCAGATCAATGCCTTCACGCTGGGTGAGCTCATCTACTTCTTCGAGTACGCCTGCGGCCTGTCCGGCTACTTGCTGGACGTGAATCCCTTCGACCAGCCGGGGGTGGAGGCGTATAAGAAGAATATGTTCGCCCTGCTGGGAAAGCCCGGCTACGAGGCCCTGCGGCAGGAACTGGCGGAAAAACTGCACAGAGCTTGACCGCCTCTTTACACCATTTCTACAAATCTGTAAAATAGCGTTTTTCCCATTGCCATTTGGTCGGCAATATGGTATCTTAATGACAGGGAATAACCATCCCGATCTTATCAAGAGGAGTGATACTTATGGTTAGATTGATCATGGGCGCAAACGGGGCCGGTAAGACCAAGCAGCTCATCGACCTGATCCACAACGCTGTGGAGGCGGAGAACGGCAGCGTCGTCTGCATGGAACCCAGCGCCGACATGACCTATAACATCAGCTATAACGTTCGTCTGGTGAACGCCAGCGAATATTCCGTGGATTCTTTTGAGTGCCTGCGTGGCTTTATCAGCGGTCTGTATGCGGGCAATTACGATATTTCCCACGTTTTCGTGGACAACCTGTGCAAGATCGCCGGCACCAGCGACCTGATGGCGGTGGAGAAGTTCCTGAACTGGCTGGAGCGCTTCAGTGAGAAGAACAGCGTCAAGTTCACCGTGACCATCACGGCGGACGAATCTCTGGCCACCGAGGGTATGCGGAACTATCTGTAAGCATTTTCGTAAGAGCATCGGCTCCCTGCCTGTGGGCAGGGAGTCGGTTTCTTTCCCGGAAAAGGAGCATCATATGACACAACAGGAACAGATCTGGCAGGACGTCATGGAACTTGCCAACCGCCCCGGCACCTTCACCCACGGGCTGGGGCTCCACGTCACCGGCATCGGCGACGGCTGGGCCGAGGGGGAACTGACGGCAGGCGACGGGATGCTGAACCCGCTGGGCATCGTCCACGGCGGGGTCTACGCTGCCATGATGGATCATGTGGCGGGAACGGCGGCCTGCAGCCGTGGCAGCACCTGCCGGACGGTGAACTACGACCTGCATTATCTGGCCCCGGCCCAGCCGGGACTGCTGCGCTGCCGGGCGGAGAGCGTCCGCATGGGGCGGCAGATCGTGGTGATGCAGGTCTGGGTGGAAGACGCTCAGGGCGTCCGCTGCGCCGAGGGCTGCTACACCTTCCGCTGCAAGCCCGCCGGGCACAAGGGCTGATCCCTCCCCGACAGATAAAGGCCACCCTGCGCCGATGGCGCAGGGTGGCCTTTGTGCTGAGACTTTCAGGTAAATCAGGGAAAGAAGAGGTCCCTCCGGTCACATGGCCGGAGGGACCTCTTCAACTATTAAGGAGTCCTGTCAGCGCTTAGCCGTTCTGCTTCTTGCTGCGCTTGGTGACAAGCAGCACCACCAGAGCGATGATGCCCAGACCAGCCACAGTCAGCACCACCCACAGGGCGGTCATGTTGCTGCTGTCGCCGGTGGCGGGGGTATCCGGCGTGGTGGGCTTCTCCGGCTGCTGGGGCTTGCCGGGCTCCACGGGAGTGGTAGGCTCCTCAGCGCCGCAGCGGCTGCACTTGCCATCCTTGTAGTCGTGGCCCAGAGCGGGAATCACCTCGCCCTGCTTCACCGTGACGCCGCAGACCTTGCAGACCTCGTCGCCGGTGTAGCCGTCCTCGGTGCAGGTAGCATCCTTGGTGCCCACCAACTCCGTGTCGTGGCCGGTAGCAGGCAGGGTCTCCGTCTTGGTGTCGGTATACTCCTTGCCCTCGAAGGCGACCTTGGCGGTGTAGGTGCGAACGCCGTCGGCCTCGCAGGTGGCCTCGGTGGTCACCTCATTGGTGACAGCAGCGTTCACCGTCTCCACGTGGGAATCATCATTGGCGCAAGTGAAGGTGGCAGAAGCGGTGAAATCATCGTTCCACTTCCACACCGGCTCGCCGTAGGCGTGACCCGTGGCAGGCAGGGTCTCCGTCTTGGTGTCGGTGTACTCCTTACCCCCGAAGGTGACCTTGGCGGTGTAGGTGCGAACGCCGTCCGTCTCGCAGGTGGCCTCGGTGGTCACGGCGTTGGTGACGGTGGCTGTCACGTTCTCCACGTGAGCGGCGTTGTTGGCGCAGGTGAAGGTGGCGGTGGCCTTGAAATCATCCGTCCAGCTCCACACCGGGGCGCCATAGGCGTGACCGTTGGCACAGGGGTCCTCATCACCGGTGACCAGCTTCACGTTATCCACGGCGAACATACCGTCGCTATCAGTGTACTGGGCATAGGTCTTGTAGAAATGGAAGGCAAACTGTACGTTGCTGGTGAGATAGGCGGCGGGTACTTCGATTTCCGCCGTACCCTTAAACCAGTAGCCGCCGGTAGCATCCAGATCGGCAGCATCCCAGATGGTGGTCCAAGTCTGGCCGCCGTTGATGGTGGCCTCCACCGTGAACTTGGCAATGTCGTTCTGAATCATGTACTTGAACAGCAGATAATCGAAGGACAGAGTAGGCGTCTTGCCGGTGAGATCCACCACCGGGGAGATCAGATACTCATTCTGCTTCTTGCCGCTGCCGGCAGCCATGGGCTGCACCTCGCCGATGCCGTAACCCTCATACTCGTAGTAGTCGAAGTCGATACGGGCCTGACGGGTGGTGTTCAGATTCCGGTTGGTACCGACATACCATGTGCAGCCGGTGTTCTCCGCCTGCACCGTCCAGCCGTGTCCGGGGAACTCGTCCTGCTCAAAGTCGTTGTCAAACTCTGCGGCAGAGGTCGTTTTGCTGAAGGAAGCGGAGATGGTGTGGTTGGCCTTGACGTCGGAGAAGGTGTAGCTCTCCACAGCGCCTACGCTGCTGCCGTCCACCAGCACGTCGGCGATCTCATAGCCGTTGCCGGCGGCGACGGCGAAGGTCTGGGAGGCACCCTCCTTCACGGAGACGTCACCATTGGGGGTGATAGAGCCGCCCTCACCGGCAGTTGCGGTGATGGTGTACTTCTGGGCAGCCTCGCCGGTCTCCACAGCCATCAGCTTTACATTGTCGATGGCCAGCTGGCCGGTAGTGTCCTCATTGGGATGGACATAGCGGAAGGCAAACTGGACACCGGCCACATTGTACTCGGCGGGCACGGGAACCTCTGCGCTGCCGGAAATGATGTAGTTGCTGGCCTGCTGGCCGGTATAGCTGTCTTGGAAGTTCCAGATCGCGTTCCACGTCTTTCCGCCGTCGGTAGAAACTTCCACCGTAGCAGTGAAGGTCTTGTTCTTGATGCCGTGCTCGCCGTAGGCGAAGTCGAAGGTCAGAACGCCGTCACGGGTGGCGGAGAGGTCCACAACAGGGGAGATCAGGTACTCATCCTGTGCACCCGTCCAGTCGTTGGTGATGTAAGCGTGCTTGGAATCATTGCCCTCGTACTTCCAGTTGTAGTAGGTATACTGCTTCCATGTGCTGTTGGTATCCTGCACCTTCAGCGTCCAGCCGTGGAAGGGGAACTTGTCGCCGCTGACGCTCTCGAAATCGTTCTCGAACATCACCTGCGGCACATCGGGGATGACCTCGAAGTCCGCCGTCACGGCGTAGTTCTGATCCATGGTCAGGGCGTAGGCGTTGTCGGTGACCCCCACCTTGCGGCCATTGACCTTGACGGAAGCCAGCTGATAGCCCTCATCCGGCACGAAGGTCACGTTCACGGTCTCGCCGGTGGCGACCTTAGTCTGACCCGCAGGCTGGACCGCACCGCCCTCGCCGGCCACGGTGGTCAGCACGCTGATCTCGGAAGCCCCGGCGGGAGCCGCCAGCTTCACATTGTCCACGGCAACCGAACCGGCGCCGGTGGGAGCCGTCTTGTAGTAGCGGAAGGCAAACTGCACGTTGGCCGTCTGATAGGCCTCCGGCACGGTGATCTCCGCCAGACCCGTCTGGATAGCGTCGGAGCCCTGAGTCACGTCATCCTTGGCGTTCCAAATGGCCGTCCAAGTTTTGCCGCCGTCGGTAGAGGCCTCCACGGTGAAGGTCATCTTGCCGCCATACAGTGCCGTACGCTCGAAGCCGTAGTTGAAGGACAGGGTAGCGGCCTTGCCGGTGAGATCCACCACCGGGGAGATCAGCAGCTCGTCCTGCTTGTCGCCCACTTCGGTGTCGTAATAGTCGTCGGCATCCACAATGGCCTGCTTATCATCGGTACCCGTAGATACGAGGGTGTTGCGGGCCTGATGCCAGTTGTAATACTTACCGGTGCCGTTGGTGTTCTTCACCGTCCAGCCCTGGCCGGGGAAGGCCGCGTCGTCGAAGTCGTTGTTGAAGATAGCGATCTCCCCACCGGCCTGTGCCTTCTGGAAGGTGGCGGAGATGGTGTGATCCGTACCCACACGCTCGAAGGTGTAGTAGGAGATGGGACCCAGATCGGTGCCGTCCACCACCACATTGGCCACCTCGTAGCCCGTGGCAGGCACCACGTTAAAGGTCTTGCTGGTCCCCTTCTTCACCAGAGTGGTACCGGCGGGGTCGATGGCGCCGCCCTCACCGGAGGTAGCCGTCACGGCGATATAGTCCTCACGGACATCGGCGTACAGCTGGACATTATCCACGGAGATCTGGGCGCCGCCCTTACCGGTGTAGACAAAGGCGAAGCGCAGGTCGTCGCAATTCTGGAACTTTTCGGGGATGGTGACCTTGGCCTGCGTGGCAGCCCAAGCGGTAAAGACCCCGGCATCCTTCTGCAGGTTCCAGACCTCCTCCCAGTTCTGACCGTCGGCAGAAGCCATGACCTGCAGGTTGCAGCGCTTGTAGTCCACGGTATAGACAGGGGTGGTGTAGAAGTTGAAGATCATGTGGACATCCGTCTCCACACCACTGATGTCGGTGGCACGGGAATACAGCCACTCGTTCTGCTGGAAGTCATTGTCGGCATCCACGGTGGCGGTGTAGTCCACGTCACGATACCACGTGTTGACGGAAGCGCCCTTGGACTCCATGCTCCAATCGGCAGGCAGCCAATCGTTGTCGAAGGTCTCGGTCCACAGCACGTTGGTGGGCTTCACGATGCCATAATCGTCGCTGTTGCCGGGCACCTTCACGGTGTAGGTCTTGGAGTTGCCGGCGTAGTCGTGAACGATCATGCCGAAGGTCTCACCCATACCGGTGACGTCATACTCCTTGACGTGGGTGGTGAGGCCCGGCGTGGTCTCGGAGAAGCCCTTGATCCCGTACAGCAGATCGCTGTTGCGGAGATTATAGAACACGATGGCCGAGACATACTGGTTATCGCTGACATCCAGACTCAGATAGTAGCGGCCCTCGGCCTCGGTGACCTTCAGGTTGCTGGCATGGGGATCCTCATTATCGATGGTGATGGGGAAGGACCAGCTGTTCTTCAGGTTCTTGGTGCCGCCGTCGCCATAGGGCAGGGTAGCCTCAATGGTCACGGTAGCCTTGGTGTTGTTGGGCAGCTTGGAGTTGTTCTTGGCGGTGCCGTACCATGCGTCGATACCGGTATAATCGGCATTCACACCGGCGGGCACGATGCGGTAGTAGTCGTAGCTGTAGATGGACTTATTGACGTAGTCGCAGGTTTTTTCCAGATACACCTCGTCGGTTTTCTGATCGGTGATGGTGTACTTCAGCGTCTTGGTATTGCGCAGCAGGCCGGTGTAGATGCCGGTGAGGCTGTCCATCATGTCATTGCTGTTGTCGGGGGAAATGGCGTTGTGATCGGCAAAATAGGGCACATTGGCGTAGTTGTTGTCGCCCAGATAGGTGTCGATCTGGCCCTCGGCAGAGGTGGTGAAGGCGGTGTTCATGTAGGCCTGTGCCTTGCTCTCGGTGCCGTCCAGCGTCTCCCAGTAGTCGGTGGAATCGATGATGGGAGCCTTGGTCCAGTCGCCGTAGAAGGCCAGATAGGGGATACCCAGATCAATGGCATCCTCCAGCTTGCCGCCGTCAGCGGCCACCTGCTTCAGGGTCACGAAGCCCTCCACATAGGCGCCGTTCTCGAAGTTCTTCAGCTCCTCCTTGGCATTGGCGAGGGTCACGGTGACAGTGACCTCCTGCTCTCCGCCTGCGGGGACCGCCACACGGTTATCCTTGCAGTTGGTGGTGAAGGTGTGGCTCAGTGCCACAGCCGTCTCACTGCTGGTGAGGAAGGCCTCGTTGTCGCTGTTGGTATAGGTCGTGGTCCCGTCGGTGAGGACGATGGGCTGGATATCGTAGTACAGGGTGTCCTTACCGGTGTTGTGGACCTTGAAGGTCATGGTGTAGACGCCCTTCTCTGCGGGATCGTCGCCCAGCTCCAGCTTGGGCCGGATCATGCCGTCCACAGTGAGGTAGCCCTCGGTCTTGACGGCGTCATTGATGTTGATGAGACCTGCGCCCTGCTTGCGGGGAGAATAGGGCTGGCCGCTGGAATCGTAAATGATGCTGGCGGTGCTCATCAGCAGGGTATCGACCATGTGCTTGCGCTGGGTGGCATCGGTCATGCCACGGGCCTTCAGGGCCTGCTGCACGATGGCCATAGCGCCTGCCGCATGGGGGGAAGCCATGGACGTACCGTCCATGCTCTCATAGGCGTTGCCGGGTACGGCGGCATAGATGCCTGCGCCGGGCGCAGTGATCTCCGGCTTCAGGGTCAGCTCCGTGGTGGCGCCCCAGGAGGAGAAGTCCGCCATACCATAGGTGGGGGAAGCCACCAGCTTGTCGGCGGCGCCCACGGTCAGGACCTTGTTCTCCTGCGCCTTCAGATACTCACCGGCCTCCTGAGAGATAAACGCACAGGGCATCTTCCAGTCGGTGATGGACATATACAGCATACCGGGTACGTTGTTGTACACCAGCATGGCGATGGCGCCATGTGCATAGGCGCTGCGTTCCTTCTGCTCATAGTACATACCGCCGCCACGCTGCACCAGCGCCACCTTGCCGGAGACGTCGATGCCCTCATAGTCGTCCTCCGTGCCGTAGCCGGGCACCACGGCATACTCCAGCTCGCCCTTCTTGGCCAGATCCCGGAAGATCTTGGCATTCTCGTCGGTGCTGATGGTGCCGCTGTCCTGATAGGCGAAGTCACGGCCGCCCACGGTGATGTAGGGGCTCTTGACCTTGCTGTTGGACACGGCAGCCACGGACATGGACTCACCGTAGGTGGACGGCTCGCTGATCAGGCCGTAGTCGGGGTTGCTGGCCAGCGCCTTGTTGCCGAAGGCATCGCCGTAAGCAGCGCTGTAAGCGTTACCGGCAGCCACAGCCAGAGA
>OOAN01001147.1_pt1 | contig 15535 bp, 8 predicted proteins | sample 1671301 | NCBI WGS metagenome assembly OOAN01 (sample SAMN06348142, study PRJEB24527) | human gut metagenome | biome: human gut; feature: ankylosing spondylitis patient; material: feces | host: Homo sapiens | place: China | collected 2015-10
AAATCTGTATTGATAATAAAAGTCCCGCTATCGCCATGCAGCCGGTCGATCTTCAGCTCTTGAAATGACCAGTCATTATGATACAAATCAACGATACCATTTTTTAACGTTAAATTACTTACTTCACTGCTATTTTTCAATGCATCTACTGCACTGTCACCGCATTCTACCCTGTCCAGCACCTGCCAGACAGCTCCATCTGCCAATGTCATATTTATACTTCCGCCATCTGTTAAGCTGGCACCCCGCAGATAAGAATCCCGATTCAGCAAATGCAGATTGATAGCTGAATTTTCCATATAACTTGCCAAATCACCTGTGATCCTGATCTTGTTTTCAGCATTGCCTGCTACATTGATATTAACCGACCCACCTGCAGCAACAACAGCATTATAATATCGTTCCACATCTGCTGTTAGGCTTGAGCTATCACCAATATTCTCGATCAGCAGATCTCCATTGACATTGATAACACCATTTCCCTCTGCTGCCAAAGCATACACATCTGCTTCTGATTTACCTATAGCATCCAAATTACGGATAACCGTACTGCCGTTAAGATTTATGGTAGCAGTCTGTTCCCGTTTATTATTGCCCGTATCCCCATACGTTGCTAAAACACCATAAGTAAAAGCAACTCCTGATTTGGACGTTGATTTAATATTTTCCAAAATTATTTTATCGTTATTGTCCGTACCAACAGTAATTAAAACATCAGCATCTTTGCTGCGTTCATCACTATCATTACCGTCGCAACTCCAACTGTCACTGTAAATACCTGCTGCAAAAGTCTGCCCTGCGCTATCTGATATGCTTTCAGCCTGGAGTGAATTGATGATAAAATCATTACGGACTATGATCTCACTGCCATTATTAGCTTTCAGTCCATAATGCCAAAGATTAGCAGAACCATAACTGCAGACAGAATCAGATATCTTCAGAGAGCCATTGATATGCAGAGTATTCTTACCTCCCATCAGCGAGATGATCCTGCCATCATTATTATTTTGTATTTTATTGCTTATTTCCAAATCACCGTTGATCGTTATCGCCGCTTCAGCATAATTTGCCTTCTGATTATTAGAGCCAACATCGATCACCCCCCAAGGAGAGGTACTATCCAGTTTTAACTCTCCAGCATTTTCAATATTAATAATATAATTCTTAGGACTGCCAGAAGTATTGGAATTATTGAAACTTATCAATTCATCACCAGTACTTACTATTCCCTCATGAAAATTATACTCACCCGGAGCCGTCACAGTCTTGGCATAGATAAAATCCGATGCATTTACTGCTACAGGCAAACTTAACCCACATACTACTCCCAAAACAACTTTCTTATTAAGCCCTTTGCTCAACATCATAACACCCTTTCTCATCTTACAAGTTTTATATTTTCAAAGCCGCTGATTTAATACTGCAACTCATCTTCCACTTTAAAATCACACACAGTCCCTACAGACAGCTTTTGCCTTACACAGTTCCATCCAAACTGTAAAACTCATAACCATCTCATTAAAAACAAACAATAACTGCATCTTTCTTTTATTTGAAATCAAAAATATTCGTTATGATAATATTACCAAGTATTATAGCACTTCTGTACCCCCCCGCAAGACACTTACTTTGAACATGTGTACAACGTCTGCGAGTCTTGCCCGGCGCATTACGCCAGCGGCTTTACAACTATCAGCGTCTGCGCGTTTTTTATGATTCTGTTACTTTTGCGTTTCGCCTAACCGCCGCGATCATTGCCGGAGCACAGCCCCTGTAAATCATACTAAAAATACAAAAAACGCCTGCTGTTGAGGCAGACGCTGCAAAACAATAAAAACCTCCTTTATTCAAATAATAGAAATAACAACTCATCTTTAAACGGGTTTAAGTATTTTTCTGTAAAATATATACTTGTAAGTTTTTTATAGATTATATAAAAAACTGCCTTTTCAGACAGTTTTCTTACCATACGCAATAATACTCTCAATATTAAATTGGAAATAATTCGCAATCAAAAATCGCTATTATATCCTTCCATGCATCCAACTGGCAATTTCATCAGCTTTGCTTTGAGAAACTATCCCTTTATCAATATAACTTCTTAAAATTGCCACTAAGCTTGAGAAATCATTTTCCGTAAATTTCCTGTGAGCCTCAATAGCATACACTTCATCACAAAAAACCTTGCCTATCGCTTCATCAGATTGCCCAGAATCAAATAGTCTAATCAGATCATTTACCCATCCCTGAGCAATTTCACTTCTGCCAGTAGAGGTAATCCCTCCTCCGCTACCATCCACAGCATCTCTGTGTATAGCATAATCAAGCGCATAAGTCATAGAATCGCGATAAGTAACTCCGTGGCTCTGCAAAAATACTGAGCCACGGATAACAGCGCCTGGAATAACATGTTCCCATTCTCCTCTGCCATCCAATAAATCGCTGGCAGAACCTCCCTCCTTATAAATTTTTACACGACCACACCTTTCACCATGGTCACAATTTGGATCAGTACAAATAATACACATAACCAATACCTCCTTATATTTTAAGTTGATTTTAGAATAACATTAACCTGATTTACAATGGTGGAAAATGCAGCCTTCCGCAAAATAATAATTTAAATACTCAGACAAAAAAAGAGCAAACCAAAATGGTTTGCTCTTTTTTATGATAAACTTGCTGTCTGCCGGACTTACTTTTCTTCTATGCCCTTCAGCATTTTTATGACCCGCACAACTTCGTCGATCGTGATCTCGCTGTGCTTTTTTTCGTCGTTTTTTTCTGCGCCTCTGACCAGATAATCCAAGCTTACCTGCAGGATATCACAGACCCGGCACAGCATCTGCAAAGTGATCCCGCTGCGGCCATGCTCGATATTACTCAGGTGTGTCTGCGAAATACCCAGTTTAGAGGCGCATTCAGTCTGTGAAACCGCCAGCTTCAGCCGCATGATCCTGATCCTGGTGCCGATCTCTTTATAATCGATGCTGTTATCAAATGCTTTTCTGCCCATCTGCTATTCAGCTTTCGCTGTATCTTCAGCCAAAATCTGTTCTACACGATAGGAAACGGTTTTCTGTCTGGCGGCTGCGGCCTGGGCAGCCAGCTCCTGCTCGCGTTGTTTGTCTTCTATCACTTTACGGACTTTTGATTCCGAGCTTCTGCCAAAGCGGAAGGTAGCGCCGACATTAGCTGCCTTCTCACTGCCGCTGATCGAAAAACCCACGCTCAAAAGTACGTCTTTATTAGGGTTGTGGAACAGACCTGCCGCAATAGCGCTTTCACCGCTGTAAGTACCTGCCGCCATCGAGAATTGAGTCGGGGCATCCGGGTCATATTCCAGCGGATGCAGGCCGGCCATGGCGACTGCCAAAGCTCCGACTTTATCAATGCGTCCGTCCAGCTCGTCGATGCGGTTGCTTAAGCCATCGATCCGCCCGTCTAAACGCTGTACTTCCTGGATGCGTTCTGTCCGTTCGGTAGTGATTGCCTGCGTATTTTTTTCAATATTTTCTTTATTGGTCGCGATGCCTTGTTTATTAGTTTCAATATCCGCTGTGTTTTGTTCTATCGCCGTAGAATTTTCCGAAATCTTTTGACCCTGCTCACTTAAAGTCTTATCTTGTTCAGTATTTTTTTCTTGGGCCTGTTTGGCCTCTAAGTATGCTCCAGTAGCCTTTGAATGTGCGTCAGCAGCTTCCTTCTCTGCTGCCTCTGCAGTCTCTTTTGCAGTTTCCGCTTCCGTATTTACTGCTTCCAAATCTTTTTGTGTTGCTAAGGCGCCGGCAGCTTTTATAGCATCTTTATTCGCTTTAACATCCGCATCATTCATGACATCTAAACCTGCATGTATTTCCAAACCAGTACCAATCGCAGCCGCATAGCTTTTTAAACAAAAGTCCCCCCCATATGTACTCCGCCCATTATCAGGCTCAAAACGACCGCCTTTGCTAAAACCTTATTCATCCTTTTCATATTCTTTTACCCCCTTGAGATTTATTTAGCATCTTTCTAAAACATGCTAAATTTCACCGTATTTATTCAACATCCAGCAAAAAAATCCTGCTCTCTTTTTTGCATATTTAAGCAATTATAAGGGATAAATTAGCCGTTTTATGTATATTAATATCATATTTTATAATATTAATTCATTTTATTTCTTCATCTGCCAGCATTTCTATTTTTTATGTTTATTTCTTATTTATATTATTTTCGATTATTTGCTTTTATTTCCTAACTTGCGAAATCAGAAAAAATTTTTATACATTTTACTTTTTTAAATGCCAACTCAACAGCAAATAGTATTCTTATTACAAATATAACAACTTTCAGCACACTCTGGCCGCCGTACCCGAACCGCAGCTGTCAAATAAAAATAAGACCGGAAAATCCGGTCTTATCTTAATGTCCGCTTCTTGCTTAAAACACAGTATATTTTATTTCTTTTTCAATAACAGTGCCTGTTTCAGGGTTGAATTTCATTTCGCCCCGTACCTCCGGCGTGTAAAAATCTGCTTCATATTCATAAAGCCCGTCACCGCGGTCTAATTCTACTTTAGTAAAAACAGCATTCGGAAATTCCTTACGGACCAGATTTTGCACATCATTTACTGAAAGGACGATTTTAGGGCTGCCTAAAGCGGTCTGCGCTTCCATTTTAAACTCTCTTACCTTGCCGCCGTTTCTTAAAACTTCTATTTCATAGGCGGTATTGGTTTTATTATCATAGAATTTAACGTCATAATGAGGCACGAATTCAAAGCTTTCGTCCTTAGTCACCAGATGTGTGCTGCCTGCCGGTACCCATTGAGCAGCAATACTGCGCGCCTGTTCCGCATTGATGAGTTCGGCAGCTAAAGCAGTAACTGTGATCGCCAAGGTGCAGAGAGCTGCTGCCAGCATAGCTATAGATTTTCTTTTCATATCCTTTACCTCCTTAACGGCCGTTACGTCGCCGGCCTTTGCTTTGTCTTTATTTTATAACACCAAGATTAAAACCAGATTAAAAGCCGCATTACCTGTCAAGGCCTGCTGCGGATGCCTTTTGAACCTAAAACATATAAACAGCGCCACTCTGTTCAAAAGATGATTTCCAGTAAATTTTTTTGAAATTTTAAAGCTGTTTCATTGTTTTTTGTTGACTGCTTTTATGCAGATCATCAGCCGTGCTGTGCTGCTCCTATCCTCAGAATAAAACCCCTGTCTGCTTAGCAGACAGGGGTTTTACTGTTAGTTTACTTTTGCTTTCAGTTCTTCGATTTCCCGGCTTTGTTCTTCCAGCTTAGCCAGCAGCAGTTTGATTTTTTCATCCTGCGCTGCCAAAGAGCTGTCTACCTCTTTACGGGTATAAACTATATCTCGTGCTTCTGCCTTACGGTCTCTAGAGCGGTCCAGCGCAAAATTGACGCCGAAGTTGCCCATTTTGCTGCCGCCTTCAGAAACACCCAGTCCCAGTGAGAACATTACTTTTTCATTAGGGGCGTAGAAGCCGCCGACTGCTAATGCGCTTTTACCGCCGTAACCGCCGTAAGCCATGGCCAGCTCGCCCTTGTTACCGTCCTGGAAGCGCGGATGCAGCCCTGCCATCGCTGCTGACAGCGCGCCGACCGTATCGATCTCGTCACCCAGCTTATTGATATCTCTGTGGATATTGCCTATATCCTGCTGTACTGCATACAGCTGACTGCCGTTGATGGCGTCCATCGAGGTGGCGCTGACTTCGCCCGCCGCTACATTGCCGATCGTGGTGCCATTGCTGCCTTCCAGCGTTATTTTGTTTTTATTGATAGTGCCGCCGCTGTCCACATCGTATTTGATAGCGCTGTCAGAAACAGTTTTCAGCTGGTCTTCGGTCGCCGCCTGGCCGCTGGTGATATTCTCTGCGTCCCAGGCAGTATTGGTCAGACCGCCGATCGTGCCTGCACCGCCGTCGATAGTGATCTTATCGGCCGTAATAACGCCGTTGGTACCGTTCATATTGATATTACCGGTACTGATCGTACCGTTATTGCCGTCGATAGTGACTTTATTGGCGCCGCTGCCGATCTCGACTACTTCATTCAGCTTCAGCTCGTGATCGATGCCGCCGCTGTCATTAGTGGTTTTTGTGACGATAAAGTTACTGTCGCCTGTCGATACCGAGCTTTGCTGCGCGGCCAGCTCGACTGCTTCCGCCGCCGTATCGTAGATCGCTTTCAGCTGGTCTTCCGTTGCCGCCTGCCCGCTGGTGATATTATCCGGGTCCCATGTAGTATTGGTCAGGCCGTTGACCGTGCCTGCATCATCTTTATTGATCGTCACGCCGCCGGCAGTTATCGAACCGTCGCTGCCGTCGATGACAACATTGCCGTTACCGACTTCGATCTTACCGTCGCCGGTGCCGTCTACTTTGACGCCCGTACCAATCTCCAGCTCATCAGCCAGCTTCACTTCGTAATCGGTGCCGCCGCTGCTATTGGTAGTTGACGTAACAACGACATTGCTGTCGCCTGCCGAAACAGTAGCCTGCTCGGCCGCTTTCTGCGCTACTTCATACAGCTGGCTGCCGTTGACGGCATCGGTAGAAGTGGCGCTGACCTGCCCTGCCGCTACGTTTTGGATCTGACGGGTCGCCCCGGAGCTGCCTACGCTGACAACTCCCACAACATCGCTGACACCGGCCCATTTAGTATAACTGCTGTTGCCCGTAACGCTGTTGATCGCCGTCGCTGTAGAATTATTTCCCAAAGCTACACTGTCTTTTAAGCTGATACTGATATTATTTCCCAGCGCCGCCGAATTTTCTGCACCGGAGCTGATCGTATTGTTATTGCCGATAGCAGTGCTGTTTTCAGCGGCAACTTCATTAGCAGTGCCGACTGCGGTACTGCTGCTGCCGGAAACAGTATTTCCCGTTCCGAAAACATTGCTCTTGGAACCGCTGGCAATATTATTATAGCCAAAAGCATTGGCATTATCGCCGCTGGCAGTATTGCTGAAACCAAAAGCGCTAGACGCCAGGCCGCCTGCAGTATTACCGTAACCAAAAGCACTGGCATTTTCATTCGTAGCCGTATTATTATAGCCGATCGTACTGGAACCTACGCCGCCTGCTGTATTATTGTAGCCAACTGCACTGGCAGCCAGAGCATTAGCATTATTGCCATAGCCGACAGCGCTGGCATTCTCACTGGCCGCTTTATTCCTGAAACCAACTGCGCTGGACGCCAGGCCGCTCGCCTCATTGCTATAGCCAAAAGCACTGGCATAGTCCACTTTAGCAACATTGCTGAAACCAAAAGCACTGGACGCTACACCGCCGGCATTATTGCCATAACCGACAGCGCTGGCATTTTCATTGGCCGCTTTATTTCTGAAACCGAGCGCGCTGGACGCCAAGCCGCTCGCCTCGTTGACATAACCAAAAGCGCTGGCATTTTCGGCGCTGGCAGTATTGCTCCAGCCAAAAGCACTGGATGCCAGGCCCCCGGCAGTATTGAAATAACCAAAAGCACTGCTGGAATTAGCGGAAGCTGTATTATTGACACCGGCAACAGTGGAATCAGAAGCACTGCCACTGGAAAAAACGGGCGCCGCCTGCACATTACTCGCATACAGGCCTGAAAAAATAAAGACACCGCTGCTTAAAAAAATCATAATTTTTTTCTCTAACTGAACTTTTCGGGATTTAGACAATTCCCCACCTCTTTTCCTTAAATAGTTACTTGCTTTGTATAGTATGCTGAAACAATAAATCTGCCCCGCATCTATTTTTTATAAAGCTGTTCTGTTTTTTAGGCTGACCTCTGCTTTCTCCATCGTCTTTTCATTCGTAATAATTTAAGTAATTTTAGTTTAATTAATTTATAAACCTTAATACTTAATTCTATTTATATGGATTATTTTTGCCATATTAACATATTTTCTTTGCACCTTGCAAGATATTTTTATTACAATTAAGCACTTTTTTATAATTCTTATAATTTTTATAACTGTTACATTTAAAATTTCAAAAAATGATCCCTTATCTGCCGCTGTGGCAAAGGGATCATTTTTTGAAATCAGATGAGCAGCAGCAAGCTTTCTGCTGAAAATATCGCTGCTGCTTTCTATTTAAATGCTGTAAAACGGGAAAAACTGTACTGTTACTGCTGTTGTTCGCCTATGGGCTGAAAGGAAAACGCCCCTAGATCGTTCTGCTTATCGAAAACGAATATAAACAGCAGAGCTTTCTCCTTACTGTATTTAGCCAGATAAGCCAGGCGGTCGCCGTCAGCATACCGCTGATAGGCCAGGAACCTGTTTTCGCGCTGCTCGCCGTAGCTGCGGCGCAGATTATTTTTCACACTGCCGAAAGTTTTTTCATCCAGCTCTGTTTGCAGCTTCGCTGACATCAGCTGGCGTATGCCGGCATATTCCATCCCGTTCTGACCGTTTAAGGCGGCAAATACCTTAACTACTGCCTGCTGCTGTTTGTTCAGGTCAGCGCCGTCGCTGGCCAGGCAAACGCTGGTCATCGCCAGACTTATGACCAGACATAGGATAAAGCTCCAGATCTTTTTCATACTTACTGCTCCTCTGCTCAGAAAGTTTGCCCCAGCCTTGCAGGCCGGGGCAAGTATAGTATTTTCTGTATTTACTTTTCTACCTGTGCTCGCAGGTATTCGATTTCACGGCTTTGTTTTTCCATTTCTCTGCTTTGTTCTTCGACCTTGGCCAGCAGCAGCTGGATCTTTTCATCCTGCGCCGCTAAAGAATTATCTACTTCTTTACGGGTATAGATGATATCTCTCGGTTCTGCCTTGCGGTCTCTAGAGCGGTCCAGTGCAAAATTGACGCCGAAGTTGCCCATTTTACTGCCGCCTTCGGAAATGCCCAGCCCCAGTGAGAACATTACTTTTTCGTTGGGGGCGTAGAAGCCGCCGACTGCTAATGCGCTTTTGCCGCCGTAGCCGCCGTAGGCCATGGCCAGCTCGCCCTTGTTACCGTCCTGGAAGCGCGGATGCAGCCCTGCCATCGCTGCTGACAGCGCGCCGACCGTATCGATCTCGTCACCCAGCTTGGTGATATCCTGATTGATATTATTGATGTCCTGCTTGACCTGATAAAGCTGGCTGCCATTGACGGCGTCCATCGAGGTAGCGCTGACTTCGCCTGCCGCTACATTGCCGATCGTAGTGCCACTGCTGCCTTCCAGCGTGATTTTACCGGTGTTGATATTACCGCCGCTGTCCACGTCATATTTGACTGCGGTATCATAAACGGTTTTCAGCTGATCTTCCGACGCAGCCTGCCCGGAAACGTAATTATCTGCGTCCCAGGTAGTATTGGTCAGACCGCCGATCGTGCCGGAACCGCCGTCGATAGTGATCTTATCGGCAGTTATCATGCCGTTGGTGCCGTTCATATTGATATTACCGGTGCTGACAGTGCCATTTGTACCGTCGATAGTGACTTTATTGGCACCGCTGCCGATCTCAACGACATCATTCAATTTCAGTTCGTGATGGTCGCCGCCGTCAGCGTTAGTGCTTTTTTCGATCAGGATATTGTTGTCGACAGCTTCCATAGTTGTATGCTTAGCTGCCAGCTCGGCCGCTTCCGCAGCTTTATCATGGATCGCTTTCAGCTGGTCTTCGGTCGCTGCCTGCCCGGATACATAATTGTCCGGGTCCCAGGTAGTATTGGTCAGGCCGTTTATCGTGCCTTCATCATCTTTATTGATCGTCACGCCGCCGGCAGTTATCGAGCCGTCGCTGCCGTCGATGACCACATTGCCGTTACCGACATCTATCTTGCCATCGCCGGTGCCGTCGACATTGACGCCAGTACCGATCTGCAGTTCGTCAGCCAGCTTCACTTCATAATCAGTGCCGCCGCTGCTGTTCGTGGTAGGCGTAACGACGACGTTGCTGTCGCCTGCCGAAACAGTAGCCTGCTGCGCTGCTTTCTGCGCTACTTCATACAGCTGGCTGCCGTTGACGGCATCGGTAGAAGTTGCGCTGACCTGCCCTGCCGCTACATTTTGTATCTGACGGGTCGCCCCGGAGCTGCCTACGCTGACAACGCCCACGACGTCGCTGACGCCGGCCCATTTAGTATAGCTGCTGTTGCCAGTAACGCTGTTGATCGCCGTCGCTGCAGAATTACTGCCCAAAGCGACGCTGTTAGCCAGCGAGATACTGGTATCGTTACCAAGCGCGAAGGAATCATCAGCTCCGGTGCTGATCGTATTGCCGTTGCCGACAGCGGAACTGGAATTAGCAGCAATATTATTGCCATAGCCAAAAGCATAGGACGAATTGCCGCCTACATTATTAAAAAGGCCTACCGCCGTTGAATAATCGCCGCTGACAGCGTTATCATAACCCAGGGCATTGGAAACATAGCCGCTGATATTATTGCTGTGGCCAAAAGCGCTGGCGAATTCAGCAGTCACCTCGTTATTGTTGCCGAAGGCACTGGAGGCGTAGCCGCTGACTCTGTTGCCGGCGCCGACAGCGTTAGTGTATTCTTCTGATGCTGTATTTTCATTGCCGATAGCGTTGGATTTGACGCCGCTGGCAGTATTCTGATAGCCTACGGCGCTGGCATAACTGCCGGAAGCCGTATTCATACTGCCGAAAGCGTTGCCGACATAGCCCGAGGCCGCATTGCCATAACCAAAAGCACTGGCATAATTAGCAGACGCGTTATTGCTGGCGCCCACAGCACTGCCGAGATAGCCGGCCGTTGTGTTCTGATAACCCAGAGCACTGGCAAAGGAACCCGAAGCGTTATTGTTGACGCCGAAAGCGCTGGAGGAAGAACCCGACGCCTTGTTCAAAGCACCGAAAGCATTGGCATATTCGTTGCTCACTTCGTTGGAACGACCCACGGCGCTGGCCGAAACCGCGCTGGCCGTAGCCTTGTTCTGATAGCCGATCGCCGAAGAAGCAAAAGCCTGCGTCTGGTTGTTATAACCGATAGCGTTAGTATAATTGCCGCTGGCGGTATTATTATAGCCAAAAGCATTACTGATCTCGCCGCTGACAGTATTATTTGAACCTACGGCCGCACTGCGAATATTGCTGACCGTATTCTCCGTACCGAAAGCGCTGGCAAAATTACCGGCGATATTATTATTGTAGCCAGACGCGATAGCATGCTCGCCGCCGACCTTATTGCCGTAGCCAAAGGCACTGGCATAGCTGGCAGTAGCTTCATTATACACACCGAAAGCATTGGCATAGGCGCCGGAAGCCACATTCGAGGTACCGATGGCGTTGGCCAGATAGTTGGAAGCCGTATTATCATAACCGACCGCCGAACCAAAATCGCCTGTAACCACGTTTTTCACACCCAGCGCACTTCCCGCATAGGCCTTAGCCTCATTTTCATGCCCGAAAGCACTGGCATAACGCTCCGTCGCTTTGTTCTGCGCACCGAAGGCCTGGGAATCCTGAGCCGTAGCTTCGTTTAAATAACCGAAAGCCTGGGCATTATGGCCGCTGGCAGTATTGCTGATACCGACAGCGCCTGCCGAGATCCCTGAAGCCGTATTCTTATTTCCCAGCGCCGTAGCATCGTTAGCTGTAATATTGTTGCCGAGCCCGATCGCGCTGGAATTCTCTCCGATCGCATAGTTATCATTGCCGATCGCAGTAGAATACATCGCCATTGCCTGATTATTATTACCGATCGCACTGCCTCCGGTAGCGATCACCTGATTATTGCGTCCCATTGCTACGGCCTCTGCTGCCGAAATGGTATTGGTAAAACCAAACGCCACTGATTCATTGCCGCTGACATTATTCAAATAACCAAAGGCGCTCGTACCGATACCATCCGCCAGATTGCCGGTACCGAAAGCATTGGAATTATCCGAATTCGCCTTATTGGCAGTACCAAAAGCGTTACTGTCCAAGCCATTGGCCACATTACCCTTACCAATAGCATTAGACCCGATGCCATTAGTGATATTGCCGCTGCCGATCGCGTTCGATTCATTGGCATAAGTGTTGTTTTTACTGCCGATGGCATTGGAATCCTCGGCCAAAGCCTGGTTATTCGCGCCGATCGCATTGCTGTTATCAGAAATAGCATGATTGTTATAACCTACAGCATTGGTATTCTCACCGCTGGCGTTATTATTTACGCCGGCAACAGTCGAATTGGTCCCGGTTCCATCCGCAAAAACAGCCGCGGCATAAACGTCGCCTGCACAAAACCCCGAAATCGCAAACAAACTGCTGCTCAAAAAAACTATGATTTTTTTCTCTAACTGGTATCTTTTGGATTTAGACAACTGTCTCACTCCTTCATCATCAAATTTTACTACAAATTTCTACCCGTTATCGCGCAGGAGCAGCAGGCGTGTTACAGCCTGACTTCTAATGAAAATGATTGCCCTGGCTTTTGCCTTTCCCGCTCCTTTCTGTAAATTTTTCACGCTGATTGCAAGACCCCGATTATACATAAAGGGTTGTTTGGAAATAATATTTTAAACAAAGGAAGCGACTGTATTCCCTGTCTAAAAACGTTCATCAAAGCTGCGTCTTTAAAACGCAGCGTGTATTTGGGTTTGCCGCTCTGCTTTTTTCGCAAAGCGGCACTTATGGGGAAATATTTTCAAGCAAGACGGAGGGTCGCAACGTCTTGGTGAAAACCTTACTCATCCTGTCTACTTTCGCAATATTTTAATTAATTCTTGTTTTGATAATTTCTTATTCCTTATACTTAATAGTATCTATATAGATTATTTTTGATATAATACCATATTTGTCCCCCCCCGCAAGACATTTTTGTTATAAGTGAATACGCCTGTCTGAAAGTCTTGCAACTGGCACCCGAACTGCAAAAAACCGCCTGCCCAGGCAGACGGTTTTGTTATTTGAATTATTTACTTGCCAGCCTTAGACAACAGCCTCTTTTCTTCTCAAACAAATAAAAAAACACCGTATGCAATCACACATACGGTGTCCCAGAACTTTTATTCTCTTTTTCAATGCTTCTGCAGCTGTTTATTTATTTCACGCACCAGCGTCGCTAAATTTAAAGGCTTGGCTAAATGGCTGTTCATACCTGCCTTTTTCGCTTCGATGATATCTTCGGCAAAAGCATCGGCCGTCATCGCCACGATCGGCACGGTTCTGGCATCGGTCTTAGCAGAAGCGCGGATCTTCTGCGTGGCTTCATAGCCGTTCATTACCGGCATCTGCACATCCATCAGCAGCAGATCATAATATCCTGCCGGCGCCGCCGCAAATTTTGCCGCACCTTCTGCGCCGTCACAGGCACTTTCTACAACAGCTCCGGTAGATTCCAGCATTTCCACCGCTATCTCACGGTTCAAGGCGTTATCTTCCACTAATAAAAAGCGTTTACCGCTGAAATCAGTTTTACTCTTCTGTTCATCGGCAGCTGCTTGACCTAAAACATATCTCTGTAACGCCCGGCACAAAGTCGACATAAAAACAGGCTTCGTCATAAAACCGTTGACACCCGCCTGACGCGCCTTCGTTTCAACATCGGCCGAATCATATGCTGAAATCAAAATGATCGGCAGCGGTTCGCTGATGGCGCGGCGAATGATCGCCGCCGTTTCCACTCCGTCCTGATCCGGCATCCTGCAGTCCAATATCACCGCGTCGTAAGGCTCACCCGCCTGATGCGCCGCCAGGACCTTCTGCACCGCCCGCTGTCCACACGTTTCCCAGTCCGAACGAATGCCAATCTGCCGTAAAAGCTCCGTCGTATGCTCACAGACGATCACATCATCGTCGACTACGATGATCTTCAAATCGGGAAACTTAAAATTGCCCAATTCCAGTTCACTGATCAGCAGCGGCAGCCTGATCGTAAATTCAGTACCAGTACCAACCTCACTGCTGACCTCGATCGTCCCGCCCATCAAATCGACGATTTTCTTCGAGATCGCCATCCCCAGACCACTGCCTTCTGTTTTATCGATCCGGCTGTCTTTTTCGCGGGTGAAGGGTTTAAAAATATCCCTCAAAAACTCCGGCTTGATTCCGATTCCGGTATCCCTGACTGTAAATTTGAACCAGGCTTTGGCCGCATTTTCTGACGCCGTTTCTTCGATATCGAAACTGACGGTACCGCCCGGCGGCGTAAACTTGGAAGCGTTGGAAAGCACATTGATCAGTACCTGCCGCAGACGCAGCGAATCGCAGCACAGCTGCTCGTGCCTGATATGCCGCAGGCGCACGTCAAAATGCTGCTGCCTGGCCTTGACACTGCTCTGCATGATCGAAACGATAGTGTCCATCACCTCCGGCATCTCGATCACTTCTTCCGCCAGAGTCATTTTTCCGCTTTCTATCTTCGACATATCCAGCACATCATTGATCAGGCCCAGAAGATGCTGACTCGAAAGCGAGATCTTCCGCAGACAGTCCTGTACCTTTTCCGGAGTGTCGATATGCGCGGAGGCAATATCCGTCATTCCCATAATAGCGTTCATCGGCGTCCTGATATCATGCGACATCCGGGAAAGAAAATCAGACTTTTCACGGTTAGCGACTTCTGCCGCCTGCAGTGCCGCCTGCAGCTCCTGTGAACGTTTTTCCAGCTGCTGCTGCAGTTCCTTTTGTTCAACGGCTTCAGTAACATCAATAAAGGTAGCGTAAATGACCGGGATATCGTTAACTTTTTGGTCGCTGAACATACCGCTGACTTTGATCCAGGAGCAGCTTCCATCTTTAAGCGGCATCCTGCAGATACATTCATAACCACTTTTCCCTTTCAGCAATGCCTGTTCAACTGCCATCGCCATTTTTTCATACTCTTCCGGGTACTGCGCAAAATATTTGCGGCAGCTGTTATGATAGATCGCTTCATACTCTTGCTTTGTGTATAAAGTCTGCGAGTAAAAATAATCATTAGCCCAGACTACGGTAAAATTTTCGTCCATCAAGTGCTTGCTGACACTGACGTTCATCGCACTCATCAGCATATTGTAGTCATAGACCGTCTGCTCACTGCTTTGTTCGTTCAATTTAAGGCCGTAACTGTCAGCGTTCATGCTTTCACTTCTCTCATGATTTTAAATTTCTGCAAATTCTCTCATCAATTTAAGTTTTACAATTATTTTATTTAATATTTTCTAAACTATTCGTTATCTAATTAATATTGTAGTTATGCTTTTTGTAAAAAGCAATGTTTTTTTGTAATATCATATAATTTTACCCCTCTACAGGACAATCATACTGATTTACTTGCTCATGCTTTATAGGTTCCACATATGGGTGAATATATGTAAGCACTGCAAAAATATCATTCAACAAATCCTGCAAACTGCTTCCTGTCATCTATGCACGACAGCATAATAAAAGAACACCGTACAAAATGTACGGTGTTTTAGTGTTTTATAATTTATTTTTGGGATTCGGCCGCTGTTTAAAGCAGTGATAGCTGCAGTAATACTGCCGCCGGCGTCCGGCCAGTGCCGTATAGACATGATAGGTTTTATTGCAGGAAAATTCCTTGCCGCAGATCGGACATACCTCCAGCAGACTTTTTAAAGGACCGCTGGAACTGCTCCCGCCACCCG
>OOAN01001148.1_pt1 | contig 15533 bp, 17 predicted proteins | sample 1671301 | NCBI WGS metagenome assembly OOAN01 (sample SAMN06348142, study PRJEB24527) | human gut metagenome | biome: human gut; feature: ankylosing spondylitis patient; material: feces | host: Homo sapiens | place: China | collected 2015-10
AATCTGTTATCGGAACGATTGATATAGACGGTAATGTGGAAATTACGGAATCAACACCTAATCCTATCACTAACATAATACAAATAAATTAGGGTATGAAAAAGCAGCTCAAACAATTAGAAGAATTTCATCGGGCTTTTGGCTTGTACATAAATGAACAGCCAACTTTGCGCATTCCCCAAGATTTGCATGAACTTCGTATGCGTGTGATGAAAGAAGAAGTTGAGGAATATGCAGAAGAATACGCAATCACAGGAGATACAGAGGATGAACGGCTGCAAGCGGTAGCCAAAGAATTAGCCGATATAGCTTACACCTTGTTGGGAACAGTCGTTTCTCACGGTTTACAAGATGAATTTGAGCGTATCTTCGATGCGGTGCATGAAAGCAATATGAGCAAATTGGACGAAAATGGAAAACCGATTTATCGTGAAGACGGTAAGATACTAAAATCAAGCCGTTACCATGAACCTGACTTGAGTTTCTTGAAAAATAAGAAATAATTTCTCTATACCAACCGCTATGATTATGAAAAATTGTAGCGGTTGTTTTCGTAAATAAACAAATCCTACGTCAAAAAATGTCGCAGGTCAAGTAATTACTTTGCAATGTATTAATCATAAAAATTAGAAAATATGAAATGCTTTGGAAGAAATGGATTAGAGGGAACTAAAAAACCGAATATAAAATCGGGATTTCCTGAATTGGATAAAATAACAAATGGGTGGAACAATGGCGACTTGATTGTTATTGCTGCTCGTCCTGCAATGGGAAAGTCAGCCTTTGGAATGTCTTTATTAAAAGAAATAGCAGTAAAGAATAGAATACCTACGGCTTTCTTTTCTCTTGAAATGTCAAGTAATCAAGCTATAAACAGATTACGTATGGTATTAAGCAAAGTGGATGGAGCGAAAATAAAGGTTTACGACAATGGTTATACGGATACTTTAAACGAAGAAGAAAAACGCAGACTTGAAGATGCTGGAAAGCAAATGGATATTGCTCCTATTTACCTTGATGACTCTCCCTCTTTGTCCATACACGAATTATCCCAACAAGCAATCCGATTGGTTAGTGATTTTCAAATAAAACTGATTATTGTTGATTATCTACAATTAATGAACTCAGGACTTCTATTCTCAGATAGAAATGAGGAAATGGCTTATATTATACGTAGATTAAAAGCATTGGCTAAAGACTTGAATATCCCGATTATAGTATTCAGTCCAGTATATCGTAGAGAAAGTCGGGAGGAAATAGATGGTATACGTCCTCAATTAAGAGATTTACGTTGTGATGCCATTGAGCAGGATGCAGACATGATTTGTTTTATCCATCGTCCAGAATATTATAGAATTTATAATGATATAAATGGCAATGATTTACATGGTAAGGCAGAAATAATTGTTGCTAAAAATCGTAATGGAAATAGAGGAGATGTACTTTTAAAATTTAATGGAGGATATTCAAGTTTTGATAATTTAGATGAATAAGCCATAGTAACTCATATCCATAGAGCCATTATTCCAATTACGGAGCAGTGGCTCTTTTTTCTGTACCTACGTCTAATTCTGTCGTAAGCACTGACCTACCTTTGTTGCAAAAAATCCCATGCAAAGGAAAATATTCAAATTCAAGATAATAAGCAAGGAGGGTAATTGTATCCTGTCGCTTGATTATACTAATCTGACTAACGAGATTATCCGTCCAATCACGAAAAATCTAATCAAGATAGAACCTAACGAGAAATGTAAATTGCTGTTTGTAGGGAAAGAAGATTGCAGGCTTACATTGGAAGATGTCTATAATCTGTCGAGCCTGTTCCAATCGGTTGTAGGTTCGGGTTTGGTATGGGATATTATAGGAGATTACCTATATACGGACGAGAGCCAAGACTTGGACGGTTACCTGCTTATTAACCCTGATATTATCAATCAATGAGCAACACACTACCACTATTCCAACAATACACTCCATACGATACGGAGATTGTAAAGACCGCCACCCGATATGGCTTATACCTTATCGGTGGAACGGCAATAGACTTGCTGTGTAGGTATTACTCCATTCCGTTTTGGAGAAACAGATCTGATAATGACCTTGATTTTTGGACAGCATACGATAACAGCCATAAGGACAAGTTTATCCGCAATATCAAGCACACTTTAGGGTTTGTGGTTAAGGAAGATTCAGACTATATGCTATCTTTGGAATCTTCCAATATCCATACAGACACGGATATACTTATTGATTATGAGTACAATAACAGCAGGTTCGGCTGTATTATCAATGATATAAAGGTCATGTCCCCGATATACCTATTTGCATCCAAGTTTGACCGTTATGTAAACTGCAGTAATGTACAGCGTAAGACTACCGATTTCAAAGATTTACAAACCCTCCTATTATTAATTGAGCGGACAAATGGTTTTGATGAACTTGAAAACCACTTATCCGCTCTGAATTATGACCAAAGAGCCGAAAATTTACTCAATGACATTATAGCAAGTATGATATGACAATACAGATAATTACCAAAATAGGAGCTTATTCTATATCGGATATTACATCCAAATCAACATCCGACACCGAAGCCGAAGGCTTTTTGGGTAACAAGCTATCCACTTCGTTAGGGTCTATCGTTATCCCCAGTTCCTCAATCGTACCAAGTTCTTTCTTGGGAGACAAAGAAGAAAGCATCTTACTTAATTGAGGAATATTGGCTTTCTTGCATTTTATCTCTTCAAGCGTTTCACCATCTTCAGGATGATTTTCTTTCCAAAAACGAATGAGATAGTCCCCAATATCCAAGCCTTTTGCCTTATCCTCTTCTGTTATTCCCTCTTGTTCTTCCAAATCATAAATGCTAACATCAAGTCCAGCAGCTAGCAGTATTTCAGCTTTTTCAGTCCAATCTTCGGTTGCGTTAAGGTCAGGAAAAAGTATAATTGGCTGGTTTGCATCTTTCAATACTTGATATACTTCGTCTGTTGTCCATTTACAACCATTCTTGCCACCTGTTGCAAGCCAAATATATTCGGGCATACATATATCGCATATAATGGCAGTCTTTTCAGATTCCACTATTGCAATAGGCTTGTTTACCTCACCTGCCAACAAATGTTCTCCGAAGAAACATAACTTGTTTTCAAAGTCATAATCTTTCATTAGGCTTTTTCCTGCGTAAAGTATTCTGAGTCCGTCATTGTCTGTCTGATAACTATTGGTTTTATAGTCATACTTAAATACGCTTTGCTCTTCCTTTACCCTTTTACCTGTATTCGGGTCATAAGCCATTTCCTTTACCTGTCTGATAAGACCATCTTTTGCTTTCATAATAAAAGCAGCTCCATACTTGTTGTCCTTTCTAAACAGCATTGATATTCGTACATCGTATTTCTGAAAGGCAGCCAAAACTTTCTGTTTACCAAATATCGTAACCAAAAAGCAGAAAAGAGCATTTTTTACATAATCAACAATTTTAGAATAACGTCTGTTTACTCTTTCTTCTTTAACAACTGATGTTGTTTCTTTTAATGCTTGTTTCTCAGTCATAATTTTTTTATTTTTAATGGTTAAATTTTTGAAATATTCTCTTGGCGGATAATGATACCTACAAGAATTAATTCTCTCACAACGACCTACATAATCTGCTAATGGTAGTCCTGTATCTACATCAACGTATAAAGTAAATTTTTCTGCCCCACAATGGGGGCAGGTATGATACTTCCGTCCGTTACCGCTTGGCTCAAGGATGTATTTATGATCATTATTCTTCATCTTCTATAAATATCTTTTTGTAAATACCACTCCCTTTTGCCCCACGTTCAAAGTATTCGCTCTTCTTAGAGATAAATTTCTTTGCAGAGTCATATGTCAGCCCCATTTTTATTCCTAAATCAATCCCTTCTTTTAATTTGAATTGAGAAGGAAGTGCTTCATAAAACTTGCGTTTATCCTCGCTCATCTCCTGACGTATGTCTTTGGCAAATACAAGCTCGTGTACTTTCTTAATTTCTTGCATAAAATAGTTGACAAGGCAGATAGCTCCCTCAACAGCTCTGATGCCTACGCAGTTCATGCTTTCTTCTCCAGCAGCGTAATACATCATTTGCAAGATGAGGGCAAAGCGAAGTACATAAATATCCATTTTTCCGTATGCACCTGCATAGGTTTCTCCCTCATTGCTTTGAAGTGTGTTCTTATGAATGGTGTTTCGCCATGATATGATGTGTTCTTTGGCTTCGGGAGATAAGTCAAGAACGGTGGGTATGATGTTTTCCCCCATTTTTTCCAAAGGAACAGCAAATAAGGCTTCGATAAATTGATAGTACCATTCTTTCAATTCTCTGCTTACACTCATTTCCGTCCATTCAGTTATCTTTTCATTCTGTGGCATAGCAAACAGAATGCGGTCTAAAAATCCACAATGTAACAGCTCTTTTGTAATCAGCTCTGAAAGGATTCCCGTCTGTATTCCACCTATAATGGAGAGAAATGGTTTGGGGATTCGTATTGATTCCGATGTTTTGCGATCTACGGAAATGGATTCTTTGCTCCAAATACTCAGATAATTGGTTATGTCTGAACCGCCTGTATATTTGTTCATGTTTCTTAGCCAGCCCATGATTTCATCCATGTACAGCAATATTCCTCTCGGACTGTCTTTAAGCTGAGTACATAAGGCTTCGATTGTAAAGTCTTTGACAACTTGTTTACTAAACTTAGGAATGGGTATTTCGGCTGAGCTGTCATTCTTCTTTGCCTGTTGGTATTCTTTCATTTCCTGTCGGTAGTTTTGGAACATTTCTTCATCCTTTTTAATAATAGGCTCAAGTGCATATTTTAAAGGATGGGTCTTACCTGTGTTCGGCTTGCCAATTATGACAGCAAAAATCATTGCAGTTTCGATGAAATCCTCATTGAAACGTATGGTTACACTATATCCCATTGCAGCAGAACAAGCCACTAACAGAGCTAAAGAGAGATACTCCTTTGAATAGTCATAGCATTTGTTGGTTTCGTCCACGAGCTCTTGCAATTTCTTAGGATATACTTCCAACGGAAATTTATTTCTTTTCATGGTATCAAACATTTAGGGTTGATATTACGTTTTCTACATCACTAAGTAAAAATAAGGACTTGCGACCGACCTTTCGGCAGGGGAGCATTCCTCTGTTTATAAGACGGTGGACTGTTGAGTAGCTGCATCTAAGCATGTCTGCCACTTCTTTGCGGGTTAAATACTTAGGAGATTTCTTCTCCTTTTTTACTTCTATTTTGCTGAGGGCTGTCTTCATCGTCTGCTCTAACAAATCAACCTTTGCAATCAAGGTATCATCTATGATTAAAAAATTTTTTTTCATAGCCTTTTTTGTTTTATTATGGTGCAAAGGTGAAAATTTCCTTTGAAACCGTCTTTCGTTTGTCCTCAGGACACTTTTGCAAAAAAACATTAAAGGGCAACTCGCTTTGCGCCAGTTGCCCTTTAATATTGTTTACCTTACAATCTCAGTACATCACTCTTTAGCGTGTTCGTTCCAAAGATTGTTTTTACTCATTATATTAGAATGAAGCCACTCTTCCATTTCCTTTAGTTTTGCTTGATTATTACTTCCTGCTCCAAGCAAATGCTCCACCTTTTTTACAATTCCATTTATCTGTTGGTTTACTTTGAGATTGAAGTCTGATTGCTCCCTTTTTTCTTTTCGGATTTTTTGAATCCCTTTTCTTATTTTCTCTGTGTCATAGTCAAAAAACACATTGCAGACTTTGGCTATATCTGTGATAGTTAGGTATTGAAATTCAAAGTTGTTTAATAAAGCGATAGTGAAGAATATGGAATCATTTAAAGTAAATGCTTTTATTCCTCTTTCCTTGTTTTGAATTTCTAAAAAATATTTTTTAAAAGAACGATAAATCTTTTCAAATTGTTCCTCATATTCTGTTTCTTCCTCGTTATTATTTTTTATGAAATTATCAAAGTCATTTCTTAACCGCTTCAGCATTTCCTGATGTCTTTCAGGTGGAGCAGGGACTAAATGTAAATCATAGCTTTCTAGCGTTTTAACATTAATAATATGCTTTTCCATGTTTCTATTTAAAAAATTCGTAATTACTCAATATCTCTGCATTTTCTTCCTTACCGATACGGATATATTTCATAAAGGAAGTTTCTGTTCGGTGTCCTGTCAGTTTCATTATTGAAAGAGTGGGCATACCGCTTTTATAGGCATTGGTCGCAAACGAGCGTCTTGCGGTATGAGAGCTTACCAGTTCATATTTGTGGTAAGTTACCTCTGTACGCTTTCCGCCTATTGTTTCTGTTCGGGTTATAAGTTCCGTTATTCCTGCTGCTTTACAAATGGTTTTCAGATTTCTGTTTGTTGCTTGGTTGCATTGTACCTTAGGCATTGCCTGATTGTATTTCTCGAATATTTCCCTTACCTTTGGATGGATAGGAATAACAACTCTTTCCTTTGTCTTTTGAGTATCAATCTCTATCGTACCTGTACTATCGTGGAAATGCTTCTGTTCCAAACGAGCCATATCGCCATATCGTAACCCTGTATAACAGCTAACAAGGAATGCGTCTCGTACTTGTGCCAAATTTTCGGGTAATTTAAGATTATACAGAGCTGTCAGTTCGGTTTCATTCAGATATACCGTTTCCACTTCTTCACGGAATACCTTAAACTTACGGTAGCTGTCATTAAGGGTATAGCCATTCTCGTGGGCAAATCGGGCAAAGACTTTGATACTCTTGACTATCTTTCCTATGCCGTTAGTCTTATATTTTCCCCTGTCGTGCTCCGCTTCAGTAGTCATATATTTTAGGAATGCTGCATAAAAGTAAGCATCTACATCTTCTAAAGATAGTTTCTTTATATTGGCATATTCGCAGAACTCCCTAACAATTTTCACTGCTGCTTTATGGTTATAGATAGAACCTTTGGCAAACTTTTCCCCTTTTTGATTTAGAATAGACTGATTCTCACACAACTCAATATAATAATTGGCTAACTCAAAGAAATCAGTAATCAAAGGTTTGCTTTCCTTTTCTTCTTCCTGCTCTTCGGGTTGCTCTCCTAACAATTCTTTCCTTAACTCTGTGCGAACCTGCTCCAATGTCGGAGTTACTCCATGAGCTTGACATAACTCCAATATCATAATTAAGGCATTCTGGGTTTTCTCTATCTCCTTATTGATGTTACGCATAATCAACTGTAACTGCGGATTGCCCTTTAATTGCGGATTCTTCTTTGCATCCTCAATGGCTCTCCCTGCTTCGCTGTCCCAACAGGAACGATTCAGTTTGTACTTTGACGGAAGATAATAAGAGAATCTTTCACCATTAATATTGGTACGCACTCTGATAGTGGAGACTTCCAATGCAGGGTTCTTTAGTGAGAACTTGACTTTGTTAGTGGAATAAAAGGTTTTGATTAGTCTGTTCATATTTATTATGATTTTCTATGGTTATTAAATCAAAAATCGTTCCACAGAAAAAACAGGGTAATTTAAGGCAAAAAGTGATTTGAGGTGATTTGGATAACTTATACTATTATTATGACTAATCGTCAGATTATTAGACAATTTGTCAGTTGATTTGCTACTAAATCTGACAAATTAGTCATAGAGATACCCAGTATTTCTTGGATTTTATATGTTTTGTCATTAACGTATATTAACCTTGTCGCCTATAATCTGATTATCAATGGCACTAATTGGCACTTCTTGGCACTTGCAAACTGTTACAAGCCCAATCGTAGCAAGGTCTTTCGCAGGCTGAGTGCCAAGTGCCACGAGTGCCGTATATTGTCATATCAGGGATATAGGATAGCAGGGCTATATTGGATTATTGATTTGGTCTCCCTTTGGGGCTCTCTCACCACAAGAATAGCAAAAGCTTTTGCTTTCTTATATTCTCTGTACAATAAGTTGTAGGACTACTTGTCTTATAATCACCATTGTGGTACTATAATTAAGTGATGATTTATTATAATTAATGGGGTATAGTCATATTACAACAATTAATGTCAAGATAATGCGATTGTAATAATCATTATTATCTTTGTACATTGTTATTATAGCGAATAATGATAATTATCAGTTGCGCCCAATGCAGAGCCCAATATTAAGACTACTCATGCAGTCTAATGATACTTGTCGCTACTAATAATCAACAATAGTAATATTAATTAATGTATCAACGAGTATCAGGAAGATGCTACTCAGGGCGAGATTTGAAGGACTGGTAGTCCAACAACCAACCCACGAAAAGCCCTAAGAGACAGTCTTTTGGGGCTTTCTTCTTTTCCGAGAGCCCAGAATAGAGCCCCAAATGATGATACTTCCTGACACTATACAATTATAACTATAATCATAATATGATAATTGTTAGTTGAGCCCAATACAGAGCCCAATATTGAGACTACTTATGCAATTTAATGATACTTATCGCCACTAATAATCAACAATAGTGATATTAATTAATGTATCAACGAGTATCAACAGAATGCAGTACAGAATGATAATTGAAGGATTGGTAGTCCAACGAAGAAAAGCCCCGGAAGAGACATCTTTCGGGGCTTTTTTTTTTCGTGACTCTGAAGTCGTCGTTTTTGTATATCCTTATAAAATTGAAGTATATAGGGGATCAGCGTATATAAAATTCATTAATCTTATTTTATTCGTTATATTGACTATTTTAATGCTTATCGTGTTGGTCGTTGAATAGCTTGTATTTTATTATAGAAGGTTCAAACTGTATTAGGTAGAAATCTCTCCCAAATCGTATTATAGTTCGTTAAAAAAGTGTACATTGCACAGATTCTGGACATTTTTGGTGGATAATTGGAACAAAATTGCAAGGTAAACCCGTTTTCTTTTGCTATTTTTGCATCGTGTACGTAAACGAAGTGCACGTAGAAAGAGAACTTATTCAATAACTATAAATAATAAGGTATGAAAACGAACTATGAAATTCGCTATGCTGCGCATCCTGAAGATGCAAAAAGTTATGATACTACAAGAATCCGCAGAGATTTCTTAATTGAAAAGATATTTGTCCCCAATGAAGTAAATATGGTATATTCCATGTACGACCGTATGGTGGTAGGTGGTGCGCTGCCGGTAGGAGAGGTGCTGACGCTTGAAGCAATCGATCCGCTGAAAGCTCCGTTCTTCCTCACCCGTCGCGAAATGGGTATCTACAATGTCGGCGGTCCCGGTATTGTGAAAGCGGGCGACGCAACCTTCGAACTGGATTATAAAGAAGCTCTTTATCTGGGTTCGGGCGACCGTGAAGTGACTTTCGAAAGCAAGGACGCTGCTCATCCTGCCAAATTCTACTTCAACTCACTGACTGCACATCGCAATTATCCCGACCGTAAGGTGACGAAAGCCGATGCCGTAGTAGCTGAAATGGGTTCTTTGGAAGGCTCCAACCACCGTAATATCAATAAGATGCTGGTGAATCAGGTGTTGCCCACCTGCCAGTTGCAGATGGGTATGACGGAACTGGCTCCGGGAAGTGTATGGAACACGATGCCGGCCCACGTACACAGCCGTCGTATGGAAGCCTACTTCTATTTCGAGATTCCCGAAGATCATGCTATCTGTCACTTTATGGGTGAGGTAGGCGAAACGCGCCACGTATGGATGAAAGGCGATCAGGCTGTTCTTTCGCCCGAATGGTCTATCCACTCGGCTGCTGCTACCCACAACTATACCTTTATCTGGGGAATGGGTGGTGAGAACCTCGACTATGGCGATCAGGACTTCTCGTTGATTACAGATTTGAAATAACAAATCCAATAGTTTTCCTAATTTAATAATAAAAAGAATTATGAATCAGTATTTGAATTTTTCTTTGGAAGGTAAAGTAGCGCTCGTTACAGGTGCTTCTTATGGTATCGGTTTTGCTATTGCTTCTGCATTCGCAGAACAAGGCGCTAAAGTTTGTTTTAACGACATCAATCAAGAGTTGGTAGACAAAGGAATGGCTGCATACGCTGCAAAAGGTATCAAAGCTCACGGTTATGTATGCGACGTGACAGACGAACCGGCTGTTCAGGCTATGGTTGCTACGATTGCCAAAGAAGTAGGTACAATTGATATCCTTGTAAATAATGCAGGTATTATCCGTCGTGTTCCTATGCACGAGATGGATGCTGCTGATTTCCGTCGTGTAATCGACATCGACTTGAATGCTCCGTTCATCGTTGCTAAGGCTGTTCTTCCTGCTATGATGGAAAAACGTGCTGGTAAGATCATCAACATCTGCTCTATGATGTCCGAACTGGGTCGTGAAACTGTATCTGCTTACGCTGCCGCTAAGGGTGGTCTGAAGATGCTGACTCGCAATATCTGCTCTGAATATGGTGAATACAACATTCAGTGTAACGGTATCGGCCCGGGTTACATCGCTACTCCGCAAACTGCTCCTCTTCGTGAGAAACAAGCAGACGGAAGCCGCCACCCATTCGATTCATTCATCTGCGCCAAGACTCCTGCCGGTCGTTGGTTGGATCCTGAAGAACTGACAGGTCCTGCTGTGTTCCTTGCTTCTGAAGCTTCTAACGCTGTCAACGGCCACGTTCTTTATGTAGATGGTGGTATCCTTGCTTATATCGGAAAACAGCCGAAATAATGTAAGATAGAAGAGATTCCGATAAGGTGATAGAATGGCAAAGAGCATCCTCTTTTCATCTGTCACCTTATTTTTTATCATTCCCTTTGCAGGAGCTATAGGACCGACTTATTGGACATATATGCCCAACGTGTTGAACATATATATCCAACACGTTGGATATATATAGCTGATGCGTTGGATCTATATATCCAACAGATGCGGATATAATAGCCTCTATTTGCAAAGTATATATTATTCATTCAATGTAGACTAATTATGAAAAAGATATTAATTCTGTTTGCTGTAGTCTTGATAGGGTTTGCTTCTTGTGCCGACAGTAAACAGTCAATGACAATCACAGTGACCAATCCGCTGGCTCTTGAACGGGTGGGGGAGATGGTTGAAGTGCCGATGAGCGATGTTGTTGCCAAGTTGAAACTGGCAGATACAGCGCAGATTGTAGTGCTTGATGTTGACGGTCAGCAAGTGCCTTATCAGGTGACGTATGACGAAAAGGTTGTTTTCCCCACTACGGTAGCAGCGAACGGAACGGCTATTTACACTATTCAACCGGGTACACCGGCACCTTTCGATGTCGTTGCTTGCGGTAAATATTATCCCGAACGTCTGGACGACGTTGCCTGGGAGAATGATCTTGGCGGATTCCGTGCGTATGGCCCTGCCTTGCAAGCACGCGGAGAGCGTGGTTTCGGTTACGACCTTTTCACGAAGTACAACACAACGGAACCGATTCTGGAATCTCTCTATGCGGAAGAACTGAATCCTGAAAAGCGTGCCAAGATAGCTGAATTGAAAAAGACAGATCCTAAAGCTGCTTCCGAACTGCAAAACGCTATCTCTTACCATATCGATCATGGATATGGCATGGATTGCTATGCCGTAGGACCTACGTTGGGTGCCGGTGTTGCTGCTCTGATGGCAGGTGACACTATTATCTATCCTTATTGCTATCGTACACAGGAAATCCTTGATAATGGCCCGCTGCGTTTCACGGTGAAGCTGGAATTTAATCCGCTGGTAGTTCGTGGAGACTCTAATGTAGTGGAGACTCGTGTAATCTCACTGGATGCAGGTTCTTATCTCAACAAAACGATTGTTTCATATACCAATCTGAAAGAAGCAATGCCGGTGACTACCGGACTTGTATTGCGTGAACCGGACGGTGCGACTGTGGCAGATGCTGCCAATGGCTATATCACTTACGTAGATCCTACAACAGATCGTAGCGGTGCAAACGGCAAGATATTTGTCGGTGCTGCATTTCCTGCACAGGTGAAAGAAGCGAAAGTGGTTCTTCTTTCTGAAAAGGAAAAGAAAGAACGTGGCGGAGCCGATGGTCACGTTTTGGCTATCAGCGAATATGAGCCGGGTTCTGAATATACTTATTACTGGGGATCTGCCTGGGATAAGGCCGCTATTAAGACTCCGGATGCTTGGAATAAATATATGGCTGAATATGCGCAGAAGTTGCGCACGCCGCTGGCAGTAGCATATTGATGTGTTGAATTGCTTTTCCAATAGATTAAGCAAAGGTTTCTTTTCACCAAAGAAACCTTTGCTTAATTTTATCTTCCTGAAAAAGAAAGAAAGTTTTTATGTTATAACGCCTTTGAATTATCTCGTAAAAGCGTGTTGTTCGTAATATTCGTATGTTGTTCCGTCTTCTTTCTCTTTTTCACGAAGTTCATAGACTAATTCATTTTCTGTCATTGTGGTCACTGTCCACACTTCTGTGTAATTATTCTCTTCAGTGTCGATGAGAGTCAGCTTATTACCGGAGTAGCTCCATGTACCATGATAATAATTAGTACTTCCGGAGGAGTTATAGACATCTTTTTCTACATACGTACCGTCTTCCTTGAACTCTATGGAATAACGGTTGGTTCCATTTACAAAATCTTCTTTAGAGTCACTTACCTTTTCACCATCTTCCCATTCTTGTGAAAGATAATACACTCCATTCCATGTTCCTAACAATAAATCACGTGAACCGACAGCGTCGTCATCGTCGTCGCCACAGGAATAAATGCTGAACGACAGTAATACTGCAACTATGCAAACAGTTGCTTTCCAGATTGTTTTCATAATAAATTGTTTTAATTGTTTGATTTTGAGATGATTCGTTTTTTAGACTCTATTTGATAATAGTTTCCACATGTCCGTTCTTGAAGAACAGGTAGAACGAGCTGGAATACATCCATTGCACTTCTCCATTTGATTCTTGAATAGTCTGCGGTTTGCCGAAAGCCAGTAGACATTCATCTTCCGTCATGCCTTTCACCGGCTTGTTGATGTTGATTTCATTCCAGTGAGTAATCGGTGAAAGCTGGTTCGTTATGATGAAGTCGAACATTTTGTTCAATACTTGCGATTCAACCTGTACGAAATCATCCATGATTTCTTTGTGAGATGCTTTCTTGTCCGGTTGTAGCTTCTCCATAGGAGTGATTTTTTTCATTATCACTGCTGATGACTCTATCCGTATATTGGAAAGATAATAAACCAGTTTGCCGTCCTTTACTTGAAACAGGGCCTTGCAATAGTAAGTATTCTTTTGGCTTGAGTCTGCCTGCGAGGCAAGTATCAGATCACAACTGAAGTTTTTAGCCGGTACGTTGACCTCCGCTATTCCTTCCCGTAACTGTGGGCAGACATTCTTGACGATCCATAGCAGTGCATTAGCGTAGATGTTTTCGTCTTGCATATCGCTGAAAGGGGTAAATCCGCTGACTACATATTTATTGCCGTCTGCATTGACAGGATAGCTTTTTTTCTGTTCGGTGAAAGTCTGTGCTATCAGTGGGATAATTCCTACCAGTAGATACAAGATTACCAGAAATTGTCGTTTGGTCATCATATTCCGTTCTTTTTAAGAAAACAGCATCCACGGCCCTTTTGGTGAAAAGAAAAGATCGTGGACGCTGAATAAATAATATGGTTTATTGAGGTTTGGTTGTCCTTAGAAGGCAATACCCAGACGAATCATAAAGTTACTGGTTTTGAATCCGTCGGCATCGCTGAATGCATCTATAAATCCGCGTTGATAGGTGAGATCCAGATTGAAACGGTCATACCAGACTCCTACGCCGATATTCATACCGGCATCAAAATGATTGTAGTCAACCTCCATATAATCTGCATAATCACCCCAACTGATGCTTTCTCCATCTTCTTTCATTTTGCTTGTGTAATCGTAACTAGCGAAGACTCCTACATGCGGGTCGATACGGACGTTGTCCGCTACAGCAAATTTCCATCCGAATGTGAACGGAGAATATTGTATGTTGTGAGCCATACATTTCGTGTCGTCCACTTTGAAACCACGGGAGCCAAGTCCAAACTCCATCCCCCAGTATCCTCCTGTACCGCCTAAAGGCTTCTGATAACCAAATGTTGCGTTATATCCGATGTTTGAATCAGCTCCTTCGGCCCCGTCACCGGAGAAATTCATGATATTCAAACCTGCACGTAAGAACCATTGTGTGCTGCTGGCTTGCTTCTCTGTTTTGACGATTGCGCTTCTGGATGATACGATTTGCGCTTGAGTTCCTACACACAATAAGAGTGCGGCAACCATTGATAGTACTTTTTTCATTGTTATTGATATTTTAGTGATTAATTCTTATTCTTAACGACGGGCGCTATCTGGCTTTTTCCATCTGTGGGTGATAACTTTTGCAGACGTATCCATTCATAATCCTCTTTTGTGGCCGGATGCCAGTTGACGAAGATGCCGGGATAACCTACTACTGTGACTGTGTATCCCCCTGTTTTCTCATTATCTTCCACTTTGAAAGTGGCTCCCATGATGACATCGCAGTTGTATTTGATGGTGGACAGATACGTCCCCCATGCACGGATGTTGTCGAGTTCTCCTTTCATGGCGATTTCCACTTCCTCTTTGCTTAGTGTCCATTCATCCTTGATCCGTCCCTTATCTTCCAGTATTTTCACCTCGACAACTGTAGGTTTGACACAAACTTCAGTAACTGCATCACCTGCACGTGCCTGTGCGTCGCGAAACTTGAAGACCGTCTTTTGCGCATGGGCTCCGACGGCACAACCGACAACCAGAGCAATAATCAGAAATAGTTTTTTCGTTTTCATGTCCTTTTGTGATTATATGTTAATATGCCTGCAAAGGTATGCGAAAGGAGTATACTACTGGGTGAAAACATAGTTCCAAGAACGATACGAAATTGTATCCTATTTGGATACACTGGGGAAGCTTCCGGTGTTGATGCTGTCGGACAGATCACGGAAGAAATCGTGGCCGAGGATGTAGGAGATGCGCCAGAGCAGGTGGATGTCGATATTCTCTTTCCGAAATATCTTGTAAACATTGGGGCGTGTGCAGCATAGTTGGGTAGCGAACCAGGTGACGGTGCGTCCCTGTTCGTGAAGCGTGCGTTCAATAAGTTGTCCCGCATGAATCATGTGCCTATTCTGCTTATGTGTGTCCCCCGGATTCCCGTTGGGCGGACAATTCAATCTATTGTTGACAGGAATATATAGAAAAGGCGTGGGAATCTCTCACCTTCGTCCGTTCCATGTTCAAGGCCTTCGCAATGCCAATTATCGGGAACGAACAACGCAGAAAGCCCACGCCGATATGTACAACACCCGTAGCCCCCTTTGTTTATCAAAGTGAGGCACGGATGTATATAAATACACATCAGGAGGACGTCTTTGTTGCTGTTAGTCATTCCGATAGGTCAAAGTTTGCGAAGTTTTGAACATAAATGACAAACGCTTGTAAACGTCTTCTCAATATAAACATCTCTCCCTCGCCACCCGGAGGCTTTCTGCGGAAGAGTCCGTTGCAAATGTATAAAAAAATACGGATGGAAAGGGTAATGTGAATCAGAAACTTTTT
>OOAN01001149.1_pt1 | contig 15525 bp, 13 predicted proteins | sample 1671301 | NCBI WGS metagenome assembly OOAN01 (sample SAMN06348142, study PRJEB24527) | human gut metagenome | biome: human gut; feature: ankylosing spondylitis patient; material: feces | host: Homo sapiens | place: China | collected 2015-10
CGGCGACCACCGAGATCTACACTCTTTCCCTACACGACGCTCTTCCGATCTAGGGGCGAAAATAAAATTTTGCGCCGCGCGGCGCTCCACCTATTTTTTTATCTTTTATCTATTATCTTTTATCTTAAAAAACCGGAGGTTTTTTACCATGCCTATCACCATCATTGCCGAAGCCGGGGTCAACCATAACGGCAGCCTCGAGATGGCCAAGGAGATGGCCCGCGTGGCCAAGGCGTGCGGCGCGGATATTGTAAAATACCAGACCGCCGTGCCGGAGCTGGTTGTGAGTAAGTTTGCCCAAAAGGCAGAGTACCAGAAGCAGACTACCGATGCCGCCGAGAGCCAGTTGGAGATGATCCGCCGGCTGCATTTCTCATTTGATGCCCACCGGGAGCTGAAGGAATACTGCGACTCCATCGGCATCCAGTATCTCTCGGCGCCGTTCGATCTGCCCAGCGTCCGGTTCCTCGGCACGCTGGGGCTGCCGCTGCTCAAGATCCCCTCGGGCGAGATCACGAACCTGCCGTATCTGGAGGCAATGGCCGCGCTGAAAACGCCGGTCCTGCTCTCCACCGGCATGAGCAGCCTTGACGAGATCACCGATGCACTTGGCGTGCTGGATGATGGCGGCTGCCCGGAGGTCACGATCCTGCACTGCAACACGCAATATCCCACCCCGTATGAGGACGCAAACCTGACCGCGATGATCGAGCTGTATGAGCAGTTCGGCCTGCCGGTCGGCCTGTCCGATCACACCCCCGGGTGGGAGTGCGATGTGGCCGCCGCCGTGCTGGGCGCGCAGGTCATTGAAAAGCACTTCACGCTCGATAAATCCCTGCCCGGCCCTGACCAGAAGGCCAGCCTTGACCCCGCCGAGTTCAAGGCAATGGTCGAGGCCGTGCGCCATGTGGAGGCGGCGCTCGGGGACGGCCACAAGCACCTGACCGCCAGCGAGGCCCCCAACAAGGCCATTGCCCGCAAGAGCATCGTGGCCGCACGGCCGATTCAGGCAGGCGAGGTCTTTACCGAGGAAAACCTCACCACCAAGCGCCCCGGTGACGGTATCTCCCCCATGCGCTGGCATGAGATTTTGGGCCAAACCGCAAAACGCGATTTTGCGGAGGATGAAAAAATAGAGGTTTGATGCAGCGCCGTTCGGGCGGGTGAATCCCTTTCCCGCAGATACCATAAGCGGGGCTTGCGGCGGCGAAAAAAATACGGGCAGTCCCCCCCGAGAAAGTGAGATTTCTATGCGCACCATCTGCGTCGTCACCGCCACGCGGGCGGAATACGGTTTGCTGCGGCCGGTCGTACAAAGGGTCGCAGCGTCTGATGCGTTGGCATTGCAGCTTGTTGTGACCGGCGCGCACCTCTGCCCGCGTCTGGGCGAGACTGTGCAGGAGATCGAGCGGGACGGCTTTCCCATTGCGGCAAGGCTCCCCATCTTCACCGAGGACGCCGGGGAGCCTGTTGCAAAAACCATCGCCCGCACACTGACCGTCTTTGACGATTACTTTGCCGCCCACCGGCCCGATGCGGTGCTGCTGCTGGGCGACCGGTTTGAAATTTTCGCCGTGGCGGCTGCGGCCGCCGCGCGGCATATCCCGATCGCCCATATCTCGGGCGGAGATGTTACGCTGGGCGCGGCCGATGAATACTACCGCCACTGCATCTCCAAGATGGCGGCGGTGCATTTTCCGTCCTGCGCCGACAGCGCTGCGCGGCTCGTCCGTATGGGCGAGGCCCCCGGCACGGTGTTCTGCGTAGGCGGGCTGGGGGATGAAAATATCCGCACAATGCCCAAAATGAGCCGCCGGGAATTGTGCGATTCGACAGGATTCCCTCTGATGCAGCCCTTTGCGCTTGTGACCTACCACCCCGAGACCGCCCCCGATGCGGGCAGCCCGGCGGTGCAGGTGCAGGCCTTGTGCGCGGCTATGGCCGCCGTGGACGGTGTGTTCTGGCTTATCACCGGCTCCAACGCCGATGCAGGCGGCGAGGTCTGCACCCGCATGATGCAGGATTTCGCCGCTGCCCACCCGGACCGCGCCGGCTTTGTGCAGAGCCTTGGCCTCAAGCGCTATCTCTCTGCGATGGAGTACGCCGCGCTGGTCGCGGGCAATTCCTCCTCGGGCGTGGTCGAAACGCCGACCTTCCGGGTGCCGACCGTCAACATCGGCAGGCGGCAGGCGGGGCGCACCGTCTGCGCCAATGTGCTTTGCTGCGATGCTGACCGCGCTGCCATCGAGGCTGCACTGCGCAAGGCGCTGTCCAAAGCGTTCGCCCCTGTGGCGGCATCGGCGCGCAGCCCCTACAACGGCGGCAATACAAGCGAAAAGATCTGCACGGTGCTGCAAAATTTTGACTTTGCAAAACCTAAAATGTTTTATGACGGCCCTGTGCCTGAATTTGACCCCCAAAGGAGCGTTTTGGTATGAAACTTCTCATCGTTGGCTTAGGCAGCATGGGCAAACGCCGCGCCCGGCTGGCCAAGGGCATTGATGCCGCCATACAGATCGTCGGCGTTGACACAGCCGAGGGCCGCCGCGCCGAGGCAAAGCAGCTGGCGCTGGCGGACGAGGCCTACCCGTCCATCGCCGAGGCTGTGGCCGATGCGCACCCGGACGCCGCGCTGGTCTGCACGGCGCCGCTGTCCCACGCCGCCGTCATCGGCGAGCTGCTGGACAACGGCCTGCCGGTTTTTACCGAGCTGAACCTTGTCCGAGACGGCTACGCCGAGAATATGGCCAAGGCTGCCGAAAAGCAGCTGCCGCTCTTCCTCTCCTCCACCATGCTCTACCGGCGCGAAACGCAGTATATCAAGCAGCAGGTCGCAGCGTTCGGCAAGCCGGTGCATTATATCTATCACATCGGGCAGTATCTGCCCGACTGGCACCCGTGGGAGAACTATAAGAATTTCTTTGTCGGCAACGCCCGCACCGGCGGCGTGCGCGAGATTTTCGGCATTGATCTGCCCTGGCTGCTTGATGCCTTCGGCGATGTGGAGTCAGTCACGGTGCAGAAGGACACGATCAGCGATCTCGGTCTGCCGTACCCCGACTGCGTGACCCTGCTGCTGCGCCACAAGGGCGGCGCGCAGGGCGTGCTGGCGGCCGATGTGGTCAGCCGCAAGGCCGTGCGCAGCTTTGAGTGCTTCGGTGACGGCATCCACCTTTTCTGGGAAGGCAACCCCAAGGCGCTGTATGAGTTCCGCGATGGGGACAAGCAGCCGGTGGACACCTACGCCAGCTTTGAGCATGACAGCCGCTACAGCGATAACATTGTGGAGAACGCCTATGTAGACGAGCTGACGAACTTCTTCGCCGTGCTGAAGGGCGAGGAGCAGCCCCGCTGGAGCTTTGAGAAAGACCTGAAAGCGATTGAACTGATGGACAAAATTGAAAATTCGTAAGTTTTTTCTGTCAAAACTGCTTTTTGCCTTGCTGAGACTGTAGGGGCGAACATTGTTCGCCCGTCCACTGTGCGGCGGCTGCCGGGTTCCCGGAGCGATGCAGGCATCGCCCCCTGCGCGTAGAGGCGGATTCCATATCCGCCCGGGCACTTTGCCTTTGCCGCACACGCCCTCGGGCGAACGATGTTCGCCCCTACAAGCCTTCCGTAAACTTACCATAAAAGGGGGATACCTATGCGTACCATCACCGCGCTGTTCGTGGGGCTTGGCTCCATCGGGACGCGCCATTTGAAAAACCTTGCCAACCTCTGCGCAGACCGGGGCTGGACCCTGCAGGCCGATGCGCTGCGCAGTGATTTGTCCCGCCCGCTGCGGGACGGCGTGGCCGCGCTGCTGCACGCCCAATACACCGACCCGGCCGCCGCCCCGGCACACTATGATATGGTGTTCATCACGAACCCCACCAGCCTGCACGCCGAGGCGTTGCGGCAGGTCAGGGGCCGCGGCGCGGCGCTGTTTATCGAAAAGCCGATCTTCTCGGCCGAGCAGACCGGCCTTGCGCTGGACGAGCTGCTGCCCGCAGGGCAAAAGGCCTATGTGGCCGCGCCGATGCGGTGGTGTGGTGCCATGCTGGCCCTCAAGGACCGGCTGCCCGCGCTGCACCCCTACTGCGCGCGGGTCATCTGCTCAAGCTACCTGCCCGACTGGCGGCCCGGCGTGGACTACCGCACGGTCTACAGTGCCCGCAAGGCGCTGGGCGGCGGCGTCACCATCGACCTGATCCATGAGTGGGATTATCTGGTCGAGCTTTTCGGCGTGCCGGAAAAGCTGTACAATTTCAAGGGGACCTACTCTGAGCTGGAGATCGACTCCGACGATCTTTCTGTTTACATCGCAAAATATCCCACGCTGCTGGCGGAGGTGCATCTGGACTACTTCGGCCGCGGCTACCGGCGCAGCATCGAGCTTTTCTGCCGGGACGGCAGCTATCTGGCCGACTTCGGCAAGGGCACGCTGACCCTGCCGGACGGCACGGTGCAGCACTATGAGGAGGATGTAAACCGCCGCTATGAGCGGGAGATGGAGTATTTTGTCGACTATGCGCTGACCGGCTGCGGCGAAAGCTGCAACCCGCCCGCACTGGCACTGAAGGTGCTGAAACTGACTTTGGGGGAAAATGTACAATGAATCGTCTGCTCATTACCATTTGCGGCCGTGCCGGCAGCAAGGGCTTCAAGAACAAAAACCTGAAAAATTTCTGCGGTAAACCGCTGGTCTACTACTCGCTCAGCGCCGCAGAGCTTTTCATCCAAAAGCATCCCGAGCTGGAGGTGGACATCGCCCTGAACACCGACAGTGAGGATCTGGCCCGCCTTGTCGCCGCCGAGTACCCCGAGGTCATCTACCTGCCCCGCGGTGCCGAGCTGGGCGGCGACCGCGTACCGAAGGTCGAGGTCTACAAGGACAGCTTTGCCCGCATGGAGGCCCGCACCGGCAGGCAGTATGACGCCATGATCGACCTTGACATCACCAGCCCGCTGCGCACCGAGCAGGACATTGAAAATGCCTTTGCCAAGGCGCAGCAGCGCGAGGACCTGCAGATCATCTTCAGTGTCTGCGAGGCCCGCCGCAACCCGTGGTTCAATATGTTCAAGATCGTTGGCGACCACGCCGAGATGGTCATCGAAAGCCAGTTCACCGGCCGCCAGCAGGCACCCGAGGTCTACGATGTCAATGCGTCGATCTATGTCATCCGCCGTGCGTTCCTCGTGGATAACCCCGACCCGATCCTCTGGCATTCCAAGTTCGGCGTCAGCGTGATGATGGACACCGGCATCATCGACATCGACTCGGAGCATGACTACCTGCTCATGGAGGCGATCGCGCAGCATCTCTACGCACATTATCCGGAATTTAACGCAGTGCGGGAGAATATTCGTGGCTGAGGACATCTTTGACCGGGCGCTGGAGCTGGTTGTGGACGCCGGGCAGACCCTGCTTGAAAACGGCGGCGAGGTGTTCCGCGTCCAGCAGACGATGGAGATCATGGCGGCCAGCCTCGGCGTGCGGGATTTTCACACCTATGTGCTGACCAACGGCATCTTTGTATCCGCCCATCTGCCCGGCCGGGATGCGACCACTCTGGTGCGGCATGTGCCCACCGTCTCGGTCCATCTGGGCCGTGTCGAGGCCGTGAATGAAATCTCGCGCGAGCTGGCTGCCGGCCGGCTCGGCGTGGCCGAGGCCGAGCAGAGGCTGGCGGAGGCCCGCACGGTGCCCCGCATCACGCCGCGGGTCGAGACGCTGGCCTGCATCATCGGCTCGGCGGGGTTCGCCTACCTTTTCGGCGGTACGCTGGCCGATATGCCGGTGGCGGCCATCGGCGGCCTGCTGGAATCGCTGGTCTGCCGGTATTTCGCCCGGCACGGCATCAACCGGATCTTTACCGACATCGTGGCGGCGTTCTGCTGTACCTTCTGGGCCGCCGCCGCGCAGGCGGTTTTTCCCCTTGTCAGCGCCAACGCGGCCATCATCGGCGCGCTTATGGTGCTGACCCCCGGCGTTGCCCTGACGATGGGCGTGCGGGATATTCTGAACGGCGACTATCTGTCCGGCTCGATCCGCCTGCTGGACGCGCTGCTCATCGCGGGTAGCCTTGCGGGCGGCGTTGTGCTTGGCTGGATCCTTGCGGGCGGACTGGGGGTGGCGGCATGATGCCTGTCTGGACGCACTATCTGGCGGCCTTTGTGGTGGCCGGTATCGCCACAATCGGCTTCGGCATCACCTTCCAGATGCCGCGGCGGCATTATCTGGCCTGCGGTCTGACCGGTGCGGTCGGCTGGATGGTTTATATCTTCGGGGTCGAGCTTTTCAGCATGAGCCCCGCTGTGGCCACGCTGGTGGCCACCCTGCCGCTGACCGCCTGCGCACGGTTCTTCTCGGTCCGGCACAAGGCCCCGGTCACGATCTTTCTGCTGCCGGGCATCTTCCCGCTGGTGCCGGGGGCGGGCATCTATTACACCGCCTACTATTTCCTGCAGGGCGAGGAGGTCCTTTTCGCCAGCAAGGGCGCCGAAACCTTCAAGGTCGCGCTGGCGCTGGCGCTCGGCATTGCGCTGGTCTGCAGCCTGCCCCTGCCGGGAAACCACGAGCCCAAAAAGTAGTCCCATGCCCCGTTCTGCAAAGGACGGGGTATTTTTTTTGCGTGAAAATATTGTTTTTTGCAGGACAAACGAGTATAATTTAACCTGTATAACTTTGTGTAAAATGTGAGGAATGAGTGGTATGCTTTCCGACCCCCAGCTGCATTATCTCGATAACGCCGCCACCACCCGGGCGGACCCGGCCGTGGCACAGGCCATCGGCACGGCCCTGACGGAGCTTTGGGCGAACCCCAGCAGCCTGTACGACCCGGCCGTGGCCGCGCAGGATGCTGTCCAGACGGCACGCGCCCGCGTTGCCAAAACGCTGCACTGCCGCAGCGATGAGATCTACTTTACCGCCTGCGGCAGCGAGAGCAACAATATGGCCGTCTACGGCGCGGCCCGCCCGCGCAGGGCGTGGGGCATCAAAATTGTTGTCACCGGCTTTGAGCATCCCAGCGTGCAGCGGCCCATCCGCGCCTTAAAGGACGAAGGTTTCACGGTTGTGGAGATCCTGCCCGGCCCGGACGGCCGCATTGATACACAAAAATTCCTGCAGGAGATCGACAAAAATACCGTGCTGGCCGCCTGCATGGCCGTCAACAACGAGACCGGCGCGGTGCAGGACATTGCGGCTTTGGGCAAGGGCATCAAGGCGCGCAACAGCCGCACCCACTTCCATGTGGACGCTGTGCAGGCGTGGCTGCGTATGCCGATCGACCTGCAAAAATGGCGCGAGGTGGACAGCCTCTCCGTGTCGGGCCACAAGGTCCACGCGCCCAAGGGTGTGGGCGCACTCTTTATCCGGGACAGCCAGCGCCAGACCCTCAAGCCGCCCTACATCGGCGGCCATCAGGAGCGCGGCCTGCGCCCCGGCACCGAGAACACGCCCTACATCGTGGGGCTTGGCATGGCCGCCGCGCTGGGGCAGCAAAAGCTGCGCACCCGCATGACCCGCATTGCGGAGCTGAATGGTCGGCTCCGCGCCGGGCTGGCCGCGCTGGACGGCATCACCCTCAACTCACCCGCCGATGCAGTGGGGGAGATCGTCAACTTCTCAACCAACTGCATCAACAGCCAGACCTTTATCAACTATCTGAACACCCGCGCGGTCTATGTTTCGGGCGGCTCTGCCTGCGACAAGGGCGAGCCGAGCCACACGCTGCTGGCCATGGGCTGCAGTGATCTGACCGTCCGCACCGCCCTGCGCGTCAGCCTTTGCGCGGATAACACCGCCGAGGATGTGGACGCGCTGCTGGCGGGGGTAAGAGATGGCTTGAAGGAACTGCAGCATATTTGAAATAGAAAAGCCTTCCCCCGAGGGGGGAAGGTGGCTGTGGCCCCGACCACAGCCGGATGAGGGGCGGCCTTGCTGGTGTGACCTGTGAACGGGTTGCCGCAGTAAACTTTTCCCTCATCAGCCGCCTGCGGGCGGCAGCTTCCCCCTGTGGGGGAAGCCAAGGATTTATATGGAAAGGAATATTCCTATGAAAGAAATCATCCTCGCCTATCAGGGCGAAATGACATTGAAGGGGCTGAACCGCGCCAAGTTTGAGGCGCGGCTTGCCAAGATTATCCGCTGGCGGCTTGAGCCTCTGGGCAAGTTCAAGGTCTATCAGGCGCAAAGCACCGTTTTCATCGAGCCGAAGGAGGAGGGCCTCGACATGGACGAGGCGTTCCGCCGCGTTTCCCATGTGTTCGGCATCGTCAAGCTCAGCCGTGCGGTCGAGTGCCCCAAGGATTTTGACGCCATCTGCGAGACTGCCGAGGCCTACCTTGGCGAGGCGCTGCGCGGCGTGCGCACCTTTAAGGTCGAGGCCAAGCGCGCCGACAAGGCCTACCCGATGAAAAGCCCCGAAATCTGCCGCGAGCTGGGCGCCTACCTGCTGGATAAGCACCATCACCTGCGGGTCGATGTCCACACCCCCCAGCTGGAGATCATGGTCGAGATCCGCGACCATGCCGCCTATGTCCACGGCCCCAAGGTCGAGGCTGCAGGCGGTCTGCCCGTCGGCACCAGCGGCCGCGCGCTGAATTTGCTGTCCGGCGGCATCGACAGCCCCGTGGCGGCGTGGTGCATGGCGCGGCGCGGTCTGGCGCTGCACCACATCCACTTTGCCAGCCCGCCCTACACCAGCCTGCGTGCCAAGCTGAAGGTGCGCGATCTGGCGCGGGAAATCGTGGAGTACACCGGCAACTGCACACTGTTCGTTGTTCCGTATACCAAGCCGCAGGAGTATATCCGCGACCATGCGCCGGATGTGCTGTTCACGGTTTTGATGCGCCGCAGCATGCTGCGCATCGCAAATCAGGTGGCCAAAAAGCTCGAGCTGCAGGCGCTCATCACCGGCGAGAGTCTGGCGCAGGTGGCCAGCCAGACGATGGCGGCGCTGGCCTGCACCGATCAGGCGCAGGATCTGCCGGTGCTGCGCCCCTGCATCGGCATGGACAAGATCGAGATCATCAATATCTCCCGCAAAATCGGCACCTTTGAGACCTCAATCGAGCCGTATGAGGATTGCTGCACCATCTTTACCCCGCCGCACCCCAAGACGAACCCAACGCTGGACGAGATCCTTGCCGCCGAGGCCGCCATGCCCGGGCTGGCTGCGCTGGAAGCTGAGGCCGCCGAGAATGTTGAGAAGATCTACATCCGCATGGGAGATGACGAACTGCTGTGACAGCTGAAATTATCTGCGTAGGGACGGAGATTTTGCTGGGAGACATCCTGAACACCAACGCGCAGTTCTTAAGCCGCGAGCTGGCCGAGCTGGGCATCAGCGTGCTGCACCAGCATGTCATCGGCGACAATCCCGCCCGGCTGAAAGAGCTGGTTTTGCAGGCAAAAAGCCGCAGTGATCTGCTCGTCTTTTCGGGCGGTCTCGGCCCTACCGAGGACGATCTGACCAAGGAGACAGTCGCCGAGGCCTTCGGCGATACGCTGGCCTTTGATGAGGGCGAGTGGCAAAAGATACTGGATTTTTTCGCCCGCACCAATCGCCGCCCGACCGACAACAACCGCAAGCAGGCCATGTGCCCGACCAAAGGCCACAAGCTTATCAACGACCACGGCACCGCGCCCGGTGCATGGTTTGAGGATGAGCAGGGCCGCTGCGCCGCACTGATGCCCGGCGTCCCGCGTGAGATGAAGGCAATGTGGGCCGAGCAGGTGCGTCCGATTTTGCTGCGCCGCCAGAACTGCACGATCCACAGCCGCACGCTGCGGGTGCTGGGCGGCGAGAGCGCCATCGCCAGCAAGGTCGCGCCGCTCTTTGCAGCCGAAAACCCTACGGCAGCCATCTACTGCAAGACCGGCGAGTGCGAGATCCGCGTGACCGCCCGCGAGGCCACCGAGCAGGCCGCCGAGGCCGCCTGCAGCGCCCGCATTGCGGAGTTTAAAGCGATTCTGGGTGCAGCGGCCTACGATGTCGATGTGCCCGCGCTGGAATACACCGTGGTGCGTGCCCTGCGCGAGCATGGGCTGCACGCCGCCACGGCGGAAAGCTGCACCGGCGGCATGATCGCCGAGCGGCTGACGAATGTCCCCGGCGCAAGCGAGGTGTTCGGCTTCGGCTATGTCACCTACGCCGAGGCCGCCAAGCAAAAGCTGCTGGGCGTGGACGCCGCTGTCATTGCACAGTACAATGTCGTGTCCGGCCCGGTCGCAGCCGCCATGGCTTTTGGCGCTGCGCGGGAATCCGGTGCGGAGCTGGCCGTGGGCATTACGGGTCTGGCCGGCCCCGGCGGGGCGCTGCCCGGCAAGCCGGTGGGCACGGTCTATCTGGCCGGTGCCGACACCCGCACGAACCGCGGGTACCTGATGCGCCTTACTTTGGGCGGCTATCAGGACCGCCAGATCATCCGCACCCGCGCCGCGCTCTATGCACTCGACCTTCTGCGCCGCATGGCGCTGGGGCTGGAGGTGCCGGAGAGCGTACAATTTACCCCGGAGACGGCGGACAACGAACTGGATATCTAAAACCCCAAGCCTTCCCCTTGAGGGGAAGGTGCCGCCGCAGCGGCGGATGAGGTGCGGGTTTCTGTCGCCGCCCGTTTGCGGGATATAACGGCAAGGCTGCCCCTCATCCGTCTGCGGTCGGGGCCGCAGACACCTTCCCCCCAAGGGGGAAGGCAATTCAACATAAGAAAGGTTCCACCATGGTCAACACTCAACTGAAAATCCTGCGTGTTTTCGGGCCTACGGGCGCGGAGGTATCCTCTGTACTGCGGGGCATCCGGGATGACGGCTGCCCCGGCCTGCGTCTGCTGGAGCGGGACGGCGAATTTGCCATCTGTGTGCAGGTCAGCGCCCCCAACCGCGCCATGGCGGAGCAATACTGTGAAAAATGGGCCGCGCGGCTGCGCGCCAAGTTCGGCGATGATGTCTTTGCCGAGGGCGAGACGAGCCTTGCGCAGGCCACGCTGGACGCCCTGCTGGAAAAGCGCAAGCTGCTGGTGGCTGTGGACGAAACGACCGGCCGCCTGCTGGGCGCGCTGCTGCAGCCCCTGCCCCACAGCGAGGCTGTCTTTGACTTCGGCACTGAGAGCTATGCCGATGCCCAGAAGGCCCGCCGCATCGCCGTGCCGGAGCAGCTGCTCAAGCGCTTCCCCGGTGATGTCGTGCAGGCCACGGCAGGCCGTGCGCTGGCCGCCATGCAGGTGACCGGTGCGGACTACGCCGCCGCCTACATGCCCGCCAGCGTCGGCCAATGCCCCTTTGTGCTGGTCTGCGACCGCCGCGGGGCGGTGGCCTGCGCCCTGCCGCCCGATATGAACGACACCTTCATCGGCAACCAGATTCTGGATCTGCTGCGCCGCCGTTTGTTCGGCCTGCAGCTGACCGACTCCTGCATCACCTTCCGCCCGGGGCATGACCGCCCGCTGCTTGTTGTGTCGGAGGCCGCCAAGAGCCGCGGAAACACGGTGCGGTTCTCACTGCGCCGCCGCACACCGCCCACCAGAGATGCAGACCACACGGCCGACTTTGAGCCGATGCTGGACTTTGACGCCCCTGCGCCGGTGGCACCGCCCCCGGCCCCTGTGCCTGCGGCGGGTGAGGCGGGGCAGCACCGCACACTGCGCCGCCATGACGCCGCGCCGACCCTGCCGCCCGAGACATCGGAGCCGACCGGAGTTATCCGGTTTGAGACGGAGGACCCGGCGCCGCAGGACGCCGCCCCCGCCGATATACAGACGATGGGGGCCGAGGGTGCCCGCCGCGCCCGCATCCGCCGCGCAAGACCCGTCACGGCCGAGCCGCCTGCAGCAGCACCGGACGAGCAGGAACCCCCTGCCCGCAGCGTGCTGGACGGTGACATCCCGGACTTCTCTGCCGAGATCGACCCCGCCGCCCTTGCGGCTGCGCAGGCGGCCGATGATGCCGCCGAGGCTGCCGGCAAAAGCGCCGATGTCGAGGAGTTTACCCGCGCCGCCACCCAGCTGTTTGACACCAGCGCCATGGAGGAGGCCGCGCAGGAGCGCACCCGGAAAAAGCAGAAAAAGAACGCCGCACCGCCCGACGAGCTGCCTCCGCGCCAGCCGGTGCCCGGCAGCATCCGCAACCGCAGCCTTGAAATGATCGAAAAGAGCGAGCGCCGCCGCCGGCGCACGGTCGCACTGGTGCTGGCCGCGCTGGCGCTGCTTCTGCTGCTGGTCGGCGGCGGGGTGTGGATCTTCCTGCGCAGCGACCTTGGGGCGCGTCCCGCCGCCAAGAGCTACGGCACCGCCCTCTACGACAGCACCGCGCAGAGCTATCTGGGCAAGGCGCTTGTGCGCCGCCCCGGTGTGGTGGGATACCTCGGCTGGCCCGGTATGGACGGCACACTGGTCTACGCCGCCGACACCCCCGCGCCGGAAACGCCGGAATCGGGCGAGGCCCCGCAGCCGCTGGTGCGGTTTGCGACCCCGAGCGCGCTGGACGCCGCCGCCCCCGGCAACACCGTGCTGGAATGTACCGGCGATACCTACAAGACCCTCGCCGAGGAGGAGACGCTCCGCAGCAACGGCGGGTTCACCCTTTACACCGCAGAAAAGACCTACCGCGTCAAGACGATCGCGGTCTACTATTACGACCCCGAGGAGCAGGGCGAGGGCGCGTTCAACCTTTACGGCAGCACCGACCTGTCCGACTACTACGACTACCTGACCTTTGTGGCGGGCATCCGTGCCCGCAGCCTGTATGATACCGGCGTGGAGGCGGGGGAGGGCTCCCGTTTCCTGACGGTAACGAGCCACAGCGATGAGGGCGGTGCGCTGCTCTGCATCACGGGCCGTCTGATCGAGGAGGGCGAGGCGGAGATCCTGAACACCTCGGCCATCGCGGCAGCGGAGGAACCGCTGCTGACGGCGGCGCAGTACCAGAGCAAGGGCCAGCCGATGCCGACCGTGCAGGCGCTCGTTCAGGCCAGCGTGGAGCATTACGCGCAGCAGAGCGCCGCCATTCAGGCTGCCAAAAAGAGCGGCAGTACGACCGGTGATCTTGCCGCCGATGCGGCGAATCTGGCCCAGCAGGCCAGCGACCTGCAGGCCCTCACAAACAGTCTGCTGGCCAGCACCGACAAGCTGCTGGCGGGCCTGACCGATGTGGCAGGCTCCACCACCGCAGCCGAGGCTGACCTGAACAAGGGTGCCGAGGGCAGCCTGCCCGAGCAGACGGTGACGGTGGAGCAGCTCAAGGCAACGCCCACCCCCGCACCGGAGCAGACCGCGCCCCCCGCGCCCCCCGCGCCCGAATCCGCGCCGGAGGGTGACAGCACCCCCGCACCGACCGAGGCCCCGCAGCCTGACAACGGCGGTGCCGCCGGTGAGACCATCAATGTGACGATGAACGGTACGGCCCAGACGATGGATCTGGTGCGCTGCCTTGCCATGGTCGCACAGAATGAGCTTGGCTCCAACGCCCCCGCCGAGGCCTACAAGGCACAGTGTGTGGCAACCCACTGCTGGATACTCAGCCAGTCTGGCTACCCATCCGTGCTGGGCGCAGAGCCGGGCGCTGCGGCGCTGGCCGCTGCGCAGGAGGTCGCCCATGTGCTGGTGACCTACAACGGGCAGGTCTGCTTCACCCCGTACTTTGCATCGGCCAGCACGGGCACGGCCTCCGCAGCCGAGGTCTGGGGCAATGAGCGCGCATGGCTGCAGGCGGTGGACAGCCCCTACGACCAGCAGGTGGCCACCAACTGGAACACGAACGGCAACAGCAGCGGCACCGCCCGCTTTGCCCGCCAGACACTGCAGGACCGCATCCGCGATGTGATGGACATTGACCTGTCCGGCGTGGACCCCAACAGCTGGTTCACGATCCAGTCCGCCAACCAGTACGGCTGGGTCGCCAAGATCCAGGTCGGCCCGGACGCGGGCGTCGGCACCGTCAGCGGCCGCTGGTTCCGCGAGAATCTGCTGGCCCGCCAGAGCGTTGATGGGCGCAGCCTGCGCAGCCAGTGCTTTACCGTCAGCTACAATGCGGAGCTGGACTGCTTTATCTTTGATGTCTACGGCTACGGCCACGGCTGCGGCATGTCCCAGTGGGGTGCCATCGGCTACGCCCGCAACGGCTGGGGCTATCAGGACATTTTGACGCATTATTTCGTGGGTACGACAATTACGACCTATTGATAGTACAGAAAAAGAGCGTGTGCAAGAAAAAGCACACGCTCTTTTTTTGGGCAGATTTGTAGGGGCCGGGCATGCCCGGCCCGCGGCGGAAAGGCAAGCGGTCGTTTGCGGGAAAGCAGAGGGCCGGACATGTCCGGCCCCTACCGGGTGGTGCAGGGCCGGATGCGAGCATCGACCCCTACGGTTATACGGGCAAGGCGTTCCCGTTCAAAACGGCTTTTTTAAGTGCATCCCCATTATAAGTCAACTCCAGATGAAAAAACGGCGCGTCCTCCGCCAGCAGCCGGAAAAAGATCTTGTCCCCCTGCCAGATCGGCAGGTTCTGCACGGCGGCCTTGTCCACCCATTCCAGACAGCCCTCGTCACAGTCGCTCATCTCGCCGCAAAAATCCGTGCAGGTGTACAGGTGCATCCGCTCGGCCGGCCACGGGGCGCAGTAAAAATCCACAATGCCGCGGTACTGCGGCGTGCGCATCATCAGGCCGGTCTCCTCCCGCACCTCGCGCAGGGCACAGGCCAGCGCGTCCTCGCCCGGCTCAAACTTGCCGCCGACCCCGACCCACTTGTCGTGGTTGACATCGTTTTTCTTTTTGATGCGGTGCAGCATCAGATAGGCACCGTCCTTTTCAAGATAACACAGGGTCGTCTGCAGAAATTCCATGGCTGGCTCCTTACTTACTACATATTTATACCGCCCGCCGCAGATACTACCATAAAAAACTAGGGAGGAATTGGTATGAAGGCCACTGGCATCGTGCGCAGGATCGACGAGCTGGGGCGCGTGGTCATCCCGAAGGAGATCCGCCGCGTGCAGCATATCCGCTCGGGCGATTCGCTTGAAATTTTTATGGAGGAAAACGGCGAGGTCGTCTTCAAAAAATACTCTCCGCTGGCGGAACTGGGCGAGCCGGCCGCCGTCTACGCTGATGTGCTGGCGCGGCGGCTCGGCTGTGGTGTGCTGGTCTGCGACCGGGAGCATATCGTGGCGGCAGCCGGTGCGGGCAAGAATGAGCTGCTCCACCGTGAGCTGCCGCCCGAGCTGGACCGTCTTTTGAAAAAGCGGCGGCTCTACACCGCCCCCACAACCCCCGACCGGAGGATCAGGCTGGGCGGGCGGTGGCTGCTGTGCGCCGCGCCGATTCTGGTACACGGCGATATTGAGGGCGGTGTGCTGCTGCCCGGCAGCGCCCGGGACCCGCTGCCCGAGGCCGAGGTCATCCGCGCGGCGGCCACGGCTGCGGAATTTCTGGCGCGGTGGATGGAGGAGTGAGGGGCAGAGCGCTGTAGGGGCCGGGCATGCCCGGCCCGGGGGTTGGTGCGGTTGCCCGTGAACGGGTTGCCCCCGTAATGCTGCGG
>OOAN01001156.1_pt1 | contig 15469 bp, 33 predicted proteins | sample 1671301 | NCBI WGS metagenome assembly OOAN01 (sample SAMN06348142, study PRJEB24527) | human gut metagenome | biome: human gut; feature: ankylosing spondylitis patient; material: feces | host: Homo sapiens | place: China | collected 2015-10
GTGCGCTTAATATCGGTAGAAAAGTATTCGGTGATTCTTTCATGATAGCCGATAGCGGGCGTTGGTATCGCCCTGAACGAATTAACGTTTTAAAATGTGTATAAAAATTAACATTAATGCCATACCGAGTTTAGTTTATGGACAAAAGTGAACAAATTATGAAAACACTAGTTTTTGATGTAATGCTTGACGGGCGGTTTGTACATACGTTCAGATACCAATATTGCCCGTTGTTCCCGATAGACGAAGAGGAACTGGAGAAGTTTGTCACTGACAGGCTTCCTACGTTAAAAGGAAAAGATTTTAAAATAGTATTTTGATATGAAACAGACAGTAGAAGAAACAGCATACGATTATGCTACTAATAAAACGAAGTTCAGAAAAGACGTTCTGAAAGAAGTTGACGCGGAGACCTACGTTTCACGTCATGCTGATAGTATGGAAGATTTTCAATGTGGTGCCGAATGGCAGTCAAAACAATCACCGTGGATAAGTGTTAATGAACGGCTGCCAGAAGAGAGTGGATATTACTTTGTTACTGATGGTGCTGTTGTTGAGAAAGTTTATTTCTTTAAAAAATGGAATAAGTTTGCAGAAATCGAAGAATATCCTCACCTGTTCTACGATGAAGGCGTAATAAAAGCATGGTTTCCAATCCCCTCTTTCGATGAAATACTCGAATCCAACAGGGATGTACTTGAACGGATTAAAGAAAAAGGAGATTAATATGGAAGTAAAGAACGGAATAATAATAGACGGGATGCTGCATGAATTGTGCGTTGGAATATGTGATGAGTGCTCATTACAAAATGAGTGCGATGATAGTTCAGAAATCATTTGCGATATAGCTTATGAAAACCCAAACATGGACCAGTGCTTTGTCTGTCGTGGTAAAGTAACTGATATTAAGATAGATAAGGAGGAATAACTATGGGATTTACAACACCGTGCTTCATACGCAAAAACACACAGGAACTTCGGAGAGGGCTGGAAGAGTTGGGTTATTCCAAAGACTATCCTGAATGGACAGTTGATTGTAGTATAATATGGGCTTATCAATATCCAATAAAAGGATTTGATACTCCTAATTATGTGATTGCGGATTCTTTTGACATCCCTTTTGACAAACATAGTGCTTTATGTGGGAAATTTATTGATTGCGGAACAAATGAAGAACTATTCCTGGCTATCGCTGCATTAAGGGATGATAGTAACTACATGCAGTGGTTTATAACAGATTCCATTCTTAGCGTTTCTTATAGCGATTCTATTGGTAACGATCATTATTTCACAGAACTCAAAGGCATTATGTTCTTTTGGGATGAAAATTGGGATAATGCAACCATTATTTCAGGACGTTATCACAAGGCCACCGTAAACGAACTGATTGAACATTTTAAAACAAAGGAGGAACAATGAAAGCAAGAGTAAAATCAACAGGAGTTTTGGTAGATGTAACTCCCCAATTAAACATCAACTCTCAACATAGCAAAGATTATTTATATGTATGTGATAACATGGTTTACAGAGAATGCGAACTTGATTTTTCAGCTATTGACTGGGAACAGAGGCGATATGAACTAGCGAAAGCTGCCATGCAAGGATTTTGCAGCAATTCACATGAACAGGTAATGAATGCTAGTTTAAATATGACAGTAGAATGGAGCCTTGGTTTCGCTGATGCGCTAATAAAGAAATTGAAAGGAGAATAAAATTATGACCGAAGAACTTGTAACATTAGAAACAGCAAAGATGCTGAAAGAGAAAGGATTTAATGAGTATTGCAAAGATATTATTAAAGAAGACGATAATCGGATAATGCAATCTGTGTTCCGAACAAATAAGAATTTGCCAAAATTGTGTTATAGTCGTCCCACTCAATCCGTTGCACAAAAGTGGCTACGTGAAATAAGAGGTGTGTATGTATATGTAGAACCTGTTATTGGAAAAAGATGGACGCTTTCTTTTTGTGATTTCAATGTTCCAACAGAAGAAAGCGACTGGATGGAGAACGAAATAAACAAAGGGAAGGGCTATAAAGTATATGTCACCTACGAAGAAGCACTGGAAGCAGGATTACAGGAAGCATTAAAACTTATATGATTATGGAAAATATTAATTTGAACGAACTACGAAATATAGCTTACAAAACAGCTTGTGAACATGGTTTCCACGATAAAGAATTGAGTGACGAACACTACCTTTGCCTTATCGTTGGAGATCTTATGAAAGCTGTGGAAGCGGAAAGAAAGGGAAGATTAGGAAAGAAATGTAAATCACGTTTTGAAATGGACTATAATCGCTATCCTGCATTAGTGGAAGAAGAAAAGCGATTTAAGTGTTCCTTTGAAAAAAATGTAAAAGACACACTTCCAGACGAACTAAGCGAAGCAGTTATACGCTTGCTTGACCTTGCAGGACTTCGAGGAATAAGCCTTGAATCTGTTAGTGAGGATATTAACTCTGAATATATAGATGATATTGCCTGCATGTACAGCCAATTGAGTTTCACGGAAGCGATATATTCCATATTTATCAAACCAATTGTAGATTACAAATATCTTTCTACGATTATAAATGACATGATATTTTCAATCTTTGCACTAGCCAAACATCTTGGCATAGATTTGCTATGGCATATTGAGCAGAAACAAAGATATAACGAATTAAGACCTAAGTTGAACGGAAAATTTATATGATTATGAAAACAATTATATTAACAATTATATGTATTATTGCCATATTATGGGTTGGAGATCTCACAATTACATTTAAGCCGTTTTCCATATCCCTTCCTGGTTGGCATAAGGCTTTAGGTATCATACTGTTTGTATTTGCAATGGCGGTGTATAACATTGGAGAATACGCTAAGGGGTACAAGCATGGTTTTGATGATGGGGCAAAGGAATGTATTGAAGCGATTAAGGGAAATGGAAAGAATAGAGCAGATAGCAACAATTGATTTTTGTTATTTCCGATTAAAAATTCTCTGCAAACAGCTTTCTAATACCAAGTCAAACATCGAAAGACTAGTCGATAAGGCTTGCGGTTATAATGAAACCGAAGAGATAAGAAAGGAGTGTATAATGCTTGTAGAGCATATCATTGAAAGCAAGAAGCAAATCGGAGAAGATTTCACAAGAGATGAACGTGTTTTGAATAAATTGAAAAGAAATGAACAGTAGCGACATTGATTTCCCGTTACTCCGTATATTTAATGGAGTAACGGGGCGATATGAACTTCTTATTGACGATGTATCCATAGATGCTTATGGGCGTGTAAGAGATAGCAGTGGTTGTGTTGTAGAATGGTTTACAGGCGTGTTTGACATGAACGGAATACCCTTGTTTGAAAACGACATAATCATGCCTGTAAAGGACGGGATAAGCCAATATAGACGTATCTGGAGAACGGTAGGTGGATTTGTATTAAGCAGAAGAAATGATGTGAAAGGTCTTTCAAGATTGGATATGCTTGGTGCGGACTATCTGGTAAACGAACGTGTGCAGCAATACATATCTGATGGTTGCGTAAAGGTAGGTTCTGCAACAATTGATCTTGACCTGTTAAAAGGGAGAACGAAAGAAGAGATTATTAGGAATTTGTCTAGGAGAGTAAGATGAAAGATAAAATGCTAGAGGAAAGTTTGAACAATTTCTACAGGACGTTTCTTATTTGGGTGATAAGATGTTATCCTATATTGTTCTGTCTTGCGATACTTGTCCATCAGTGTGAGGTTATACACTCTGTTGGAACAGGTGATATCATTGAATATTATGATGGTGACACATTGGAGTATATTCAGTATGCCACTCCGTTTTCGGACAAGTACCTTACCATATTCTTTAACGCCAAACTGTTTAATGCAATATTGTTTTATGTGTTGTCAAAGGTATTTTTATTTTGTATATACCATAGAGTATTTGTCATTGAGATGTTGATATACGCAATACTGGATATTGTATTTAGTAATGTGGTGTTTGAGGATGTGAGATGCACTATGTTTTATTCGTATATATCAATAGGATTTGTAACTGTATGTTTCTTTATTGCATTGTATCTACATCAACGATTCGGAGATAGTAATATAAATAATCATCAATCTATAACTGATGGTTTCAGAAACTGTTGTAGATTATAATTTCTGTTTTCCTGTTGGCTGTAATCCTCCCGTATTCTTCATGTTTATTTTGACCTTTATGGGAGATGCCTTTTTATTTGATGTTACCTTAGGGGATTTAACATTAACCCTAATCACTTTCTTTACCATATATTACTCATTTTAATTGTTTTGCAAAAATAATGATTTTTTTTGGTAGTATGAAAACTTTATGTACCTTTGCGGTGCGATAGTTTTTGGACTTTTTTGTTTTATAATGATAGCTGCTACCTAAAATATAAGCAGAGGTTTCTTCATACATTTTTCATAAGTCTAATGTATAACTGTCGCAAGTTGAAGAGATCTCTGCTTTTTTTATTTATGCGACAGATAAATGAAGAAAACTTAAATGACACAGGTGTTGTTTTAAGTACGGTAAATCCCTCCGAAATGGGTAAGATGTTTTCTTATAATGGAATAAATGTTAGGATGCGTAAGATGAATGGATATATCCTTGTATGTCTTACAGATTTTGCTAGGTTATTTCCTGATAAAAATCTATCCACTATTATAAATTCCAAGGAAATGACTGATTATGTAAATCGTTTGAGCGAAATAAAAAATTTTATTTCGACTGATTTACTGCAAATTATAAAGGGAGGGAATGTATCACAGCAAGGAACATGGGCACATCAAAAAATAGCTCTTAGGGTTGCTCAAAAATTATCCACTGATTTTGCTATTTGGGTAGATGACAAGATCGAAGAGTTTCTTACCACGGGAAATACTTCTATATCATCAAGACTTCCAAACTTCAACAATCCTGCCGAAGCTGCTAGGGCTTGGGCTGATGAGTATGAAAGGAATCAAGCATTAACCTTAGAAAACAAGGAAGCAAAGCTACAACTAGAACTAAAGACGGAACAACTAGATGAATCCAAGGAATGGTATAGTATCAAAAGATGGTCAAAGGAAAACGGTGTAAACTGGAGAAAGGTTAGCTGGAGAAAGATGAAAGTAATATCTTACGAGCTAGGTTACGAAGTGAAAAAGATTTTTGATGCTAACTATGGACAGGTTAATATATACAATGTGAATGTATTTAAGGCATACTTTAACAAATGTGAATAAATAATATGTATTTTAAAATGTTTGATAGTATGTCATTTTATTGATTATATTTGCATCATGTTTGAGTGTAGAAGCAAGCATATCTATAATGAAAGTTTAGGGGGAAAGCGTTCCCCCGATTTTATTAACCATTAAAACAAAAGACCATGATTCTACTAGAAATTTTTCAAAACTGCTTTATTGTAGGGTATGATGGAAAGAAAATACCCTTTGTAAAAGATAATTTCCTGTTTAGTGATACCGGGGAAAGATATATCTTGACCAACAAGGAAAACAGTGAACAGGTTAGCCTTCCTAAACAATCGACAATAATAATTAAACATAATATTTGCCATGAAGGTATTGATTAGAAAGGATTCAAACGACATAAGAAACGGACTTGAACGGTTAGGGTACACCGCTTCCGAAAAAGCGTTGGAGGGATTTGGTGATGGTATCTTTGTAGACAAGTCAGATAATACTTTTCACGTAAAATCAGAGTGGGAAGTTATCCGTATGTTTCTTGAAACGGTAGATTGCGGAGATGACGAGAATATGTTTTTTGATTTTGTAGAAAACGACATAACGTCAATAATGCCAATGATGCTAGGTAAGTATAAATCTTTAATAAAAATTGGTGACTTTCCCATCATTAATACATCTAGCATCAAAGATGTGTTATACCGTGAAGATAGAGAACATAACACCATAGAAGTTATTGTTATTTCAGTGTATGGGTTAAAGTTGAAAAGCGTAAAGGATATTGACTTTTCAGACCCTAATTCGGATACAATAATAGAGTATATGAAATCGTTGTATAAACAACTAAAAAAATATGTAAAATATGAAATGTAATTTTACCCCCATGGACAAATTCTACCAGATACTGGATTACTACGGTTTGTCTTACACGGAGATTAAGAAAAATCACATCCGTGTGTTTTATGAAAACAAGAAAATGTTTGATTATTATCCGCTTCGCATGAAGCTGTTTGATTACCATGAATGGCATCAGCTTACTTATCCGTTCGTGAAGGGCAAGGAAGATGAATGGGAAGTAGAACTTACCATGTTCATTAGCGGAGTGTTGGGAGATGATATGTTTAAAAAGTTTAAAAACGATTGATTATGGATAAGAAAGAAAAGGAATTTATTCCAAAAGCTATAAATTTGTGTGGCAAACGGAGGATGCTGTCATCCATAAAAGGATGGGAAATTGTTCATTATAACAATTACTCTAAAGGTATAGCCAATGTCCAGCCTGTGGACAAGTTGAGAATAACACTTTCAGGGCGTGAAATCATTGAGTACGTCCTGAGGGATGGAGATAAAACGATTGAAAAACTAGACAGTTATTTCGGATTGCTATGATGATAAAAGTAGACATACCAGAACCGTTCATAGACGGTGACAATACGATGGTAAACATCACGTCTGATTCATTCTGCTATTCCAGCATTGATTCACGTTATGAAGGATTTCAGAGTTCCTACAAGGACGGTAATATGAATCAGAAGATACAGGGAAAACTAGAGATAATTGCGGACCAGTTTAAAGAACTTATAAAAATAATAGAAGATAATTGAAGATGGAAAGACATTTGTTAATACAGGAGTGTGAGAGAGAGGAAAAGATGAAGGAGTTGCGCAAGCAGCAGAACGATCTTATCAAGAAAGGCCGTATGGTTGAATGCTCTCGTGTAACAGCTAAGATAAAGGAGTTTCAGGAAGCATATATCAAGGCTTATCCTGACGGTAAATATGTAAGGGGCATGGATATTATCAAGAAGATGTCTGATGATGAGAAAATGGATTGGATGATGTATGTCAACGCCATTGCTTTCTGTGCTGATATTATCCACTCATCTTCTATTGAGTTGAATGAAATGCTAAAGAGGGTTCTCCCCGGTTCCAGCCTTCAAATGTTTGAAACGCTTGAAAAGGTAGGTACTATGGCAAAGAATCAAATCCTATGGATGGATAACAATGTTGACGAGAAATACCAGGATGATTTTGCAAGATATGCCGATGAAATATCCGTGATGCTTTTATCATTTGTTAAAAATAAATTTTTGCCGAGAAGATGACACGAGAAGAGATACATAAGAATGTGCTGGAAATAAGAAATTATTATTTCAGTATTCAGAACAAGATTGACAATGGATACAATGTTTCAGAATTGGATATAGATTCTAAAACTCACAACAAGATGATTGACGATACCATAAAATCAGCCCTTGAAGATCATAAAATTATTCTTGCTTTGGAAAAATATAAACTATGAAAAAGAAAGATATAGACGAAGGATATATTGTAGGTGACTTTTATATAGTTAAAAGCCCTATCAAAGAGGGATGGCTTCACATAGTGAATATAAAAACATCTTGGCAGATAAAGGTGATGATGGGAGCGAATACGGCAAAGTTCCTAAGCCTTCCCCAACAGGAAATATTTGACAGGATTAACGGAATATACATTCAATCCATGATGTCTTTATACGATTCAGAGTATGCCTTGAAAATAGCTAAAGATGCTGTGTCTTATATGTCTAAAAAGGCAAAAAAGGTGGGGAATACTGAAAATGAAGATATTGAAAAGGTGAAGAAAGATGAGTTCATGATGAAAATAGCCACATCTTCCGATGAAGAAATCATGGATATGATCGTAAATGGAGAGATAAAGTACGAATATTTCAAACAAGAACAGGAGGATTAAATGAAAGCATTATTTAAAATGGACTTCGATTGCGGAAGAATGGGCAATCTTGAAGGAGTATTTATTGCAGACACAGAAGATGTCGAATACTTAGTGAATAACAAAATCAGTGTTTACTTCGGTGAAGTACTTGGCAAACACTCTGAAATATCCGGGTGTGTGGCTGAAAGTGAAATCAAACAAATAACCACCGATGAAAATGTAATCAAGATAGTTGAAGAATATGGGCTCAACAGTGGGTATAATCCATTTGAATACACTCTTTGTACATCAGAAACGGAAGATATACCAGACAACGGAGTTGATTGGGATGATTGTACTGTACAAGAATACATAGACTTTATGAGGAAAGGTATAATACCCCAATATTATGAGAAAGATTATAAAGAATGGCTAAGTAGCCAAAAGGAGGATTAAATCATGCAAGACTATATTTCAGATTGGTTCATCCCGATGGATTTCGGTAATGATATGCCGGACGAAGAACCTAACGGTGAGGATAATTTCAATTTTGATTAAGTTAATTTGTTAATAATAATAGACATGAAAACATTTTTTGAGTGTAAAATTCGCTACGAAAAAGTAGCAGAAAATGGGATGAACAAGAAAGTAAGTGAGCAATACCTGGTTGATGCGCTTAGCTTCACTGAGGCGGAAGCACGTATTATATCGGAAATGACACCGTTTATCAGTGGCGAGTTCACTGTTTCGGACATTAAACGCTCCAATTACAGCGAACTGTTCCCATCTGAGGAAGATGCAGCCGATCTATGGTTTAAATGCAAGCTGTATTACATCACTATGGACGAAAAAAGCGGAGCGGAGAAAAAGACATCATGCTATATGCTTGTTCAGGCAGCAGATTTGAGAGATGCTGTAAAGAAACTTGACGAAGGAATGAAAGGTACACTAGCAGACTATGTAATTTCGTCCATAGCCGAAACCGCCATCATGGATGTATATCCGTATGAAGCGGAAAATGATTCTTGCTTATCGGAATACCCAAGTGGACACAAGACGGAAGCTGTCATAGGCGGAAAGAGCGTCATTGTAGACAAAACGGGAAATTCAACTGTAGTTTTACCTAGTTAAATTGTATATATATGGCAAACGAACAACAAAATCAGGTTTTCCATCATTGGAGAACTGGAAGTCAATCTGATTATGTAGGAGTAGAAATACTCCCTAACGGTCAGTCTATCATTGCTACAATATCCCATATCGTATGGGATGAGAATGCAAAGGTACAAGGTAGCAAGAAACCATCCTGGATTGCTTACTTTAAAGAAACAAACCTTGTTCCTAAACCTATGCTATTGAACAGTACGAACCGCAAACGCCTTACCAAGCTGGCACAAACTGATTATCCTGAAACCATCCATGATTTCCGTGTAATATTATGCAAGGAACTGACACGTGACCCAAGCGATGGAGGAAAGGTTTACGGATTGCGTATAGGGCGTGATGTTCCGCCACCGCCACAGAAAGAGAAGATGACAGTGAACTCTGATAAATTCAAGGCTGCATTGGAAGCATTGAAAAGTGGAAAATGCGACATTGGATACATCACGGCAAGCTATGATGTAGACGCGGACGCTATGAAATTGTTTAACGAAGCGACTAAGAAATGATGGAAGCAGAAGAAAAAGAAAAATTATGGCTTATGAAGAGGTGTGGTAAAATCACCTCTTCCGCCATTGGAAAACTTATGGTTTCCGGGAGAAGGGAAATGACACCTTCCGAACTAGAGGTTGCAAAAAAACAGGGTGTAAAGAGAAAGACAGTTGATGTTCCTTTCGGAGATACAGCTATCTCTTATCTTTATCAGGTTGCAAGGGAGAGAAGGTTAAACAAACCATGCCGACATATATCCACTTCTGATATGGAGTGGGGAAAGGATCATGAAAAAGACGCTATCGAGTGTTTTAACCATAACACGTTCTCTAGACTAATGTCCTGTGCGGATGATTTTGACGAAATTGTTTTTGTCGATAATATCTATGATGGATATGGCGATTCTCCCGATGGATATGGATTTGATGTCAATGGTAAATTATCTTATATAGCAGAAGTGAAATGCTTTACTTCTGAAAGTAAGATTGAATATTTGAGAGAAGCCACAAAGGAACAGGCTATAGAAGAATACTATTGGCAGCTAATGTCGCATTTTCTTTCCCATCCCGATGTGGATAAAATGTATTATATCGTATATGACGGTAAATCTGATGATGATCCATTTGATTTACGCCCGGTTAATGATCCGTCAAGGCTTTTGTATTGGGAACTTAACAGATGCGATTATAAAGACGATATAGACAGGATGGAAGATAAGTTACAAATGGCTCTAGCTTATCTTTCACTCAACGAACGTGATGCAAAAAAATACCCAATAAGCAAAATTAATGACTTTGTTGGTGTTTCAAATACGTAACGGGTAATTGCGGAGTTACCACAAAAAGTTAATAATATGTCAACAAATATAACATTATCTAAAGAAAGTAGTGAAAGCGAAATTAAGGCGTATTTCAATGAAATATTAAAGCTATCACAATCTGATAACGAATTTCCGGTAAATTTTGATGATGTATGGATGCTTGTTTATCAATACAAACATAAAGCAGTAAATGAACTTAAAGAAAAGTTTATTGAAAACGTTGATTATCAGGCAATAACTCAAAAGGTTGAATGCAAAAATGGCGTTGGGTATTCAAGAAGAATTGATTATTATATTACTGTTCCATGTCTTGAATTTTTTATTGCAAGAAAAGCAAGATCGGTATTTGAGATTTACCGACAAGTATTCCATCATACCGTTAATAAGGTTATAGAGGATAAGTCAATTGACAATCAACCAACCATATCGGATAAAATGAATGCAGCTACATGGGCGGCAAAGTTTTTGAACTTAAATGATAATTCAAAGTTGATTATCGCAAAACAAATACTTGACCCATTAAATATATCTCTTCCTGATTATACATCATCAAAAGGGATACTAAAGTCTGCCTCTGAGTTACTATCTGAAAAAGGAATTAAAATTTCCGCACAGGCATTTAACAAGGCTGCTATCGAAAAAGGATACCTCTGCGAATTGAGCAGAAATTCTTCACACGGTAAGAAAAAACGATTCAAATCAATCACGGAAAAAGGTCTTTATTATGGGGAAAACCAAGTAAGCCCGAATAATCCTAAAGAAACACAACCGTTGTGGTATGAAGATAAATTTGAAGATTTATTGTCTAAATTGTTATGACTACATTAATCAAGCACAACAAACCTAATCGTGGGGATGAAATAATCATCCCCTATCTTGCCATAGAAAACAATATCAACTTTATCATGCTCAATGGGGGTGTAGGTGACGTTGAACTTATGGACGGAACGAAATGTAAGTCAACAAGCTGCACTCCTATCAAATTTGATGATGCAGGAGATGATATATATCGTATATATGGCATAGGAAAAGAAGCATGGAAAATGGCATGGCTGAAAAGAGTACATACCATGAGTGACGAAATTGTAAAACTAAAGTTAGATTTCAATGCCAGCAATTAGCGAATTATGGATAGATTATCCAATATCTTACCGTGACGAAAAAGGAAGGTTCGTCAAAGGTCATAATTACGGATTCAAGAAAGGAAGGGAAGTATCGGATGAGGAACGTGAAAAGAAAAGAGTTCTTATGAAGGAACTCATTAAAAAACGAAAGGAAAACGGTTCTTATCTCGGTCATAGAAACAATACAAGGGCTGTCATTGCGATAGAGGATGGCACGAACAGATTTCTATGCTTTGAAGCCTGTTGTGACTGTGAGAGGAAATTAGGTATGCCACAACGCTCATGCAGTTCTTTCTGTAAGGGGAAAAACGGGCATAGATGGAGAAACTTTAAATTGTTTTACGAAGATGAATACGGATTACGTTGACGAATTTGAAAACTACGACAGGAAGCTAATCAAACTAAATAGTGACACTGCCATTTTGCTGCATATATTTAAGAAAAAACCAAACCACCACTTCGAGGATTGGATGGTTCTTCAAGACAATGAGGAATATTTCAAAAAGGAATGTATTCCTGATTATGAAGATTCCGCCAGGCAGTTTGTCAAGCAGTTTGAAGGAGAAGAGTGCATGGCTTTTGTGATTGCATTGAAAAAAGAACTTGAAAGAATCATACAAGAAGATGAGTACAAACGAAATAAAGCTAAGAGATTACCAGGAGGTGGGGATAACCCGTCTGAGAAATGCCCTGACTAATCATAAGCACGTCATATTTTCAGCCTGTGTAAGTTACGGCAAAACGGTCATAATGAGTTTTATGGCTAAAGGTGCTGTTGAAAAGGGGAATAAGGTGCTTATCGTATCCCACAGATCTGAACTTATGACACAGACAGGGGGAACGTTGGAAAGAGTTGGCATACAGGCTGAATACATCTCTCCTAAACACAGGAACATACCTAAAGGTCTAGTAGTATCCGCAATGGCTCAAACTCTCCGTAGAAGGCTCGAAAAACCCGAATGGGTTGAATGGGTTAAGAGTGTATCTCTCTGTCTGATAGACGAAGCACATTCGTCTGACGCGGATTATCTCTTTGAATCTGGTTTGCTTGATGATAAGTATGTAGTAGGTCTTACAGGAACCCCGATGAGAAGTGGGAACCAAAGGCAGCTTGGTATGAACTATGAAGAGATTGTAGAAACCGCCCAGATACAGGATATGATGGACCGGGGAAACATAACCAAGTTGAGAACGTTTACGGTTGATGCGCCCGACTTGTCTAAGGTTAATACCGATTATCGCACAGGTGATTTCGATAGCAGGCAGATGGGTGCGGTGTTCAACAAGTCTGTACAGTACAAGGGGGTGATTGAAAACTATATGCGTATCTGCCCGATGAAAAAAGCAATCTGTTTTGATGCCACACAGGCAAATGCGATAAGGATGTGCGCTGAATTTAATGAAGCTGGCATTCCCGCAAAATTCCTCATATCAGGTATAGATAAGAATAAGCCGGATGAGTTAGCATTATATGAAAGATACAAGCATCTTACAGGAAACAGGGAACAGCTTATCAAGGATTTCCATGACGATAAATTCACCGTTATATGCAACAGTGGTATCTTATCTACGGGATACGATGAAACAAGTATAGAGGTTTGCATATTAAACCGTGCTACACAATCCGTTCAGTTTTATATCCAGGCAACTGGCAGGGCTATACGGCTTCACCCAAATAAGACAGAAGCATTTCTCCTAGACTTCGGTGGTAACATATCACGGCTCGGCAAGTTTGAGAAAGAACGTAAATGGGCTTTATGGCATAACAAGGGGAAATGTGAAGGGATACAAGGAGTGAAAGAGTGTAAACAGTGTGGTAAATATATTGCCATAACCGCTTCGGAATGCCCTTTCTGCGGATATGTATATCCTACCGAAAAGGAGATAAGGATGGCGGAACTGCAAGAACTGGTAGGAGATTTAAAGTTCGAGCAAATGACGCCTACTCAATTTTTCCAGTATGCGGAACTTAAAGGATACAATACTTATTGGGCAATACGGCTGTTGTATATCAGAAATACGGAAACTGATTTTCGTAAAGCCATGAAAGAATGCGGATATTCCAGCAAGTTTATATGGGGTTATATTCAAAGAAACAAAAAATAACATTTAATTATGGGAAAAAATTTACTTAACAGCGATGGTAAAATTGCCTTGTTTCACGAAACGATAAGGCTTGACTTTAATCTGCCCAAATACTCCGTTATAGAGCAGAAAGATCCTAATCCAAGTGTAATGTCTTACGATTTCCTAAAACAATACATGGAAAGCAATGACAAGGAAGGAGTGGCGGAATTTAATCTTACCGTTTCACCGACAATGCTTGATTCTGTAAAAACAAACCAGGAGCACAAGCAAGTAAGAACCTCTCTTCTTGGCATAAACCATAAGGAAAACTCATGGTTTAAAAAGATTAAGGACTATGTAGACGAATACAGAAGATCCAAGTTTGATGTGATACATTTCTTCTCTGAGGTGAAGATACAGACAGAAAACGAGATGAAGCAATACAGGGATAGGATAAAAGACTATATACTGATGCTAGGTTATGCTGAAAGATCAGGTCAATATGCCTTGAAAGAAAAACTGTTCCGAAATATGGTGATATGCAAATACGAAAGCATATTGTTCAGCAAAGGATTATACAAGGCTATATCAGAGGAAAATCTTATGAAGTTTGCAAAAGGATGTCCGAAAAATCTATGCCTTGATTATATTTCTGACTATACTAGAATCATACCATTTGACATAATTAGGAAAAAGACTGACATAGACAAATATGAAATATTCGACAACTATGTTATCCTCCATTATGACTTTGATAATAACGGAACAGATTTACCGTCTGACAAGAAAAAAGAAGAGGTGGAAAAAAGAAAAGACCCTATTCTGTTTGGCGTTATTGCAGGAAGCAACAAACTATACTTCATAGGTGATGGATTGACGAGTATTGCGATTTGCGGTTCGATGATGTGGTAAAACAATGTACGGACGATTTCTTGTCAGAAAAAATTTCGTTGGAGGATCTTGCAAAATAGTAATGTAAAGCCTTGCAGGAACGGAGAGTATTGCTGCTGTCGCTGCAAGCATAGATACACGGTCATTGTAGACGGTTTGTTTGTTGGATACGTATCCTACATTCCTTGGTTTGAAAAGCATTTTGCCATGAAGATAAGAAACAGCGGACATGGCATGTGTGAAGGATTTTAGATGGTTGATAACAAACTTTAACCTTTTATTCTTCTCTCATATCCCATTTCGTGATACCTTTGTCAAATACAATTTTTTTTATTATGGCTGAGGAAAAACGATCTGCGGAAGAAAAGAAAATGCAGAAAGATATAGTAGTTAGTTACAGGAATGAGAAGGAAGGTAAAGGATGCAGTGGATTGCTTGTAGCATTCTTTTCCGAACTTCTCCATCCTGCTGTAAGTGGTAACAAGTCGGCTGAATTTCGTGCTCTAGGAGCAAAGAAAAGTATGCCTGACCTTGCTTATATACATGACGGTAAGATATATGGCATAGAACTTAAAATGCCTGACAGTAACCATGACCGTAATCATATAATAGAACAGGCTGATGTGATGGCTACATATTTCTTTAGAGGATATTTCGTATGGTCTAAGGAAATGTTGTGGAATATACTTGACGCTATCGAGCGTGGTCAGCCTATAATGTCGAATACACTACAGATAAAAGATTATTGTATGCGTAACAGCACCACAAAAGTAAGTTTTGAAAAAATAATTAAAGAACTGTTTCAATGAAAGTTATATATAACAAAATTATTCCATTAAAAGGGTACAAGTGTATAAATTTGTTTGGAGTTCTTTTCGTAAGAAAAGGATGTACGATGCGTGAAAGCGATTATAATCACGGGCATTAATGAACAAATAAACACCATTATAAAAATTTAACACATAATATTTCCCAATGTCATTATATAGTAGTATATTTGCTTCATACAGGGATAGGAACGGAGTAGCT
>OOAN01001159.1_pt1 | contig 15459 bp, 13 predicted proteins | sample 1671301 | NCBI WGS metagenome assembly OOAN01 (sample SAMN06348142, study PRJEB24527) | human gut metagenome | biome: human gut; feature: ankylosing spondylitis patient; material: feces | host: Homo sapiens | place: China | collected 2015-10
AACTGGAGACCTCATCCTTACCAAGGATGCGCTCTACCAACTGAGCTATAGCAGCGCAATCACAGCTCAGTTATAATACCACAGTTTCCACCGTTTGGCAAGAGGTTTTTGCAAAAAAATCTGGATTTTTGCAAAAAAGTCGTTTTTTACGAAAGAACTCCCCCAGTCTGCTTACGCAGACAGCCCCCTCGGAGATGGGGCCTTTGGCAGTACGGACAACTTTCCGGTTTTGCCAAGGGCTCCCTCTCTGAGGGAGCTGGCATCGCGCAGCGATGACTGAGGGAGTTTTACTTTATCACTCGATCAGGCCGTTCAGCAGGGACAGGCACTTGCGGCTGTGCAGCTTGCGGATCGCCTTTGCCTCGATCTGGCGCACACGCTCACGGGTAACGCCAAAGTCACGGCCAACCTCTTCCAGCGTACGGGGACGGCCATCGTCCAGACCAAAGCGCAGGCGGATGACCTTCTCTTCACGAGGGGTCAGGCTCTTGAGAGCCAGATTGATCTGCTGTGCCACCATGGCGCGGTCAGCCGCCTTGCCGGGAGCTTCGGCGTTTTCGTCCGCGACGAAATCGCCCAGAGAGGAATCCTCTTCCTCACCCACGGGGCTTTCCAGGCTTGCAGGCTCCTGTGCCATGCGCTGGATCTCGCGCACGCGCTCCACGCTCATGTCCATGGCCTTTGCCAGCTCTTCCGGGGTGGGCTCGTGACCGTTCTGGTACACCAGCTGGTTGGTGGCCTGACGCATCCGGTTGATGGTCTCCACCATATGCACCGGGATGCGGATGGTGCGGGCCTGATCCGCGATGGCGCGGGTGATGGCCTGACGGATCCACCAGGTAGCATAGGTGGAGAAGCGGAAGCCGCGGTCGCAGTCGAATTTCTCGGCGGCCTTGATCAGGCCGATGTTGCCCTCCTGAATGAGATCAAGGAAGGCCAGATTATGGCCGACATGCTTCTTGGCGATGGACACCACCAGACGCAGGTTTGCCTCGCTCAGGCTGCGGCGGGCGTTCAGGCCGTCGCGGCGGGTCTTGAGCAGCTCCTGACGGCGTTCCTCGCTCAGGGGGCCGTTCTCCACGGCCTCCATGGCCTTTTCCTCGTCTGCCTTTTCCTCGGCATCCTCGGCAGACTTTTCGCCGTCCTCGTCCAGATCCTCGGTGTAGCTGCGGCTGTTCTCGTCCTCCTCAAAGGAGAAGCGGGCGCTGTTCTTCTTGATGTACTCCGGTGCGCCGTACTTCTGGCGGTCTGCCTGCAAAATATGTGCAGCCTCGGCACCGGCATGGATGCGGCGGCTCAGCTCCACCTCCTGCTCGGCGCTCAGCAGCGGGATCTGACCGATCTGCTTGAGGTAGTTCTTCACCGGGTCGTCCAGCAGCTCATCCATGGCAGCCTTCAGGTCTGCCGGGTTCTCCTCGGCATCCTCTTCGTTTTCATCGGCAAGGCCCATGTCATCGTTGTTGTTCTCGGCATTCTCCACCTCAGCAATGATGCTGTCCACGTCCAGACTCGGCTCGTTCTCTTCCTCCAGGACCTTAATGCCGCGCTCCTCCAGCAGGGTGTAGAGGGTGTCTACATCCATGCGGCATTGTGCCGCCAACGCCTTGGCCTCCTGTGCAGAGAGGGTGCCCTCGCCCTTAGTCAACAGTTCCTTCAAAGTCATGCCCATTTTTTCTCTCCTTCCCGCTCCGGGGAATTTCCTGTAATATTGCCGTGTGCATCAGATCACAAGGCCGCCGTTCACCCCGAACACCTGTCCGGTGATGTATCCGGCATCCTCGCCGGCCAAAAAGACCAGCAGCTTTGCAACTTCTTCCGGGGTGCCCAGCCGCCCCACAGGGGTCTCCTCGGCCAGCGCCGCCTTGTCCTCGGCGGTAAAGGCCGCCATCATGTCGGTCTCGATGACCCCCGGCGCTACGCAGTTCACCGTGATGCCGCTGGGGCCCTCTTCCTTCGCCAGTGCCTTGGTCAGGCCGATGAGCCCGGCCTTCGCGGCGGAATAGTGCACCTCGCAGCTGCCGCCGGTCTGACCCCACATACTGCTCACGGTCAGAATGCGGCCCTGCTTGCGGCGGATCATGCCGGGCAGTGCCAGCTGGCACAGGTGGAACGCGCCGCTCAGGTTCACGTCCAGCATCCGCTGCCACTCCTCCGGAGTGATGTCGGTAAACAACTTCTGCTGCGCGATGCCGGCGTTGCACACCAGCACATCCACCTTGCCCATGGCCTGCTCTACCGCGTGGAACGCCAGCTCACAGCTGGCGCGGCTGGCTACATCGCACTGGATGGCGATGCATCCGGGCAGCTGCTGTTCCAGCGCAGCGGCAGCGGCGGCGTTCTGATGGTAGAGCACCGCCACCTGATACCCTGCTGCCGCAAAGGCGCGGGCAGCGGCAGCACCGATGCCCCGGTCGCCGCCGGAGATCAGCACCCGGCGCGCCGCAGCGGGTGCGGCAGGGGCAGGCCGCTCTTTTACAGGCTCCGACGCAGGCGCTTCGGGCAGCTCCACCGCAGGCGGCTCTGCAGGCTTTTCCAGCGTGATCACCCGGGTGGGCTCGTCCACCGCAGGCGCTGCCGTTTTTCCCAGCGTCATGATGCGGGTAGGCTCGTCCGCGACCGGTTCCACCGGCGCTGCCGGCTTTGCGGCCGGTGCGGCAAGGGGCTCCGGTGCGCTCTCTTCCTCCGGCACCTGAAAGGTCAGTTCAAACTCGTCCTCGTACAAGAGTGTATCCCTCCTGTTCGGTATTCTCGGCCGGGCGCAGTGCCCGAACCGGAAAAACCCTGTGCCCATCCCCAGACAGTGCAGCGTTCCGTTTGTGTGTCCGGCAAAGGTCCGGTGCTTTGGCGTGCCTGCCTGCAGTTGCGATGGGTTTCGACAAGATTCCATTGAATAATATACCACAATCCAGCCCAAAAAGAAAGTGGGAACTGCAATTTTTTACGCAGTTCCCACTATTTTTCCTTATTTTCCCCTGTTTTCGGGCACCGGGGGCTTCCAGCGGGGTCTGCCCGCCCGCTTTTCCCGCAGGGAAACAAAAAATGCCTGCAAAAGCTGCTGCGCCTCGGCCTCCCGCAGCCCCTTTTCCACCACCGGATGGTGGTTGAATGGCAGCGCGAACAGGTCGGTCACCGAGCCGCAGCACCCGGCTTTGGTGTCGGCAGCACCGTACACCACCCGGCGCAGACGGCTGTTGATGATGCAGCCCGCGCACATAGGGCAGGGCTCCAAGGTGACGAACAGCTCGCACTCCCACAGCCGCCAGCCGCCCAGCGCCTTGCAGGCGGCATCAATAGCCAGCAGCTCCGCGTGGTGCAAGGCGTTTTTCTCGGTCTCCCGGGTGTTGTGCGCCGTGGCGATCACCTCGCCGTGCCGCGCCACCACCGCGCCCACCGGCACCTCGCCCAAGGCGGCAGCTTTGGCGGCTTCTTCCAGCGCAAGACCCATCAGTTCAAAATCGGTCATGTATTCCATCCTCTCATCCCATCGCCAGCACCAGCAGATTGTTTGCGCTGTGCAGCAGCATCCCCGGCCAGAGCTGTCCCGTGCGGTCTGCCAGCCACCCCAGACCCAGCCCGCACACTAGCGCATAGGCCATGGCGGCAGCGCTGCCGTGCTGCAAGGCAAACAGCGCCGCCTGCAAAAGAACAGCCTGTCCCCTGCCCAGCGGCTGCGCCCGGCGCTGCACTGCGCCCCGGAACACCCCTTCCTCCGCCAGCGGAGCCAGCAGGCAGACCCGGAAAAACCGCGCCGCGCCGCCGGGCGGCACGGGCAGCAGCACCGCCAGCACCTTGCCCGCCAGCAGATACCCCACCGCCCAGCCAAAGGCCGAAAGCAGCGCAGCGGTGCGGGGGTTCAGCTTGTGCATGGTCGGTCTCCCTCCTCCTGCTGTGATTCGTTCCCGGTTATAGTACCATATCTGCCGCCGGGTGCGCAAGGTTTGGGCGTTCTGTCGCGGCAAATTTATGCAAATCATTGACACATCGCCCTAAATGGTGGTATAATGATTTCCAACCTTTTTGATGAAAGCGTCGTATATACTGTATTTTACCGGTAGACCGGAGGTATTATTATGATCCGTATCCTCACCGATTCCGCGTGCGACATCCTGCCCGCCGAGGCGCAGCAGCTGGGCGTGACTGTGATTCCCCTGAACGTGACGCTGGAAGACGGCACCGTCCTGCGGGACGGCATCGACATGACCCCCAGCGAATACTATACCCATCTGGCAGCCTGCCACAAGCTGCCCACCACCAGCCAGCCCAGCCCGGAGCAGTTCGAGCGGCTGTATCTGGACGCCGCTGCCGCCGGAGACGAGGTGCTGGGCATCTTTTTGTCCGATGCGCTGTCCGGCACCGGTCAGTGCGCCAGACTTGCTGCCGACCTTGCCAACGTGGACAATGTGGTGTTCGTGAACACCGAGAACGTCTGTCTGGGGCAGTCCTTGCTGGTGCGGCTGGCTGTGCAGCTGCGGGACGCCGGCAAGACGATCACCCAGATCGCCGCCGATCTGGAAAAGGCCAAGCAGCACCTGCATCTGGTAGCTGCCGTGGACGATCTGAAGTACCTGCGCAAGGGCGGCAGACTGTCTGCCGCCGCAGCTGTGGCGGGCGGTATGCTGGGCATCAAGCCCATCCTCGCCGTCATAGAGGGCAAGGTGGCACTGGCCGGTAAGGCGCGCGGTCTGCCCGGCGTGTATGTGGCGCTGTTCAAGAAGATCGACGAGATGGGCGGCATCCACCCGGGCTACACCCCGCTGCTGGGCTACACCGTCAACCACCGGGAGCTGCAGCCGCTGCTGACCTACCTGCAGGACAACCTGCATCTGGACGCACCGCTGGTGCGCCAGATCGGCTGCGTCATTGGCACCCACACCGGCCCCGGCGCATTCGGCATCGCGTTCTTTGATAAAGAGCTGACGCTGGAATAAAACCTATTCGCAAAAACAAGTCGGACAGCCCGCGGGCTGCCCGACTTTGTTTTTACCCGTGAAAAAGTAGTTCCGAAACGCCCGCAGGCGTTTCGGAACTACAAATAAAATATTCTTTCCGCTGATTATGGCCAGAGCAAAGCGGAGGCCATTCCAAATCGTCCCGCCTTGCCCTTACAGCACCGCGTCCGAGATGAGCTTGCCCAGCAGCAGCACCAGCACCACCAGCATCATGGGGCGGATGAAGCGGGCACCCTTTTTCAGGGCAAAATGGGAGCCCAGCAGGTTGCCCAGAATGTTGCTGACTGCACAGGGGATGCCGATGTGGAACACCACCAAGCCGTTCATCAGGTAGGTGAACAAGCTGGCGTAGTTGCTGGCCAGATTGAGCACCTTGCCGTTGCCGTTGGCGGTGCGCAGGTCAAAGCCCATCAGGGTGGTAAAGGCAATGATGGCAAAGGTGCCGGTACCCGGGCCCATAATGCCGTCGTACAGGCCGATGCCCAAACCGATGGCCAGCGCCAGCAAAACCTTTTTCAGGTCCAGCGTGCCGTCGTCCCGGTTCTCATCCGGCAGGTTGCGCTGCCACAGGATGATGACCGCCGCCACCGGCAGGATGATGAACATCATGGTGCGCAGCATCTCGTCGCTGAGCAGCAGCACGATGTGCGCGCCCAGCGCACTGCCCGCAAAGCTGCCGATGGCTGCAAGAACGCCCACCTTCACGTTCATGGCACCGCTTTTGAAAAAGCTTGCCGTGGCAAAGGTGGTGCCGCAGGCGGCGCTGAACTTGTTGGTGGCATAGGTGTAGTGGGGCGGCAGCCCGGCAAACAGATAGGCAGGCAGACTGATCAGCCCACCACCGCCGGCTGCCGAATCCACAAAGCCTGCAAAGCCGGTCATCAGCATGAGAAACGCCATCATCCACGGCGAAATCGTGATACCCATTGTTATAATTCCTCTTATCTTTCCAAGTCGTTTGTTCTTTTTCAGGGGACGCGCGCCTCAGACCATATAAAACCTCCCCTCGCAGGGCAATACACAGCCCGGGATACCCGCGCACAGCAGGGCATCTCCGGGCACTTTTTGCAATTTTAGAAGTTATTATTACAGATTGTTTTTAAAGAAGCGGTATGCGTTGCGCCAGTAGATGGCCTCTACCTCATCCTCGGTAAAGCCTTCGCGGCGCAGTGCCTCGGCCAGCAGCGGCATATCTGCCGCCGTTTCCAGCTCGTGCTGACCGCCGATGCCGTCAAAATCGCTGCCAAGGCTGATGACCTCAATGCCGCCCACCTGCTTGAAGTGTGCCGCGTGCTTTGCCAGCCGCTCCACCGTGCTGCGGCAGAGCTTCGGGTGTGCCGAGTCTGCGTCCACAAAGGAAGCGCAGTAGTTCAGCCCTGCAATGCCGCCCTTTTCTGCCAGCGCGCGGATCATCTCATCGGTCAGGTTGCGGTTGTGGGGCGACAGGGCACGGCAGTTGGAGTGACTTGCCGCAAAGGGGCGGGTGCTGTGGTTTGCGATGTCCCAGAAGCCCTTATCGGAAAGGTGGCTCACGTCTGCGGTGATGTGCAGCTTTTCCATCTCTTCCAAAAAGGCAAAGCCTTGCTCGGTCAGGCCGGTCTCGGTGTTGGCCACCAGCGGCCCGCCGGGGTTTGCGTTGGGGGATGCCAACTCGTTGGGGTAGTTCCATGTCAGGGTCATCATGCGCACACCCAGTTCCTGCAGCCGCCGCAGCACGCCCAGACTGCCCTTGCAGCAGCCGCCCTCTTCCACCGTCAGCATGGCGCTGAGCTTGCCCTCGGCGCGGTTGCGCTCAAGGTCGGCGGCGGTGTACACCGGGGCGATCTTTTCCGGGTAAGCTGCCATGAGCCGCTTGAAGATGTCGATCTCCTCTAGCACGCTTACCAGCGGGTCGGCCCCGGGGGCGGGGTCGGCCAGATCCGCATAGGCCGCAAAGCATTGCAGCAGATAATCCCCCTGCTGCAATTTTTCAAGGTCGATATGCAGATCGTTGTGCAAAAAGCTTTTGGGTGCGCCCGCCTTTTCGGCGCGGCGCAGTTTGAGCAGGGTATCGCAATGCAGATCCCAAACCTTCATGATGGATACACTCCTTTATGCTTCTTCTCCCAGCAGCTGCAACAGCTGTTCGGGGTTCATGGACAAAATCGCGCCGTCTGCCCCACCGGTAACGGTGTCGGCCAGCGACTGCTTGGCCTGTTGCAGCTCCACGATCTTTTCCTCAATGGTGTCCTGCGCGATCAGCCGGTACACCTGTACCGGGTTGCGCTGACCGATGCGGTAGGCGCGGTCAGTGGCCTGATTCTGCGCGGCAAGGTTCCACCACGGGTCGTAGTGGATGACGATATCGGCGGCGGTCAGGTTGAGACCTGTGCCGCCCGCCCGCAGCGAGATGAGAAAGACGTCCGCCTCGCCCTGATTGAACCGGCGCACCTGCTCGGCGCGCACCGGCTTCGGGGTAGAGCCCTGCAGGGTAAAGTGGCTTACCCCGGCTTCGTCCAGCCGTTTTGCCAGCAGTTCCAGCATGGAGGTGAACTGGCTGAACAGCAGAATGCGGTGCCCGCCCGCCACCGCCTCGGTGACAAGTTCCAGACAGGCGTCCAGCTTGGCGCTGCTGCCTGTCCAGTTGTCTGCCACAAGGCGCGGATCGCAGCAGATCTCCCGCAGCCGCATCAGCACGGCAAACACGGTCATCTTGTCCTCCGGCTTTGCCGCCCGCAGCTTTTCCCGGGCGTCCACCACCGCTGCCAGATACAGCTTGCGCTGCTCGGTTTCCAGTTCAACGCGGCGCACATTCTCGGTTTTGGGCGGCAGCTCCCGCAATACCTCGGACTTCATGCGCCGCAGGATGAAGGGGCCGGTGAACTGGTTCAGCCGCCGCACGGCGTTGGCATCCTCGTCCTGCACGATGGGCTTTTCAAACCGGGCGCAGAAGGTCTTGTAGGGGGGCAGATACCCCGGCATCAAAAAGGAGAAGATGCTCCACAGTTCGCCCAAGCGGTTCTCCACCGGGGTGCCGGTCAGGGCAAAGCGCACCCGGCTGTTCACCCGGCACACCGCCTTGTATTTCTGGGTGGTGTGGTTTTTGATGGCCTGCGCTTCGTCCAGAATGCAGGCGTAGAAGCTTTGCCCGGCATACAGTTTTTCGTCCCGGCGCAGCAGGTCGTAGCTGGTGATGACGAGATCCGCCTGTGCCCACCCATCGACCAGCGCAGCGCGGTGGGCGGCATCGCCGTCCATGGCAACACTTTGCAGCTGCGGGGTGAACTTCTGGCATTCCTCCTGCCAGTTCAGCACCAGCGACGCCGGGCAGACGATGAGGCTGGGCAGCTGCTGCCCGCCCTCCTTCATGGCCAGCAGGTAGCTGAGCACCTGCACAGTCTTGCCCAGACCCATATCATCGGCCAGAATGCCGCCCATGCCGTAGCCATCCAGTGTGCGCAGCCAGCGGTAGCCATCCCGCTGGTATTTGCGCAGGGTCTTTTGCAGGGAGAGCGGCGGGGTATACTCGCTGTCCCGCACGGCGTGGAAGCTGCGGCTGATGCGCCGGAAAGCATCGTCCCGGTCGAACCGCAGACCGTTCTGCCCCGAAAGCGCCCAGTCCAGCGTGGGGGCGCGGTAGAGCGGCAGAGCGGCGTGGCCGTCCTTCAGCTTTGCGCCGGAAAGCTCCAGCGTGTCGTTAAGCTCGTCCAGCCCTTCCAGACTGTCATCCAGCCGCAGCAGACTGCCGTCCCGCAGGCGGTGGTAGCGTTTTTTCTGGTGCAGGGACTGCAAAAGTTCCCGCAGTTCCTCCACCGGGAACGCGCCGGTGTCCACTTCCAGATCCAGCACACTGCCGTGCACCGATACCCCTACCGAAATTTTAGGCGGGGCGGCTTGTAAGTTGCGGAAGGCATCGGTCTGGTACACCTCGCCCATGGCCAGCAGGGCGGGAATGCCCTCCTCCAGCAGCTGGAAAAGCGCCTCCTCCCCGGAAAGGCTGTAATGCCCCGGCTTGCCGCTCTCGGGTTCCAGATAGGTTTCCAGCAGCCGCTTTGCCCGGTTCTCGGTGCGGGCATCCCGCAAAAGATCCGGGGGCACCGGCTCGCCGGGGGCCACCCTGTCCTCTCCGTACAGAAAGACCGGGTACGCCGTGACGGTAAGCCCCCGGTCGGCGTCCAGATAAAACTGCACCACCGGTTCCAGCGGGATCTGGTTCAGCAGCAGCCGGTCGGGGTCCACGATGTTGACCCGGTTGCCCAGCTCCGGCAGCACATAGCTGCAAAAGGCGGCGGCATCCGCGCTGGTAAAGAACAAGCTGCGCCCGCCAAAGGTGTCCAGCACCGGCAGCACCCGGCGGCATTCCTCCCGCTGCATCCGCCAGAGGGTAGTTTCGCCCAGCAGATAGGCATAGTCCAGCCCCTGCACCCCGCGGAGCACCGGGGTACAGCTCAGCTGCACGCCGCCCTTGCGGCGCTCCACCTTCAGGCTGATGACCGGCAGCCCCTCTTTAAGGGTATAGCCGCCCACAACGCCCTCGGCGGCGTAAAGCTCCACAAGGGCATCCAGTCCCTCGCCGGTCAACGGCAGACCGCCCGCCGGGCCTTTCTCCCAGCCGGAGCGCATGGTACCCTCGGCTTCAAACGCCTGCCGGGCGCTCACCTGACGGCGCAGCAGCCGCAGCAGCTGCTGTGCATCCGGAGCAAAGGCGTCCCACCGGTGCACAAAGGCCAGCGATTTCCCGTAGCTGACGCTTTCGCCCCGCTCGATCGCATCCAGAAACTGCGGGATGCTTTTTACCAGATACTGCCGCCCGCCGATGCCGTCAGAGACCCGCAGTCGCAGCCAGATACGGCCATTGTGCGGCGTAAGCTCCGGTTCCAGCAGAGCAAAGCCTGTACGCTGGGCGGCGTTCTGGGGCTGGGGCTGCGCATCCTCCCGCTGGTAGCGCTTCAGCAGCAGCTGGGCCTCATAGTCGGTCTCTGGCTCCTCGCCCCGCCACTTGCGGCCGAACAGCATATCCAGCCCGGCGCTGTAACTGTCCTTGCGGGGCTCCGGGTTCAGCCCGGCAACGCCCCGCTGCACCCCGGGGATGCTCTCCGGCTTTTTTTCCGGGGCAGGCGGGTTTTTTTCCGCGTCCTGTAATAGCAGCGCGCCAATGTGCTTGCAGTAGGTGCCGTCGCCGTTCTGGTTATAGGGGCAGTCGCAGGAGGCACTGACAAAGCTGCCGTTTTCCCGCAGCCAGACCTGCGTATAATAGCAGTCCGGCCCGCTGCCCTGCACCAGCGCTGTCAGGTGCCGCACCCCGTCCTCGTTGGTGGTGCAGCTGCTTTGCAGGATACGCTTGCGGTACTTCTGCGCCCGCTCAAAGATGCTTTTGCCCAGCAATGTGCGGATCTCCTGTGCGTCCATGTAGTCTCCCTCCCCTGTGCTGTCGCGGTTCCGGTCTATTCTATAAGAATACCGCGTTCCACCCCGGGATGCAAGGGCAGAAGGGTAAAAAACGTTTAGAAAGCGCGGGCGGGACGATTTTGAATGGCCTCCGCTTTGCTTTGGCCATCTTCAGCGGAAAAATTATTTTTATATAGAGCAATACCGGAGCGTCTGCGGACGCTCCGGTATTGCATTTTTCACGGGAAAGGCCGTAAAGGCAAACGGCATTTATCGTGTTATAGTAAGTTCACAACCGTTCAGCCCTGTTTTTCTGCGGGGGCTGTGCCGCGCTTGCGAGTCTTGAGGTGGTACATCTCCTGATCGGCCTTATCGATCAGGTCGTGCACGGTGGCAATGTCCGGCTCAAGGCGGGCGCAGCCGATGCTGATCTCGATCTGGTAGGGCTTGCCGGAGGCGGCGTTGGCGGCGTCCAGCTCCCGCTGGATGGAGGCGATCAGGGTGCGCACCTCCACGCTGTTGCAGCCGCAGGCGATGCAAAATTCATCGCCGCCGTAGCGCGCCAGCACGCCGTTATAGTTGGCGCACACCTTTTTCAAAATGCCCGCCAGCAGCACCAGCGCGGCATCGCCCTCCAGGTGGCCGTACTCATCGTTGATGTGCTTGAAGTGATCCATGTCCATCATGAGGAAGTGCAGCGAGCGGTTGGGGTGACGGCGGTAGTAGGGCAGTTCGCTTTCCAGATACCGCAGCGCCACGATGCGGTTGCTGACGCCGGTCAGGGTGTCCACCGTGAACTTGGTCTGCAACACCAGCACATACACGCACACCAGCCCCAACGTAATGCCGCAGCACAGCAGCCCGCGCCCGGGCAGCCAGCCTTGCAGCAAAAAGCCTGCCGCCGGCGCAAGCGCGAGCAACAGCAGGGTTTTCAGTTCCTCCTTGGGTGTTTCCTGCTTCCAGTGGCTCAGCGTCCAGCTGCAACGGAGAAAGGCCGCTGCCAGATAGGCAAGCCCCACCAGCTTCGCCCCCCAGAACAGGGTGCTGCCCCGCAGCCCTTCTGCGTTCAGATAGCAGAAGCCGTTTTCGTCCCGCGCTGTCAGCAGCGCCAGCAAAAGCAACGCCACCGGTGCGGCGCTGAGCGCCAGCTTGCGACCGTCCTCCATCCATGTACGCCCCAGCTCTGCCTCTACATACAAAAACACCAGCAAGCAGCAGCACGCCGCCAGCAGATAAAACAGAATACTGCCCCCGGCGTTCAGCCGGTAGGTCAGGGGGATGCCCAACTCCTGCCACGCGCCCAGCTGCGCCAGCGCACTGCCATGATCTACGATCGTCAGCGCCCCGGCAGACCACAGCAGCGCCGTGAACAGCCGCCCGGGCAGGCTTTTATCCCGCATTTTCTGCTGCGCCCGCAGCAAGACCGCCAGCGTGACCAGACAGAACCCACTGACCTGAGTATGGGCAATCGCATCCATGCCGCAACGCTCTCCTTTACCCTAGGGCGGCTTTGCGCCGTCCCGGCCCTTTTTCGCTCTTCCAACGTTCCTTTTCCGCACAGATTTATTGTACCAAATCCGTAACAGATATGCAACACAAACCGAAAATTTCATACAAAAAAAGACACCGGAACGTCTTTCGGCGTTCCGGTGTCTTTTGAACTCAAATCACTTTGCCTGCGGATGGGCGGCATCGTTGCGCAGGGCGCTTTCGCGGATCTTTTCCAGCGTCTGCTCGCTGAGGATGTGCTCTGCCTTGCAGGCGTCCTCGGCGGCGGTCTGCTCGTCCACGCCCAGCTGCACAAAGAAGTGGGTCAGCAGCTGGTGGCGGCTGTAAATGCGCTGAGCAATTTCCAGCCCGGGCTCCAGCAGGGTCAGGTTGCCTTCGCCGTCCACCGCGATATAGCCGTTCTCCCGCAGCTTTTTCATGGCGATGCTCACGCTGGCTTTGGTAAAGCCCAACTCATTGACAACGTCAATGGAGCGCACTTTGCCCATACGCTGGCTCAGCATCAGGATCGTTTCAAGATAATCTTCTGCGGACTGGTGGATCTGCATGGTTTGTCCGGCCTCCTGCCTTATTCCCTCTGGGGGATTTTTCCGACAGGGGATGTGTACCCTCTGTCGTATGTTAAAGGATATCACATTTTTGCGGTTGATGCAAGTAATTCGCAGCAAGTTTTGTTAAACTAACCATATTTTTCTGCACAGAACTGCTGTTTTGCCGGTTTTGCACCACCCCTGTTTTGTGCAAAGGGTGCAATTCTCGGCGTTTTGGCCTTACCGTGTGGCCAGATAGGCCGCAGGGCCTGCCTCGTACAGATCGCCGCCGTGGGCGTCCAGCACAACGGTCAGGGGCATATCCTGCACGGTCAGGCGGCGCACCGCCTCACAGCCCAAGTCCGGCCATGCGATCACCTCCAGCGTCTGCACGCTTTTTGCCATCAGCGCACCGGCACCGCCCAGCGCAGCCAGATACACCGCGCCGTTGCGCACCACAGCTGCCTTGACGGCGGCATCCCGCTTGCCCTTGCCGATCATGATCTTGTTGCCAAGGTCCAGCAGCCGGGGGCTCATGGCGTCCATGCGCCCGCTTGTGGTGGGCCCTGCCGAGCCGATAATCTCGCCCGGGCGCTCCGGGGTTGGGCCTACATAATAGATGGCGCTGCCTTCCAGATCAAAAGGCAGGGTCTCGCCCTTGTCCAGTGCCTCCATCATCCGCTTGTGTGCCTGATCCCGGGCGGTGTACACCACGCCGGAAAGCAGCACGGTATCCCCCGCCTTCAGCGGGGCAAGCTCCTGCGCGGTGCAGGGGGTAGTCAGTCTGTATTCCATCGTTCTCCCCTCCTTACAGCTCCGCGCTGGCGCGGCGGGTCACATGGCAGGAAACGTTCACAGCCACCGGCAGACCCGCCACATGGGTGGGCATCTGCTCAATGGCAAGGCCGAGACAGGTGGTCTTGCCGCCAAAGCCCTGCGGGCCGATGCCCAGTGCATTGATGGCGGTAAGCAGCTCCTGCTCCAGCTGGGCATAGTAGGGGTCGGGGTTGGGGATATCCAGCGGGCGCAGCAGCGCCTTTTTGGCAAGATACGCCACCTTGTCAAAGCTGCCGCCCACGCCGATGCCCAGCACGATGGGCGGGCAGGGGTTGGAGCCCGCCAGCTTTACGGTATCCACCACGAACTTCTTAAAACCTTCCACGCCGTCGGCGGGCTTGAGCATCTGGATGCGGCTCATGTTCTCGCTGCCGAAGCCCTTGGGTGCTACCGTGATGCGGCAGCCCTCGCCGTCCACCAGATGCACCGTGATGGCCGCCGGGGTGTTATCACCGGTGTTGCCCCGGCGCAGCGGGTCGGCCACGATGCTCTTGCGCAGGTAGCCATCGGTGTAGCCCCGGCGCACGCCCTCGTGGATGGCGGCTTCAAAACTGCCATCAATGTGCACATCGGTGCCCAGCTCCACGAACACGCAGGCCATGCCGGTGTCCTGACAGATGGGCAGGTCTTTCTCCTTTGCAGCACCAAGGTTCGACCACAGCAGGTCTAATGTGTTCTTTGCCAGCGGCCACGGCTCTTCTTCCCGTGCCTTTTCCAGCGCGGCCTGCACGTCCTGCGGCAGCTGGGTGTTGGCCTTGATGCAGAGCTGCGCCACCGTATCCGTAATGCTCTGTGCGGAGATCGTTCTCATGCCTGTGTCCTCCGCTTACAGCCGTGCCACGCCGGTCTCGCGGGCAGCCTTTGCCACGGCATTTGCCACAGCCTCGGCCACGCGGGGGTCGAACGCGCCGGGGATGATGTTCTCCTCGCTGCGGTCAGCATCGGTGATGAGGTCTGCAATGGCGTAGGCAGCAGCCAGCTTCATCTCGTTGTTGATATCCCGGGCGCGAACGCTGAGCGCGCCCTTGAACAGGCCGGGGAAGCACAACACGTTGTTGACCTGATTGGGGAAGTCGCTGCGGCCGGTAGCCATCACCCGCACGCCGCCTGCCTTGGCCTCGTCCGGCATGATCTCCGGGGTGGGGTTTGCCATGGCAAAGACGATGGCGTCCTTGTTCATGGTCTTGCACAGCTCGGTGGTCAGGATGCCGGGGCGGGACACACCGATGAACACATCTGCGCCCTTCATCGCGTCGGCAAGCGTGCCCTTTTCCATCGCGCGGTTGGTGATCTTCGCCATCTTTTCCTGTGCGGGGTTGTTCTCGGGCTTGCCCTCGTAGATCACGCCGAAACGGTCGACCATGACGAGGTTTTTCAGACCGAGGTTGAGCAGGTGATGTCCGATCGAGATGCCTGCACTGCCTGCGCCGTTGATGACGAGTTTGATGTCGCCGATTTTCTTGCCGACGACCTTGAGCGCGTTGATCAGCGCCGCCGCACAGACGATTGCCGTGCCGTGCTGGTCATCGTGGAAGACCGGAATGTCACAGATCTCCTTCAGGCGCTTCTCGATCTCGAAGCAGCGGGGCGCGCTGATGTCCTCGAGGTTGATGCCGCCGAACGAGCCGGAGATGAGATAGATGGTGCGGATCAGCTCCTCGGTGTCTTTGGAGCGGATGCAGAGCGGGAAGGCGTCCACATCGGCAAATTCCTTGAAAAGCGCGCACTTGCCCTCCATGACGGGCATGCCCGCCTCGGGACCGATGTCGCCGAGACCGAGCACGGCGGTGCCGTCGGTGATGACCGCGACAAGGTTGGAGCGGCGGGTCAGCTCGAAGGACTTGTAATGTGCCTGGAGAGATTCCTGTTTGATGTCCATAGTTGTATCCTTTCTCGCAATGACGCGATCGTATTCACAAAGATTATAGCATTCCCGAAAGCCTCGCGCAAGCGCCGGGTGCAAAAATGCAGATTATTTTGCACTTCTTTGCCGTGCGCGCACGCGGCGGCGGATGTCCGCAAGGTCGTGCAGCATCTTTAAGCTGTCGGAAAAGACATGCACCTTGGAGGCGCGGTGGTTGACGATCCGCACGGGGATCTCGCCGATGGAATAGCCGAGCGCGACGGCAGTCATGATCGCCTCAAAGTCAAAGGCAAAGCCGTCGGTCTCGCACTGCCGAAAGACTGCCTCGGCAGCAGCCGCCGAGAATGCCTTGAAGCCGCACTGCGAGTCGCTGAGCTTGAAGCCGCCGACGGCGCAGAGCACC
>OOAN01001162.1_pt1 | contig 15435 bp, 8 predicted proteins | sample 1671301 | NCBI WGS metagenome assembly OOAN01 (sample SAMN06348142, study PRJEB24527) | human gut metagenome | biome: human gut; feature: ankylosing spondylitis patient; material: feces | host: Homo sapiens | place: China | collected 2015-10
TATGATATTGGGTTCTCTTATACTAGATCAACGGAACAGAAAAGTTTTCATATATATGTTACTAATACTGTTTTGTCTGTTTACGACTTCTTGTATTAAACAGATGAATCTGTATCAAGGTGACAAAGAAGAAGATGAAAATGGAGGAAATGCAAGTACAAATCAGGAAGTAATATGCGAACCTGATTTCCTTTATCCTTTTGATAAAGAGACCCAACATGTACAAGCAGAAATTATTATACATACTAAAACAAAGTTGTCGGATGTACAAACAATGACTGCCCAAATACCTCCATTGAAATACAATAAATCATGGCTTTGTATGTTGACTCAAGACGATTGCCAGCATGCAGCATTTTCATGTACATGGGCAGCGATACATGGAAAACCTTTATCAAAGGAGTATTTTTACGATCTTACTCACCTCCAAACAGGAGATCTTCCTCCCGATATGTATGTGTTAGGTAAAACATTGGGAAGTACAGACGGAGCAGGAAATGAGATACGCTTTTCTTTTACTACCACTTTGGCACCTGAATGGGAATTTATGGATGCCAAGACCTCTATTAACAAGGGATTCAGCGAAAATTACTACCGTTTTTTTATGAAATCCGGATTAATATGGGGAAATGTAAAAGAAATGCTCAATTATGGTGTAGGAATTTCTTTCCATGATGTTAATACAGAAGATGTCCGCAATGAACAAGTAATATTGGAACACTATGAAATTGCACAAAACATTATGCTCGACAAATTGTCAGGACGTGGCTGTAAAATGTTAGCAGAGCCTAATGGGAATAGGACCTATGCAAATGCAGCCATCTTATACCAACCTATACAAACTATGACTGCAGAAAAGGATGCAACAATGCTATACCCATATCAGGATAAACAAGATTTAAAGAAAACAATCATCCAAAGATCCTTCTACAACCCTAATAATACAGATAAAAAAGAAAATATCGAAATTCTAAAAGATGCTATCACCAACGAATTACTTAAACCAAAAGAAGAACGATCAGCTATCTGCATCGGTGTACACCGAACAGATTTATCCTGGGTAGATTTCTTTCTTTGGCTCAACAATGAATATGGTAAAGATGGATCAGACAATATATGGATGCCCAGTCAAGAAGAATACTATGAATATAATTATTATCGTACTCTAGGAAAGCTCAGCAACCCAATCCCGCTCGACGATTCTTCATTTAAACTAATTGTCAATCTGCCTTGTGAAAAGTATTTCTACTATCCTTCTGTCACCATAAACCTATCTGGTATACAGTTGGAAAATATTGCTTCTATTGAAACGAATAATGACGTGACCGGACTATCTTATGCTGACTACAATGACGGTATCATGCTCAATATCGACTGTCGGAAATACCTGTTTGAACACGCCGAGAACTTCGTAAAACGATACGAGGCCAATCCTTCCGATGCTTCCAACAAAGCAGACGCCCTCTACTTTGTAAACATACTGAAAGAATCGGCTAAAAAAGAGGCACTAAAAAAACGACTTCAATAAATCAACAAATATCTATTAAACGAAAATACAGCTATGAACGAAACTCTCACCCTCATCCTCGAAATCATCTTCTGGTTCGCCCTGTTCATGGTGTTCTACACCTATCTGGGCTACGGCATCGTCCTCTACGCCCTCGTCAAGCTGAAAGAGCTTTTCGTGAAACCCGTGAAACGGGTGCTGCCACCGGACAGTGACCTGCCGGAAGTAACCCTCTTCATCACCGCCTTCAACGAAGAAGACGTGGTGGACGAAAAGATGGAGAACAGCCTCGCCCTGGACTACCCTGCGGACAAACTCCGCATCGTCTGGGTGACGGACGGAAGCGATGACGGCACAAACGACCGTCTCCAAACCCGCTGGAACGGAAAAGCAACCGTCTACTTCCAGCCGAAATGGCAGGGAAAGACAGCCGCCATGACACGAGGAATGACACTCGTCCGGACCCCGCTTGTCGTCTTTACGGACGCCAACACAATGGTCAACAGCGAGGCAATCCGTGAAATCGTACTGGCTTTTCAAAACCCGAAAGTGGGCTGCGTGGCAGGAGAAAAACGTATAGCCGTACAGACGAAGGACGGAGCAGCCGCCGGAGGCGAAGGCATCTACTGGAAATACGAATCGACACTGAAAGCGCTCGACTCCCGTCTCTACTCAGCTGTAGGCGCTGCCGGAGAACTGTTTGCCGTCCACCGCGAACTCTTCGAACCGATGGAACCGGATACGCTGCTCGACGACTTCATCCTCTCTCTCCGCATCGCCATGAAAGGATACACCATCGCCTACTGCACCAATGCCTACGCCATCGAAAGCGGATCGGCAGATATGGGTGAAGAGGAAAAACGAAAAGTGCGTATCGCTGCCGGAGGATTACAGTCGATCTGGCGTCTGCTCCCGTTGCTGAATCCTTTCCGTTACGGAATCCTGAGTTTTCAGTACACGTCGCACCGGGTATTGCGCTGGTCTGTCACTCCATTCCTGCTGTTTGCGCTGTTACCACTGAATATAGTCGTTTTGCTATTGGGCGAATCTCCCCTGTTTTATGGCACCCTGCTGGGGTTACAGATTCTTTTCTACGGAATGGGATACTGGGGATATTACCTCTCTACCAGACAAATAAAGAATAAAGTACTGTTTATTCCCTATTATTTCTTATTCATGAACGTGAATGTGCTCAAAGGAATCGACTATCTGAAAAGAAAAAAAGGAAGCGGCGCCTGGGAAAAAGCAAAACGTGCCGAAAAATAAGAACAGAGAATCAAATATTTTGCTATCTTTGCATGAAACAGAATCTTATAAATCTAATCGGACAAGCATGAACAGAACATTACATGAGGCAGATAATGCGCAAAGAATACTGAAGTTGACCGCCGACACCATGCTATTAGTCGATAGAAATGGCATTTGCATTGATATTGATATTCATAGCAATTTATGGTTTTTACAAGAAGAGAGGCTTTTAGGAAAAAATATATTCGAACGTATGCCCGAGCATACCCGTGAGAAGGTTTACAGCACCTTCCAGACCGTGCTTCGGGAACAGCGAAGCATCAGCAAGAACTACAAGCTGGAACTGGAGGATAATACCTATTATTTCAAGTGTATCATGTATCCTTACGATGACATGGTGCTCTGCCAATATCGGGACATCACCCAGCGAAGCAACGTGAAACGCCAGCTGGAGCAGGTCAACAGGAACTTACGGGAGATACAGAAAGTGGCCCAGATCGGACAGTGGATGTACAACACATACGACAATGTATTCTATTATATGGGCTACACCGGAGTGTTGTGCGAAGAGTCCTCCCGAAGTATCTCTCTGGAGAAATATCAGGAATTTATTGTCGAAGAAGACCGCATGAGCTTCACCAACTGGTGCCGGAAAAATGAGGAAGGACTCAACGAAGATAGCATCAGCTATCGGGTCCGTGTCGCCGGAGAGATTTACTATATGCGCCTTCAGGCTTATCTGCGAGACGAACTACCGAACGGCAGCTGCAACATCGAAGGTTACATCCAGAACATCACTGACATACAGCGTCGCAGAAACGACATCAACACGCTGACGCACGCTATCAACAACGCAAAGGAGAGCATCTTCGCCGCCAAAGAGGACGGTACGCTGATCTTCGCCAACCGCCAGTTCCTCCAGAATCACGGCATTCCAGAAAGTGAGGAGATCGGCAAACTGAAAATCTACGAAATAGCCGGGGACATGAAAACGGAGAATGACTGGCAGGAACGCTGCAAAGATATTCTTCACGGAGGAAGCAGAAGTTTCATCGCCCATCACCCCTCGAGGATAAGCAAAAACATACTGGCTTACGAAGGGATCATGTACAATGTCACCAACGACTCCGGAGAGGAAAGTTACTGGTCGTTCTCACACGACATCTCCGAACGGCTGCACTATGAAGCGCAAATCAAACGGCTCAACCTGATCATGGATACCACCATCGACAATCTTCCCGCCGGAATTGTCGTCAAGGAGGTCAACAATGATTTCAGATATATCTACCGCAACCGGGAATCGTACAACCGGGACCTGTGCGTCGGCGAAGCTATCGGCAAGAATGACTTCGACTACTATCCGCCCGAAGTGGCAGAAAAGAAAAGGGAGGAAGATGTACTGGTTGCCACTACCGGACAAGGACTCCACTGGACGATGGAAGGAAAAGACAAAAACGGAAACCAGCTCATTCTGGACAAACGGAAGATACGGGTGGACGGTGACGAACTATCCTCTCCTATCATTGTCAGCATCGAATGGGACATCACGGAACTGGAAAAGATCAAACGGGAACTTCAGACATCCAAGGAGAAAGCCGAAATGTCCGACAAACTGAAATCTGCTTTCCTCGCCAATATGAGTCATGAGATACGTACTCCGCTGAATGCCATCGTCGGCTTCTCGCATCTGATCGCCGAAAGTGAAAATACGGAAGAACGGCATACATTCTACGAGATTGTCGAGGCCAACAACGAACGTTTGCTGCAACTGATCAACGAGATTCTCGATCTTTCGAAAATCGAATCGGGCATTATTGAGTTCACCAGCGCACCGGTAAATATCCACAGCCTGTGTAAGGAAGTGTACGATGCCCACGTCTTCCGTACTCCACAAGGGGTGAAGCTAATCTACGAGCCATCCGAAAATGGTCTGGTGATAGAGACTGACAAGAACCGGGTGTTCCAGGTGTTCTCGAACCTGATAGGCAACGCGTTCAAATTCACAAAGGCGGGCAGCATCAGCTACGGATACAAGCTGGTGAACAAGCAGGTTGTTTTCCACGTGACTGACACCGGTACGGGCATCGAACCGGAGAAAATAGAACGTGTGTTCGAACGCTTTGCCAAACTGAACAACTACGCGCAGGGCACAGGACTCGGACTGTCTATCTGTAAAACAATTGTCGAACGATTGGGAGGTGAAATCTCCGTTTCTTCGGTGGTAGGTCAAGGGACGACTTTCACGTTCACCCTGCCTTACGAGTCGGAACAATCGACCGACACGGGTTCTATAAAGATTGACATGGCTTCTACGGAGACGTCAGTAGAAACGTCTGTCAAGGAGGATTCTGAAAAGACTTCCGGAAATACGGACGATAATAGTTCCGATAGTATTTCCGCCAATGCCTCTCCAAGCCAGCGGACTATTCTGATAGCGGAAGATGAGGACAGTAACTTCGATTTGCTGAAAGCTATTCTTGGAAGAAAGTACAGGCTTATACGTGCACGGGACGGTATGGAGGCCGTTACCTCATACGATGAAGCGAAGCCGGACCTTATTCTGATGGATATCAAAATGCCTAATCTCGACGGTCTGGAGGCTACGAAGATCATTCGTGAGCTCTCTCCTACTGTGCCCATTATCGCACAAAGTGCTTATGCTTATCAACAGGATCAGATCGCTGCAACGGATGCCGGATGCAGCGACTTCATCACCAAACCGATCTCGCAAGCGAAGCTCAAGGATATGATTAATAAATGGTTACCATAAAATGAAAGCCTTATATAGATTACTTTACTACCTGTCTATCCTGCTGACGAGTATTCTGGCAGGTTTCACATTAGCCGGAGCCTTCGCCGGAGATGCTTCGCCGGAGGGCTTTAAGCTGATGCCCTTTATCGGATTGGTTCTGCCGATACTTTTGCTGGCTAATGTCGCCTCTGCCATCTATTGGATGGTTCGCTGGCGATGCTGGGTTTTCATTCCTTTAATCGCCATACTGGGAAATTGGGGGTATCTGACCCGTGTCCTCCAGTTCCCGCTTTTTGATTCGGCTCCCCAACCGAATACTGAATCTTCGTTTCTGAAGAAAAACGAAAGGGACACCGAATCAGCACTGACTATTGCCACCTATAACGTTAACAGCTTTAATCACGAGCACACAGGTTTCTCATGCAAGCAAATCGCTGCTTACATGAAGGAGCTCGGTGTAGATATCTTCTGTTTTCAAGAGTTTGGGATCAATCATGAATTTGGTATTGACAGTCTTCGCACCGTTCTTTCCGAATGGCCGTATTACTATGTACCTTCTTCTCCTGCCGGGGAGAGTCTTTTGCAACTGGCTGTGTTCAGCCGTTATCCTATCAAGGAGAAGCAGCTCGTCACCTACCCAAATTCCAACAACTGCAGCCTGTGGTGTGATATCGACATTAACGGCCAAACAATCCGTCTGTTCAACAATCATCTGCAGACTACGGAAGTCAGCCGCAACAAGCGCAAACTGGAAAAAGAACTTCGTGCGGATGATACCGACCGTGCGGAACGTGCCGCTCTCACCCTTGCCGATGGTCTGCACGAGAACTTCAAGAAACGTGCCGCACAAGCTGAACATATCAATCAATTGATTTCTGCTTCTCCCTATCCCACCCTGGTATGTGGTGACTTCAACTCTCTCCCTTCTTCATATGTATATCAAACGGTAAAAGGAGAAAAACTGAATGATGGTTTTCAGACCTGCGGACATGGGTATATGTACACTTTCCGATATTTCAAGCATCTGCTGAGAATCGACTATATCCTCCATTCGTCTGAGTTTCAAGGGGTGGATTACTTCTCTCCGGATTTGGAGTATAGTGATCATAATCCGGTGGTGATGAGAATGAGGTTATAAACCTTACGCTGTATATCACTATATAGAAAGGCTACAAAAAAGCCAGTTAACTCATTATGAATTAACTGGCTTCCCATTAAAATAAAATCCTTCTTTTTAACTTTAAAACTTGTATTAGAAAGTAACTTTTACTCCTAATTGCATAGACCATGCACTACCAATGGTATTGGTATATTGCCATGATGATCTTTCTTTAAAAGCTTCACGTGAATTAGCATTTATCTGGTAAGTCAAGGGTTCACCAACTTTGCTAGCAGTTTTTAATAACTGTACATTGTCATAACTCTTGAGACCACAAGATTGATATGCTCCCCATTTTGAATTAATCATATTTCCTACATTCAGCATATCAAGGCTAACCTGTATTCCATATTTACGCCCACCTAAAGTTGCATAAAAATCCTGAGCAATTTTAAAATCAAAGCGATTAATCCAAGGTGTTAAAGATCCATTACGTTCCACATATTTTCCCTTACGATCTTTAAGATAAGAATCATTGTTCACAAAATCCCAAAAATCTTTAGCTTGATCTACAGCAGAATAAGTAATAGCACCACTTTTATCTGTAATATCAACAAAGGTCATTTCATCCTGAGAATTAGGCACGTATATTAAATCCGAATAATTGCCATCACCATTCATATCATTATAATATGTATAGGAATAACGTCCTGTATGATATCCTGAATAAAATAACGAGAACGTTGTCTTTAAGCATTTAGCATAATTAATTTCATAAGAAGCATTAGCAATAATACGATGGGGCGTAGAAAATAAAGAATAAGATACTCCGGGATCATTCAATGAATTTACTGCCACATTATTTTGCCATGCTGAATTAGGTGCTGACCCAGGATTTGCAGTCAGATCTTTAGCCATTGTATAAGTATAGCCGATAGACCCTGTAAAACCAAAATCGTATTTCTTTGTCAAAATAGCATTAAAAGAATATTGATATCCTTTATCTTCTCCATTAGAAAGTTTTACTACTACATTCTTACCATTAGTATAATCATTATACTCGTATTTTTTTGAAGCCCAATAAATACGATCCGGTTGTTCATTATACACACCCGTAGGCTCAGCCTCATTCATATTGAGCTGCGCAACATTATAAATATCTCTTGTATACATTGCTCCAACAGATAACATAAAATCATACGGCAGTTGAATATCCACATTCAAATTACTACGCCAAACTTGCGGCATCTTAAACTTAGGATCTACATATGCTATAACATCAGGTGCTTGCTCTGAAGGTGTAGAAGGAAATAAACTGGGATATTTCTGCAGAGTTTCTCTATAATTAGGATTAAAACCAAAGTCAGCAGGTAAAGAGCCCGGATTTTTTTGTGTATTATACTCTACCATATTTTGGTATAAGCCCGAATTACTTGGTTGATTAGTGAACCATACAAAAGGTAACAATCCAGTAAAGATTCCTGTACCTCCTGATACAATTACGGAGCGATCACCTTTTACATCCCAATTAAAACCGACTCTTGGCGAAAACAAGACTTGTGTCTTCGGCCACTTAGAAATATCGACATGAGTATTATTTACAAAAGCTAATTCCTCTATTGACTTGTTAGAATCTAATGAATTCATATATATTGGCATATCCAGACGTAAGCCATATGTCAAACGAAAATTAGGAGTAAGAGACCATACGTCTTGGGCATATACACCAGCCATTCCGAATGTCAACTCAGAACCTGGAGCATCATTACCATTATACCCATATGTAATACCATAAATGGTAGGTACTTTTCCCTGCATAAAATCATCCATTGAATCATAACGATAATATCCGTAAGGGCCTCTCAAATAAGAATTTTTAAAATATTGGCGTTCAAAAGAAACGCCAGCAAGCAATTCATGTTTTCCTAATGATATACTCACATTATCAACAAGACTAAATACATTATTGATAACCTGATTATTAGGAGTAAACACTTCTGTACCTAAAGTTATATATTGCTTTCCGTCCTTATATATATCGACAAAAGGAAAATCAGAGCCTTTCTGCTCGCGTGTATCACTAATATGAGTATATGTGGCTAACAGTTTATTCTGAACATTATTCGAGAAACGACTATTTAACTCGCCTGTTATCGATGTTACTACGTTTTTCATCTTATAGTTTGAATTACCAAAAGAAAAGGCATCCAAACCATAACGATTAGAATTAGTACTAGTTATAATAGTGGACTTAGCGCTTACTTCTCTGTCATCTTCTGAGGAAACAGAATTAAAACGCACTGTCAACTTATGATTCTGATGTATATTCCAATCAATACGAGCCATTAACTTCCAATTATCACTTTGGAAATTATTGAAGTTCTCATACTGTCCGGGGTCATAATCATATTTAGTTTTAACAAAGTCACTGATAGTACGCATATCACCCACCCAAGTACGTGAGATACGTTTTCCGCTATCCCCTGTTCCATTTTGATCTTGATTAGGAAGCCAAGTTACCCCCGGAGTTTCCTTATTTTCAATTTCAGCATTCAAGAAGAAGAAAAGCTTATTCTTAATGATTGGACCTCCAAAAGTTACACCATATGAATGAGAGTTGTATTCTTTTGCTTTAAGAATATCCTCACCGTCAATAGAGCTCCCTGCAAATCCTCTTGGTTTATGATAGGTATATGCAGTACCCGAAAATGAGTTTGTTCCACTTTTTGTTACAGCATTAATAGAAGCACCTGTGAAGTTGGAATATTTAACATCGTAAGGAGAGACATTTACAGTAATCTCATCGATTGCATCTAAAGATATGGGTTGAGAATCTCCTCCAGGTAAATTATTAGAACTTAATCCGAAACTATTATTAAACGAAGCACCATCAATCGTTATATTGTTATAACGTCCATCACGCCCCGCAAAAGAACTGCTTCCACCTGCATAAGGAGAGAGCTTTGTGAAATCTGTTATACTTCTGTTAATAGTAGGTAAAGTGTTCATCTGACGTTCACTTACATTAGTAACAGTACCTATTTTTTCGATAGTTTTTGGTGCTGTTACTACTACTTCATCCAACAACTCTGAACTTTCTTTCAAAGAAACATTCAATACGTAGTTTTCTCCTAATGACAACTGGATGCCCTTGTAAATGGCTGACTGATAGCCGACATAGGTGATTTCGACTTTGTAAGGACCGCCTGTACGCATACCTTGCAGATTGAATTGCCCACTGACATTGGTCACTGTACCATAGCGGGTACCGGAGGGCTCGTGAATAGCAACGATCGTTGCTCCAATAATAGGTTCATCTTGTGCTGTTACTTTACCACTCATACTTGCTGTGGTAACTTGCGCACTCATCGTAGCAGTAATCAGTAACATTACGACCACTAAAAAAGACCGCATTCTCTTCAACATAATGTAATTTATTAGTTAATACTAATTGTTTGTTTCATTGAAACTGTGCACAAAGATAATTAATATTATTTAGACTTAGATGACAATTATGCTACATTCTTTTAAGAGAGATAAACATTTTATTGCTTTCGAAAACAATAAAGGCTCTGCAATGTTTGCAGAGCCTTTCATTTTCGTATATTAAGCGAGATTTAACTTGTAATCTGTCAACAAATACTAGTCAGTCATTAAATTTCTATAACGAACACGCTTCGGCTCTTCATTGCCCAGACGCTTCAATTTGTTTTCCTCATATTCTGAATAGGAACCTTCAAAGTAGAATACATTAGAGTCTCCTTCAAAAGCGAGGATATGCGTACAGATACGATCAAGGAACCAACGGTCGTGAGAGATGACTACCGCACACCCTGCAAAGTCTTCCAAACCTTCCTCCAAAGCACGAAGGGTGTTCACGTCAATGTCATTGGTCGGCTCATCGAGCAGCAGAACGTTACCTTCTTCTTTCAGAGCGATCGCCAGATGCAGACGGTTTCTTTCACCACCGGAAAGAACACCACAAAGTTTTTCCTGATCGGCACCGGCAAAGTTGAAACGGGACAGGTACGCACGTGCATTGATATCACGTCCACCCATACGGATCAAATCATTACCACCGGAGATTACCTGATAGACGCTCTTGTTCGGGTCAATGTCTTTATGCTGCTGGTCTACATAGGATACCTTTACGGTCTCTCCTACTTCAAACTCACCTTTATCTACCGTTTCCAATCCCATAATCAGACGGAAAAGAGTTGTTTTTCCTGCACCGTTAGGACCGATGACACCGACAATACCGTTAGGAGGAAGCATAAAGTTCAGATCATCGAACAGCAGTTTGTCGCCGTATGCCTTCGCTACGTGTTTTGCCTCGATTACCTTATTACCCAAACGGGGACCATTCGGGATAAAGATTTCCAGCTTCTCTTCTTTCTCCTTCAAGTCTTCATTCAGCAACTTGTCGTATGAATTAAGACGGGCTTTTCCTTTCGCCTGACGAGCTTTCGGAGCCATGCGCACCCATTCCAACTCACGTTCCAGTGTTTTACGACGCTTGCTGGCGGTCTTTTCTTCCATTTCCATCCGTTTGGTCTTCTGTTCCAGCCAGGATGAGTAGTTTCCCTTCCAAGGGATACCTTCGCCACGGTCGAGTTCGAGAATCCATCCGGCAACGTGATCAAGGAAGTAACGGTCGTGAGTTACGGCGATAACTGTACCTTCGTATTGCTGCAAATGTTGTTCCAGCCAGTCGATAGATTCAGCATCCAAGTGGTTGGTAGGCTCATCGAGCAACAGGATGTCCGGTTTCTGCAACAACAAACGGCAAAGAGCGACACGACGGCGTTCACCTCCGGAGAGATTCACCACCGGCTGATCTTCGGGCGGACAACGGAGCGCATCCATCGCACGTTCCAGTTTACTGTCCAGATTCCATGCATCAGTTGCGTCGATGATATCTTGCAATTCTCCCTGACGGGCGAAAAGTATATCCATCTTGTCCTGATCTTCATAATACTCGGGCAAACCGAATTTCTGATTGATTTCTTCGTATTCTGCCAGTGCGTCAACGATCGGTTGCACACCTTCCATTACTACTTCTTTTACTGTCTTTGTGTCGTCCAGATAAGGTTCTTGTGCCAAATAGCCCACAGAATATCCCGGAGAGAAGACCACTTCTCCCTGATAGGATTTCTCCAGACCCGCGATAATCTTCAATAAGGTAGATTTACCGGAACCGTTCAGACCGATAATACCAATCTTCGCTCCATAGAAGAACGACAGGTAAATGTCTTTCAGTACATTTTTATTTGGTTGGAAAGCTTTGCTCACTCCCACCATTGAGAAGATGATTTTTTTATCGTCAGCCATATATTAATGATTGTATATTGTTGATAATGGCACAAAGATAAGAAAAATGTTTGAAATGCTTTGGAGTTCTAAAAAAATGTTCTACCTTTGCACCCGCAATTCGAAAGAAAGCATAAAGGATTGATTCAGTAGCTCAGCAGGTAGAGCACAACACTTTTAATGTTGGGGTCCTGGGTTCGAGCCCCAGCTGGATCACGGAGTAAAAAACCTCTGATAATCAATGATTATCAGAGGTTTTTTTATTAATATACACAGAACATAGATATAAGACTCTACATAAAGCCCAAAACATATCCAATATCGAATCGATGACAAACAGACCTACACCAAACAATCGGTTCATAGAATGATAAACTTCTTTTTCCAGTTATTGTTTCCATCTTTACCTTATATATTATAAAAACGCGGCAAAGATACAACTTTAAGAAATAGCGGAAATGAACATTTGTTAATAAAAAGATGGCTATTCCGGACAACTGTTTACTGAAAAAATAGCTTATTTTTGCAAAGAATGCAAGATTAGTCAAATGGTTGAATCAGAAATAAATAAAAGATATTGCCAAAGCTGCGGAATGCCGCTCCGCTTCGACGTGGAGGAATATTTAGGCACCAACTCTGACGGTTCGAGGAGTGATGAGTTTTGTTATTACTGCCTGAAGGATGGGAAATACATTGTTGATATATCCATGTGGGAAATGATCGACATCTGGATAAAATATACAGATAAATATAATGAATACGCAGACACGGACTATTCTCCGAAAGAGCTGAGGGAGATACTGGACAAACGCCTTCCCACACTGAACAGATGGCGGCAAAAGCAAGAGACAAGCAGCCTTCATCATAAGATGATTCAGAACATAATAGTGTACATCAACGGTCATCTGACGGAGGTACTGGATACCGACACGCTGAGTTCGATGAGCGGACTGTCCAAATTTCATTTCAGAAGAGTGTTCCGCACCGCTACCGGAGAGAATATCGGCAGTTACATACAGCGTTTGCGCATGGAGCACGTTGCACATCTGCTGATCTCTACGGACTATACGCTAAAGCAAATCATAGAGCAAACGAGTTATCAGACTAAATACAGTATCGCCAAAGCTTTTAAGAAACATTTTGGTATATCAACTTCTCAATACAGAGAAAAGCACAGACCGAACGGTGAAAATCCGGCAACAAACATAAAACCGGAGATAAAAGTGATCAGCCCGATAAAGATATTCTGCATCGAAGTGGGTGAAGCGTATAAAAACAAACTAAAATACAGATTACTTTGGAATAAACTACTGCATCATGCCGAACAGTATGAAGCAGACCCACGATATGACAAGTTTATCAGCCTTAGCATGGACGATCCGTCGATTACGCCTACGGAGAAGTGCCGGTTCTATCTGGGCATCACCCTTCGCGATGATACTAAAGCGAGACCGGTACCGGGAAGCATGCAAATTCCCGGAGGGCGATATGCCGTGTTCAGACATACGGGGAGCTATTCTTCTTTACACAAAGTGTACAGGAGCATTTATGAGGAATGGTTTCCGAAAAGTAAATACCATCCCCAAAGCACATTCAGCTTTGAGATGTATATGAATCATCCGTCCACCACGGAAACGTCGGAATTACTAACAGAAATATATATACCGGTCATACGGAAATAATCACCATTAAAACAGAATCTATGGAAAAGATATCAGAAATCATGCTTTTACAGCAGCCGGAACAGCCCGCTTTGGCTATTGAAGTACAAACCAACATGGAAGGTATGTCACAGGCTATCGGAGAGAATTTTGTAAGAATAGACTCTTTATTCAAGAAACAGGGAGAAGTAACCACGGATATCCCCTTCGTAGAGTACCCCGACTTCGAAAGCCTGACCGAAGATCGTATAAAAATGATTATCGGACTGAAATCTTCGAAACCTTTACAAGGTGACGAAAAAATACAATCTGTCATCCTCCCCGCCAGAAGAATAGTCGTATGTCTACACAGAGGAAATTACAATGAACTGGCACAGCTGTACAATGAGATGACCGAATGGATAAAAACAAATGGATATAAGGCTTCGGGAACATCAATAGAGTATTATTACAGCAATCCGGATGTACCCGAAGAGGAACATGTCACAAGAGTTGAAATGCCTTTACTCTAAAAGCAAGAGAATAGTTGCCGTAAACTCTTACCAAACAATAAGAAGCAGAGAAGCCGTCATACAGTATCACCTTGTCTGATAAAGTACCGGCATTCCCTGCTTCAATAGTTCTTTAGAAATTAGCCTTGCGTTTCTTCACTTCTTCTACGAGTTTCGTAAAGGATTTCTCCTTCTTACGTTTTTCATGTTCGGAAGCGGAGAAATGCCATGCTTCTCGTCTGAGTTTCAGATAACTCTCATATACCTTATGATCTAACGTACCATTATGTACCGCTTCTAAAACAGCACAACCCGGCTCGTCGATATGCTTACAATCGCTGAAACGGCATGATTCCGCATAGTCGGATATTTCAAACATTTCGGCAAGCGAATCGGGATTGTCAATCGCCAAACCAAATTCCCGAACACCCGGAGTGTCGATTAAAACACCTGAGCCATCCACCAATACCATTTCCCGACGAGTCGAAGTATGCCGTCCCTTCCCTGTAGACAGGCTTATATCGGAAGTATTCAGTACCGATTTCCCGCAAAGGGTATTCACCAGTGAACTCTTGCCGACACCCGAAGAGCCGACAAACACAACTGTTTCGCCTTTTGTTATGGATTCCCGTAACCGAAGAATCGTTTGAGGTTGACGAATACTTGTGATAAATACAGGAAACTGACGGGCAATGTGTTTGATCGCTTCATCTATTTTCTGTCTGTCACAACCTAAATCGGCTTTATTGAGCACTAATACCGGTTTGATTTTTTCTTCCATTACCTGGGCTATGAAACGTTCCGCCCTGCGAACATTGAAATTATCATCAAGGCTTTGCACAATAAATGCCTTATCGACGTAAGAAGCAATGGCCTGCCGGTCGGCTACCCTTCCGTTCTTCTTTCGATACAACGCCCGTTCACGGGGCAACATATCAACTATAATCCCTTTGTTTGCATCGAATGGCTGAAAAATCACCCAATCGCCCGTACAAGGGTATTCATCAGGCATTCTGCCATAAATCATATTTCCTGTTAACTCACACAAATATACGCCATCCTCTGCAACTACTTCATAACAGGTTTTATGTGTCACGATGATTCGTCCATGAGACATATCTTTAAATTGTGAGATTTGTTTTTGCCGGAATAGATTATCACTCCAACCATATAATGACAGATTATTATTTTCGTTACTCATTATCTTACTGTATTTTGCATACACATAAAAGCATACCAATGCTTTTTATCATTGTACGCAGATTAAACTTGAATTATAATAATAGAAAACTACTCTCGAAAGGAATCTCCGAGAGCTAACGAAAGGACAATCTGTATCAGAAGTACAGACTGTTTACTACACCAAA
>OOAN01001167.1_pt1 | contig 15405 bp, 19 predicted proteins | sample 1671301 | NCBI WGS metagenome assembly OOAN01 (sample SAMN06348142, study PRJEB24527) | human gut metagenome | biome: human gut; feature: ankylosing spondylitis patient; material: feces | host: Homo sapiens | place: China | collected 2015-10
GAACGGCGGAGTTCTCTCCCCGTTCGGTTTTTTCTTATTGACAGCAAGAAGGCATAGCTGAAGGAGCAGAAATGACAATCCTACAGGATTTCCTGAAAGACCTCGCTGAACTCGTCAACATCGACGCGGGAACGAGAAACGCGGCTGGCGTTACAAAAGCCGCTGAAATCATGAAACGGCACTATGAATCAATCGGATTCCATGCAGAGCTTGTTGATCTGTCGCCGGACTGCGGGAAGGCTCTCCTCGCGACCAACCGCCCCGGAGCCGATCACTATGACATCATGCTGAACGCTCATCTCGACACGGTCTTCCCGGACGGAACGGCTGCCGCGAGACCTTTCCGGTTTGATGATGTCAAGGCCTACGGTCCAGGATGTCTCGACTGCAAGGCTGGGGTTCTCTCTATCTTCTACGGCATCAAAACCGCCCGTAAGGAAGATATTGACCGACTTTCGATCCTCGTCTGCTGCAACCCGGATGAGGAGCTGATTTCACCCTGGTCTTCTGAATGGCTTCTCGCTCAGGGCAAAAAAGCGGATCGCGTTCTGATCTGTGAACCGGCCCGCGCAAACGGCGCCCTGGTCCGTTCCAGAAAAGGCTCTGCCTTCTACACCGTCACTTTCCACGGGCTTTCAGCTCACGCAGGCAACAATCCTCAGGAAGGCCATAACGCCAACATCGCTCTGGTGAGATTTATCAGTGAGATCTATCAGTACAACGATTTCGAGCGCGGGACGACCGTGAACCCTGGCATCATCGAAGGCGGAAAAATCGTGAACGCGATCCCGGATCTCGCCCGCGTTGAAATTGATACCCGATTCTGGAAGGACGAAGACGGCAGGTGGCTCGATCAGAAGATCCAGGAAGCCGCGAAGAAGGTTTGGGTTGAAGGGGTGACCTGCGAGCTGAAGCGCAACTCATTCCTTCCCGCCATGCCTCTTTCCGACGCCACAAAGGAACTAGTCGGCATTGTGAATCAGGCGGCCGAAAAGGCCGGCTTCACTGCTGAGTGGGTCGATGCGGGCGGCGGCTCGGACGGAAACCACATCGCGGAAAGCGGAGTTCCCGTGGTGGATGGCTGCGGTCCTGCCGGATCGTGACTCCACACTGAGCGTGAATATCTGCAGCTTGATACGGTGGAAGAACGTATCCGAATGCAGGCGAATGTTTACTCGCTGATCTGACAGAAATGACTTATGCGTCACAGGATTTAATTTTTTATTTGAAATAATGCGCAACTTCTTGTAGAATGCATAGTCTCTAGCGACGATTAATTTCCTCGCTTTCGGAGAAGTGGCCGAGTGGCTGAAGGCACACCCCTGCTAAGGGTGCAGACTGGCAAAAACCGGTCTCGAGGGTTCGAATCCCTCCTTCTCCGCCACACAAAACCCTGTAATCTCAACGGTTCATGTTCACAGGTACACAATGTGACCTATGGGGCAAACCGGACGGTACAGGGCACGAAAAAATAAGTCGGGGGAAATTCCCTCGACTTATTTTTTCTTTGATCCCAAGTTTATTTGAGCGCCACATTTCAATTGGATGCGCAGACGCTGACCCCAACGAGAGCGGGTAGCGGAAACCGTCAGACAGCACGGGATAGGATATTGCCCATCGTTTGCGCCGCTTTGAGCTGCGCGTCCGTGGTAACGTGGGCGTATGTATCCAGCGTGAAGCCCGCCGAGTAGTGGTCGAGCATACTGCTGACGGTCTTGATGTCCACGCCGTTCTGGAGCGCCATCGTGGCGAAGGTGTGTATAAATCGTGAAACTCGAATTGAGTGATTAATTGCACTATTTGGCAGTTTTGTGAAACAAATTGCGGGATAGTGCTTTTTATTCTCAATCATCTGCTATACTTGAAATAATAAAAATGATAATTGAGGGATAGCAAGAATTGGTGCATTCCTTCAAAACCATCAAGTCACAAAAAGGGATTCTGTTGGGCGCATATTGAATCAGTCCTTCTAACTAGCCAAGGTTATGATGTGCCTCTGCTAAGAGAAATGCCAATTCATCGTCCATTTTAGGTGTAAAGGCGCTCTTGAAAATCAGGGCAAACATTTCCGGTACTACGCCGATGTGCATGATCAGGACTCCCAAGCCGCCTACAATATAAATCAGAGCCGAACGGCACAACTTTTTCCATGATATCCGCGATTCGCTTTGGGCCGCCATCGGCAGTAGCAAGGTATCAGTCGGTTTTTTCTACAAAACAAGGGGCCTTCGTAAAGAAAGCCCCTTGTTTTTAATGTTGGCCTAAGTTCGTCTGCCAAGTCATCCCCAGTCAGCGCACTCCCTCAAAGCAGAGAGCTTTGTTTCCAAACTGAGCGGGGACGTTTTCCGTTCGATTATTTTGTCCCGGAAGTTTCAGCAGTATTCTGCTTTGCCAGCTTTCTGGACTTGTAGTTCCGGATGCCAAAAATTGCCACGGACACAATCGCGATCAAAATGAACGCGCAGCTGATCGGACGAGTGAAGAAAATGCTGAAGCTGCCTTCAGAAATGACCATGGCACGGCGGAAGTTCTTTTCAGCCAGAGGTCCAAGCACGATGCCCAGCAGAACAGGCACCAGTTGGAAGCCCATGCGCCGCAGGAAGTAAGAAACGATACCGAAAATCAAAATGATATAAATATCATAGATGCGGTTGTTGGTAGAATAAGAGCCTGCAATGCAGAATGTCAGTACGATGGGAGCCAGAATCTCATAGGGAATGCGGGTAATATGCGCATAAAACCGGGTCAAACCAGTGCCCACGATATACATGAACACATTCACCACGAGCAGGCCCAGCATGATGGCATAAAGAATGTTGCCCTGCTCGGCAAACAAGGACGGACCGGGAACCATGCCGTGAAGCATGAATGCGCCCATCAGAATGGCTGTCGCACCGTCACCGGGGACACCCAGCGTCAGCATGGGGATCATGGTTGCGCCGCAAGCGCCGATGTTGGCGGATTCCGCAACAGCCACGCCCTCGATCTCACCCTTGCCGAACGTTTCCGGATGCTTGGACGCCTGCTTGACCTGATTGTAAGCAATAAACGCCGCCAAACCGCCGCCAGTGCCGGGCGTTGCGCCAATGATGACACCGACAAGAGAACCAATGCCAATGGGCTTGCGGCAGCGCCGATATTCCTCTTTTGTGATCTTATCCTTCGTCAGGGCCTTGGGGTCATAAATTTTATGATCCGTTTTGGGATCATATTTCTCTTGCGGCAGATTGCCGCCTCCATCTAAGAGCGCCGTATAGCCCGTGTCTGATTCCATCAAAATGGCATCGCCATATCCGACATTCACAAATGTGATCCGCATTTCTTCACCTCGTTTTTTGTTTTGATACAGCCATGAACAAAACTCCAAAAGAGTAGTAATTGCAATGGTTTCCGGTCATGGCTGAAACCGAAATCACTCATATGATATAGAAAGCGGAGCCCCTTTTTGGTAAAATTGACTTGAGAGAAAACCAACCAGAAAGGGGCTGGCCGCTATCTACCGACAGGAAATCATCCAGGATGTGACGCTGTTCACATCCCAAAGCGCCGCCATGTTTTATGACAAGCTTTTCAGCAGCTTGGACTTCACGCTGCCCAGAGCGGCAACCGGGCGGCGCGGCTTCCCTAAAGAAACCATGGTCTGTGCTTTTATTGCTGTAACCTTTATCGTGCACTAAAACCTGATAGTAGTCCATAGTTCCTTGTTCTGGACAAATAGAGGGAGTAATTTTTCCGCTCCATACCAATGCGTTTTTTCCGTATTTCGACTAAATATTACTCTTCTTCGTAAAGCGAGAAAATATGCCACACATCATTGTAGAAAACCACGATTGTATCACCATAGTTTTCATCGTTCCATCGGGCATAGGGAGCATCCATTATATCATAATTTGCCTCTCCGTCTTGCTTAGGTAATTGAGTAATTGAAACTACTGAAGAAATATTGCCTAAAATTTGACTTTTATCAACTTCAATATCACCATCTAAAGCACGCTCATGTTGATACAAGTTCCCATCAACCATAACTGTCATTGGACAAACCCACTCTACATCTTCGTTTCCAGTTTGCCCGTCTGAAGAACAGCCTGAGATGACTATGCCAATAAGCAGGGCCAAAGGAAATAAAACCATCAGTTGTTTCTTCACAACATTCACCTCCTATTAACAGAGTAACAATTCACTATCTTACAAAGGATAATAAACTGTTCTGTACCAATTCCTGAATGTAATTGAATATGGCGAAGCATAAGTGAAAACACCAGTACGAACATTCACTGTGAACCAAATGGTACTATCATGCACATTGGGGTCCATAATTTCATAAAAACCAGTACCATTGTTCTCAATTCCATAGCCGCACAGTACAACTGCATGGTAATAATTCTTATTTATGCTATTACCAGTTCCAGAGATTGCCATGTAAATAGGGTATTTTGCATCAATTTGCTGCTCAACTGATGCAAAATCCATTCCAGTTGTCATATCACGATATTCAGTAAGTCCATAATAGGATAGTGCAAAACGTACAGAATCATTAGAACCTGGCTTATAACCTGAATTATTTGCAACTGTATCATATACGTTTTTGGCTGTTAAACGAACGCCTCCATTTGTTCGATATTGAATCATAGATGCAGTCGATGCTGCCCAGCAGATTCCCACGCCATCCACAGATTCATTTTTTACAAGTGGGACTGGTAAAGAGTGTGGAGAAGATGGAGCTCTATCGTAAGTCGATTTGCTCGTCATATCAACAGGTGTGAGTGTTAATTTTTCCCTTTTTGGCAGAGTATTTGTATCAGAGAATTGCAATTGTTCTATTGCCTTATCCTGATCGGCTTCAAACACATTACCTGCAATAATCTCTGTTGATGCCTCTGTGCAAATCAGAAGAGCTTCGCTTATTGTAGCTAGGTAAATTGGTTCCGAATCCTTATAGGCTGTGGAAACAGCGGGCATATCCTGATGTAAGAACGAAGAACAAAAATCATTCCCATCATGGCTAACCACTAATTCCCCGATACAGGTATCCTGATCGAATAAGAAAAAGACATAGCCTGCATCATCAACACTATTTTCGACTTTCATAGGTTGCGAAAGCGATAGTCCACTTGTTGGAAGGGAAACGTCTGGAAGTTCTGCAAAATCGAGGAGAATATTATTTGCATAGTCAACATATTGATCCTGTGAAATTGCGCTTGCTCCTGTATCTGCTGCAAGTGCTATGGGTGAACAAGCCAAGAGCATGGATATACTAAGGACAAAAGATAGTATCTTCTTCCTACTAATTTTCATATTGAACTCCTTTCTTTTCTTTATGAAGCACACTACTAAGGTTTCGGTCTTATAACGCATAACGTAAAATTCAAGTTAAAAATATTTCTGCATTGGTTTCACGCCCCTATACAATTCATTATCTGCTATATTAGACAACTTTCTTTGAGATGTGCAACAAATATACAGGAAGAAAAACAACGCCAATACCAGAAGCACGCCCCCACCCAACGCTCTAAATTAGTTTTCACGGTAAGGATTATCAAAGGCCAAGTCATCCGGTAATATATTAAGTACACTATTGTTGATGTACTGCGCGATAATGTACAATAACGGATCTGTTGACAAAAGCAAAAAAACTGCTGAAACCAACAGTGGTTCCAGCAGAATAATAAATTGTGAGATAGCGAAAGAATTTAGGGCCATGGCAGCAAGGAGGCATTCTTCCGTAGCTGCAAGAATGCCCCTTTTTCGAATCTTCGAAATACAGTGCTCCCGTTTCAAGACGGAGAAACTGTCCTCGGCCCAGATTTTACGAAGCCGCATCATGGACGGGTATTCAGGAGTTCCCATTCAAATCCGCAAAACCTTCGGTAGGCGATGTTGAGCTGAACTTCCTCCACCAACCGCCACTCCGATTTGATGCCATACAGGTATCCGATCAAGAGCATTTTAAACATACTGACAGGGTCGACAGATGGACGGCCTGTTGCCGGATAATATGGTGCCAGAAGATCATAGATGAAATCAAAGGATACCATCCGCTCGATCTTACGCAGCAGGTGGGTTTCTGGAATCGGTGACTCTATATCTACGTAAATCATTGCCATTTGTCTGCTTTGGTATCTCATCATGCTGCATCCCTCCTATAATTATTGCACCATAGAAAGAATTTGCGCGCCACTTTGTCAACAGGTCCGTTATTGTACATTATCGATCACTTCAATATTATTCAGAAGGCACCATTTTTCTTAATAATTCTATGGCATTTTTCCTCGCCCGAGTCAAAGCCATTCTTACACTTTGAGGTTTTATATGTAATTCATCCGCAATTTCCTTGTCACTCTTCTCAAGAATGTATTTTGCCTCCAATATATACCGGCTCCGCATATCTAATCTAGGCCATATGCTCTGTAAAGCTTCCAATTGAGACTGCATTATTACATAATCCTCAACATCGCTGATACTTTGGCTAATTGATGCCTCTCCAATGAAGTCCTCAATATCTTCCATAAAGTGACGGTTTTGATTTTGGAATATTGTATAGGCATTATTCCTGCAAGAGACAATGATATAATTTATTAAGCGATCTCGGTCAAACGTTCGTAAAAGCGTTATCTTGTCGATAAGCCGTTCAAGTGTGCTCTGAAAAATATCGTCTATCAACCAATGATCCTGCGTAATTTTTTGTATTGTTGCATACATCAACTTTTGATAATGTAAAAAAAGCTCAGTCATAAATTCTCTGTCACTTGGGTCTTCGATTGCCAAAATACAATATGGGATCATTTTCTACCACCCATATCAAAATCCGACAATAATGTTCTAAACTTCATATCATCCATAATAAGAAGGAGTGCTTGCTGTCTATTGGGAGGGATTTTTTGGAAGTCTTCCAAAAATGTAGCTACCGTTATCCCAGGTGCTACCATCTTTTGAAAAATAGCGGGAGAACAATGAGAAACTGTTCTACCAAGTAAATAATCTATGGTCACATCAAAACAGTCTGCGATCATGACTAATTTTTCAACATCTGGAAAATGCTGGTCATTTTCGTAATTTGAGATCGTTCCAATGGTAACACATATTTTCTTTGCAAGATCCTTCTGTGTCATTTTTTTGTCTTCGCGCAATTCCCGCACCAGTTCTCCAAATGAAGCCATACATGCACCCCATAACAAGAATTTTCTATATTATAGTTTTCCGTTAGGCTTAATCTTTAAAACAAGTAAAAATGCAATACTTATCGCTTATATTTGAAAATATATTTTAGTTATGCTATAATCGTGTGCGAATAAGTTATATGTCACCACTTGCTCTTCAGAACTAAATTGGTTGCAGATTGACTTGTAAATTGTCTCCTGATAAAATGGCCTTAGGAGCATGGGTAAATGATTACTTCTACTTTTTCATCTGATAACGAATTAAGCGATAAAGAGTTCATGGTACACCTGTACACGAAATATGAAAACCTGCTGTTTTACACTGCGCAAAAGTATATCTCTGAACGAGGGTCAGTTGAGGACGTGGTCCAAGAAAGCCTTGTTAAGTTACACGAAAAAATAAGGACTATCAAACCAATGCCCGAAATCGTACTGGCTTCATATATTCGCTCAACTGTCCGTAATACAGCCATCAACATATTAAAAAGTGCAGGCTATGAAGAAGATCGCCAAATTTCTACCGAAAATATAATCGACGTAATGGACGAGCACGCACTGTCTTTAGATACTCTTATGCAGATATCCAGATATCGCGAATTACTCTCAAAAATATGGCCAGAGCTCTCAAAGGAAGAACAATTCCTTTTGGAAGGAAAATACATTTTGGGCTATAGTGATAGAGAGCTCTCTACAGAATTGTGCTGTCAACCGAGTAGCGTTCGAATGAAGCTTACCCGTGCAAGGCGGCACGCACTATCAATTTTGGCAAGCCGAGAGGGGGTGAATTGTTTTGACGAGGCGTGAAAATCTTCAGGAACAGTATGAAGATGCATTGTTTGCCTTGCTAATGGACGATTTTGCAGTATCTGAGGGCAAATCCGCCATAGAGGAAAACAACAGATTGAAGCAAGACGCCAACTTCGATATTCCAGCAGATGTTAGGCGTCGATGCCTAAAAACGATTTCTAAAAGCTGTTCAAAGGCTTCTCTACATCACGCTGGAAAAATCCTATGTCGTAGCTTTAGTAAAATAGCAATGTTCACTATGATTTGCACGTTGCTTTTTACGACAGCCTTTGCAGTATCTCCAACCATCAGGGCAACTACATTGAATTTTATCATTACTATATTTGACGATAGAACTGAGTTTGAATTTGAATCTCCTATTTCCACACATGAATCTCAACAGCCCTATAACATTTCTGTAGGGTGGCTTCCAAATGGATACTCTTTAATGAATCAGCGCATAAGTCGTTTTCGCATTTCCAACGCGTATCAGGCATCAGATGGAAAAAAGATCAATATCAATATCTTTTTGGGATCAAACGATATATTAGGCGTGGACACAGAAGCAGCCCAAACCGAAAATATAATTATTCAAGGTCAACCAGGTATTTTGGTAGAAAAAAATAATACAACCCAAATTGTCTGGATTGATACAGAAGAAAAATGTAAAATCACAATAGACATATCCGATGTAGGAGAAGATATAAATCAGACTCTACTCAATATTTCAGAACATCTCTTGATTGAAAAAAACTAAAAAATGTTGTTGCACTTTTTGGAGTTGTATGTCTCCTATATAAGCCAGTGGCTAATTATATTTTAGGAGGAACCTACAAATGAAAAAATGTGCAACCAGATTCTTGGCATTAACCTTAGCGCTGATGTGCGCCTTGACCACGTTGTGTTTAGGCACCTCTGCAACTGAAATTTCTCCTCGATATACGGGAATTTCGCTTTTGGATGCAAATATTGATATCAGCAGTGGTGGCAAAGCAGAGTGCTATGGATATGTCCAAATCAGAGATGGCTATTCGGTAGATATGACGGTGGAATTAAAACGTGACGGACGGACGATTAAGAGCTGGAGTGATTCCGGAAAAACAGAAGTCGAGATTATTGGTACCTATTATGTAACGTCCGGCCACGATTATCAGACCGTTGTTTCAGTAGATGTCTATAATTCGCGCGGGACTTTGGTTGACAGCCCCAGCATCAAATCCGCCGTCTACTCATACTGATGAAAATGAAATCCTCAATGAAACAGTGGTATGATGGAGCCACAGTCAAGGAAACTTCTTCCCTTCCATGACAGCTAAGATGTGAGGAGGAACGCGGATGCCGATTTTATCTCGGAAAAATCTTGAACGGATATCCCGCAGAGTGCTGTTCCGCTATCTGACGCTGTCAGACCGCAAAATGGATCGCATCGACCCGGTCGACTTTGCGGAAAAGATCTGCGGTCTTCATTTCGCGTTTGCGGATATGAGCGTAACGGGCTCGATCCTTGGACTGACCTCCTATAGCGACGTCGATCTCACCATATCCGTTCCCCGTGGAAACGGGTCAGTCCAGGAATTTCACTTGAACGGCAATATCGCCTATGTGGATCAAAACCTCGCAAATGCGGGATCGGTGGGGCGGTTGAATTTCACTCTGGTACATGAAGCCGCGCATCAGATCCTCGGTATGCTTTACCCGGAGGAATACAATCCAAGCGCGCAGCCGTTCATCTGCCGCCTTGCGGATGAGCGCTGCACATACCCCATCACCGACTGGGTAGAATGGCAAACGAATGTGCTGACGGCGTATCTCCTACTCCCCCGTGAGCTGATCGACCGCTACATGGATGAGCTTGGCCTTGGCCGGCAGATCAAACTCCTGAACAAAGTATTTGCCCCCAAGGAATATGCGCTGTTTTCTGAAATGGCAAAGCGTCTGGGCGTCTCGAAAACAGCATTATCCATTCGTCTGGACAATCTTGGCATGATCGGCCGAAATGATTTTAGTAATCCGTATGCGCCCATCCATATTGATGCGGATGGCTTTGACACAGCATAGGAGGTAGTTGTTATTATGGCAAAAATCAATTCCAAAGCGCTTGACCCGCAGCGGTATGCCTGCATCCAAGCCGAGCAGCGGGAGCTTGAGCAGCAGTACTCCACCCATATCACCATGGCACGGCTTTGCCCGTATTGTAAGCTGCGGCTTGAAACGCTCTGCAAAGGGGCCCACGGCGCGACATACCTGAAGTGCCCGCAATGCGGAGAGGCGGTTTTCTTCCCGCCTGTTGTATTCCGCATCGCATAACCGCGAATAATCGATCTGTCCCCAACAATTAAATACCAAGTATGAGCCTCGGAGCCGCTTGATGCGTGACCATCCCATGTGCCGCTTGATTTGTAACTATCGTTCCTTTTAGGAACATAGTTCTGTCAACGCGGCCAATGGTCAGACAAATCAAGCGGCTCTTTTTTTGCGCATGCAGCTCCGGAAAAGGAGTTTGCAATGCGCTTTTTTCATATCCTCCCCCTTTTAGCGTGGGAGCCGTATATCGCTGAATACCCCTGATCTCCCGATTTTTTGAACCTCACCAAATTCAAAAAATCACAAAGGAGATCAGGAGTATGACTGAAAAGAATTATTCTCTCAACATTTACAATACCATGACCGGCGAATTTGAGCTCGTCCAGGTCACAAAAGAAGTCTTCCAGACCTACAGACGGACGAAATGGCACATTGAAGACAGCACGGAACGCTTTTACAAGCACGAAACGCAGATGAGTTCTCTGATCGGCGGTGAAAATGACGGATACGAGCGGTTCCATGAATTTATTGATTATGACAACACCCCTGAAAATCAGGCAATTGAGGAAATGGTGCGTCAGTCCCTGCGTAATATTCTGGATCTGCTCCCGCCGAAGGATTATGAGCTGATCTACGAGCTTTACTTCAAAAACCGCTCCGAAAAGGAATACGCGCAAAGGCTTGGGGTCTCTCAGCAGGCCATTCATGTGCGGAAAAAGCGCATCCTGAAAAAAATTAAAAATAATTTGGATGAGCAGGGTTGTTAAGATGCCAGTTTTCTCCCGTATACATGCGAGAAGAAAAGAATCTTCTTGTGAACATCGAAAACTGAATATCCGGTGACGAATAACGTCAGCTGACGGTCCCCCGGCGAGGGGGAACAGCGATGCGGCGGATGCGCGAAGACCACCTGCATCGGAATTACTCCGATGTCAATGAACGGCCAATAAGGTGCAGAGCGAAACTCATTCAGCCAAAAGCGGGCATGGCAGCCCGCCTCGCAATGATCCCGTCAGCCTATAATGGTACATCCTGTCCAGCCACAGCCGCAAGCAATGGGGGCAGCTCGGAGAGATCCTCGGAGGGGTTAGATTCCCGATGGGCGCTGCCAGGCGCCGGTTCGTTCAACCGCCCGACGGTCCGGGAAGTAGTGTCGAATAGGACTGAGCAAAAGAACTTTAAAAAATATAATGAGGGCCGCTCCATATCCGGGTATAGCAATATGCTTCCAACCAAGACAGGAGCGGCCCTCGTTTTTTATCTCTGAGCTAAGAGGTGTGTTTTCAACAGCACATTCTCTAAGGCTCTATGGTCTTCGTGGAACTGCCACCAGCAGGGCTTCAGAAAGCAGAGAACATTCTCCGCCCATCTGTAGTCCTCCGGCTGCAGCGTTCCCATTATGACACCGCGCTGAAACGCAGCGTTTCGTTTCCGTACAGACGTTTCCACACCGGCCTGCGCCAAATGCGCGTTCAAAAAGCCACAAATGACAGCCGCCTCTTCCGTTGTATAAAGCATAGTTCTCCTCCCTTTCCACAAACAGGCACCATTGTAACATGATGGCCCTATTTTTGAAATCGGCTGTTTCCACAAGAATCCAGCCGAAAGTTTTATGCAAACGCTTGTTCGATTTGCGATGCTGTGCTATACTATCACCACTACGAGTGAGGAGGCGCGCCATGCAGCAAAACGGACGAACGTATATCGCGATTGACCTGAAATCCTTCTACGCCTCCGTGGAGTGCATGGAGCGCGGGCTTGATCCTCTGACCACCAATCTGGTGGTGGCTGACGCCAGCCGGACGGAGAAAACCATCTGCCTTGCCGTGTCCCCCTCCCTGAAGGCATACGGCATCTCTGGCAGAGCGAGGCTATTTGAAGTGGTGGAGCGTGTCAAGGAAGTCAACGCGGAACGGCGGCGCAAAGCTGGCTGCCTTTCCGAAAAGAGCTTCAACGCCAATGAACTGGCGGCTGACCCATCCAGAGAGGTAGATTATCTCATTGCCCCTCCTCGGATGGCAAAATACATCCAGGTCAGCACTCAGGTCTACAACGTATACCTGAAATACATCGCCCCGGAGGACATCCATGTCTATTCCATCGACGAGGTGATGATGGATGTGACGAACTATCTGCAAACTTACCGCATGACCGCCCAGGAGTTGGCAAAGGTTATGATCTCGGACGTCCTGCACACCACGGGCATCACAGCCACGGCGGGCATCGGCAGCAACCTCTATCTCTGCAAGGTCGCTATGGACATTATGGCGAAGCACGTCCAGCCGGACAAAGACGGCGTCCGCATTGCGGCGCTTGACGAAATGAGCTACCGTGAGCAGCTTTGGGCGCACCGCCCGCTGACAGATTTCTGGCGCGTTGGGCGCGGTTACGCAAAGAAGCTGGAAGCCATCGGCATCTACACCATGGGGGATGTTGCAAGATGCTCCATCGGCAAGCCAAACGAATACTACAATGAAGAACTGCTCTATCGGATGTTCGGCGTCAACGCTGAGCTCCTCATCGACCACGCATGGGGCTGGGAGCCGTGCCGGATGCAGGATATCAAGGCATACCGGCCGGAAACGAACAGCATCTGCTCCGGGCAGGTTCTCCAATGCCCGTATTCCTTTGAGAAAGCACGATTGGTTGTACGGGAGATGGCGGAAGCCGTCGCGCTGGATCTGTTGGAAAAGAAGCTGGTGACGGATCAGTTGACCCTGACGGTGGGATATGACATTGAAAATACCGCAGGCGGCAGCTACCACGGCGAGACCGTGACAGACCGCTATGGCAGAAAGATCCCCAAGCACACCCACGGAACAGCAAACCTGCCGAGAAAGACATCTTCGGCCCGGAACATCACGGACGCCGTTCTTGGCGTTTATGACGCAAAGGTCAATTCGAAGCTGTCTATTCGGAGACTTACCATCACCGCCAATCGGCTGGTGGGCGAAGATACGGTACAGCAGGAGCCGGAAGCCCCAGTGCAGTTCAATCTGTTTGATAATATCGAGGTACAGGAGCAACGGCTGCGGGAGGAAACGGCTCAGTTGGAGCGGGAGCGTAAAATTCAGGAAGCCATGCTCGACATTAAAAAGAAGTTCGGCAAAAACGCCATTTTGAATGGCGGGAGCTATCTGGAAGGCGCTACCGCCAAGGAGCGGAATAAGCAGATCGGAGGGCATAAGGCATGAGCGGACAATACGATGACATCATTCGTCTGCCCCATCCTGATTCGCCAAAACATCCACGGATGTCCCTCTATGACCGTGCGGCGCAGTTTTCACCCTTTGCCGCCCTGACCGGCCACAGCGCCGCCATTGCGGAAACCGGGCGGCTGACGGACCAGCGCATGGAACTGGATGAGTACGAAATGGCACGTGTGGACGCGGAATTGCAGCGTCTCCAGGAACTGCTTCCCGGCAGGCCCACGGTGTCCATCACCTACTTTGTGCCAGACGAACGGAAGAACGGCGGCAGCTACCAAACTGTCACCGGAGAGGTCAAGCGGATTGACGCGGTCAACGGTGTGATCCAGATGACGGATCGGCAGTGTATTCCCATCGCGGATGTTTTCAGCATCGAGATCATCCCATAAAGACACTATAACGAAAACTCCCAAACCCATTTGTAAAAGTGGGCTTGGGAGTTTTCATTATCATTCAAATCAAATCACAAAAGGAGGAATCCGAATGAATTCAAACGCAGATTATCTCGGCATTGTCACCATGCTTCGCAGCCTGCGGGAGCAAGGGCTCGTCAGCGGCAGCGAAGCCAAAAAAATCGCCGCGCGGCTGAGGGCGCAGCTTGGCGCGGACATCATTATTTCTCTTTGATTTCTTCGCTTTTAGGATAGCTATTGCGGATGTTATATGGTATTGTGTGTTACTGACGAAGGAGGTGGCAGAGGAATGAGTGATAAGGAGAAAACCAACGGTTCTCTGGCGATGGCTCCGCGGGTCATTACGATCCCGGCAGCGAATCAGGAAACCGCACGAAAACTCCGCATGGCAGCGTATACCCGTGTCAGTTCCAACTCCAAGGATCAAGAACACTCCTTTGCCGCGCAGAATGCCTACTTCTCCAAACTCATCACAGACAACCCTGATTGGGAACTGGCAGACATATACGCCGACCAGGGCATCACCGGCACGTCCATAGACAAGCGGGATGACTTCCTGCGGATGATGGAGGATTGCCGGAAAGGGCGTATTGACCGCATCCTTGTGAAGTCCTCATCCCGCTTTGCCCGCAACGCCAAAGAGAGCTTGGAAGCGGTGCGGGAACTGGCTGCGCTTGGTGTCAGCGTCTACTTCGAGGAGCAGAACATCGACACAGCGCAGGTATCCGGCGAAGTCCTTATCGCCATGTTCGCGGCGCTGGCCCAGCGGGAGAGTGAAGCTATCTCCGAACGAATGCGGTGGAGCTATCAGTTCCGAATTCGACAGGGAAGATTTTCTACATGCAAGGCTCCATACGGTTACCGGTTGATCAAGGATCATTTGGAAGTACGTGAAGACGAGGCAACGGTTATTCGCTATATTTTTGAACGTTACCTTGCAGGAAGCAGTGCAGATGATATTGCAAAAGAAATTACCGCTATGGGGCATTCAACGCGTGATAAAACCCCATATTGGCAATCGTCGACCGTCCTGTATGTCCTGCGAAATGAAAAGTATGTTGGCGATTCACTTTCACGGAAAAAATACACCACACAATATATGCCGTGGCAGCAGAAACTCAACCATGGGAAATATGATCAGGTACTTGTAAAAGATTCACATCCTCCCATCATCAGTCGAGAAGTTTTCAGTAAAACACAAAAACTGCTGAAGCGAAAAAATGCCGGTATACAGTCTGATGCACAAATTGAAAAAGCATTCACTCGCAAAGTGACCTGCGGAAATTGCGGTTCCCTCTGCAAACTGAAAAACTGTAAAAGTATATCATATTGGGTATGCCGCAAACATGATAAGTCAGCGGCGGCCTGTCCCAATACGCAAGTTCCGGAGGAACAGCTAAAAAGCGCGTTCCTTCGTCTGTATTACAAACTCAAACACTATGGAGCAGATATTCTCACTCAATTCATCTCTGACCTATATGCTGCCAGAACCGGCAGACTCCTCTGGAGCGAAAACATCGTGGAGATCAACAAACA
>OOAN01001180.1_pt1 | contig 15195 bp, 10 predicted proteins | sample 1671301 | NCBI WGS metagenome assembly OOAN01 (sample SAMN06348142, study PRJEB24527) | human gut metagenome | biome: human gut; feature: ankylosing spondylitis patient; material: feces | host: Homo sapiens | place: China | collected 2015-10
GTGACTGGAGTTCAGACGTGTGCTCTTCCGATCTTCCAAATTTCACTCGTCCCATTCACATTTTTTACAGTTCTCTCCCTCCTCATGATTTTTTCAAGAAACAACTATCCCATTTGCTTTTTTCAGATTTTTTTTCTAATTTAGCTTTCGGAATGTTGACACTCGCCCTATTACCGCCCATCGACGACTGGGTATACATCGTGGTCTATACGATATATGCCATTACCATACTGGGTACGATCGTGATAATCATCACAGAGAATCGCAATCCGGTAAAAAGTTTGGCATGGGTGCTCGTATTGGCATTTCTTCCCATCGTAGGATTGGTTTTCTATATTTTTTTCGGGCAGAATTTCAAGGCGAAAAGAATGGTTTCCAGACGCATAAAGAGGAAATTACGAAAACGGGATTATCATTCGATCGTCAATATCGACAGTCTTCCACTGAGCGAGGAGAGCAAGCAAGAGATAAGATTGTGCCACAGTTTGTGCAGTGTACCGTACTATTCGGGAAGCCACGTGAAGATATTCACTTCGGGAGAAGACAAATTCAAACACTACCTGCAAGATTTGGAGATTGCCCAAGAGTATATCCATATCCAATACTACATCTTCGAGGACGATAAACTCGGCAACCGAGTCAAGGAGGTTTTGCTTCGATGCGCCCGCCGAGGCATACAAATAAGAATCCTATACGACGATGTGGGTTGTTGGTCGGTGAAAAAACGATTTTTCAAAGAGATGCAGGATGCGGGAATCGCCGTACGTCCTTTCCTTGAAATCACGTTTCCCCAACTCGCCAGCCGAATCAATTACCGGAACCATCGCAAAATAACGGTCATCGATGGAAAAATAGGCTACATAGGAGGCATGAATATCGCCGACCGCTATGTCGAAGGAACCAAATGGGGAACGTGGCGCGACACACATTTGCGTATCGAGGGGCCTGCGGTAAGAGGATTACAATTGTTGTTCGCCGTCGATTGGAGTTACGAATGCAAAGAGGTTCTTTCGGATTCCCGATTTTTTCCACCGGTAGCAGACAAAGGGAAAAGCGGCATACAAATCGCTCCGGGCGGCCCCATAGGGGAATGGTCGAACATCGCCATGCTTTTCTTGAAAGCGATTACCAATGCTAAAAAAAACGTATATATACAAACGCCTTATTTCCTGCCTACCGAAAGTTTGGTGAAAGCCTTGCAAACCGCAGCTCTCGCCAAAGTGGACGTGCGGCTAATGATACCGGAACGGTCGGACTCGACGGTGTTGCGTTTTGCATCGTTTTCTTACATAACGGAAATGTTACGCGCCGGGGTAAAAGTTTACTTTTACCAACCGGGCATACTTCATTCCAAGACGATCATCATAGACGACGAGTTATGTTCGGTAGGCTCTACCAACTTCGACTTCCGCAGCTTCGAACACAATTTCGAAGCCAACGCTTTCATTTATGACCGAGAGGTCAACAGTGAAATGAAACGTATTTTCTTGGAGGACCAGCAACAATGTCGTCGCATTATCCAACACTATTGGCGACACCGTCCCCTCTATCAAAAAGGGATAGAGTCTATCATGAGGTTATTGAGCCCTGTATTATAAAGACGACTCCCGAAACTCTTCGCTCATATTGACCAGCCATATCTTCTCGGTCGCCCGGGTGAAAGCCGTATAAAGCCAACGATAGAAATCGAGCGAAACCGCACCCTGAGGGATATACCCCATATCGACATAGACATGTTTCCACTGACCGCCTTGCGCTTTGTGACAAGTTACCCCATAGGCATATTTTACTTGCAAAGCGTTGAACCACGGATCGGTTTTCAGCCGTTTCATTTTCTCTCTCTTTGTCGTAACGTCATAATAGTCGGCCAAGACTTGCGCAAAAAGAGTCTCCTGCTGTTCCCTTGTCAGAGAAGGGGACTCACTGGTAAGGGTATCCAATAGAATCTTAGCTTCCATCTCGACTTCCAAATCGGGGAAATAAAGCTGTACATCGGCAAAGCGGAAACCATACATATCGGTACGTTTAAGTACTCGCACGACACGGGCCACATCGCCGTTAGCGATGAAATCGACCTCTTTATAGTCCTTTCCCCAGAAATAGTTATTCTTGGCGACCAACAACAGATCGCCTGCGGTAAGTTCCTCTTCCCGATAGAGTATCTGGTTGCGAATCCCCTGATTGAATATATTGGCCCTTTTATTGGAACGGGTAACGACAATCGTTTCGTCGAGTCCGACACGGTCGTAAGAGTCGGATATACGTTCTACCAAATACTCTCCGCTAAGAGCCTCGACATCGGGAAACCCGTTCACCCGCAAGCAGGGTCGGGGCAATGGCATCTCTTCCATACATTCCCGCAAACGGGTGGCATTATAGAGGATTCCCGATTCGGCAGCCTGCCGAGCGACCTCCCGCAATTCATATTCCACGACATTCAATCCGTAACCGCCCATGACGGTGGCATCCAAAGCCGGACTACGCTCCTGACCCACCGGAGGCAGCTGTGCGGTATCGCCCAACAAAATCAACCGACAATGCTCGCCTGAATAGACATACTCGACCAAATCGTCGAGCAGCCTCCCGGAACCGTAAACCGCCCCTTCGCCCACCGAGTTGGCAATCATGGAGGCCTCGTCGACAATAAACAGCGTGTGTTTCGCCAGATTTTCCCCGATAAGAAATCCTTCCATATCGGGCGAATAGCTCTTTTGCCGATATATCCTCCGATGAATCGTATAGGCCGGGTGACGAGCATACCGAGAAAACACCTTAGCCGCACGCCCCGTAGGAGCCAGCAGTACCACCTTGCTCTGCAACTGTGTCAAGGCTTTGACCAAAGCTCCCACCAGCGAGGTTTTACCAGTTCCCGCATATCCCCGCAACAGGAACAACGAGTCGTCCCGTCCGTCGAGGACAAAAGCGGCTAGCTGCTGCAACAACTCACTCTGTTCGCGATTCGGTTCGTACGGCAAACAACTTTCTATCTGATGGACAAGCAGGTCGGTAATCATATGCAATCGGTTAAAGCACACTGCAAAAATAACGTTTCCCGGTTTCTTTACCTACATTTGCATAGGATAAAATACCGGTGTATTTTTGTAGGCATAGTCAAGCCGAAAATGCAATTTTCGCTTGCCTCTGCGCTCACCTTTCACTATATTTGTAGAATATCGGAGGCGGTTCGGCATAGTCAAGCGAAAATTGCATTTTCGCTTGACTATGCGCTCACCTTTCACTATATTTGCAACAAATACGAAGGCAAACAACGGTTATTTCCAACCACCCGACCCTTTGCACTACGTGCCGCCTCTCCTATATTTTGCCTTGCAAAACACAGGGGAAGAGGCTAAACTCGGAGATACCTTGCTCTGTTTGCACAAAGACAGTTAAAACAAATTGACGATGGAACCGATAGAGGCACTGAACCGACCGATAAAAGAGAGTCACAAATACATCTTGGCGATGTATGCCGACGGTTCGTATCTGTATATTCTATTACAACACACGGAGAATCGTGACGAAATCGTAACGGAACGTTTACCGCTGACCTCAGAAAAGGGAGTCTCTTCTATCGAAGAGGCTGTTTTCTCCCAACCCATATTGACCCGCCCGTTCGAGAAAGTCTTTTTCATAACCGACTCTCCTCGGTTTATCTTTATCCCCGACGCATTCGCTTCGACGGAGGACAATCCTCTCTATTTCGATTTTTGTTTTCCAGACAGCGAGGGAACTTTGATTTCGACCGACCTACCTCAAACAGGGGCAAAAATACTTTTCGACCTGAACACAGAGCTGTCGTCTTTCGTGAAACGCACGTTAGACCGCCCCGCACTGCTACACAGGCTGGCTCCGGCGTGCGAATACTTTTTCAGAAAAAGCCGATTGGGATATACGTCTAAAATGTATGTTCACTGGGAAACCGACCATATCGATTTGTTTTGTTTCAACCAGCAGGGCTTCCTGCTATCCAACAGTTTTCGCATACGCCATATCAACGACGGTATATATTATCTATTAAACGCATGGAAACAATTGGGATTCCATGCCGGGGAAGACGAACTTTCCTTGTCCGGGGACCATGAGAATCTCCGACAAAATGTTATCCCGGCTCTTCGGAAACATCTGTCTTATATCACCTTGACGAAGTTCCCTTCCCACGCTCTCACCGGGAAAGAGAATCTGCCGTTACCTCTACGCCTAATATCCGTCTACATGCGATAACCCGACACCACCATATCCCGTAAAACAAAAAAAATGCTTTCGGGATTCGACCGAACCCCAAAAGCATCTCTAACCTAATCTTCCAAAAAGCCTATAATTCGAATTTATACATACGAGCCAATCGCAACTGATACTCATATTCCAAAGAGAGTTTATTCTCAAAAGCTTCATAAAGTTGCGTAGCATCTACCAAGTACTCCACCATCGAGATCTTGCCGGATGCCAAAGCCTTCTGTAACAATTCAAAATTATTCTGCCGAGTCAACAGCTCATATCTCTCCCGATTATCTTTCAATGCAACCGCTTCGTTATAGGAAGACTGCAACGCCGCCAACGTCTGCAACTCCTTGTTATTAACGGTGAAAGAACCGGCCACTGCTTGTGCTTTGGCTATCTTTACTTTCTTGCGATTGGCAAACAAAGGAATGGAAACACCCACGGACAATCCGTTGAAACGCTCGCCCAATTCGTAGGCATGACGATAGCCCAGCTCGAACTTTGGCAACCAGCCTGCCCGGTTGAGAGAGACCTCCTTACCGGCGATCTGGTTTTCCTGCCGCAACATTTGTAATTCGGGATCGGATTGCAACGCCTGTTCTTTCAAGTCATCGAACGATGCCGGCAACTCCCTATCGGAATATTCCGTCAGAGCCGACTCCGCCAAGTTCAACGGCTCACCGCCATTCAACGCCTGCAACTGCGCCAGACAAGCGGCTAGCTCATTCCGGCGTTGTATATTGCTCGTCGTGATATTCAACTGCTCGATTTCGATTTTATTCACGTCCAAAATATTGGCATCGCCAGAGGTCAGCCGTTCACGATATAGTTTGACCAACTCGTCGGCGGCAGCTTGCCTCTCGTTTCCCAACCGAATACAACGATTCAAATAGATCACCTGCAAACACAGCTCCTTTGCCTGCAACAATATTTGTTGTCGCAAAACAGCCTGCTGCCCATCGTACAAATTACGTTTCAAATTCCCTATTTTATTCCGCTGAACATATAGCGAAGGAAAATCGAACGACTGGGAAACCGAAATATCGTACTTACGGTCTTTGGCATTGTCGGCTCCCCATAAATGTTCGAACTCGAAGTTAGGGTCTTCCAATGTGTTCTGTGAAGATACTTCGGCTTTCTGACTCAAAACGATTTGAGCCCCGGCTTTCAATTCGGGATTGTTCGTTTCGATAGAAGCCAATATATCCGCCATATTATTTTGTGCTCCTATATTCGCAACAGCGAATACAAAAAGACATAAAAAGCTATTTCTCATCGATTTTCTTTTTTACGGTTCATAATCCAATAAACGACCGGAACGACAAAAGCATTGAGGAAAGTCGAAGTTATCAATCCTCCTAAAATGACTTTTGCCATAGGACTTTGTATTTCATTCCCCGGCAAATCGCCACCCAAAGCCAAAGGAATGAGTGCAAGAGCCGATGTGAGTGCCGTCATCAATATGGGGTTCAACCGGTCGAGCGAACCTCTTAAAATGGTATCGTGCAACGAATTACCTTCGGACAGCATCGTATTATAGTGCGAAACCAACAACATACCGTTACGCGTGGCGATTCCGAAAAGAGAAATAAATCCGATAATAGCCGGTATACTTATCTCTCCGGTCGTAAAGCGCAAGATAAACACGCCTCCGATAAGTGCCAACGGAAGATTCAGCAAGATGACCGCCGACTGCGATACGCTTCGGAACTGATTGTATAACAACAAGAACACAACCAGCAAGGAAAAAAGCGAAACGAACGAAAGCGTACGAGAAGCTGCCTCCTCGCTTTCAAACTGTCCTCCATACTCGATGAAATAACCTTCGGGGAGCACCACGGTTTCATCGATACGTTCCCTTATATCGTCCACTACACTACGCAAATCGCGGTCGCTGACATTGGCCGATATGACAATCTTACGTTTCACATTCTCCCTATTGATTGTATTGGGGCCCGTAGCGGACTTGATTTCTGCCAAATAACTCAATGGAACTTTCCCGTCCTGGGTATCGACCATCAAATCTCCTATCTTGGCCGCCGAAGAACGTTCATCGTCTTTTACTTTTACCGTCAAATCGAATGTGCGGCTTCCTTCGTACACCTGCGACACAACCTCGCCCGCCAATGCGACATCGATAAATTCGGCGAACTCGGACAACGACACGCCATAACGAGCAAGCATTTCCCTGCGCGGAGTGATTTTCAATTGCGGGCGTTCGATTTGTTGCTCCACATTCAAATCGACGACTCCGTCGATTGCCGAAATATTCTTCTTAATCTGATTGCCCAACATAAACATGCGGTTCAAATCATCGCCGAAAAGTTTAATGGCAATACGTGCCTGAGTACCAGAAAGCATAGCGTCGATACGGTGAGAAATGGGTTGTCCAATCTCGATATTCACCCCCGGAATCACCGACAGTTTTTTGCGTACATCGGCAACGACCTCGGCATGCGAACGGTCTCCCAATACAAAGGGGGCTTCTATCTCGGAGGTATTTACGCCCAAAGCATGTTCATCGAGTTCGGCACGTCCCGTCTTCCGGGCGACAGTCTGTATCTCGGGAACTTCAAGTAGAAGTTCTTCCGCCCGACGACCGATATTGTCCGATTCCTCCAACGAGATACCGGGCAAAGTGCTCACGTTGATTGTAAACGAACCCTCATTAAAAGGAGGCAAGAAACTACGTCCCAACGTGAAAAAGACAATCATGGCAGCCACAAACAGGGCGATAGTCCCGCCCAATACACCGGTACGGTGACGCAGCGCCCACTCCAAAGCCTGCCCATAATATTTTTTCAAAGTACGGGCGACAAACGGCTCACGACTAATATCCTTATCGGTCTTTCCTTTGCCCAACAGATAGCTGCACAGTACCGGCGTCAACGTCAATGCAACGACTGTCGATGCAAACAATGCGACGATAAAAGCAATACCGAGGGGCACGAGCATGCGGCCTTCCATGCCGGTCAAGAAAAAGAGCGGAATAAAAGTAACAATAATGATTAATGTAGAATTGAGAATAGGCATACGCACCTCGCGCGAGGCTTCGAACACGACTTCGACAATCGGCTTCCGTTGTCCCGGCGGTAACAGTCGATTTTCCCGCAGATGTTTATATACATTCTCCACATCGACAATGGCATCATCGACCAAAGATCCTATGGCTATGGCCATACCACCGAGGCTCATCGTATTGATGGTCAATCCCATAAAATGGAGCGCCAATATAGAGAACAGTAAAGACAACGGCAAAGCGACCAACGAAATGAGCGTCGTACGCACATTCATCAAGAAGAAAAACAGAACGATCACTACGAATATAGCCCCTTCGTATAAGGACTTTTGTACATTGTTTATGGAACTCTCGATAAAATGAGACTGACGGAATATATCGGTCGAAACCGTGACATCGGCCGGCATATTTTTCTGTAACTCGTCCATCGAAGAAAGCAGTTTTTCCGTGAGGTCGAGAGTACTCGTATTGGGCTGCTTGGTAACTGTCAGCAAAACGGCAGGATTGGCCCGAACCGAAGCCGTACCCAATTTAGGGGCTTTGTCTCCTATCTTCACCTCGGCAACGTCGCCCATCAACACAGGAACGCCATCGACCCGTTTTACCACGGCTTTGGCAATCGCATCGACGTCGGTCGTAGCGACAGCTCCCCGTACAATGTATTCATTGCCATATTCATACAAAATACCTCCGTTGGCATTCCGGTTCATCTCACGAGCAGCATTGAGAACCTCGTCCAATGTGACACCGTACTGTTTCATACGGGGCAAGTCCAAAAGAATCTGGTATTCCTTCATCTCGCCGCCGATAACCGTAACCTGAGCCACACCGCCGATAGAAAGCAAGCGGGGACGGATAGTCCAATCGGCCAACGTGCGCAAATCTCTCAAAGATGTAGAATCGGACGTCAGACCGATAATCATCATCTCGCCAAGAATAGAGGATTGAGGGCCTAATGTGGGAGTTCCCACTCCCTCGGGCAAACTTTCACCCACAACAGCCAATTTCTCGGAAGTAATCTGCCGTGCCCGATAAATATCGGTTCCCCAATCGAATTCCACCCAAACCACCGAAAACCCGGTCGTCGAGGAGGAACGTACCCTACGCACATCGGTCGCTCCGTTCAATGCGGTTTCTACGGGGAAGGTCACCAACCGTTCCACCTCCTCGGGCGCCATACCCGGAGCCTCGGTCATGACGACTACCGTAGGAGCATTCAAATCGGGAAAGACATCGACGTCCATTTTCATAGATGTGTACAATCCCGCAAAAAGTAACAATACAGATGCCACTAAAATCAGCAGCCGATTGTTCAAAGAATATCGGATAATTTTATTCAACATGGCTGTAATGTATTAGTGGTTGTGCGAATGGCCTTCGGGAATCACTCCGCTATTGGCGGCGAGTTTTACCTGATAGACACCCCGTGTAACGACTTGGTCGCCTTCGTGCAAACCGGACAATATTCTCACATTCTCGCCATCGGAATTTCCGACTGTAACTTCTTGCTTTTTATACCCTTCTTCGTCCAAACGCAAATAGACGAAATAGAGCCCTTGTTCCTCGGTTAGTGCCGAAACAGGAACCACGATCGCATTATCGATCGATGTCGTCAACAAAAAGACTTCTATGTAGGCTCCGGGAACTATCTCGCCCTTATTGTCCAATTCGAAAACCACGGGGATATAAGCACCTCCCGCCAAAGTTCCCTTTCCGTAACTCAACAATCGCCCGTTCAACCGAGAAAGCTCATACACCCGGTCGTCATAAGGTGTCTTGAAATTGGCCGAAACAACCGCTGGCAATTCCTTATAATAACGTTGAGGAACTTCGGCCCGCAATTGTAAACGTTTATTTTGCGAAAGGGTCATCAGCGGTTGTCCCATCTCTACAAAATCACCGTCTTTCACCATGATATTTTTCAAATAACCTCCCATAGGGGCTTTCACGGCACTGCCCGACTTTCCTCCGCCAATGGCTTCATAAGCCAATTTCGCCGTCTCATAGTCTTTATATATCTGTTCGTATTCCTGTCGGGAAATGATCTGATCCTTTACCAACTCCTGAGCACGCTCATAGGTCTTGCGAGCAGTTTCGTAATCGATATAAGCCCGTTTAGCCGGATCTCCGGTAGCCATCTTCTCGGCAGAAACATTCAACAACACACTGCCTTTGGCAACCGAACTACCGTCGGTAATATGTTTACCGGCCAATGAAACCACACCGGCAACCGGCGAAACAACGGTTACTTCATCTCCCTGCGCAGCCAACAAAGTTCCCGAGCAAGAAATAACGCCATGAAATTTTTCGGGACGGATAGTCTTGGTCGTTAAACCTATGGCTTCGGCCTCGGCTTTTTTCAAAATTATCTCGTCGCTATGTTCTTCGGCTTCATGGTCATGACCTTCGTGTTCGTCGTGATTATGATCATGAGCTTCTATATGATCGCTATGTTGATGCTCATGTTCATCACTGTGAGAAGAAGACGAACCCGAACACCCCCAGAATATATAAGTGAAAAGAATTGAGAATATAATATTTCGTTTCATAGGTATAATTAATTATGGAATAAATAATAGTTATCAGTTCGAATACAAAAATACCGAACGAATTCTCTCTTATGGAATTAAGAGATATTTATACCTATGCGACGGGAGGAGCCCGCAGCCCCAACGTTTTAAGAAAAGTAAATGTATGCAGCCGCTCGATGTAAATACCGAAACAGGGAGATACTTCCAAACTGTCGATAACGAAATCGGACAACATAGCCCACATCCCCAACAAAATTTTTACCGGGGCAAACTTTAATGTAAGGTATTGATTTAAAGAAACTATATCGACCGGAGCCTTATATGCAAACCAACTACAACCGCTGCAATCGCCAGCCTTTTCGGGGACATCGGACGAATGGGTATCTCCCGACTCTGCGGCATCGATTACCCAGCAGATCATACCATTCTCATGATGGTGATGAGGAATCACCGTCGAAAAAACAGCCAGACAACCGGCCAAACAAACGAATAGTATTTTCAGTTTTTTCGCCCACATAAGACTTAATCTTGCAGACAAAGGTAAGGGAGATTATTTCAGAGGAGTTATACGATCCTTTCTTTTTTAGAAAATTTAAATATTCGACTTTACCCAATGGGAAATACATTCCGCTATCCCCTATTCGTCCAAGTCGTCATCTTCGAAATCGAAATCAAAATCGAATCCATCATCGGCATACTCCGATTCGAGGAATTGCTTCATTTGACGACCGTCTCTTTTCGTCGGTCGTCCCAATCCTTTTTGGCGATTGACAAAACCTCCTATACGCACCATTTCGAGCAATTCGTATTGTTCCGGCGGAGTGATATTCTCCAAATACCCGGGAACTAATTTTGCCCCCATACGATTTTCGGAGAGAGCCAAAACTCGAAAAGAATATGCTACAGGCGGTTTTCTCACCTGTATGACATCGCCAACTTTGATCATTCTGGAAGGCTTCACCGCAACTCCGTCGAGCATTACCCTTCCCTTTTTACAGGCTTCGGTCGCTATGGTACGAGTTTTAAAAATGCGGGTAGCCCACATGAATTTATCAATTCTTACCTCGTCTTTCGCCATATCTGCTATTTATTGTTATATTGATTCATAGTTTGCTGCACGCCGGCTAAACAAAAACTCTTGATAATCTCGCCGGCTCGTTCCAACTTTTCGGGGAGTTGCTTCTCCTCTTCCGGAGGAAAAGATCCCAAAACGAACTCTATTTGTCCCCCTCGCGGAAAATCATTCCCTATACCGAATCGAAGACGGGCATAGCATTGTGTACCCAATATTTCGCAAATATGTTTCAATCCATTATGACCGGCATCGCTGCCTTTGGGTTTCAATCTCAATGTACCGAACGGCAAAGCCAAATCGTCTACGACGACAAGCATATTCTCTACCGGTATATTTTCTTTTTGCAACCAATACCGAACCGCATTTCCGCTCAAATTCATATAGGTCGAAGGTTTCAACAAAACCAACACACGTCCTTTTAACCGAAGTTCGCATGTAGCACCGTAACGTCCATCGGTAAAAACGAGATTGGACGCCTTAGCTAAGGCGTCCAATACTCTGAATCCTATGTTATGTCGGGTATTCTCGTATTCATAACCGATATTCCCCAACCCTACAATCAGATATTTCATCAATAAAACAGGTTTATCGATCGTTATTTAGCGGCAGCTTGCGCACCACGAGCGGCACGAGTCAAGTTAACCGCACAAACTACGGCATTCTTGGCGTTCATCAATTCCAAACCTTCGAAATGGAGTTCTCCCACTTGCAAGGTTTTACCCAATCCCAAATTGTCGATATTGATTACCAAACGTTCGGGGATATTGGAATAGATGGCTTTTACTTTCAGTTTTCTCATCGACAAACTCAATTTACCACCGGCACGTACACCCTCAGAGTGTCCTTCGAGTTGAACCGGAACTTCCATAACAACGGGTTTCTTATCGGATACTTCCAAGAAATCCATATGCAGAATAGCATCGGTCACAGGGTGGAATTGCAAATCTTTCAATACCGCCATCTTTTTTTCACCATCGATAGTCAACTCGACTGCAAAAATATCGGGAGTATAAACCAATTTACGAACGGCATCCTTAGTCACAGTGAAATCGGTAACGATAATACCTTTTTTACCACCGGGAAGTTCTACCAATTTTTCACAGGGTTTGAGCGCTCCCTGATAAGGCAATTCTACCAACTCGCCACCATTCAGCACTGCGGGAATCAATCCTTGCTTACGCAAACCTTTTACTGCTTTCTTGCCCAAATCGGTACGGGCCGTACCATTCAATTGAAATGTTTTCATCGTTGTGTTGTTTTGTGTTACTCAAAATTAAGCTTTCACTGCTCCTTAATTTCCCATCACACGGAATTTTCAAAAAGCGGGGCAAAGTTAACATTTTATTTTCTTACCCACAAGCCTTTACGAAATTATTCCTCTCGAAACAAAAATCGGGGAAGCGTTTTTTCTCCGCACTCCTTTCGCTATCTTTGTCACTATGAAGATAGGTGCGGTTCGGCATAGCCAAGTCAGAAATGTAATTTCCGTTTGTCTTTACACTCACCTTTTTGTATCTTTGCAATTCATAATAAAGAATTTAAACACACCAACCACCATGAAAGGAAAAATCTTGGTTACCGGAGGAACGGGATACATCGGGTCTCATTCCACAGTAGAACTGCAAAACGCAGGTTACGAAGTTGTCATCATCGACAATCTATCCAACTCTAACATCGAAGTACTCGACGGAATCGAACGTATCACAGGCAAACGTCCTACGTTCGTCCAAGCCGACTGTACCGATATGGAGGCTTTGCGTCAACTTTTTAAAGAGAATCCCGGAATAAAAGGGATCATACATTTCGCGGCGAGCAAAGCAGTGGGCGAATCGGTTCAAAAACCTTTGCTCTATTACCGCAACAATCTAATGTCTCTTGTTAATTTATTAACTTTAATGCCGGAATATGGCGTAGAAGGAATCGTATTTTCATCGTCTTGTACCGTTTACGGACAACCAGACGTTTTACCGGTAGACGAATCGGCTCCTATCAAACCCGCCTTATCGCCCTACGGCAATACCAAACAGATTTGCGAAGAAATTATTAAAGATACCATTCATGCCAGCGCTCCTTTCAAATCGATCATTCTCCGTTATTTCAACCCGATAGGGGCACACCCAACCGCCGAAATAGGAGAACTGCCCAACGGCGTTCCCCAAAACCTTATCCCATACTTGACCCAAACCGCCATCGGTATCCGCAAAGAATTGAGCGTATTCGGCGACGACTATCATACTCCCGACGGTTCTTGCATTCGCGATTACATCAACGTCGTAGATCTTGCAAAAGCTCATGTGACAGCCATGAATCGTATGCTTGAAAATAAATCGCCCGAAGCTATCGAGATATTCAACCTCGGTACGGGGCGAGGGGTTTCCGTGCTCGAACTAATTTCTGCATTTGAAAAAGCTACGGGGGTAAAAGTTCCTCACAAAATAGTAGGACGTCGAGAAGGCGATATAGAACAAGTGTGGGCTAACCCTGAAAGAGCGAATAAAGTTCTAGGCTGGACAGCACAAGAAAGCATCGAAGACACGCTCGCTTCTGCTTGGAAATGGCAATTGAAACGTCTGTGGATACTACAGAGGTTCAGCCGCCCGTACAGCCGAATCGGATTTTTTCCTTGGAAAATGTCAACGTCCTCTTAATTGAAGACGATCCTTTGATCCGTGAGAGTCTGGCAACGCTGCTAGAAGGCTGGGGCGCTAAGGTGAGAAGGGCTGAATACTTTGATGCAGAACTCGCTGCTCAGTTAATCGAGGAAGCGCCGGTGGATATTATTTTCTCGGATTTTAACTTGGGGCCGGGCCGCTTGACCGGTCTTCAATCGATCTTCCGTATTCGAAGCGTCCTGGGGCGCAAGATTCCGGCGATTATCAGCACGGCCACTTCTCGAGATGCCATTATGGCCCAGTACGAAGAAGAAACCGAAGGACTGGACTTTGCGGATTCGGCGGTCAACCTGATGGAACTTCCACTTATCGTACAGAAGCCGGTCACGCCGACTGAGATTAATCGGATTATTCACCGCGAAATCGAAAAGAAGTAATTTCTTTCCAAGATTTAAAGTTCTCGCCTTTATTGCGCTATATTGAAAGAATCTTCTACAAGAAGAATAAAAAACCCGAACCTAACCATTCCGCAAGAATGAGCCGGTGTCGGTACTAGAACATGCGGGCCTCCGTCATAAGCAGAGTGTTCGCCTCCAATCAATTTCCCGTGGACTTTGAAAGGATATTTCCTAATGAAATCTCAAGAAGGGTCTAAAGCCGCAGAACGTCTGAACGGGTCGGAGATACTTGTACGCGCACTTGCCGAAGAAGGCGTGGAATACGTCTTCGGTTATCCGGGCGGCAGCGTATTAAATATTTTTGACGCGATCTACAAACAGGATAAATTCAAACACATCCTTGTTCGTCATGAGCAGGCGGCAGCACATGCTGCGGACGCCTACTCCAGAGCTTCCAACAAGGTCGGCGTTGCCTTGGTCACTAGCGGCCCCGGCGCCACCAACGCCGTCACCGGCATCGCAACTGCGTATGCCGACAGCATTCCGATGGTGATTTTTACCGGTCAGGTGAATACCAGCGCGATCGGTCAGGACGCTTTCCAAGAAGTGGATATCGTGGGCATTTCTCGTCCATGTGTAAAACACAATTTTTTAGTGAAAGACGTCAAAGATTTGACCAAGACGATTAAGAAGGCTTTCTATATAGCCAAAACAGGCCGTCCCGGCCCCGTACTAATCGATATTCCGAAGGATGTTTCCGCAGCGATCTGCGAATATCAATATCCGGAAAATGTGGAACTTCGTTCATATAAACCTTTGACGAAGGGCCATCTGGGTCAGATCAAAAAGGCACTGCAATTAATTCTCTCGGCTGAACGTCCTTTGATCCATATCGGCGGAGGTATCGTTTCTGCCAATGCGAGCGAACTGCTCCAGCGTTTAGCTTTTGAACTCGGCATTCCCGTTAATTCAACATTGATGGGCTTGGGTGCCATGCCGTCCGATGATAAAAAATTCCTCGGTATGGTGGGCATGCACGGAACCTACGAAGCTAACATGGCGATGCAGAACTGCGACGTTCTGATCGCAATCGGTTCCAGATTCGACGACCGGGTAGTCGGCTTGCCGTCTAACTTTGCACAGACAGGCCGCAAGATTATTCATATTGATATCGATCCGTCCACGATTTCCAAACGCGTGAAAGTCGACATCCCGATCGTCGGCGACGTGAAGGAAGTCATCGCCGACATGCTCAATCTGCTCGAAACTACCGACAAGCGTCCTGATCCGGAAAAGCTCGCTGCCTGGCAGAACAGAATCAACGGCTGGCGTGAAAAAG
>OOAN01001195.1_pt1 | contig 15047 bp, 13 predicted proteins | sample 1671301 | NCBI WGS metagenome assembly OOAN01 (sample SAMN06348142, study PRJEB24527) | human gut metagenome | biome: human gut; feature: ankylosing spondylitis patient; material: feces | host: Homo sapiens | place: China | collected 2015-10
TCCTCGCTCCCCGGCTTGCCAGCAAGTCCATTCTTCCTGCCCTCTCCACTATACGCTTGAATTGGCTGAAATCTTCATGGTTGTCCAGGAAGTCGCTCATCATTTCTCCCGTGAATGTGTAATAGCTGTCGGCGGCAAGGTCGTCGTTACAACTCGGAAATAAAGTCGTTAGCATGAACGAGAACAACACCGCACCCATAGATAAGATGGGGCTGATTTTATTTTTCATAACCTTAAATTTTAATATGTTGAAAATAAAAATTAGATTAATATAGTTTTAAAATTTTTTATACAAAGATATGAAAATAAACATCCATAAAATAGGATTATGTTATTCAGAAATTGGATAATAAATGCCAATTTGGAAAGGAAAATTAGGGGGATTTCTCATGCGCTCTTCCCAAAGGGGGTTGCAAAAAAGTCTTTCATCTTTCAGGATATGTGGTAAACGACTATCTTATAATATATTGTGAACTGAAAGATTAAATACCTATCTTTCAGTTTCCTTTCATGGCTGAAGGTCGTCAAACGTTCTGCGTCAAACGATATTTCATTCTCAGCCAAATGATTTTTCATTCTCAGCCGATTGGTTTTCCGTTCTTTTCCAAAAGAAATGAAGCATGGCTGAAAGATGACCGGAACAACTTTCAGTTTATAATAATTTGATTATTATATATTTATATTGTGTGCTGAAGGATGAAGCAGGTTTTTTGGAAAATTCCAGTGTAGGGGGATGTCCCTCGATGGCTTGCTGTTACCCAAAATGGAGTTAAGGGTTGTGTTCGTAAAAAACGGAAGCCGCACACCTGCGGTAATGAATTGCGAAGGCGTGCGGCATCCAGATGTTTAAAAGTTTTTTTACAACTTGATGGCCTGTGCTTTTCCGTTGTAACGTACGGAACGGATAAACTGGGTCGGTTCTTTGTCGCCCGAAGGGGATTGGCGGTCTACTACGAGGATACGGAAGTTACGTTTCTTCAACATTCCTTTGTATTCGCCTTTACGGTCATCTATGGTCAGTGTGCGGGTTGCGTCATCCCAATGGAAACGGATTTGGCTGAAAGCTCCTTTTTCATAATTGTAATTGTCGCCTTCGTCTTCATAGAGGGTGAACTCGCCGTCGGCTCCCGGATAGATACGGATTTCCAAGTTGTCCCACTTCTTTTCGGATGTGTATTGCACTGCAGGGCCGAAGGCCATGATGGAACCGGCTTTCACGTACACCGGCATGATGTCGATGGGGCATGGCATATTGACCGTTTGCCCTCCGGCATGCAATTCGTTCGTCCAAAAGTTGTACCATTTGGCACCTTGGGGCAGATAGACTTTTACGTTCTTCACGGCCTTGGCCACATCGGGTACTGAAGTGTATCCCTTTTTGGTCTTGGGGTCTAAGTAGGTGTAAAGTGAATCTGTAACGGGCATCACGAGCAGGTTGCGGCCAAACATGTATTCATTGTCGGTCCGGATGGCTTTCTTGTCTTTGGGGAAATCCATAACGAAGGGGCGCATGATGCTGCCGTTATTTTGGGTGGCTTCACCGCAAAGGCTATATATATAAGGCAAAAGCCGGTAACGCAGTTCAACGAAATCTTTTTGGACATCGTAGGCCCAATAGCCCGGTTCACCGAACTTGTAGATTTCGCTTTCCATGGGCGAAGAACAGTGGTTACGCATGATAGGCATGAAACAACCCCATTGCATCCAACGGACTTGCAATTCCTGCATGGCCACGTTGTGCCAGTCATTGTTATATTCCCAACCGAAGAAACCTCCTATGTCCGTGTTCCAGTAAGGGATACCGCAAAGCGAGTAATTTAATCCGCCCGCAATTTGGGCACGCATGACATTCCATTGTGAAGACACATCGCCGCTCCAACAGAATGAGCCGTAACGCTGTTGGCCAAAGTATGAGGAACGGGTCATGAGGAACAGGCGTTTGCTGTCCGATACGGCACGTTGGTGTTCGTATACGCCTTGGTTGCTGACAAGCGGGAAGGCATTGTGCACGCTACGGAAAGTGCCGTCTGCCGTAGGAAGGCTGAATTCTTTCTCACCCATGTCAAAGCGGTCCGGTTCCGTGGAGTCTGTCCACCAGGCATCAATGCCCAAGTCGTAAAGGTTCTTCAGGTAACGCCAATACAAATCCCGTGCCTTGGGATTGAAGGGGTCATAGGGGTGTACTCCGGCATTACGTGGCCATGTCTCGAACTTTAATAACGCATTCATGGCATCCAGTTCCTTGTATTGATCTGTCCAAGGTCCGAAGCTGGCCCATACGGAAATCATCAGGTGGGCGTTGTTCTTGTGCACATATTCCACCATTTCTTTGGGGGTCTTGATGCGTGGCTCCGGATATTTGGCATTGGGATCTTCGCCGTTAGGCAAATATCTCATCCATTCCGGGTCTCCCATTTTGTTGATGTAGCGCGGGTTCATGAACTTCATGGCATTCCAATTGGAATCGCATCCCCAGTATTGCCAGTCTTGCACGATACCGTCCAAGGGAATCTCCAAATCGCGGTATTTGTCCAATACACCACACAGTTCATCGGGGCTTTTGTAACGTTCACGGCATTGCCAGAATCCCATGGTCCAAAGAGGAAGCATGGAGGCTTGTCCTGTCAGCTCACGTACGCCGGCAATGACACCGTCTTGTGTGCCGTCTTTATAAATAATGTAATAGTCGCTCATCAGTCCGGCTTCGCTGTTGAAACTGGTTTCCTGCGGTGTGTCGGAGAAAAGGGTAGGTGACGGGTTGTCCCAATAGAGGCCGTAACCTTTTTCCGACGTGATGTAGGGGATACATACGCGAGTGTTTTCATTACGTAGCATCAGTTCTTGGCCGCGTTGGTTCAACTTGCCTGTTTGTTGTTGTCCCAGTCCAAAAATGGTTTCGTCGGGTTCGAGCATGAAACGTTGCGTCACGCGGTAACTGGCATGAGGGCCGTCTTTGCATGGAATGAAGTTCGTGCCAAATTCTTTTTCCTGTATCAATAAGTTGCCTTGGAGGTCTTTAAATGTGATTTTGCCGGAATTCTTATCCATGATGACTTCTAAGTTTTGGGTTTTCATGGATAAATTGCCGCCCTGTTCCGTATAGGAAATATCTATGTTTTCCGGTGTCTTGATGACCGGATAGCTTTTTTTGTCGGGCATTTGGCGTGCGGGGTACTTGATAACACGCACGATGTCGTCGGAATAGAAACGTATTTCTTCCGTCACATCTTGTGTGCGGATGAAATTTTTTGCGCCTTCCGCCGTTCGTGTCACCTCTTGTGCGTGCAGGCAGGCCATGCAAGCCAAGCCATAAAATGTCAATAAGGTTTTTCTCATGTCTTGAAAACTTTTAAAGTGAATGTTGATGGTGCAAAGTTATTCCAGAACAGATAAAAACCAGTAACAATTATGTTGAAACGTGTGGTAATTATGTTGATTCTTGCTCTTTTTCGGCATATTCCGAAGGTCGGCAGCCAAATTCTTCCTGGAAACATTTGCTCATGTAGCTGGCCGAGCTGAATCCTACTTGTTCTGCTATGTCTGCCATGTTCATCCCCCCCTTTCGGATGAGGTCGGCGGCTCGCCGCAGACGAATGCTCCGGATGAACAGGCTAGGCGATTTGTCTATTAACGTATTTAATTTTTTATACAATCCGCTGCGTTCCATGCATAGGTCTTTACTAAGCTGCTCTACGGTGTATCCCGGGCTGTTCAGGTGAGCCTCAACCAAAGCTACGGCCTTGTTTAAAAAATCACTGTCATTGGCGCTGATAGGTGGTTCTTCTTTTTCTTGTGGTTTGTTGTCGCGTGTATTGGCTATTGAGGCTTGTTGTTCGTAACTGTCGCACCGTTCGATAAGGTGTTGGATGCGTAGGAGAAGAATGTCTTCTTTGTGCCGGCGCAGGATACGTCGTTTGGTCTGACATATATATAGGCGTATTCCGATGGCTGCCAATAGCAGGAGTAGGATGGCATAACTTGCGTAAGCCCAACGGGTAAGCCACCATGGGGCATGGATCGTGAATGTGACATCCGTGACAGGGCCATCCCAAAGGTGGGATTGTGTGGAAGCCATGACTTCCAGGCGGTAGTTGCCGGGTGGGAGAAGGGAAAAGGTCAGATGCAGGTTGCCTTTGTGGTCTATGATACTGCTATTGGCTTGCGGGCGTACTATATGCCATGTGGAGTCACCTTCGTGGATGAGACGGTAACGGTAATAGGTGTGTGTAGGCCAGGCATAGTTCAGGGCAGAAAAGTCGAAGCCGATGTGGTTCTGCCTGTAATTGAACTCGAAATGTTTGACGTAGGGCGGGGCTTGTGGAAGAAGAGGATGCGTGTGGGTGGAATCCTGTGAGATGTGTACTGGCTCTCCGTACAAAGACAGACTGATGAGAAGGGGGAGGAAATCCTTGCGGGGGATTTCCACGCTGTCGGGGTGGAACATCGTCCATCCGTTCACTCCCCCCATCAAAATGCTTCCGTCCGGCAAATTTTGTACTTCTTGGTTACGGTACTCCCCTTTGAGCGTTCCGTCTTCCTGCCGGTAATTGGTAAACCATGCCGAATCTGCGTTTTCGTTGACGGTCAGGCGCGAGATGCCATCACTTGTGGACAGCCATATTTGCCCGTGCCCGTCTTCCGTGATGGCATGGATGAAGTTGTTGGGTAATCCGTCTTCCGTATAGAATGTACGGTATTGGTCTTGTCCGGGGAAGAAAAGGCGCAGCCCGTCCGGCGTGCCGGCCCATGTCCGCCCGTGGCGGTCGGTATGCACGTCATTGTACTGTTGCCCTTTGAAAATGGGCGGGCGTCGTGCCCGTTGTCTTGTAGCCGTTTTCAGGGAATCCTCAAATGGCAGTTCTTCCTGCGTGGCCGTGGAGATGAATTTGAAACGTTCGGGGTGGGTGTAGAGTATGCCACGGTTTCCTGTGCCCAACCAAATGCCCTGTTGGCGGTCTTGGTATATGGTGTTGAGGTCGGTCTGTAGTTGCTTGCCGTCGGTCGTACGGAGGCTAGATTGGAAATGGGCTTTGCCGTTGGCCAGGTTGATGGCCCAAATACCGTTCAGGCTGCTGATGTAAGCCATTTGGGGAGATGGGACTATCAACGTGTGCAAGGGGCTTTGGGTATCCAATAATTGCTTCCATGTGCGCGATTTTGGGAAAAAGGCGAACAATCCGGACTTCATGCCGCTCCTGACTTGGTAGAAGTTGCCGTCAGGTCCCTTGACCACGAGCGAGGTGCGGCCGTAGTTTGCATGTTCGCTTTCCGGATAAGCCGTTGCCCGGTAAAGCAGTTTACCTTGGTTTTGTGAGTAGCAAAGCACTTCCCCGGAACTGGAAAAAAGGTAAATTCGCCCGTCCGAGACTTCAACGTCCTGCAACTCGCCGGCATCTTTCGGGAGTAAAAGGTAACGTTTCTTCCGGGTTTCCCAAATTCCTTTGGAAGAGACCAACCATAATCCCTTTTCGGAGTCCACGAACAAGTCGTTTACTTTTTCCCGTATCCCCGTTTCTGAGAAAACCTGTTCCGGTTGCTTGAGGTACCGTTCATGCCGGAGGTCGAGGCACCATGCTTTGCCGTAATCCTTTACCCAAAGTCTTTCATGGTCGCCTACATATACATGGTAATGCCCATGGTAACCGTCGATGGCATACACGTCGGAGTCGTTCCGGTGTATGTAATGGAACCGCATGCCGTCGTATAGGTTGATGTTACCTAATGTCGTGAAGACCATCCGTCCGTCCGGCAGTTGCAGGATATGTTGCACTTGGTTGTCGCTTAGGCCGTCCGACGCATCCAACCGGCTGAAAACGTACGGAAGGGCATTGGCGGGAAGACAGGCGAGGAAGCAAATGAACAGGACGGGATAAAGCAATATATGTTTCATGATGCTCAGATATTGATTTTCACTACGCCGCCGTAGGATGTCAGATGCTTGAAACCGTCTTCCAACGGGATGGCACCGGCATAAACTTGGGCACAAATCAGTACTCCGCCGTGGGCGAAGATGGCTACACGCCGGTAGTCCTTCCTGTTCAGGTCGTCCAAGAAGGCTGCTACTCGGGCATAAAGGTCGCGGAACGATTCTCCGCCTGTGGTCGGTTGGTTCAGGAAGTCGTCGTACCAAAGTTGTAACCGTTCGTCGATGATGTCATCGAAACGTTGCATTTCCCAGTCGCCCATATTCATTTCTTTCAGCCGTTCGTCCCGTTCGGCAGCGGGATAACCGCAGAATGTGGCTAACTTGGCCGCCCGGCTGAGCGGACTGGTGTACACGTGGTCGAAAGTGAGGTTGCCAAGCCGTAGTCGGGTGGCAGTGGCTTCGCGCCGGAATGTGGCACGGAGGGGAACATCCGTAAAACCGTAGCAAGTGCCGCGTGGGACGTCTACTGAGGTATGTCGGGCTAAATAGATTTCCATGACGGGATTATATGAAATGGTAAAGTATGACAATAGATAAATAGAAACTCAACTCACAGAGCAAGAACAAGGCACCGCAACAGTCGCCCGTATAACCTTGCAACCGGCGTTTCATCCAGCTGGTGAGCAGAAGTTCCGTAACCGGGGGAGCCAGAAAAGCCCAGAAAGGGAAAACGGTCGGGCCGGACAGGAGCCACGCTACGCATGGGACAAGGGCGAGCAGGCAACGGAATACGTGGCTAGCGATAGCCTGTTTATTCCAGACGGAGTAAACGACCCCCGCTTTGGCTTGTTCTGCCGTCCGGGCGTAGGGGAGTTGCAGGATGATGAAACTGCTGCATGCTTTGGCATACACGTCGGCTGTGAAGATAATGGCCGGAGCCATACAAAGCGGCAGAGCCGAGACCAGACTGATTAGCAGTCCGATGTAGAAGACCAGTCCCAGGACACCATACGTACCGATATGGGAATCCTTCATGATGGCCAATGTACGTTCGCGTGTGGTACCTCCGCCGAATCCGTCACAGAAGTCAGCCAATCCGTCTTCATGCAAGGCACCGGTAAGCCACAAGCGTGTGCCTGTCGCTGCCAAAGCAGCCGTGGTGACCGGTAGAATCCCTGAAACAAGCCAGAAAACGAGAGCGGCCGTACCTCCCGTGAGCCAACCTGCGAACGGCCAGTAGTCTACCACGTGTTTGAAACACTTGGCGTCCACTTGCCGGATGCGCCAGAAAGGCAGGCGCGTGAAGAAAATCAGTGAAGCCCATAGTCGGTCTATCATAGTGGGATGCGGGATTAAAAGTATTTGGTAATGTGAGCGTTTTCGAAGTTGTTCATTTCGTTGAGCATGCGGACGGCGGATTGCAAGAGCGGATAGGCGCACAAAGCACCTGTGCCCTCACCGAGGCGCAAGCCTATCTGGAGCAGCCCTCGGGCATGCAAGGCTGCGAGCATCCGCCGGTGTCCGGCCTCGTCGCCTTCGTGGCAGAACACGGCATAGTGGCGTATGGCCGGATAAAGCCGTGAGGCCATCAGCATGCAGGCCGTCATGATGAAACCGTCCACCAGAATCACCATGCCCAATTCGGCGGCACGCAGCATCGCACCGATGGCCGCCGTCATTTCGAAGCCGCCGAACCAACGGAGCATTTCCGTGGCGTACTGGGTTGAACAGACATCGGCATCTTGCAGGTCGGGATGATGGGCGCGGAAATGCTGTACGGCATTTTGCAGGACCTCGTATTTGTGGCGGATACCGGCATTGTCCAATCCGGCTCCTGCCCCCACGCACATTTCCAACGGCGTGCCGGTCAGCAAGTGCATCCAAATGGAAGAAGGAGAGGTGTTGCCAATTCCCATTTCGCCTATGCTGACGACGTTACAGCCCCGTTCGTGGCATTCTGTCACCATGCGGGCACCGGTTTCTATGCATCGGTCCGTTTCCTCTTCCGTCATGGCCGCTTCGTGAAGGAAGTTCCGTGTACCACGTGCTACTTTACAGTCGATGATGCCGGGATAGGAATGCAAATCGTAGTCCACTCCCATGTCTATCAGGAACAGGTCGAAACCGTGTTGGCGGCAGAACATATTTACTCCGCCTCCCCCGTGGCTGAAGTTAATCATTTGTTGCCAAGTGATTTCGCGAGGGGATATGCTGACTCCTTCGCGTTCGATTCCATGGTCGGCACCGAACAGCAGGTGGCAAGGGTGGCGCAATTCCGGTGAGAGCGTGTGTTGTATCAGGCCGATTTGCAGGGCTAATTCTTCCAACCGTCCCATCGACCCTTTCGGCTTGTTCAGGTTGTCTATTTTGTTTTGCAGGGCAGGGCGCAAAGCCTCGTCCGGAGTCGTAATTCGGAATGTTTTCATGTTCATTTGATTTTCACAGGGATACCGCTCACCATCAGGTAGACCTCATCGGCCTGGGACGCTACGAATTGGTTGGTCCAACCCAACAAGTCGGTAAAGCGGCGTTGCACTTCGTTAGTCGATACGCCTCCCATCCCGATTTCGTTGGTTACGAATATGAAAGTCGCCTCCTGCGAAGTGAAGCGCAGGAATTCTTCTTTCACGGCTTGCAGCGTCTCCTCTACTTGCCGGATTCCGGCTTGGGCCTGTTGGCTTTCCACGGTGTCAGAGGGATTCGGAACCCGGGAACCCGGCTGCGGCGTATAGTCGAAAAAAAAATTCGTGGTCCACAGCGTGACGCAATCCACCAACACCGTCCGTCCCCTCAGGTCGTGGCGGCTCAGGTATTTTTCTTCCTCAATGTTGGTCCATTGCAGGCCTCGCCGTTCGCGGTGGATATGTACGCGTTGGCGGAACTCCTCGTCCCAAATGCGTGCCGTGGCCATGTAAACAGGCTGTTCGGACAGTCGCAGTGCCAACTGTTCGGCATACATGCTTTTACCGGAGCGTTCTCCTCCTGTAATCAGAATAATTCTTTTCATGTCCGCAAAGATAGCCATTTATTTTCCTATTCATGTCCGTGGTTATTGGAAATCGTTCCCTTTTTCAAAAAAAGTCCAACCGCAGGTCCGGACGCTTGTAGAGTGGGTCCGGGCTTGCGGTTGGGTATGGAGCCTTCGGGCGTTTTTTATTTGATGTTTTCCCGGATACGTGTCAGGTAGCGGTTCAGCCCTTCTTCGTCGCGCTCGTCGATGATGTGGATGAGGCTTTTCAACTCTTCGCGGATGCGCTCCACATGACTTTTGGTACGCGGGTTGAAAAGGATTTCCCGAAGGAGGCAGTCGTCTTCGCTCAGCACGCCCTGGGCTATTTTCAGATGGCGTTTGAATGTCGTGCCCGGGGCATCCTGATGTTTCATCACCGCAGCGAAGGTGAAAGTCGACACGAAAGGAATACTGAGCGAGTAGGCCATGGTCTCATCATGTTCCTCGAACGAGTATTCGCAGACATGTAATCCGAGCCGACTGTATAAGTCACGGAAAAAGATGCGTCCCATATAGTCGCCTTCGTTGATGACAATGGCGTTCTCGTGGTTCAGGCTGCCTAAGTTGGCAAACGTGGGGCCGAACATGGGGTGTGTGCTGACATAACGCATGCCTGCACCTTCATAAAACTCCTTGAATCCCGTTTTGACGGACGAAATGTCGCTCAGGATACAGTCTTGAGGCAGGTGGGGAATCACTTGTCGGAAGACATCCAGTGTATATTTCAGTGTCACGGCATTGATGACCAGTTCGGGGCGGAATGCGTCTATTTCGTCCATCGAGGTGAAACGTTGCGTATTGTACATGAACCGTAGCCGTTTGGCATCGATGTCGTATACTGCCGTCTCATGGTCGAAACTCAGCAAGTCCACGAAGAATGAGCCCATTTTCCCGGCTCCTAAAATGAGTATTCTCATGATGTTTGTTCTTTTTGTCCGTGCTTACTTGTTAATGATGTCCATTTGTTGGCGTACGCTTTCCTCGTGGATGGCTTCATAGATTTTCCTGACGAAATCTGCGTCCATTCCACAGAGTACGCCTTGCGCCCCCCGTTTGTCAAGGATTTCAGAGTAGCGTCCGGTTTGCACCACGGCCATGTCGTGTTCCTTTTTATAGGTCGCGATTTCGCGGCTCACACGCATCCTGCGGGTCAACAGGTCCATCAGGTCATTGTCCAAGGTATCTATCTGTTTGCGCAGGGCTGACAGGCTTTCTGTCATTTCCACGTTCTCGCGTACCACCAGACGGTCAAGTATGAAGTCGAGCACATCGGGCATGACTTGTTGTTTGGCGTCGCTCCATGCACAATCCGGGTTACAGTGGCTTTCTACTATCAATCCGTTGAAGCCCATATCCATGGCCTGTTGGCAGAGCGGGGCAATCAAGTCGCGGCGTCCGCCGATGTGGCTCGGGTCGCAGATGAGGGGCAAGTTGGGGAAACGGCGGTGCAGTTCGATGGGGATGTGCCACATGGGAGCATTGCGGTAGATTTTCTGGTCGATGCTGGAGAATCCGCGGTGGATGGCCCCCAAACGGGTGATGCCTGCCCCGTTGATGCGCTGTAAGGCTCCTATCCAAAGTTCGATGTCGGGATTCACCGGATTTTTGACCAAAACCGGGATGTCCACACCTTTGAGGGAATCGGCCAGTTCCTGCATGGCGAAAGGATTAGCTGTAGTACGTGCTCCGACCCAAAGTAAGTCCACTCCGGCTTTGAGAGACGCTTCCACATGCTTGGGCATGGCCACTTCGGTGGCTATCAGCATGCCGGTCTCTTCCTTGACGCGTTGCAGCCAGGGTAATGCCGTCTCGCCCATACCTTCGAACCCTCCCGGTTTGGTACGCGGCTTCCATACACCGGCACGGAATATCTTGAATCCTTTTTCGGCCAGTTGCCGGGCGGTGGCCATGACTTGTTCCTCAGTTTCGGCACTGCAGGGGCCGGCGATGACGAGGGGTCGCTTGTTTTCGTCTATTCCCGGAAGGTTCAGGGAAGTTAATCGTAAATCGTCCATATCGTTATGTTTTTAATTCAATGCTTTTTGGTGCTTAAAATACTTTTCGGATACGTTCCAAAGCTTCGGCTATTTTCTCTTTTTTGGCGCAAAGCGAAATCCGGATATACCGGTTACCGTTACTGCCGAAGATGAATCCCGGCGTGATGAAGACCCGTGCCTCGTGCAGAATCTTCTCCGTAAGTTGTTCCACGTTGTCGCAACTTTCCGGGATGCGCCCCCAAAGGAACATGCCCACTTGCGTCGGGTCGAAGGTGCAGCCCAGTGTGCGCATGATTTCCTCGGCCAGTGCCCGGCGTTCGGCGTACACGTGTATGTTGGCTTCTTCGTGCCATTGGGCATCGTTCCGGTAGGCGGCTGCTGCGGCGAGCTGCATTGGGCGGAAGGTTCCCGAGTCGATATTGCTCTTCACTTTGAGAATCCATTGCACGAATTCCGCGTTCGTGGCCAACATGCCTACGCGCCAACCCGGCATGTTGTGGCTCTTGCTCATGGAGTTGAACTCGATGCAGCAGCGTTTGGCGCCAGGGACTTGCAGGATGCTGAGCCGTTCGTGGTTCAGGATGAAGCTATACGGGTTGTCGTTCACGATGACAAGGTTGTGGCGCAAGGCGAAGTCTACCAGTTTTTCGTACGTTTCGCGCCGGGCGTTGGCACCCGTCGGCATGTTGGGATAGTTGGTCCATAGGATTTTCACGCCCGTCAGGTCCATTTCTTCCAAGGCTTTGAAGTCGGGTTGCCAACCGTTTTCGGGCTGCAAGTCATAATAGGTGATTTGTTGGCCGAGGATTTTGCTGAGCGACGTGTAGGTGGGGTATCCCGGATTGGGCACCAACACGCGGTCGCCCGGATTGGCCAGGGCCAACGTGACGTGGAGTATGCCTTCCTTGGAGCCGATAAGCGGCTGTATTTCGCAGGCCGGGTCCAAATCCACGTCGTACCACCGTTTGTAGAAATCGGCCATGGCCCGGCGCAGTTCGGGGATGCCCGTTGTGGGTTGGTAGCCGTGTGCGTCTGCATGTCGGGCTTCTTCGCACAGCGTTTCTATGGTTTGGGGCGAAGGGGGCATGTCCGGACTTCCGATAGCCAGGCTGATAACGTCCTTACCTTCGGCGTTCATGCGTGCCACTTCTTTGAGTTTCACTGAGAAATAGTATTCCTGTACGGAACTCAGCCGTTCGGCTGGCTGTATACGGAATTTATATAGTTTGTCTTCCATCTTGATATTCTCCTAATATTTTGAGTTCTTTGGTCAGCGGGGTAATGGCATCTATGCTTTGTGAATAGCGGGTATAATCGTCGAAGCCCAAGTCTACGTAAAACATATATTGCCACTCTTTTCCCACGAGGGGGAGGGATTGTATTTTGGTCAGGTTCAATTTATAGAAAGAAAGGATGGACAACACCTGCGAGAGCGAGCCTTCTTCGTGGGGAAGGGTGAATACCAGGCTGGCTTTGTTGGTCTGGCGTATATCACGCAGCAGGTTGGCGCGTTGCGGTTGGCTGAAGACCAGAAAACGGGTGAAATTGTGTTTGTTGGTCTCGATGCCTTCTTCCAATACTTTCATGCCGTACAGCGGGGCTGCGAATTTGGAACAGATGGCGGCTTGTCCGCGCAGTTGTTCCCGGCTGATGATTTCCGCCGAGCCGGCCGTATCTTCTCCTTCCACGACTTTCAGACGAGGATGCCGGGCCAGGAATTCGCGGCATTGCATCAGGGCTACCGGATGGGAATGTACCTCGGTGATGTCCTCTATGTTGTCGTCCGGGAGGCAAAGCAGGCTGTGGGAAATGCGCAGCTTATGCTCGCCTACGATGGTAAGTCCACTGTCGCAAAGCAACTCGTAATTGTGCAACAGGCTGCCCGCTATGGTATTCTCGATGGCAGCCATACCGAGTACCGTACTGTCGTCCTTTACCGTGGCAAATACTTCTTCAAAGGTGGAGCAGCAGATAAGTTCTATGTCCTCTTTGTCGAAGAAGTAGTGGGCGGCCATGTCGTGGTACGACCCTTTGATACCTTGGATTGCAATTCGTTTCATTGTTTTTGTTTTGTCGTTTTTACAAAAAAGTCCCGCTTCGGTGGGAAGCGGGACCTCATGTCTTATTGGATTAGTATAATTCTCTGTTTGGTACACATACGAACTCCCGCTTCACTTTATGGCTAAAGTAAAAGTAAAAGAAGAAATAAAAATATGTGTTGAATAATTCTTTCATCTTCGTATTTTTGAATCTGTTGCAAAATTAGGGATTTTTTCATTTCCGGCAAATGTTTTCGCCGCTTTTTTCCTCTTAAACGGGAAAAATGTGAAAGAATACCTGATTTTGATTACATTTAGAAACCGTAAGGGTTACGGTTTTTGTATTGTCCGTTCATCTCTTGTTCTATGTTGCTGAACTGTCCTTCGACGGCCTTGGCTGCTTCCGGAGAGGTTTCCAACGCTTTTTTCAGGTCATCGGTCGCCCCGGCCTTGTCGTTGAGCATCAGTTTGATGCGTCCGCGTTCTTTGTATCCTTCGCTGAAGTCCGGCATGAGTTCCACGGCTTCGTCCAGTGTGGACAGTGCCCGGTCGAGCTGACGGTTGGCGGCGTATGCCGTGCTGAGTCCCACGTACGCTTCTCCCATTAGAGGGTTTTGCGTTTTCACCTTATTATAATAGGTAATGGCTGTGGGAGCATCCCCTTGCTGCAGTCGCAGTGCGGCTTTCAACATTACGGCTTCTTCGGGTGCAGGTCGTGCTTCCTCGCTTTCAAGTAAGTGGTCGATGTCGGCTTCGGCTTCTGTCAGGCTGCCCATGGCGCGGAGGATTTCTGCGCGTAACAGGTAAGCTTCCGTCAAATGGCCGTCCTGTACGATGGCTTGTGTCAACAGGGCCACGGCGTTCAGTTCGTCGTGCAAGGCATGTTTGGCTTGGGCCGAGCGGTAGAGCGCTCCGGCATGGCAACTGTCGATTTGCAAGGCGGCCTGGCAATCTTCGTCCATGCGCGTATAATCCTGCATCATTTCATCGGCACGGGCCATGGCCAACCGTACGCCGATATGGTCCGGCAGTTCTTCGGCCAGTTTTGCCAATATGCTCCGGCCTTCTTCAGCCTGTTTGTCGGAGAGCAAGGCTTCGGCCAGATAACTTGCGGTTTCGGAATCGTTCCGGAGGGCAAGTGCTTCGCGGAAACAACGTATGGCATATTTGACCTCCCCCATTTTACAGGCGCGTACACCGTCATATTTCAGTACGTTAAAATCCCGCTCGCGGCGTTTCTCGGTTTTTTCTTCCGGGGACTCTTCCCGGGCGCCGAACAATGTTTTTAGAAATCCCATTTTATTCTCGTTTTTTTCGAGTGCAAAGTTACTACAAAAAAGTGAAATGCGGAAAGATATAGTGATAGAATTGAGTTACAAGGGTTTTAGTTGAAGTGGCGAAAATTCGTGAAGCCATTACAATCCCTGCCAAAGCCAAATCCTGACGCCGCAACGTTACTTGTTCGTAACCATGCCCGAAAATGCGACAAACGGGTACGGATGACGAAACAAGACGCTAAGGAATAGTGAGTTACCGACAACTCACGCGAAAAATTTGCTTACGGAAAAAGATTGCGCCGTTCCTCCCCGTTTTGCGTACCGACACCGGACTCTTCACCAACTAATTTTGAAACCAAAAAAATTAAGGACGATGAAGAGTACATTTTCAGTAATCTACTATCTCAAGCGTCAGGTAGTGAAAAAAGACGGGACAGTTCCCGTCATGGGACGCATCACGGTGGACGGCAGCCAGACGCAGTTCAGCTGCAAGCTGACTGTCGATCCGAAACTGTGGGACACCAAAGGGGGACGTGTCACGGGCAGAAGCACGGCGGCACTCGAAGCGAACCGTATGCTTGACAAAATGCGGGTACGCATCAACAGACACTATCAGGAAATCATGGAGCGTGACAACTTCGTCACGGCGGAAAAGGTGAAAAACGCCTTTCTCGGACTGGAACACCGCTATCACACGCTGATGCAGGTGTTCCGCCAGCACAACGAGGACTATGAGAAACAGGTGGAGGCAGGCATGAAAGCCAAAGGCACACTGGAAAAGTACCGTATCGTTTACAAGCACCTGCAAGAGTTCCTCGACATCCGCTACCATGTGAAGGACATCGCCCTAAAAGAGCT
>OOAN01001198.1_pt1 | contig 15015 bp, 16 predicted proteins | sample 1671301 | NCBI WGS metagenome assembly OOAN01 (sample SAMN06348142, study PRJEB24527) | human gut metagenome | biome: human gut; feature: ankylosing spondylitis patient; material: feces | host: Homo sapiens | place: China | collected 2015-10
TTTCCCTACACGACGCTCTTCCGATCTGCTTCTGTCGGTGCTTTGGCGGGAGCGCTTGAATCTGTGGATACCGGCTCAAAGAAAGCAGGCGTTTCTTCCTGCGGCGTTGGAGCTTTCGGTGTGTTTCCCACCGTTTGCCCTTGCAGGGGCTCTGCGGCGCATCCGGAAAGCAATACAGAAAGCAGGAGCGCGCACAACATGAGATTCTTTTTCATGGGATGACCTCCAATGACTGTTTTTTCTCATATTGTACGAATGCACTTGGTTTTCTTCAATTGTGCCGCCTGTATATTTTCCTTTTGAGCTGGTATTGCCGGTAAATGAGGGGGGAGAGTGTGAGAGGGGGAACGGCGCTGACGCAGCGTCAAAAGGGTAGACTGCCCCCTTGGCGAAGAACCTATCTTGCGTCATTCCGACTTTTCTGCCGCTCCTGATAGCGGTGATAATATTCCAGCGCTTTTAGAATATACTCACCGGTTTTTTCGTAGGGAACGCTGGCAGGGATAAACCTTCTGGCCTCGGCGTACTTGATGTTGATTTTCTCCCTCTGGTTCGGCTTTTCCTCGCTCATGATCGACTCGATGACCTCGTTATTCAGCTTTCCGTCCTGGGAGAACCGCTTCAGCTTAATGGCCTGGGCAAGGGACGGCGTGGCATCTGCGTAGGCGATTTGCTCCAGCAGGGCGCTCTGTTCCTCTTTTTGCAGGTACGAAAGCTCCACCGCCGGTCTGAACGCAATACGCCCTTCGTCAACCAAATCCAGAAGCTCCGGGATGAGCTCCGTGAGGCGGATATAGCGGAAGATAGTGTTTTTACTTTCTCCCACTTCTTCTGCCATAACCGTTGAAGACTTTACTCCGGGCAACTTGTTCCCCACTGGGGAACAAGTTAAATCTGTACGCTGTCCTTGGCGATTCATGGCCTCCAAGCGCATCTTGTACGAAAAAGCTTTTTCACTGGGCAGTATCACAGAGCGCTGCAGGTTCGATTCCACCATTAGAATGATGGCCTCGTCGCGGGTCATCTCCCGCACCTCGGCTTTCACGGTATCAAAGCCGGCAAGCTCACAGGCCTTCCTTCTGCGATGCCCTGATACGATCTCGTACCGACCATCTTCCTTCGGTCGGAGGGTGACAGGGGTGATAATCCCGCGCTCCTTGATGCTCTGGACAAGCTGATCCATGTCCTCGTCCAGCTTCACCTTGAAGGGATGGTCCGGAAAATCGTCGATCTCCGAGAGGGGAATGTCATAAATGCGCGGGAGTTTATTTTCCTTTCGCTCCGCGTCATTCATGAAAAGCTCATCGTACCCGGTCAGGCCCAGATCGATTTTTTGCACGCTCTTCAAGCTCTGTCACCTCCTTTGTGAGTGCCTCATACGCTGCTGCGACCTTGCCGTTCCTGTCATGGGAGAAGATGCTTTCTCCGGAAAGACTGCACTCCGCAGCTCTTACCGAAAAAGGAATTTCGGAACGGAACACGCGGATGTTCTCTCCCACGGTGGAACGAAGCGAGGAAATAATCGCCTTGGCGTTGTTGGTGCGGTTATCCACCATCGTCAGCAAAATGCCGTCAATCTTTAATCTCGGGTTGATCTGCCGCTTGATCTTTGAAATGGAGCGCAGAAGCAGGTTAAGACCTTTGGTTGACAGGAAGTTCGGCTGAGATGGGATAATCACACTGTCTGCCGCAACCAGCGCATTGACCGTCATCATGCCCAGCGAGGGCATACAGTCAATCAGAATGTAGTCGTAGCTTTTTCTCATGCCGTCGATGGCGTTCTTCAGGACATACTCACGGCTTATGACATTGAACAGACCTGTTTCCATACCGGAGAGCTCAATGTTCGAGGGAAGCAAATCCACACCTTCCTGGTGCCGGATAATTGCACCCTCCGCAAGCGGCTCATCATCAATGACCGACTGCATAAGGGACGACAGCGATACATCCAGCTCGTCGGGGTTCTTTATGCCGAGGCTCACGGTTAGGCTGCCCTGCGGATCAGCATCTACCAGCAGGACCCGTTTCCCGGAGCTTGCAAGTCCCACGCCGAGATTGACTGCGGTTGTCGTCTTGCCGACGCCGCCCTTCTGATTCGTGATGGCGATCACCTTACAGTTTTCCATGGGGTTTTCCTCCTTTCTCTTTATTTGAATCATTTCTGATCCACGAAAGCCTCAAAGCATCCTTTGGGGCTTTCGTCGCTGCATTTCATTTTTCCTCGAACCCTAAATGCAGAAAAGGAAGTCATCAGACGCCCGATAGCGAATCGGGTCCATGGGAATCTCACCCCCGCCGGGTACTCCGCCGGTTCCGTAGAAAAGTATCATTATACCCTAAGCCTGTCGTGGCCGTATCCGTAGCTGCCAGATATTTCAGAATGGTTTCGGGGTCGCTCTCCACCTTTTGTCCCGCTGATACCGTTAGCGGCAGGTGGGTCTTGGCGTACCTTCATTTGGCTGTTGGCTCAAGGAATGTATCTGATGAATGTATATGAAATTTTCAAGGTTCCCGGAAGGCTTTTCGCCTTCTCACTTTCTCTTTGCCGAATTTTTTTGCGAGATTCCCACAGTTTTTTGCTCATTTCCAAATTATTTTTCGGAACAGGGAGAATTAGGAGGGAGGGGTCATATTCTTTGGAATGAATTCTCATGCGCTATTGACAAAACTATCATCAGGATGATATAATGTTGTTGTATCATTACAATGATAATGGAGGCTTCATATTATGAGCGTCATTCAACTGCTTCATGGAACCGACCACATCATCGAGGTTCCGGATATTCATATCGGTAATCCGCACAACGACTATGGCATGGGCTTCTACTGTACCCGCGTCGATGAAATGGCTCGTGAGTGGGCCTGCAAAAAGAACACAGACGGTTTTGTCAACAGCTACGACTTTGACACGGAAGGGCTGAAGGTGCTGAATCTGTTGGACGGAACGCATACGGTACTGAACTGGATGGCTCTTCTGCTTCAGTTCCGCACCTTCAAGCTGGACTCCGAAGTTGCCGTTGATGCAAGGGACTATCTTATTGACCACTATTCAATTGATTTAACCGGCTACGATGTTGTGATCGGCTATCGGGCAGACGATTCCTATTTCCAGTATGCAGAGTCCTTTGTGTCCAACACCTTACCGCTCAGAAGTCTGAACAAGGCTCTAAAGCTGGGCAAGCTCGGTGAGCAGACGGTTGTCATTTCTCAAAAAGGCTTTGATCGGCTGCACTTCGTGAATGCTTATCCGGTCAGCAAGAGCGTCTATTACCCCAAGTTCTTGGATAGAGATACCAAAGCGAGGGATACTTACCGTAAAGAGATCAAGAAAAGCAAGTCTTACCGGGACGACATCTTCGTGCTGGATATCTTGAGGGAGGAGATGAGCAACGATGACCCACGCATACAGCGAATCTTATTTGAATAATGCCAAGGATCGTCTTTCCTCTTTCTTCGATTATGCAATCAACGACTGCAAGCTAAAACCGGATTGGATCACAGCACTCTTCATCAATACCGGCTACGCCGAACAGTTTGAACGAGGCAACCCCGCCTATGTTGCAGGGATGTCCGGTGTTGAGCTGGCCCGTGCGGTCATCACAAAGGCATACGGTCCAAAGGAGCTGCCAGCACCAACCAACGCAGAGGACTGCTCCCCTGAATATTGGGCCGGTTGGGCAGTTGCAGAGTACCAATGGTTTACTGGCCGTCGTTTCAAGGATATCTTTGAGCGCATTCCACTTTCCAAGATCATTGGGATGTATTCCGTTTACCACGAGATGGACATTACAAGTTTCATCGATGCCATGGAGGAACTCTATAAAGCAGCGGAAGGCGATTCCAACCTGAAGCGCATCCGTGAAAACCGGGGCTTATCTCAGGCAGAGCTTGCAGAGCAGTCCGGCGTGAATCTGCGCAACATTCAGATGTACGAACAGCGGGTCAATGGCATTGACAAGGCGCAGGCAAACATCCTCTACAAGTTGTCCCGTGTTCTGGAAAATCCCATGATGTAATTTCATTCCGCACCTGCTTCGGCAGGTGCATTTTCTATGTCAAGCCACTCGTGTCATCCCAATTTGACCTACGCATTTCCTAAAATTTTCTTCAGCTTCTTCAGTGCATCATCCCTTTTTCTATAGATGCTCGTCTTGGGCATTGCGTATTTTTCCACAAGCTCCTTAACCGGTATTGGGGATTCTGTGAAGAAAAAATCCTGAATGATGGCCCGCTCTTCCGGGGTCAACATTTTCAGTGCAGTTCTGACCCGCTCAATATCCATACGCTGCATGACCGACTCCTCTACATTGCACTCTGTATCTTCGAGAACATCTTCTCCGTAAATTTCAGACTCTTGAAAGGTCATGGTGCTGTAAGACATGACTTGGAACGGTGTTTCGGCGTCTCGGCTTCTGATGTACTGCTTGCGATGGCAATCCTTTTTCAACTCTTTGCTGACTTTTTCATTGCACTCCATGAAAATGATAGAGTCGTCTTCACTACAAGCCTCAAACTTTCCAAAGACGATTTCCCGATTCTTGCCTTCATCCGTTTCTCTCCATGCCGCATACTGGCGATAATCCATGATCAGCCAATTGTCCTGTGCTTCAATCGTGGGGTCCTTCTTTACCAAAAATGTTCTTTTCATTACTGTGATCTCCTTTGAATTTTTGAATTTGGGTGAAAGTCAAAAATTCAGAGATCACGGGTATTCAGCGATATAGCAGAGCCACTGATTGCACATAAAAAGTCCTTTCCGTCTGCTGCGGTCCAAAGGACACAACTACGCTGGCGAAAAGGACTCCCGATGCTGCCTGCCTGAAAAAGGGTGCAGAAATCTAAGGGTACCCATACTGCTTTTTCAAAAGAGTTTGAAATCAGCGTATTTGTATCCTTGGCCCTTGTACTTCAGGCTGCGAATATGTATTTGTGATGTCGGTGAAAAGCAAAAAAAGCCACCGACAAGGCAGAACTATAGATAGAACTATAGTGTCTTACCTTGCCGGTGGCCTCTCACGTATGTCTGGAATAACTACCGGTTCATGTTCGGGCTGCTGCCCACGATCAAGTGACCTGGAAGCGGATTTAGCGCGGCCCTGTTTCAGCCCGACCGTTCCGTCGTGATGTCGTTGATTCAGTTGTTATAGGAACTCGCTTCGATGTTCTTCAGGCAGATCAATGGGGGATTATCATCCCGCCAGATTAGGGCTCATGCCATGCTCGTGCAGCCATGCCTTTGCCTTGCTTACAATGGCTTCCGGCGCATCCTTGACACCGCAAATGGCCTAGTACACGGATGCCCAGAAAACAACATCGGGTGTCTGCGCAATTTCCGTTTCTCCATATTTGATCATGTAGGCCTCGATCTTCTTTCGGTCAAGGCTGAACAGCGCCTCGTTGCGCTCTTTTACAAAAGCCTCTAACATCGTCATATCAATGTTCCCTCAATTCCAAGTCACTATGCTCCATGATGCGGATTTTCTTTCTCAGCTCTATAAGGGTCTTGCGATACTCCGCATCGGACATTCCAAGATAGCGGGCGATGCGCTTTGCTTTGCGGACCGTCTCTGCGTTGGACGCATTTACAGACGGAAGCCATTTCGCCAGCAGGGACACCTCTGCGTCAGACGCAAGGTCGGCCTCCAGCTGCTTGCGAATGGTACGCAAAGCATCCTTTTCGTAGGCCGTGCCGATGAGAGATACCAGATCGTCGTAGCGTCCGAACTCAGGGATAAGCTCAATGTTTTTGCGCAAGGACTCCGCTCTGTTCTCGGCAAGCCAATTGATGATAACGCGGAACACCCGGCGCTCACCAAGGCCTCCGCGAACATCGCGCCCGAAGAACAGAATCTTCATGGCAATATCCGCATCCTCCGCATATGCGCGGACAAATCGTCTGATGATTTTCTGATCGTCGGCTGCACGGAGCGCGCCGATCACTGCGAACAGATCCAGACAGTCAGACATTGTGCTTGCGTTGGTAACTGCGCCGTTTTCTGTGTAGGCAATATTCGCCTCACTCTTCAAATGATTCAACATTTCAATTCCTCCAATCAGACGGCGCAGGAGCATTTTATCACTCAGATGCTTTAAAATTGTAAATAGGTTTTAGCACCTCAATCACATCGACGGACTCTCTGATGATATCGATAATGTCTTCAAGCGACTTGTAGGCCATCGGCGCTTCATCGATGGTAGCCTCATTGACGGATGTCGTGTAGATACCATCCATCGTCTTCCTATACGCCTCTAAATCCAGCGTTTCTCTTGCCTTTGTACGAGACATAAGGCGTCCGGCGCCATGCGGGGCAGAATAATTCCATTCCGGATTTCCTTTTCCGCGAGCCAACACGCTGCCATCCCGCATATTGATCGGAATCAAGACAAGCTCTTCGTCATGGGCTGCAATAGAACCCTTGCGAAGGATCATTTCCTTCGTATCAATATAATTGTGGATGGTGTGGAAAGAATAAAGTGCGGTCATCCCGGTCTTTTCCAAAATAATTTCCGCCATTCTTTCACGGCTGCGCTGTGCAAATTGCTGGCAGATTTCTACATCGTGGAGGTAGTCCTCTAAGTAGGTGCCGTACAGATAGCAAAGGTCTGCGGGGATCGTCGGCTCTTTTCGTCCTCCTTGATGAAGATGAGCCTGTCCCCATCACCACCTGCCGAATTAAATCTCGGCACAACGGTATCGTCTGCATCGTCCTCGGTGGTCTGGTAGATAACTGTCATCGGCTCGCCGCTCTCGTCCTCATCGGCAAAGGGCAGCGACGCACCCTTGGAAAGCAAAGCGGCAAGAGAAAGCATCAGCTTACTCTTGCCGTCGCCGGGGTCGCCTTGCAGCAGTGTGACCTTGCCGAAGGGGATATAGGGATACCACAGCCAGCGCACCTCTTTCGGGGTAATCTCGCTTGCCTTGATGATTTCCAGCTTTGCGGGAATGTTGTTCGGATAGTCTGTCATTGTCTTGTTCTCCTTTTCGATAGATAGTGCGGGCATTGGATAACGGTGGCACGGAAGCTCTGCTTGCAGCTCCTTTCGCATTTCCTGCAAAGCTCGTTATATTTCTTCCTGCCACGCTCATCAAGAAAGAACGCCCATTCTCTCTTGAGGTATTTCGGCATACGGGGCATAACGGACACCTCCTTTTCGCTGCCGAATTGCCGATTTGCTCCCGAAACGCAGAAACGCCCAAAACCTGACCCCGCTGTATGGTTTCGGGGCGATTTTGGGCGTTTTCTTTCGATATGAGCGGCTTTGTTTTAGCGGCGGTATCCTTTACCGCCAACCATTCAAAAGCCGCTGTTTGTCGCTTCCGGGTAACAAAAAAGCGCCGTATTGCTACGACGCTTTTGTCTTGCTCGGAAGATCGAGCAAGGGAACGCTATTCAATTATTTGTTGTACTTTTTCTTTCTGCTGACAATCGTTGTGCCAATAGCTGCCCCGCCGCTGATGAACAACAGGGCAATCCACAGTGCAAGGTTGCTTATATCGCCGGTCTGGGGAAGTTTGGAATCGTCTTTCAGCTTCGCCGTTACGGTGTCGGCTTTTTTGATTTCCTTTGTACCGTCCTTGTCGCTGAAATACTTGCCACAGCCTTCGCAGTACCAGTACTCGATATTGCCCTCGGCATCCTTGGTCGCCGCCTTTGCGTCGATATACTTAAGGTCAGAGTGGTTGTTTGCATCAAACTCACCGTATTCCGCACCGCAGACTTCGCACTTTGCCTTGTCCTTGCAGGTCGCTTTCCCGCCGGTGTGCTCAGTCAGCTTCTTGCCGCAATAATCACACTTGTGGTCTTTGTTATCGTCTGCACACTCGCTGATTATATAATCGCAGATATCACATTTATGGTCTTTGTTTGCATCAATGCAATTCTCCGTTTGCGTGCCTGCAGAGCATCCGTCAACGGTGCAGGTGCGGGTATGGGTGCCGTCGCCGTTCGATGCCCATTCACCGAAGGTGTGTCCGTCATTGACCGTAACGGTCATTTCAGCGGTGTTGCCTGCCTTATCGGTGACAATGATTTTCTGTTCGCCGTCCGCAGGAGAGAGAACAAAACTGTTGTTTTCATCGAGTGTGACCTTCGTTTCATTGACAATAACGGTATCGATATACTTCTCGTCAATGGTAACGGTTTGTGCCTCGCAATAGGACTTGCCGTTCTCTATGCCCTTGATTACGGGGCTTGTTCCGTCCAGCACGATACCGTCCGAGCAAATGTAGTCCGTATTGCCCGCCTTATCGGTCAGTCTAACATAGATAATATATTCGTTATCGGGATTGATACTGAACGGTGCGGAATATGCCGTGAAGGTCATTCCCACAAGTTCCGATTCGGCAAGCACCTTTTCGCTCAGCAAGTATTCAATTGTCACCGTCTCGCCGCTGTTGTCAGTGGCCGTAACAGTTACCGTCTGCGTATCCTTAAAGAACAAACCGAAGGTAATGGTGTTGAGGAAAGACTTCCAGCCGTTTTCGGCAATCTTAATTTCTCCCGTGGGCACCGCAATGTCACGCCACAGCGCCGTGATTGTCAGATTCTCCGCAGGCATGGTTGTCGGGAATGCTTTATCCCAACCGTTGAACTGATAGCCCTCTCTTGTCAGGGTCGGAGCGGTAATCGGTGTGCCGTAATCCTGCGTTATGGTAATATCCGCTTTGCCGTTTTCGGGTTTGACTGTGACGGTATATTGATTGATCTCCCACTTTGCCCAGTATTCCTTATTGCCCGTTCCTGTACCGCCGATTGCCGTAACAGGAGAGCCGGTCAGATTTTCGTTGTCATACCAGCCCTTGAACGTGTGGCCTGTATAGGTCATATCGCCCGCTGTCGGAAGCGTTGCACCCACGCCGTAGGTGTAGGAGGTGACATCGCCGCTGTTGATAGTGCCGTCGCCCGCGTTCAGCGTGACGGTATAGGTCGGGGCTGTCCACTGCACCGTCAGTTCCGTCACATCAGCAGGAACACTGGCACCGGGGGCGTAGGAATTGCCATTGCCGTCAAGCCACATGAAGTAGCTGCCTGTATTTCCGTCCGGGCGGGTCAAACCGCCGGACATGGGAGCGGTAAATGTGCTGCCTTTTTTCACGATGATCTGAATAGCATCGGAGCTGCCGCCCAGCTTGCCGCCGCCAAGGTCAAGGGTAACGACCTTTAGTCCGTCAGAACCCAGTGTGCCAGGGTTCAGGACTTCAAGGACGGGGCGGAAACCGAGGAGCGGGTAGGAGTGCGTAGCATTGTCGTCGTTCCAGGTGCGGGCCGAATTGTACCCGCGAATCGCACGGCGCAACGTGGAATAAGCATCCTGTCCCCACGAATACATTTCATTCCAGTTTTGGATATATCCGCTGTTCTTGTTCAGCATCGTGTCCCATTCGTTGCTTTGGGGCACGCCGCGTTGGGAATCGCCCGAACCTGTAGAGTTACTTCCCACAGACGGTGCGCGCAGGGTATAGTCCACGCCGCCGCTGGCATAATTTTTGCCGAAAATCAGACTCGCAGTATCTAAGTTATTCCAGTTTACCTTATGCGTTACGGCATAGTCCGCCACAAACAGGCTGTGGGGATATTTGTTCTGCTGTGCATACTCCTCGGTGGTTGCCATCTCTGATGTGAGCTTGTAGGCGTCCACTGTCCCGGCGTAGGTAAAGGGAACATAGTGCAGCGACGTATCCGGCAAAGAAACCGCACCATCTGAGTTTCCGCCGTTTGCCGTTCCGAGAATATTCATCGCCGAAAGGTCGAAATAGTATCTGCCGCCGGGGGCGAGGGTAAACTGCTCGTCAGGCTGATTTTCCACCGTCAGCGCAATGTCTGTGAAATTACTTGCATAATCGGTATTATCATCGCCGTTATACTGTTCGCTGAAGACCTTGAGGGTATAGCTTCCCGGCGCAAGGTCGGACGGGATTTTGATCTCGACCGTTCCGCTTTCGGCAGTAGGCTGTGCTACTCTGCCATAATACCGTGCGCCGCTGCTATCCGCAATGATGGCGGAGATATATTCATTTATCCCTGTGGTCGCCCCTTTGTAATTCAGCGTAACGGTATCGCCGGGGTCGCCGCTGACAGCTTTTTCCGTTACGGCAAAACTGCGGCTACTATCTAAAAGCGTCAGCTTCCACTCATTGCCGCTGTATTCGGGGACTGCTGTCAATCCTCCGTCAGGCTTTCCGCCCACGGTGGCAGATGCAAAAAGGACAGAGTTCAGATTTAAGTTAAAAGCGGGACGAACAGTCCGATGATTATTTTTCTTGCGGATAGAGGCCCCAGAGTATTGGACAGAACCATCACTACTCACGATGGCGACATAAAAAGTCTTGGAGCCAGGGGAGCGCAGCCACCAACTGCTTGTCACCCAATTCGGATGCGCAGGATCCAAGGCACGCAGATCGTTGTTTACCGCAATAGCCTCTTTTGTGGAAAGCGGCCAAAATACAGCGTTATCCACCTGCCCTCCCGCTACACAGTCGGTATTCTCTCCGTCGTAGCCTCCGCTTGCAAGCGTCCGTTTCTTTACGGCAGCATTTTCGTCTGTCGTCAGCTTTTCCGCAAGCGCATCTATCGCGGTTTTCAAATTACTCGGTGCGTATTCGTTGTATAATATGATATCGGCAAATGGTATAACTCCCATAGTGCCTGCCGCAAGCATGGTAATATCCCCCTGTGAGCTTGCAACACCGTTTCCGTCATAGCCGATAACTCGCCATGCGGCAGGCTTATTTTCATGGTCTTGCCCGAAATACACGGTCGGTGCGCTCGCTGTGTTTACAGTTTTATTCAGTGCATCTGTGCCAAGCTGTACCTTCCTTTGCAGACGCAAGCGCAGCGTGCTTTCCTTATGAATATTGTAATCTGCCATCGTGCGCCCGTTCTCAAGCTCTTTTTCGCCCAAAAACAGTCTTTGCGCATCGGGAGAAAAGCCCGTTTTTTCCTGAATTTTCTCCTTGATATTGTCAATGCTGTCGCCCGACACAACCTCGAGCGTTAAGTTTGCCTGACCGACAATGGTCAAGTCAATATAAATCTCAATTGCGCTTGCCATCATCGGTACAAAGCTCGTCATCATACAAAAGACGAGCAGGATACTGAATAATCGTTTTCTCATGTTGTTACCTCCATTTCGCCGTCTCTCGACAGCTTAAAATCGTATTTCATTTCCAGCATAGCAAACAGCTTATACATAACCTCTGTGGCAATCGCCTTGATATCCAGTGATTGAATAAAGGCAAGCACCTTTGCCTGTTCTTCCTCTGGTACACGATACACTCTCATTGATGCCGTCAAAAAGCGGCTGAGCTTGCGTTCCAATGGAAAATGAATATCACATTTTCTCGCCATATAGCTGCGCATCAGTCCTGCCGTGCCAATTTCCATCTCGTAAAAGTCGCTCTCGGTATCATCGGGGAAATTTTCACCAAAAATCTGCTTCAGCTCTGCTGTGGTATGCAGGTAAATATATTCCGACGTGTCGGGCAGGGAATAGGCTTCAATGTAGATTTCTCGCAGGTTCTCATTCAGTTCAGTCAGTGTCAGTTGGATCGCCGTTTCTACCGCATAGGCGTAAACCGGCGGCAGCTTGCTGTCTGCAATGCTTCTTGCCACGCCAAACTGTCCGCCGAACATCGTTTCGGTCAAATCCAGCAAAACTCTGTCCTTGGTCGGAAACAGATTCAAATAGCTTCCTCTTGCCACGTCTGCTTCATCCACAATCTGACTGACAGAGGTGTTTTTATACCCCTGTTCCAGAAAGAGACGGACGCACACGGTCAGTATTTTCCTCTTTGTTTCACTGCTGTCTCTCCGTAAATATATCACCTCTCTTTAAGCGTTTTAGTATATATACCAATAATATCATAACAAGTGCAAAAAGGCAAGTGAAATTCGAAACTTTACCTCCGTAAATTGTGACATTTCCGCAAACGCTGGCTTCTTCCATTACTAACGGAACTTTATGACTTCTTGAATACTACCCGCAAAGGAAAAGCCGCTGTCTGTTGACAGCGACTTTTCTTACTTAGTATTAACAGTATATAAGCTCACTCGAAACGATTTCCATAGCAGCACTGCGGATATACCGCAGGTGTCGCTGTCCCCAAATGCCGATGGGTCTGCCCTCCGGCTCGTCCTCTCCGGCGATCAGATAGTAGTCCCCGACAAGCTCATAGCGCAAGCCTGTCCGTTCGTCCGTGATGAATTCTTCCATTGTGTCGTCCTCCTTGGTTTTATATTGCTTCTCCGGCTTTTTGCTCGGATTGCTTACGGTGATATGTTGTGGTCAAGCTTTTTTGTAACACTTTGTTCGATAAATATCTACCTATAACGAGCCTCCATTGTTGTTAAATAATTATTGTATGAATGAGGGCGAACATAGTTATACCAATTTATGTATTTCATAGTTAGTTCATCCATCATCTCTACATTTGAAAATGAAGTTATGTTATAAAAGTTGCTTTTGAAAGTGTTATAAAATCTTTCCATGGGAGCATTATCATAAGGACAGCCAGCCTTACTCATACTTTGTGTTATATTATTCTCTTTGCAAAAATTTATAAATTCCCATGAAGTAAACTGTACCCCCTGGTCTGAATGCAAAATCACTTTAGGGTAGTTTTCCTTTTCAAGGGCTGTTTTCAGAGTGCTTATTGCCAAATCAGTGTTGATATAATCACTGTTTAACGAAGCGACAGCGGACCTGTCATACAAATTAATAATTGAACAGTTGTATCTGAATTTTCCATTTGGCTGGCGCATATATGTGAAGTCTGTGCACCATACTTTGTTCTTGCAGTCGACAGTAAAATTTTGATTTAAGAGATTATCAAAGATTTTATTCTTTTTGCCAGTCTTGTAACCTGGCTTAGAATGCATAATTACTGCACAAAGATTCAATTCCTTGTTCATATATTTATGCATTGTGGTATTGTTTAACTCATAGCCATATCGTTTGATAAAAATGCGCATAGCCCTATAGCCTATAACACGATTGTTGTTGTAATAAACATACTTTATAAGCTCAAAGATATGTGCTAAGCGTTCACGATATTTTCGCTTTGCATCCTTTTTGTAGTTGTAATAACAATTAGGAATAATGCCAAACTTCTGGCATAGCCATCTTAAACCAAATATATTTTTATTGTCATCGATTAATCGATATACCACTAATCGATTTCCTTTGCGAAGAATGCCGCCGCTTTTTTAAGAAAGCAATCTCTTTATCTTTTTCATTAAGAAGCTGATTTCCTTTGCTTCATTAGATTCTGCGGTTGTGCTGGTGGTATAGAGGCATTCTTCCTTGTATTCGTTAACCCATTTGCTAACGGAGCTTTTGGCAACATTAAATTCAACAGCAATTTGCGGTATTGATTTGTCGCCTGCCATATAGGCTTTAACTACTTCTTTTTTGAAGTCTTCGGTGTAATGTACTGACATAGTAACGTCCTCCTTGTTTGAGTAATATTATAATATATTATTCGAACAAGGTGTTACAAATTTATTATATCACAACAGATTGTCTGGTCATGTGACGGGGTTGCGTCATTCAGGTCGATTTCATCAACCACATCACGCTGGCAATCTTCATCAAGATAGGAAAGCTCTACGGCAGGACGCATTTTAATACGCCCCTCATCAACAAATTCAAGCAGTTCGGAAACAAGATTTGTTAAACGAATATAACGACGAACTTGCGTTTGACTGTCGCCCGATTGTTCTCCGATTATTTGAGCAGTTTCTTTGCCATCCGACTTCCGACCCAGTGGGTTGGAAGTTAAATCTGTTCTTTGTCCCTGCCTTTTCATTGCTTCCAAACGCATTTTATAGGCAAAGGCTTTTTCACTCGGCAATATCTCTGACCTCTGGAAATTACTTTCAACCATTAAAATGGTCGCTTCATCTCTGTTCAGGTCTACAATATCACTTCTCAGGGTTTCAAATCCTGCCAGTTCACAAGCTCGCTTTCGTCTGTGTCCTGAAACAAGTTCGTATCTGCCGTCCTCTTTCTGCCTTACCGTTGCCGGAGTAATAACCCCTCTTTCCTTGACACTCTCCACAAGCTGCATCATATCTTCATCGTCCCTGACCTTAAACGGATGGTCTGGGAAATCATCAATCAGCTCTAACGGAATATCTCGGATTTTTGAAAGCTGTTCTTCATCTCTCTGTGCCTGCGTGGTAAATAAATCATCGAGCTTCGTGAGAGTGAAGTCGCTCTTTCTTCCTGCCATCGGCTAACACCTCCTTTGTAAATTCAGCGTATGCCTTAGACACTGTGCTGTTTGGCTCATAAGCATAAATGCTTTTGCCTTTGGAAGAAGTTTCAGCGGCTTTTACGGCAATCGGGATTTGTGTTCGATACATTCTTATCTGATTACCGAAATTCGCCCTGAGTGCTTCCACCGTACTCTTTGCAAGGTTTGTTCGGCTATCCACCAAAGTAAGCAGCATACCGTCTATCTTAATATCCGGATTGATATACTTCTTTACTTTTGAAATGGTCTGCACAAGCTGTGTCATACCCTTTGCCGGCAAATACTGAGCCTGAACCGGAATGATAACACTGTCTGCCGCCGATAAAGCATTGAGAGTAACCATACCAAGTGAAGGCATACAGTCTATAATTACATAATCATATCTGTTTTTCACTTGACACAAATAATTCTTGAGTGTAGTTTCTCTGCTCATTGCGTTTACAAGGTTAAATTCCATTGCTGAAAGCTCAAGGTTTGCCGGAACAAAGTCAACACCTTCTTCGTGATGCAGGATACCAACCATAGGGTCTGTCATCGTTTCATTGATTACATCTGTGAGTTTTGTTGCAAGCGTGATACCCAAACCGTCTGTATCCTGCCAACCAAGACAAGTCGTTAAATCGCCCTGCGGGTCTGCGTCTATGAGCAATACTTTCTTGCCCTGCATTGCAAGCCCGACTCCGAGATTAACTGTTGTGGTGGTCTTTCCGACTCCGCCTTTCTGGTTACAGATCGGAAGAGCACACGTCTGAACTCCA
>OOAN01001203.1_pt1 | contig 14946 bp, 16 predicted proteins | sample 1671301 | NCBI WGS metagenome assembly OOAN01 (sample SAMN06348142, study PRJEB24527) | human gut metagenome | biome: human gut; feature: ankylosing spondylitis patient; material: feces | host: Homo sapiens | place: China | collected 2015-10
CAGATAGTATTGATACTTATGAGCCTACTTACTTTCAGTAACCCGTCGAAAGCACCCAAACAGACTGTGGAACCGGCAGTGTCGTCACGCACGATGTGGAGCCGAATACCCTTGTCGCGGGCAATCCCGCCAAACTCATTCGACGAATATAGTTTCTGAAACATTATGCTGGAAGATATCATCCGATTACTGCATGAAGGGAAACATTCTTTAGTCGTTTCCAACGGAGAAGTCAGAACTTTCGACAGACGCGGTGTGGCCGACCTGTATGCCCTGCTGCGGGAAGATTCCGATTTCCTGAAAGGAGCTTCCGTTGCGGACAAAGTCGTAGGCAAGGCGGCTGCGGCGCTGATGATTTTGGGAGAGGTCGGAGAGCTCCATGCGGACGTGGTCAGCCGTCCGGCCCTCGACTTGTTTGCCGATAGCGGGGTACGCGTCAGTTACGGTACGGCAGTCCCGCACATTATCAACCGTACAAAGACGGGATGGTGCCCGCTGGAAACTTGTTGCCGGTATTGCCTTACTCCACAGGATTGTCTCGTCCGAATTGAAGAGTTTATAACATTACAATCTAAAAGAATGAATTCAGATAAATGAAGAAACAACATTTACTATTTGCAACATTCATATTGGCCGGAAGCCTGACCGTTTCGGGCCAAACACCTGATACGGCAGACAGCTTGTCAGCCCAAAGAACATTGACTATCGACGAAGTGGTCGTTACCGGAACCCGTCATCAGACGGATATACGCCACTTGTCGCAGACTGTTTCAGTAGTGAACAGGAAAAGAATCGAGCAGTCGATGCAGCCTTCCCTGCTCCCTGTGCTCACGGAACAGGTTCCGGGTCTGTTCACTACTTCGCGCGGCGTGATGGGCTACGGGGTCTCCAACGGGGCGGCAGGCGGTATTTCGTTACGCGGGTTAAGTGGCGGCAATGCCCGCCTGATGGTGCTTATTGATGGGCATCCACAATATGCCGGCATCTTCGGACATCCGATTGCCGATGCCTACCAGACGCTCCTGGCCGACCGGGTGGAGGTACTGCGTGGCCCGGCATCCGTACTCTACGGTTCGAATGCCATGGGTGGCGTAGTAAATATTGTGACCCGCAAAATGCACGAGGATGGGATTCGCACCCACCTGCACACAGGGTACGGTTCCTACAACACGTTGGAAACCGAACTGACGAACCGCATCCGCAAAGGGCGTTTTTCGAGCGTCATCAGCGGCTCGTACAACCGCACGGACGGGCATCGTGCCGACATGGGATTCGAGCAGTACGGCGGTTACGGCCGGATCGGTTACGAGGTGACGGACCACTGGAATCTGCGTGCCGACGTGAACGTGACCCACTTCAACGCCTCTTATCCCGGCCCGGTATCGGCTCCGCTGCTGGACGGTGACCAGCGCATTACACGGGGCATGACCTCTTTTGCCGTCGAAAATGAATATGAGAAGACTTCCGGTGCGTTGAGTTTCTTCTACAACTGGGGCGACCATTGGATTAACGACGGCTATACGCCTTCCGCAGGGGAAGGTCCGCAGGATGACCGCTTCAACTCGTATGACGACATGATGGGTATCTCATGGTATCAGAGCGCCCGGTTCTTCAAGGATAACCGCATCACCGTAGGCTTCGACTGGTTCCGTTACGGTGGCGAGGCATGGAGCGAATATGTGAGCGGAGAAGATGCGGGAACACGTAGCGATTTGGTGGATAAGCATGAAAACGAGGTGGCAGGCTATGTGGACTTCCGGCAGGATGTCGGGAAGTGGCTCACGTTCAACGCAGGATTGCGCGTTGATCATCATTCCCGTGTCGGAACAGAATGGGTGCCGCAGGCCGGATTGGCATTCCACCTGCCTCATACCATCGAACTGAAGGCTTCTGCCTCCAAAGGTTTCCGTTATCCGATTCTCCGTGAGATGTACATGTTCCCGCCGCAGAATCCCGACTTGAAGCCGGAATCTATGTGGAACTACGAGATAGCCTTCTCGCAAAGACTGTTGGGTGGAAGCCTGTCGTATGGCATCAATCTCTTCTATATCGATGGCAAGAACCTGATTATGACCCTGCCCAATCCGAGCGGAAGCGGTATGCTGAACCAGAATTCGGGAGAGATAGACAATGCAGGCGTCGAAGCACAGGTCGCTTACCGTTTCAATAAGAGTTGGTCGGTGGATGCCAATTACAGCTACCTGCACATGGAGAATCCCGTGATTGCCGCTCCCGAACATAAGCTCTATGCCGGAGCAAACTTCACGCAAGGACGCTGGTCGGTATCGACGGGCATACAGTACATCGCCGGACTTTACACCTCGACAGATCCGGCTACAACCGAGGATTTTGTCTTATGGAATCTGCGCGGACAATTCCGTGCCACCCCATGGCTCGACATCTGGGCACGCGGAGAAAACCTGCTGGCACAGCGTTACGAAATCAATGCCGGATACCCGATGCCGAGAGCTACGGTGATGGCAGGTATAAATCTGAACTTTTAATTGATAAATTACAGTATATATGAAAAAGATAATGAGCATGATAATGGCTGCAATGGTATTTTTGACCATAGGAACAGGATATGTACAGGCACAGGACAAGACATCGGATAGCGCATCTGAACTCCCAAAGGTCTATCTTATCAAGGAAATTACCCCGGAAAATCTCGTGAAGATCTACGAGGCTCTCGGTCGTAAAGCCGAAGGAAAGGTTGCGGTAAAACTCTCCACCGGCGAACCGGGCGGACATAATTTTCTCCAGCCGACACTCATTGCACCACTTGTATGGAAAATGAACGGCACAATCGTGGAGTGCAATACGGCCTATGGTGGCGGACGTGCCAATACGGAGGCACACCTCAAGGCTGCTGCCGACCACGGTTTTACGGCGATTGCGAAAGTGGACATCATGGATGCCGACGGCGAAGTGTCCCTGCCGGTAAAAGGCGGCAAGCACCTGAAAGAGGATTTCGTGGGCAAGAACTACTTGAATTACGATTTTACGGTTGTGCTGTCGCATTTCAAAGGTCATGCGATGGGTGGTTTCGGCGGCGCAATCAAGAATATCTCCATCGGCATCGCCTCGTCGGGCGGCAAGGCGTGGATTCATTCGGCAGGCACGACCAAGGACGTAAGCAAAGTCTGGGGTAACCTTCCCGAACAGGATAACTTTTTGGAGTCGATGGCCGAGGCCGCCAAAGCCGTCACGGACCATTGCGGCGATAAGATTCTCTACATCAGTGTGGCCAACAATCTTTCGGTGGACTGCGACTGTGACTCCTCACCTGAAGATCCGAGGATGGGCGACATCGGTATCCTTGCCTCGCTTGACCCGGTAGCGCTTGACCGGGCCTGCACCGATCTGGTACGCTCCTCCGAAGACCACGGTAAAATTCACCTGATCGAACGTATCGACTCGCGCCACGGGATGCATACACTCGACTATGCCGAACAGCTCGGTATGGGAAGTCAGAAGTACGAACTTGTCGAACTGAAATAGACTGTTCGGGATGCTTGCTATGGCTGTACTGCCCCGCCATCTTTCTCAAATCCGTTCTGTTGGCTGTGGTTGCCGGGTATGCGGCTTCGCATTTCAGGAAAGCTTCGCCCGGACTGCTCCTTGGGGTCGTCTTGGCCTATCAGCTTGTCGGGACGCTGGGAGAATGGGCGACGAAAGGAGATTTCTGGCTTGCCGCACAGGATTTCCGGATTGGTATTCCGGGCATGCTGCTTCAGATATTCGGGAGCTGGCTATTCATTAACCGCATCATTCGTAAGTAATACCATTCCTATTGATTTTTGAATGAAAATAATAAACAAGGAGAGGAAAAGGTCTTTTCCCGTTCCTTTGCAACCTCAAATCGGCAATGGATAAGTAGCCATTATTCTCTTAACTCCTGCTGAACAGGTCAAAACCCCTCAATGGATGAATATAGAGTAAACCTGCATATCTCCCTTTATTTCCAACAGTTTGCATTATTCCTGCGAAATCCATCCGTATGTGAGCGAGTTTTGTTATATTTGTAGATAACCCCTAATAAGCAAGATCATGAAAGAAGAAGATTATAGCAAAGCAATAGAAGTATTCTCCGGATCCCCATGGGAAGCCGAGATCATCAAAGGGCTATTAGAAAGCAATGACATCCGTTGCGTAATCAAAGATGGGATTATGGGTACACTGGCACCCTATATCGCTCCTTCCGTATCCGTTCTTGTCACCGAGGATCAATACGAAGCGGCCACTGCACTTATCAGGAGCCGGGCCGAGAAAGATAACGACTGATACGGTCGAGTCCTTCACGGATATTCTCCAATGAGTTTGCATAGGAGAAACGTACATATCCTTCGCCTCCCGTACCAAAATCTACCCCGGGAGTAATACCGACGTGTGCATGTTCGAGTACATCGAATGCAAAACGATAAGAGTCGGTAGTAAATTTGTGTGCGTCAGCAAAAATATAAAATGCCCCTTGAGGTTCTACTTTTATTTCAAAACCCATTTCCCGGAGACGGGCAATCATATACCGGCGACGCTCATCATAAACCAGCTTCATCCGTTCCACGTCCGGTTCAGCCTGCCGCAATGCGGCAATCCCTGCCTGCTGGGCAACACTGGACGCACAGATAAACAGATTTTGCTGTAACTTCTGCAAAGATCGCATACAAGATTTAGGTGCGATCAAATAACCCAACCGAAGCCCCGTCATCGCAAAGCGTTTAGAGAATCCGTTCAGGACAAAAGCCTGATCGGTATATTCAAGGATGCTGTGCGCACGCCCTTCATACACAAGGCCGTGATAAATTTCATCTGAAATGACAGGAACTCCCAACGCTGCCACTTCTTTCAGGAACTTTTCATCCAACAACATTCCGGTCGGATTCATCGGAGAATTGATAAAGATAGCCGCAGTATGCGGATTCACACACTTACGGATAGCCTCTATATCGTATTGCAGATATTCTTTAGACAAAGGAACCAAAACAGGTTTGGCTTGCGTTGCCAACACAAAATTGCGATAGCAAGCGTACCCCGGATTGGAAAGAATCACTTCACTATCCGGATTGCAGAGCAACATCAATGCAAGAAGAATAGACGGAGAAGACCCGGAAGTCACGACAATACAATCCGGATCTACCGTTACCCCATATTCGCGCAGATAAAAAGCGGCAATTTCCCGTCGCAGTTCCGGATCACCCAAAGAATGTGTATAATGAGTCAGATGACGATCATAAGCCGCTTTTGCCGCTTCCGCCACACAGGCCGGCACATCAAAATCGGGTTCGCCAACTTCCAGATGAATAATATCAATGCCTTGTTTTTGCAATTCGTTCGCCCTCTCCAACACATCCATTACGATAAAAGAGGTCATCTGTTCTACTTGTGGGTTTGTATGTTTCATTGTTTATCTTTTCTCTATCTGACTGCAAAGATAATTCTTTTTAGCCTGTTTTGGTAACATATCGGCAAAAAGCTCTATATTTGTGCTTTCAAATCGTTAGTAAGAATGAAACAGGAATTTACACGAATCGCAGTAAAAGTAGGAAGCAATGTATTGACACGCCGCGACGGAACGCTGGACGTTACCCGTATGTCGGCACTTGTTGACCAGATAGCGGAATTACATAAATCCGGGGTGGAAATCATTCTGATTTCTTCGGGAGCTGTTGCTTCCGGGCGCAGTGAAGTGCATCCACAGAAAAAGCTCGATAGTGTAGACCAACGCCAGTTGTTTTCTGCCGTAGGTCAGGCTAAGCTCATCAACCGTTACTACGAACTTTTCCGCGAGCATAGTATTCCTGTTGGTCAGGTGTTAACCACGAAAGAAAGTTTTGGTACCCGCCGCCATTATCTGAATCAGAAAAACTGTATGACGGTAATGCTTGAAAACAATGTCATTCCTATTGTCAACGAGAATGATACAATTTCTGTCAGCGAGCTTATGTTCACTGATAATGATGAATTGTCCGGGCTCATCGCTTCCATGATGGATGCACAGGCTCTCATTATCTTAAGTAATATCGACGGAATTTACAATGGTTCTCCTGCTGATCCGGGTTCTTTTGTTATCCGGGAGATCGATCACGGAAAAGATTTATCCAATTATATTCAGGCAACTAAGTCCAGTTTCGGACGGGGAGGAATGTTGACGAAAACAAATATTGCCCGCAAAGTAGCTGATGAAGGAATTACAGTGATTATTGCCAACGGGAAACGGGATAATATTCTGGTAGATTTGCTTCAGCATCCGAAAGAAACGCTTTGTACACGTTTTATCCCTTCAAACGAACCGGTATCCAGTGTAAAAAAATGGATTGCTCATAGCGAGGGGTTTGCCAAAGGAGAAATTCACATCAACGAATGTGCGACAGAAGTTCTAAACTCTGAAAAGGCTGTCAGCATCCTCCCCATCGGAATTACTCACGTTGAAGGTGAATTTGAGAAAGATGACATTGTGCGTATCATGGACTTTCAAGGAAATCAAGTGGGCGTTGGAAAGGTGAACTGCGATTCCAAACAGGTGCAAGAAGCAATCGGCAAGCATGGAAAGAAACCGGTAGTACATTATGACTATCTATACATTGAATAATTAATAATAAGAATTTCTGTTTTATCCGATTTTAGACTAAAATTAGCTTGTTTCTGAAACAGCAATGAGCTGTTTCAGCCTATTCTAACAAGGGTATATTCTCACTGCAATGAGAAAAAGTTCTCATTATAATGAGTATTTCTTCTCATACCTATGAGTATTTTTTCTCATAGGGATAAGTATACTTGAGAATGTTTACGGAAGTTTTTTTGAATTATAATTGTATGAGTTTACCTCATTTCTATACCGAAATGAATTTTCAACTAATCAGAAAAAGAGATACGAAATTAGAACTATATGTCTCTACAATCTATATACCATCACAAAAGCAACATTTATTTCTGTTTTCAACAAGTTTTATTCACATCATTCACTATATTTGCATAGTTTATCTTTCCATTTAATGCAAAAAAGGAGCAAATGACTACAAATTTAAACGAGACCTTTGCTGCCGTACAGGTGGCAAGTCGGGAATTAGCCTTGCTGAATGATGACATCATCAATCAGATTTTAAATGCAGTAGCTGACGCAGCAATTGCAGAAACACCTTTCATTCTTGCAGAGAATGAAAAAGACCTCGCACGGATGGACAAAAATGATCCGAAGTACGACCGGTTGAAATTGACGGAAGAACGTTTAAAAGGCATTGCTGCCGACACACGCAATGTAGCGACACTCCCCTCTCCTTTAGGTAAAGTGCTGAAAGAAAGCGTTCGTCCCAATGGGATGAGATTGACAAAAGTCAGTGTTCCTTTCGGAGTGATAGGAATCATTTATGAAGCCCGTCCGAATGTCAGTTTTGATGTTTTCTCCCTTTGTTTAAAGAGTGGAAATGCCTGCATATTGAAAGGAGGAAGTGATGCCGATTGTTCCAACCGGGCTATCATCTGTGTGATTCATGAAGTATTGAAGAAATTCAATATCAATCCGCACATTGTAGAACTACTTCCGGCTGATAGAGAAGCTACGGCAGCATTGCTGAATGCAGTGGGTTACGTAGACCTGATTATCCCCAGAGGCAGCAGCAGCCTGATCCATTTCGTACGCGAGAATGCAAAAATTCCCGTTATTGAAACAGGGGCAGGTATCTGTCATACTTACTTTGATGAATTTGGAGATGTAAACAAAGGGGCAGCTATTATTCACAATGCGAAGACACGCAGGGTTAGCGTATGTAATGCGCTGGACTGCACCATTATACATGAGAAGAGACTGACCGATCTCCCTATGCTTTGCGAGAAGCTAAAAGACAGCCATGTCACTATTTATGCTGACGCACAGGCTTATCAAGCATTAGAAGGCCGCTATCCAGCCGAACTCCTGGAACACGCCAAAGCAGAAAGTTTCGGCACAGAGTTTCTGGATTATAAAATGGCTGTCAAGACCGTAAAAAGCTTCGAAGATGCCTTAGGACATATTCAGGAAAACAGCTCCAAACATAGTGAGTGTATTGTTACCGAAAGCAAGGAACGTGCAGCCTTATTCACAAAGATTGTGGATGCAGCTTGCGTATATACCAATGTATCTACTGCCTTCACTGACGGAGCGCAATTCGGATTAGGAGCAGAAATCGGAATCAGTACGCAAAAACTACATGCGCGCGGTCCGATGGGACTGGAAGAGATCACCTCTTACAAATGGGTCATCGAAGGAGACGGGCAAACGAGAAGAAATTGAGACGATACCTTTATCGTTAAAAATCAAACAAGGTATTGAACGAAACTAATTGAAAATTAAGAATTAAAAGATAAATGATATGAAGAAATTTACTTGCGTACAGGACATCGGCGATTTAAAATCAGCCCTTGCAGAAGCATTCGAAATTAAAAAAGATCGTTTCAAATATGTAGAACTGGGACGAAACAAGACTTTGATGATGATCTTCTTCAACTCCAGTCTGCGCACCCGCCTTAGCACACAGAAAGCTGCAATCAACTTGGGAATGAATGTAATGGTACTAGATATCAATCAAGGTGCATGGAAACTGGAAACCGAACGTGGCGTAATTATGGATGGCGATAAACCGGAACATATCTTAGAAGCCATTCCGGTGATGGGCTGTTATTGTGATCTCATCGGAGTACGCTCTTTCGCCCGTTTCGAAAACCGCGACTTTGACTATCAGGAAACGATTATCAATCAATTTATCCAATACTCCGGACGTCCCGTCTTTTCGATGGAAGCGGCAACACGCCACCCATTGCAGAGCTTTGCCGACTTGATTACCATTGAAGAATACAAGAAAACAGCACGTCCTAAAGTGGTCATGACCTGGGCTCCACATCCACGTCCATTGCCACAAGCTGTTCCCAATTCTTTTGCCGAATGGATGAACGCAACGGATTACGAATTTGTCATCACCCACCCCGAAGGTTATGAACTCGCCCCGCAATTTGTAGGCAACGCAAAAGTAGAATACGACCAGATGAAGGCTTTCGAAGGAGCCGACTTTATATATGCCAAGAACTGGGCAGCTTATTCCGGCGACAATTACGGACAGATATTAAGTAAAGATCGTGATTGGACAGTCAGCGACCGTCAAATGGCAGTTACCAACAACGCTTATTTCATGCATTGTCTTCCGGTTCGCAGAAATATGATTGTGACAGACGATGTGATCGAAAGCCCGCAATCGATCGTTATTCCGGAAGCGGCCAATCGTGAGATTTCGGCAACTGTCGTTCTGAAGAGACTATTGGAAGGACTGAAATAACCGAAAAATAAAGAGGCCGAAAAGCCTCTTCCATCAACGCATAAGAACAAAAGAACATCTCCTTAAAATCCTACTTATAAATATAAAAACAGGATTTGAAAATTGAGATGTTCTTTTGTTCTTATTGTATTTAAAATAAAAGCAGGCTATTACTTACCGCCCGCTCTTTACTTTACCTTATTTCTCTATTTCTTTGCCAGCCTCCTGCCAGGAATTAAATCCTTTATCAAGTTCAAAGACCTTATAGCCCTTCTCACTCAAAATTGCCGCAGCCTTCTTGCTCCGATTACCACTACGACAATACACAGCCACCGGTTTATCCTTCTGTAATAATGAATCAGCCATTGAAGCAAAAGAATCATCCATCACATTGATGTTGATTGTCTTCGTGATGTGCCCCTCCGAATATTCCGCAAGTGTGCGGACATCCAGACGTTGTATATCCTCATTCTGAATAAGAGAATCAAACTCCTCTACATTCATGGATTGAAAATCTCCTTTCTGCTGACAAGAGAAAAGGGAAGAGAGAAATAAAAATATCCCCACGATTAATTGATTCAATTTAAACATATATACTCTATTATTCAATTCTGCCCAGGAGTATAGTCAAACCCGGGATCACAATACTTTTCAGATACTACCGCAGATCCATCCTTATCGTACGTACAATATTTAAACTTAATATTTATAGTCCGGCCAGGATGCTCTTCATCAATATATTGCGCCAAAGGAACAGAGATGTAAGCACGCCGATTATAGTATTCTTCATCACTGTTCGCATCATGGTATAATAACATATTCACAATACCATTTGTTTTAAGTTCAGACACATCTTCCACTATGCCGAAAGTATGTCCTTTGCCTGTACTGACTTTTAGATTCAGAATCATATTCAGATAATCCCTCCCCAGCCAGATACTGACCACCTCTACCGGGTCTTGCTTTATACCGTCTTTATACACCGGATCATCTTCCGGCTTAGGCACCGGCACAATGAGCGATTGCAAAGAATATATAGTAGCCGCACTTCCATCCGGAAGCACTTCATAGTTACTCATTACACGTCTGGAGGTATTTGCGGCAATAGTAGAACCCGTACGGTCTTCCGCCACAGGCAAAGCCTCTCCCTTATCAGGAATAAGCGTTTGTATACGACCGTCTTCCCCGGCCTCTACAGTCACAAATTCCAGTTTCACCGAAGGATAATAATAATCATCATCTCCACAGGCAGTCATCAGGAAAAGCAATCCCCACAACCAAATAACATGTAATTTTCTTCTTTTCATCGGCAAGCTGCTAAATAATTAACTAACGGATTGGAATACATTAATAACAACTTCTCACGCAAAAAGTCTTCATCCTTATTCGGAATCTTGATCTTTGCCAATTGTTGTTCAATATAGTTCATAAACTGTTGTTTCTCTTCTTCCGTGTAATTGGCCCCGAATTCCGTCGTGCCATTCAACCAATCGTACGCCACATAATTTCCCGGATATATCCGGTAGTTACGATGAATACGGCGGTCAAGACAGGCAGAGATACGGGCAAACAAATCCGGTTTCGGCAACGAACGGTCCAACTCTTTCAGATCATCATTCAGACAAGGGGCAACCTGAAAATGTACCCTGCCTTTATATCCGAAAAGACCGGTTTGCATATTAATCAAATCGTCCTGCGTCGTCTTCTTATACCCTTCGATGTCTCTCTTCAACTGAAACTCCTGCGCTTTCAGAAAATCACACGGGTCATATTCGTATGAAATAGCAAGCGGAGCAATATTCATTTCCATCAAACGGTCTATCAAATCACCTTCACCACCCATTGCCAGCATTTTCAACACACTGTCTTGTGTACGGTCATTCGAATCTTTTGCACGTCCTTCACGCTGCGCAATCCAAATAGACTGTTTTTTCTCCGAAATGGTGTAATGCATATAACGGGACATACGTGCTGAAGATTCCAACATCTGCCGCATTGTCAATGCCCGCTGCACAATGAATGATTTATTGACACGTACCAGTTTCTTAATCCAGGGATAAATCAGCAAATTATCTCCAATCGCTATTTCTACCGTATCCATTCCCTGGTCAATCAACAAAATAGAAAGAAAGCCCGAATCGAGAATAATGTCTCTATGATTCGATATATACGTATAAGCTTTACTTTTATCCGGTATGGCGGTATGATCCAGTGTCAGCCCGGCGGTATGATCTGCCGCTATCTTCCACAAAATGCCATAGCAAAATGCCTCCTGAAAATCAAGTTTAGTCTTACAGGCACGCATTTTCTGCGCCAGAAGTTCAAATGGAACGTTCGGTATAGCCCCGGTAGCAGCTTTCTGAAAAGCCGGATCGGCAATCAGTTCCTCAAAGATTTGAGGAAGTTCCTCATCATTGTAAGGACGAATTTCATTAAACTCTGTCAGATCCATCACGTGATTAAAATTTGTTTTCAATAATATCGGTCATCACATCCTTTATATCCAGTCCGGCTGCACGCACTTGCTGGGGAATAAAGCTGGTAGTAGTCATTCCCGGAGTTGTGTTTACTTCGAGAAGATTCAGTTTTTCACCGGCAGTCACAATATAATCTACACGGATAATGCCGGAGCAACCTAATATATCATAGATAGCCGAAGTCAACATCTGCACACGCTTGGTCAGTTCGTTCGAGATACGCGCAGGAGTGATTTCATCTACCTGTCCATTATATTTAGCATCATAATCAAAGAACTCATTGTGCGTCACCACTTCCGTAGGCGGGAAGATAACTGTCTTCTCTTTGGTCTTATAGCAGCCGCAAGTCAGTTCCGTTCCATCCATAAACGCTTCTACAAGCACTTCTTGCGCCTCTCCGAAAGCTTTAACAATGGCCGGCTGTATTTGTTCTTTTGTCTTTACTTTCGTAACTCCGAAGCTCGAACCTCCCAGACTAGGCTTGATAAAACAAGGCAGACCGATCTTTTCCACTACTTCCTCGTCAGAAATCGATTGTCCCTGGCGCAGCAACAATGATTCGGCAATGCGCACTCCAAAAGCTTTCAGATATTGATTGCAGGTAAACTTGTCGTATGTAATGGCAGCTGCCAATACTCCACAACAGGAATACGGTATACGCATCATATCAAAATAGCCTTGCAGGCGACCATCCTCACCAGGCGTACCGTGGATGGTAATATAAGCAAAGTCGAACACAACCTTTTCCGTTCCGTTCGTAAAACTAAAGTCATTTCTGTCTACCGGTACTTTATTTCCGTCCGGTAATTGTACCTCCCAGCGACGGCCTTCCATCTCCACAATGTACAAATTATACTTTTCCTTATCAATAAAGGAATAAATGCCCTGTGCACTACGCAGGGAAACTACGATTTCAGAGGTATCCCCTCCTGCTACGATAGCGATGTTGCGTTTCATTCTAATTCTCTATTACTTATATAGCCTCTCCACTTCTCGATAAGCCGGGTCATGTCATCCGGAAGTTCGGAAGTAAAGTACATCTCCTCACCTGTGACGGGATGCACAAACCCCAACGTCATAGCATGCAAAGCCTGTCGGGGACAAGTGTCAAAGCAATTATTTACAAACTGTTTGTATTTACTAAAATGAGTTCCTTTCAGTATCTCATGCCCGCCATAGCGTTCGTCATTGAACAATACATGGCCGATATGCTTCATGTGGACACGGATCTGATGGGTACGTCCTGTTTCAAGTATACATTCCACAAGGGTTACGTATCCCAGTCTTTCCAATACACGGTAGTGCGTAACGGCATGCTTGCCCACCGTCGGGTCGGACATCACCGCCATCTGCATCCGGTCTTTCGGATTGCGGGCGATATTACCGACAATCGTTCCTTCATCCTGTTCCACAACGCCCCACACCAAAGCACGATATCTGCGTTTGGTAGTCTTATTAAAAAATTGGAGTCCCAGATTTGTTTTGGCATCCGGTGTCTTGGCAATCACCAGCAAGCCCGAAGTATCTTTGTCGATGCGATGAACAAGTCCCACGTGCGGGTCATTGGCATCGTAATCTGGTATATCCTTCATGTGCCAGGCGAGCGCATTGACAAGCGTGCCGTGATAGTTTCCGTGTCCCGGATGCACTACCAACCCTGCCGGTTTATTCACCACCATTACGTATGGATCTTCATAAACAATAGTAAGGGGAATATCTTCAGGAATAATTTCGTTTTCATAACGGGGGCGATCCATCATCACCGTTATGACATCCAGCGGTTTCACTTTGTAGCTACTCTTCACCGGCTTGCCATTGGCCATAACGAATCCGCCTTCGGCAGCCTTCTGAATACGGTTGCGCGAAGCATTGACAATACGTTCGAACAGATATTTGTCGACTCTGACCATCGCCTGTCCCTTGTCTACGACCACCCGAAAATGTTCGTAAAGCTGGGAGTCGTCACCGACAGGTTCTATATCATCCAAATCATTCTCCAGTTCATCCGGAAGTTCTTCCTCTATCATGCGAGTCCGTTTCTGTTATTTATCTATTAAAACCAACTATCATCTTGAGTAGATGACGATTCTGACGTAACCGGCTGATCCGTATCTACGGAAACATCGGCTGAATCTTCTTCCGACGTATCACCGGAGCCATCTCCCACCATCAATGTTAACGAAGATCCCACAGGAATTTTCTCACCCGCAGCCAACTGACGTCCCTGGTACTTCACGCCGTATACCCAGTCTTTCTCACCATTTACCAATTGAACCTGATTCAGTTTGAAACCGGCATTCAGCAATTTAGCCTGCGCCTGGCGGAGCGAGCTGTTGTCCGCCACATCGGGAATAGCACGCAAAGGGACATCCAACGTATTGACAGTCAGATATACTGTGCGTCCTTCTTTCACTTTCTCGCCGGCTCCCGGCTTCAGTTCGAGAATGATACCTGCTGCTTTATCCTTTACATATTTGGTATCGGAAATCACATATACCAAACCGTGATTCCGGAACATTTTCGCTGCTTCGTCTACCGTCATCCCTTTCACATCGGGAACGGCAACAGTTTCACCATGATGAGTATGTATATCAAGCCATTTCAATACACCGAATATCATCACTACCACCACAACAATCATGGCGATCATATTCACCCAGAAGAATTTATTTGTTTTAAAAGAAAAGAATTCTTTAATAGTCATACGCATTGCTGTTAATATGCGCCAAAGATACGACAAAATAGTTGAACTTTTAAAAAGTAGGCGATGAAAAATGTCCTCATCTATTATGCAAGAACGCTTATCATCGCCAGAATTGCTGCAACTATAATCCCCACTCCTATAGATTTCAACAACCTTATTATATTTATGCGGGTTTTCAAATCCCCCGAATCCGCTCTTCTATTACGTATGTTTGTTTATGAGTCTTGTTCTATTCCACAAAGAAAAGCAAAAAGTCATAAATAAGAGCAAACAATAGCGCTTTTTAACATACTATTCTCCTGAAAATCAGGAAACAAAAAAGGCGAAGATTAAATTCCCCGCCTTTTTTGTTTCCTGATGACAAGTGATTATCACTTTTGTCCGTTGTACTCATCAGAAACAGTCAGTTTCTTTCTGCCTTTTGCACGACGAGCAGCTAATACTCTACGACCATTAGCCGATGCCATTCTCTCACGGAAACCGT
>OOAN01001222.1_pt1 | contig 14727 bp, 16 predicted proteins | sample 1671301 | NCBI WGS metagenome assembly OOAN01 (sample SAMN06348142, study PRJEB24527) | human gut metagenome | biome: human gut; feature: ankylosing spondylitis patient; material: feces | host: Homo sapiens | place: China | collected 2015-10
TGTCGAGTGCCTTTTTTGTTTCCCGAAAGGATGATGCAATGAATGTATTTGAAGCCGTAAAAGGCAATGTTACTACCCGACAGGCGGCAGAGATATACGGCATCCGTGTCAACCGTCACGGCATGGCAGTCTGTCCATTCCACAATGACAAAAATCCGAGCATGAAAGTGGATATGCGTTTCCATTGTTTCGCTTGCCAAGCGGACGGGGATGCAGTTGATTTTGTTTCCCGACTGTTCGGACTGCCAAGCAAAGAAGCCGCCATGAAATTAGCTGATGATTTCGGTATCTGCTATGACAGCAGACAGAAGCCATCCGTCAAACCCAAGATAAGAGAACCTACCCCAGAGCAGAGATACCGACAGGAAGAAAACCGATGCTACAAGGTGCTGACCGATTACTTCCACTCTCTCCGAGCGTGGAAACAGCAGTACGCACCGAAACAGCCGGAGGATGAATGGCATCCCCTGTTCGTGGAAGCCCTGCAAAGAGAAAGCTATATTGAATATCTGCTTGATATTCTCCTGTACGGCACTCTCGAAGAAAAGAAAGCTCTGGTTGCCGAGCAAAGAAAAGAGGTGATGAAACTTGAACAGCGATTTGCAGAACCCACAGCCGAGCATGACCGTGGAAGAAGTCAGAGGAAGTCTGGACTTGACCGATAGCGGAGCTATCAAGAACAGCATAAGGAACTGTCTGACAGTATTTCAGAATGACCCGTATCTGCAAGGTGCTGTCAGGTACAACATTCTCACGGAGCGTATCGACATTGTAAAGCCCCTTTGGTGGAGCAAGCAGACAGCGACACTCAATGACACAGATCTGAATTATCTGATGCTCTATCTGGAAGATAAGTATGCTTTGACGAGCGAGAAGAAAATCCAGAAAGCTATCTCCATTGTCGCTGACTGCGATAAGTACCACCCCATCCGTGACTATCTGAACAGTCTGGAATGGGACGGCACAGAACGCATCCGCTACGCTCTGACCCGTTTCCTCGGTGCGGAGGACAGCGAATACACTTATCAATGCTTGCGACTGTTCATGTTGGGAGCTATCAGCAGAGTGTTCAAGCCCGGATGCAAATTTGAAGTCATGCTCTGCCTCGTTGGTGGGCAAGGTGCAGGAAAGTCCACTTTTTTTCGACTGCTTGCAGTCAAGGACGAATGGTTTTCCGATGACCTAAAGAAGATTGACGATGACAATGTTTACCGCAAGATGCAGGGACATTGGATAATTGAAATGTCGGAAATGATTGCCACAGCCAACGCCAAGAGCATTGAGGATATTAAGTCCTTTATCAGTAGAGCGAAAGAAACCTATAAAGTGCCGTATGAAACCCATCCGGCAGACAGACTTAGGCAATGCGTGTTCGGCGGTTCGTCAAACACAATGGACTTCCTGCCCCTTGACCGAAGCGGCAACCGCAGGTTCTTGCCCATCATGGTACACCCCGAAAATGCCGTGGTTCACATTCTGGAAGATGAAGCTGCATCCAGAGCGTTCATTGACCTTATGTGGGCAGAAGCCATGTTTATCTATCACAATTTCCCTGTAAAGCTGACCTTATCAAAGGATATGGACAAGGAACTGAAAGAACTGCAAAAGCAGTTCATGCCGGAGGACACCAAGGCAGGACTGATACAGTCTTTTCTTGATAATTTTGGCGGCACACAGGTCTGCTCCAAGCTGATCTATGCAGAAGCTCTGAACCATCCCTTTGACGAGCCAAAACAATGGGAAATCCGAGAAATCAACGAGATAATGAACAACAGCATTGAGGGATGGACACCGTTTTCCAATCCCCGTATCTTTGCCAAGTACGGCAGACAGCGAGGATGGGAACGCATACCGTCCGGCAACGAGCTATCGGCAACAAGCCCAAATCTGCCAGACGGTTTTCGGGAACTGACCGAGGAAGAAGCCCGACAGATGGAACTTCCATTCTGAAAAACTGACCGTGTTGCCGAGCCAGTTGCTATCCCGTTGCCGACCCCGTTGCAGGGCTAATCCCTTAAAACCCCTTTATTTACAAGGAGTTTTCTTCTCCGGCAACGAAAGCAACGGAGAAATCAAAGAAAAAAGTAAAAATAGTATAAGAGCCAGATAGGGCTATGTTCGAGGTTTTTTGAAGCCCGTTGCCGGACTTCGTTGCCGACCCTCACACCCTGTCTGGCTTTTTTCATTTCAAGGAGGTATTCAATGGCAAAAACAAAGAACACAGCACCCACAACCACCGAGCAGACCGCACCCATGATTATCAGAAAGATTGGAAAGACCACCTACATGGTAGGCATCCATTTCAGCCAGACGAGCAAGGAAACAATGGACGATAAGGTGCTGCGCCTTATCAAAAACGACATTCGCAACGCCGCCATGTGCGGATAAAACCACCGTCAAGGCAGGATGTGTGTTGTTCATAAAATGTTTGCAAATAAAATGCACATTCTGTCTTGACGAAACGCTTCCGAAAGGTACAATCGTGCTTGAATGTGGGCAGGCCATGCTGAAAAACGGCTATAAGGTGAAAATCCTGAACACCATCAACTTCAAGAAGTCGATGCACTACAATCCGTTCAGCTACGTCCACAGCGAAAAGGATATTCTCAAGTTGGTCACGACCCTTATGACCAACACGAAAGGTGAAGGCAGCGGCGGCGATCCATTCTGGGAGAAAAGCGAACGACTTTTGCTCACTGCGCTTATCGCATATCTGCATTATGAAGCTCCTGTCGAAGAACAAAACTTTGCGACCTTGCTCGAAATGCTGAACACCATGCAAGTGTTGGAGGACGATGAAGAATACCAAAACCCGGTTGACCTGCTCTTTGAGGATTTAGGCAAGAAAAAGCCCAATTCCTTTGCCGTGCGCCAGTACAAGCTCTATAAATTAGCTGCTGGTAAGACAGCAAAGAGCATCCTCATTTCCTGCGGCGCACGGCTCGCACCTTTTGATATTCAAGAACTGCGCGATTTAACGATGTATGACGAACTGCAACTGGACACACTGGGCGACAAGAAAACGGTTCTGTTTCTCATCATGTCGGACACGGACAGCACTTTTAACTTCCTCATTAGCATGGTCTACACCCAGCTTTTTAACCTCTTGTGCGACAAAGCGGACGATGTGTACGGCGGCAAGCTGCCTATTCATGTGCGCTGTCTGATTGACGAGTGCGCCAACATCGGACAGATTCCCAATCTGGAAAAACTGGTGGCGACCATCCGCAGCCGTGAGATTTCGGCTTGCCTTGTTTTACAGGCAAAAAGCCAGCTAAAGGCTATCTACAAGGACAATGCCGATACCATCATCGGCAATATGGACAGTCAGATTTTCCTCGGCGGTTCGGAACCCGGTACGTTGAAAGACCTGTCTGAAATGCTGGGCAAAGAAACGATTGATGCGTTCAACACATCGGACACGCGCGGAAACTCACCATCTTACGGCACAAATTACTCCAAATTGGGTCACGAATTATTAAGTCGAGATGAGATTGCTGTGCTGGATGGTGGCAAGTGCATTTTGCAGCTGCGCGGTGTGCGGCCTTTTCTTTCGGACAAGTACGACCTGACCCAGCATCCGAACTACAAGCTGACCTCTGATTACAACCCCAAGAACACGTTTGATATTGAAAAATATCTGAACCGAAAAACAAAAATCCACCCCGGTGATGAGTTCATCGTGGTGGACGCTGATTCACTTCCGCCTATCTGATTGGGTAGGTGGCTATTTTTACCATCGGTCTGACAGGTACACCAGAAAATCAACTCTGCTGCGGCTATGCGGCATAAAATGATGGGATTTCAGGTGTGTACAAATGACCAAAAACGCTTTATAATAAAGGAGAAAAGACTATGGAATTCTTCAACAGTGCTATCGAAGTTCTTCAGACTCTGGTTGTCGCTCTGGGTGCTGGCCTCGGCGTTTGGGGGGCGATCAATCTGCTGGAAGGCTACGGTAACGACAATCCGGGCAGCAAAAGTCAGGGCATGAAACAACTCATGGCTGGCGGCGGCGTGGCGTTGGTCGGCATTACCCTCATTCCTCTGCTGAGCGGCCTGTTCGGTTAAGAACAGCGGGCGGCGGTTGCCGCCCGGTACATATTATAATAAGAAGCACCATAGTCACCATCTTATCTATAGAAGGTGAAGCAGATGCGCGAGATTTTACTGTATCACGGTAGCAAAGAGGAAGTTGTCTATCCTGAAATCCGTATCACACGGTATACAAAAGACTTTTCATGGGGATTCTATTGCACGAACAATTATCAGCAAGCCTACCGCTGGGCAGACCGCCGCTCCGCATATGGCATTGTGAACATTTACCGCTATGTAGAGAATCCTGAGCTGAAGATTCTGCGCTTCCCGGAAATGTCGGATGAATGGCTGGATTTTATTGCAAAATGTCGTGCAGGCGAAACCCATCCCTACGATATTGTAGAGGGGCCAATGTCTGACGATACGATTTGGGATTACGTCAACGGCTTTACTTCTGGTCAAATCAGCCGCGAAGCATTTTGGGCATTGGCAAAATTCAAACACCCGACACATCAGATCAGTTTTCATACAGCCAATGCTCTGCGCTGTTTAACATTCGAGAGGAGTGAACACATCCATGACGGAAAAACAGATGAATGATATTTTTTATGTATGCAGCCTGATCGAATACATTGCCCGCAAAACAAAGAACCATCGGCAGGATGTGATTCGTTGCTTTTCCAAAAAGGACATTGAGCGTCAAATTTATGATGCCGAGGTAAACCACTGCCTTTCCTTTGAACAGGTTTCGGAAGAACTGATTGATTGGTTTAACATCCCGGACGGTAATTTTGATACCGTAGCCGAGTGCCGCTACGAAGTTCCTTCCGCAACTTCCATCGGGATGCTGTATCAGGGATTGGTGCTGTCCACCATGAAGAACGATGATGCAGCACAGGCGATCATTGATGTTTTCTCTTCGTTCATCACAGATGAGATTTCCGACTTCAATTCCAATGTCTATTATACCAACCCCGATTATCTGCGCTGCTCCTATCTGGAGGGCAAGATGCTTGCTTAACTGAATTATTTTTCTATGCCGATTGCCAAAAGCAGTCGGCTTTTTTGTTTCCATAGCACGATTTTTCACCACGCCAACCTGCTGCGGTTTGCAGTTTTTTGAACAGTGTCTGCCAAAATCGTGCTTTTGTTTTATCCACCCATCAACGAAAGGCGGTGCTATTATGCAGCTTCTGACCCACATTATTTTTGTTCTGAACCTTCTCAAGACCCTTATCAATCACTTCACCTAAAGGACGGTGACTGCTGAATGGAAACCGTTCTCAAAGCCATAGCCGACTGGATAAAGGGCATCCTAACGGCGGGCATCATGTCAAATTTGTCCGGGCTGTTTGATGCCGTAAATGAACAGGTCGGTGACATTGCACAGCAGGTCGGCACACGCCCATCGGCCTTTGAACCGCGTGTTTTTGCGATGATCGAATCGCTTTCCCGGAATGTGGTTCTGCCTATCGCGGGCATCATCCTGACCTTTATCGCCTGTTACGAGCTGATCGAGATGATAACCCAGCACAATAACATGGCGCAGTTCGAGCCTGCGCTCATTATGCGCTGGATCTTCAAAACAGCAGTGTCGGTTTGGTTCATCTCCAACACATTCGATATTGTGATGGCGGTGTTCGACCTGACGCAGAAAGTCGTGTCCGATTCCAGCGGCATCATTGCAGGAAATACCCGTGTCAACGAGATTGGCCTGTCCATGCTGGAAGCCAGTCTGATGCAAATGGATGTCGGCCCGCTGTTCGGGCTTTTCCTGCAATCGTTCTTCATTGGCATCACCATGAGGATACTTTCAATCGTCATTTTTGTTATCGTGTACGGGCGCATAATCGAGATCTACTGCATGGTGAGCCTTGCGCCGATTCCCATGGCCACATGGGGAAACCATGAACAATCGCACATGGGACAGAACTATCTGAAATGCCTGTTCGCGCTGGGATTTCAGGGATTCCTGATTTTGATTTGTGTTGCCATCTATGCCGTGCTGATACAGAACGTGGCGATTTCCGGCGATGCCATCGGCTCCATCTGGAGCATTGTCGGCTATACCGTCCTGCTCTGCTTCAGCTTGTTCAAAACCAGCTCGGTCACAAAAAGTGTGCTGGGCGCACATTAAAAGGGGGTGTGAATTTTGGCCGCATATATTTCCGTTCCCCGCGACTTGACCAAGGTGAAGTCAAAAGTAGCTTTCAACCTGACAAAGCGACAGCTCATCTGCTTCGGAACGGCGGCACTGATTGGAGTGCCGCTGTTTTTCGTTCTCCGGGATTCTGGTGGCAATACTGCCGCCACCCTCGGCATGATGGCTGTTATGCTCCCGGCGTTCTTTCTCGGTATGTACGAGAAAAACGGACAGCCTTTGGAAAAGGTGCTGTCGCACTATGTTCAGGCGCGATTTCTGCGTCCGAAGATTCGACCGTATCAGACCAACAACTACTATGCACTGCTCATGAAAGGAGGCGTGACCCATGCCGTTTTGGAAAAAGACCGATAAGGGCGGCAAGAAAAAGCCGCCGAAGCCCGCTGTTCCCCGGACAGCGCAGCAGTCCATCCCCATGCAGCGGATGTTCGAGGATGGCACCTGCCGGGTGAAACCGAACTACTACACCCGTACCATCCAGTATCAGGACATCAATTACCAGCTTGCCCAGCAGGAGGACAAGACTGCGATTTTCGAGGAATGGTGCAGTTTTCTGAACTTCTTCGATTCCAGCATCAAGTTTGAACTGTCCTTTGTGAACATGGCAACGGACAGCACAGAGTTTGAGAAGAGCATCCGCATCCCTTACCAGCGGGATGGCTTTGATGATGTTCGCGCCGAGTATTCTCAAATGCTGCGCCAGCAGCTTGCCAAGGGCAATAATGGTCTGACCAAGACCAAATTTATCACCTTTGGCGTTGAGGGTGAGAGTATGCGGCAGGTCAAGGCACGGCTCGACCACATCCAGAACGACCTTTTGAACAACTTTCACAGGCTGGGTGTGCAGGCCAAGCCGCTGAACGGTGCCGAGCGGCTCAAACTCATGCACGATATGTTCAACATGGACGGTTCCAGCAAATTTCATTTTGACTGGAAAGACCTTGTGAAAAGCGGCCTTTCCGTCAAAGATGCCATTGCACCCACGGTTTTTGCGTTTAAGAACAGCCGCACTTTCCAAATGGGTGGCATCTACTGCGCCGCCAGCTTCCTGAGTATCACGGCCTCTGACATCAGCGACCAACTTCTGAAAGATTTTCTGGACATGGATTCCAGCCAGATTGTCACCATGCACATCCAGTCGGTAGACCAGAACCGTGCCATTAAAACAGTCAAGCGCACGATCACCGAACTTGACCGCAGCACCATTGAGGAACAGAAAAAGGCCATCCGTTCCGGGTATGATATTGACATTCTTCCGTCAGATTTGAAAACTTACGGCAGGGATGCCAAAGCCTTGTTAAAGGAATTGCAGTCGCAGAACGAGCGAATGTTTTTGGTGACATTCCTCGTTCTGAACACCGGGCGCACGGAGCAGGAACTGGAAAACAACATCTTTCAGGCCAGTTCTATTGCGCAAAAGCATAACTGCAATCTGTGCAGACTGGACTACCAGCAGGAGCAGGGTCTTATGTCTTCTCTGCCGCTGGCTGACTGCCAGATCGAGATTCAGCGCGGCCTGACTACCAGCAGCACGGCCATTTTCATTCCGTTCACCACACAGGAGCTTTATCAGTCTAGCAAGGAAAGCCTGTATTACGGCCTGAACGCGCTTTCCAACAACCTCATCATGGTGGACAGAAAAAAGCTAAAAAATCCGAATGGCCTTATCCTCGGCACTCCCGGCTCCGGCAAAAGTTTCTCGGCAAAACGTGAAATCGCCAACGCATTTCTCGTGACAGACGATGATATTATTGTGAACGACCCCGAAGGCGAAGTGCGACACGAAGTCGCGTAATGTATTGTGTATAAACACTGCTCTATCCATTTGGAGTAACCCTACTGTGACCTGCACTGGTCAAAAGCCGGCGTTGGGAAGCTCACAGGACAATATGGGAAATCTGCCAGCCTAAAGCGGATGTACTGTTAGGGTAAAGAATGCTATGTCGAACGTAATGTGAATCATCGTAAGGATCGTTACAGGGAATAGGTGAAATAAGGCTGATACACCTACACCAAAAGGTGTTGGAGGTGGCCGAGGGGCCTTTCGCTACCCCGAAGCAAATGGACACAAATCCTCCCGGTTCAAAGATGGCGGCTAAGGCATTCGAGAATTATGCATTACGTGGAACGTGGAAAACCCTATGCGTTCCTTGAACAAAGGTATCGACCTCGCAAGAGGAAGAAATGGCGCAGAGGGTATGAGATGGAATAAAAAGCGAAAGGTTCACTGTAACGGTGAGCATAGGGGTTCAAAATTTGCCCTGACCTGAAAGGGTGCTGACTTATTCCGGGTATTTCATGGCAAGATTGGAGGTATTCCTGTGAACGATAAGTATTCAACGACGGAAGGTAAAACTTCTGAGAAGCTGTCGGACGAAGCTATGTTGAGTGCCCAATGGAAAAATATTGACTGGCATAAGGCAGAGCAGGAAGTCAACAGGCTACAAATCAGGATTGTCAAGGCAACTCAGCAAAAAGACTACAACGCAGTAAAACGACTTCAGTATCTTCTGACACATTCCTTTTACGCCAAAGCACTGGCTGTCAAGCGTGTCGTTACCAACGATGGGCGCAAGACTCCCGGTGTGGATGGTGTTCTCTGGAACACCCCGGCGAAGAAAATGAAAGCGGTTCTATCGCTGACAGATAAAGGGTATCGTGCGCGTCCTCTCCGCAGAGTGTATATCGAAAAGAAGGACAAGAAGAAAAAGCGTCCATTGGGCATTCCTACAATGTATGACCGTGCAATGCAGGCTCTCTATGCTTTGGCACTGGAGCCGGTGGCGGAAACAACAGCAGATGGGAAATCCTTTGGTTTCCGAAAAGGAAGATGCGCACAGGATGCCTGCGAATATCTGTTCAATGCACTGTCGCGCAAGCACATTTCTCCGAAGTGGGTTTTGGAGGGTGACATCAAAGGTTGCTTCGACCATATCAGCCATGATTGGCTTCTGGCGAACATCCCCATGGACAAGAACATTTTGAAGCAGTTCTTAAAGGCGGGATTTATCTATCAGCGCGAACTCTTTCCTACCGAGGAAGGAACTCCGCAAGGTGGTATTATCTCCCCCATTCTGGCGAACATGACGCTGGATGGTATCGAGAAGAAGCTGGTCGAACGCTTTCACACGAACGCGCTCGGTAAGGTCGATTCAAGATTTAAGAATGCCCACAAAGTAAACTTCGTCCGCTATGCAGACGATTTTGTGGTCACAGCGGCAACACCTGAACTGGCTCTTGAAGCAAAGGAGCTGATTCGAGAGTTTCTCGCTGAACGCGGATTGGAACTTTCTGATGAAAAGACCGTTGTCACCAACATTGACGATGGTTTCGACTTCCTCGGCTGGAACTTCAGAAAGTATAACGAAAAGCTGATTATCAAGCCTTCCCAAAAGGCGGTTAAGGCTATCGTTTCCAATATCTCTGACACGATTCTCCGCAGAGGAAAAGCGTGGCAGCAAGATGTTCTGATTATGAAGTTGAATGAACAAATTCGAGGTTGGACTAATTACCACCAGTCCGTATGCGCAAGTGATGCGTTCGCGCATCTGGACTATGTCCTGTACGAACTGCTGTGGCGATGGGCTAAAAGACGGCACCCAAAGAAGAACAAGTGGTGGATTTCCACGAGATACTGGCATCGTGTCGGTAATCGGAACTGGGTGTTCTCTACGGAAAACAAGGAGCTGATACGGGTGGACAGCACAGCCATTGTGCGACATACCAAGATAAAAGCTACTGCAAATCCGTTCCTCGATGAGGCGTATTTCCAAAAAAGGAAATTCGATAAAGGAATGCACCGGCTGACTGGAAAATTCAAGATGATTTGGAAAAACCAGAACGGACTGTGCTACCACTGCGGAATGCCGATGGATGTAACGGAAGAAAGAGAAATCTTCTACCTTGCACCAAAGGCAAAGGCTGGCATGGAAGATGTTCGCAATATGCGCTACGTTCATTGCACCTGTCAGCGTATTTATGCTGAGAACCGCTTGAAGAAGTGATGAAATGCTTGAGCCGTATGACGGGAAACTGTCACGTACGGTTCTTAGGCGGGAAGGCGGTGGTAACACCGCTGACCCAGCCGATTACGCTCCGCTGGTGGAGCGTCTGCATGGGCAGGTCATCCACATCAGCCCTGCCAGCACACAGTATATCAACCCGATGGATATCAATAGCAACTACTCGGAAGAGGACAACCCGCTGGCTTTGAAAGCCGACTTTGTGCTGTCCCTGTGCGAACTGGTGGTCGGCGGCAAAGAGGGGTTGCAGCCGGTGGAAAAGACGGTTATTGACCGCTGCGTCCATGTGATCTATCGCAAGTATTTCGAGAATCCCATCCCGGAAAATATGCCGCTGTTGGAAGATCTGTACAACGCCCTGCTGACGCAAGATGAACCGGAAGCCCGCCATGTGGCGGCTGCGCTGGAAATCTACGTCAAGGGCAGTCTGAACATCTTTAACCACCACACCAACGTGGATATCAATAACCGCATCGTCTGTTTTGACATCAAGCAGCTTGGCAAACAGTTGAAGAAACTCGGTATGCTCATCGTGCAGGATGCCGTGTGGGGGCGTGTGACCGCCAACCGTGAAGCCGGAAAATCCACCCGGTACTATGCAGACGAGTTCCACCTTTTGCTGAAAGAGGAGCAGACTGCCGCTTATTCCGTGGAGATTTGGAAGCGTTTCCGCAAGTGGGGCGGCATCCCGACAGCCCTAACGCAGAACGTCAAAGATCTGCTGGCAAGCCCTGAAGTATCGAACATTTTTGAGAACTCAGACTTTGTGTATATGCTCAATCAGGCAAATGGCGATAGGCAGATCCTTGCAAAGCAACTCAACATCTCGCCCCACCAGCTTTCCTATGTGACCCACTCCGGCGAAGGTGAAGGTCTGCTGTTTTTCGGCAACGTGATCCTGCCCTTTGTTGACCACTTCCCGAAAGACCTTGAACTCTACCGCATCCTCACGACCAAGCTCAACGAGATCTCGGAGGGCGCACAGAAATGAGTAATCCGAAGCTGAACATCAAAGAGGAATCGTCCGCAAAAAAGACCCGTTCTCCCCCGAAGAAACCCAAGGTGGAGCAGTCGGTGCCCAGAAAGAAAAAGCTGAAAACCGATGCAGATAAGGCTGCGGAAAGGGCGCAGCACCTGCGTTTTGGCAAAGCCGAGATCACCCCGGATGAAGCATCCCGCATGACAAAGCAGCAGAAACGTGCTATGTATGCCGCTGCTGCCGCCCGGTCTGCGGTGCATCGGGAGGTTGACCAGTACGAGGACGATAATGTGGGCACGCAGGCTTTAAGCGAGGGCGAAAAAGCTGCCGAGACTACCCACGATATTTCCAAGAGCCGTTACGCCAGAAAGCTGAAAAAGAAAGCCAAGATGCAGGGCAAGAATGGCTCCAAAACCGCAAAATCTTCCCCGCAGGAGCCGACTGCGGCACAAGATGCAGGCGCATCCTGCACCGGCGAGGGCGGCTCCAACTGGCTCTCCCGATGGCGGCAGAAACAGGATATTCAGAAAAGCTACCGTGCCGCAACCCGGTCGGGCGGCACCGCTGCACAGACCGCAGGCGGTCAGAAAGCTGCATCTGGTGGTGTTCCTGCTGCAAAGTCCGGTATGGAGCAGGTCATCGACAAAGGAAAATCGGTGGTCAACACTGCATTCAACGGCATTGCCAATTTTGCAAAAAGCAACGCGCACGTTCTTTTGATCGTGGGCGTTTTTCTTTTGCTCTTGCTGCTGGTCATGTCGGCATTTTCGTCCTGTTCCATTCTGTTTTCCGGCACCACGCAGGTATCTGGGCAGACCATTTACACCGCAGAGGACCGGGACATCCGGGGAGCCGAAAACGACTACAAGAAGCTGGAAAAGGAACTGGATAAGAAAATCAAGCGTACCCCCACCGACCACCCCGGCTATGACGAATACCGATACCATCTGGATGCTATTGAGCACGATCCTTGGCAGCTCACTTCGTTCCTGACTACTCTCTACGACGACTACACCCGCAGCGAGGTGCAGGCAAAACTCAAGGAGACGTTTGCCAAGCAATACAAGCTGACCACATGGGTAGAAGTCCAGACCCGATACCGCACGGTAGTGATGATCGACATTTTTACTGGCATCCCCTACACCGTGCAAGTGCCCTATGAGTATCGCATCTTCCACACCAAATTGGTGAACAAAGGGCTGGAAGTGGTCATTCGGGAGGAACTGAACAACGACCAGTGGAAACGGTACGAAATTTTCCAAGACACCTTGGGTGGCAGACCCTACCTGTTCAACGGCGGATTGCCGCCCGGTGGTTCGGACGGCTCTGGCGCACCGGGTATCGACTATCAGGTTCCGGCAGAAGCCCTGACGGACGAGGAATTTGCGGCCATCTACAAGGAAGCTCAAAAGTATGTGGGCACGCCCTATGTGTGGGGCGGCTCCACCCCGGAAACTGGGTTCGATTGCAGCGGCTACGTCTGCTGGGTGTACAACCAGAACGGCTACAATGTAGGGCGCACCACCGCCAACGGTCTGTGGAACAAGAGTCAGCACATTTCCGAAGCCGAAGCAAAGCCCGGTGACCTTGTTTTCTTCGAGGGAACGTATGATACGCCGGGGAAAAGTCATGTGGGCATCTACCTTGGAAACGGCATGATGGTGTCCGCCGGCGACCCCATAAAGTATGCCAATATTCATTCGTCCTACTGGCAGAAATATTTGTCCGGTTTTGGGCGGCTCTCAAAATGATTGGAGGAAGAAATGAGCGAAAAACTCGATAAGCTGCGCGCTTCTCTGGAAAAGGAAAGGGAGCGTCGCATTAAGATCAACACTCGCATTGAAAGCCTTGAACGGCGCATTCAGGAAGCGGAAGCCGCCGAAGTGAACGAGATGGTTCGGACGGCAAAGGTCACGCCGGAACAGCTTGCCGCCCTGCTGCGCCAGTCTGCAACTTCCACCCCGACCCCGGCTGCGTTGTCCGCAGTCGGTGCTACGTTCAACAAGGAGGAATCTGATAATGAAGATGATGAATAAGTTCTGTGCCCTGATGTTGTCGGTGGTACTGTGCGCTGGTATGGCGGCTCCTGCTTTTGCCTATGGCGGTGAGCCTACGGAGGAAGTGGAACAGCCTGTCCTGACTTCTACCACCGATGAAGAAGATGTAGTCACCGTGACCGATGAGGAAACCGGTGCTCTGACCCCGGAGGGCAATCTGACGCTGGTGGACGATTACCACACAAGTTACTCGGATGGCAGCGGACAGCAGTTCATTACACTAGTGTCGAAGTCGGGTGCGACTTTCTATCTGGTGATTGACCGCAATGCCAAGGGGCAGCAGACCGTCTACTTTATGAATCTGGTGGACGAAGCCGACCTTCTGGCTCTGATGGAGGAAGATGCTGCCGATGCCTATACCGCTGAAAAAGAAGCAGCGGCGCAGGCAGAGCAGGAGCGCAAACAGGCCGAAGAGGATGCGAAAAAGGCTGCGGAAGAAGCGGAGGTATCCGGTTCTGAACAGACTGGTGGCAACAAAGTTACGAAGTATGCTGCCACATTTTTAGGCGTACTGGCGCTGGTCGGTTTGGTTGCTGGCGGCGGCATTTACACCTTTATGAAGCAGAAGCAGAAAAAGCAGGCAGAAAAAGAAGCCCTTGACCCCGATGCAAACTACACTGAGGACAAGGGCGACTTTGAGATTCCGACCGATATGCCGGATGAGGGCGAAGCCCCGGACGAGCAGGACACCGAACCTATCTGATTTTAAGGCGGCGTTTTGCCGCCGTACATATTGCAATCCGAAACAGATTGGAGGGATTCTTATCGCAAAATTGATCGTGGCAGAAAAACCGTCGGTTGCCATGTCCTACGCCAAAGTCCTCGGTGCAACCAACCGGCAGGACGGCTACCTTGAGGGCAACGGCTATCTCGTCAGCTGGTGCGTTGGTCATCTGGTGGAACTGGCACCGCCCAATGTTTATGATGCCAAATACGTCAAGTGGAGCATTGCAGACTTGCCCATCCTACCGCAGAAGTGGCAGTATCTGGTGTCTGCCAGCACCAAAAAGCAGTTTGGCATCCTGCAAAAGCTCATGCACCGCCCGGATGTTGACAGCGTGATCTGTGCTACGGATGCAGGACGCGAGGGAGAACTGATCTTCCGTTTGGTGTACCAGCAAGCGGGCTGCAAAAAGCCCTTTTCCCGCCTGTGGCTGTCCAGCATGGAGGAAAACGCCATCCGAGAGGGGTTCGCCCATCTCAAACCGTCAACTGAATACGATGCGCTGTACAACGCAGCACTTTGCCGGGAACGTGCCGACTGGATGGTCGGCATCAATGCGTCCCGGCTTTTTTCATGTCTGTACGGTCAACCTTTAGCGGTCGGTCGGGTCATGACTCCGGTGCTTGCCATGACGGTGGTGCGGGAGGCTGCGATAGCCGCTTTTGTGCCGGAAAAGTTCTACACGGTGGATCTGGAACTGACCAGCGGATGCACGGCATCCAGCCGCCGCATTCCTGAAAAATCCG